>Ga0181534_10002625_pt1 | contig 11012 bp, 8 predicted proteins | sample PEATcosm2014_Bin_37_FD_119758 | JGI IMG/M metagenome (GOLD analysis project Ga0181534, IMG submission 119758) | Peatland microbial communities from MTU Mesocosm Facility, Houghton, MI, USA - PEATcosm2014_Bin17_10_metaG | ecosystem: Environmental > Terrestrial > Soil > Wetlands > Peat | place...
CCCGGCGTTTTAGCGGAGAGCTCTTTCCCCGGTTTCGTTGAGCGTCCCGGCAAATCCAGATTGTTTGGATAGCGCAGCGATGCAGGCAATGGAACAGCGCAGGCTCAGGCGAGAGTAAAACCCGCCGCCGCGCGACGCCGCTTTCTCGCGCTCCAGCTTCGAAATCGCTCAATTCGCCCTCTCCTGCTCTCTGAAAATGCACATTTACCGTACAATCAAATGAAAGGAGAACTACACCATGCGCCGAGTCTATATGGATGCCAATGCCACTACCCCTCTGTTACCAGAGGTGTTGGAGGCGATGCGCCCGTATTGGATGGAGCACTTCGGCAATGCCTCCTCGATTCACCTGGATGGGCAGCAGGCCCGCCGGGCCGTCGATCACGGCCGCGAGACCCTGGCAGCGTTCTTCAACTGCCACGATGCCGAGGTGGTCTTCAACTCGGGCGGCACCGAGGGGGACAATACGGCAATCTTCGGCCTGTTGCACCCCGGCGACCACTTCATCACCACCTCGATTGAGCACTCAGCGGTATTGCAGGCGGCCAAACGCCTTGAGCGCTTCGGCGTCGAGACGACCTTTGTCGCTCCTCAGCCCAGCGGACTCATCGACCCCGTTGATATTTTGCGTGCTATTCGCCCCGAGACCCGGCTGATCAGCGTGATGCTGGCCAATAACGAAACCGGTGTCCGCCAGCCTGTCGAAGAGATCGGCAAAATCGCCGCGGAAACTGGTGTCTTCTTTCACATCGATGCCGTGCAGGGCGCGGGCAAGGTCGAGTTCGATGTCCGCCGCTTCGGTTGCCATCTGCTCTCGGTCAGCGCGCATAAGATGCATGGTCCCAAGGGCATTGGCGCAATGTTTGTGCGCCGCGGCACTCCGATTGAGCCTCTGCTGGTGGGCGGCAGCCACGAGCGCCGTCAGCGCGCCGGCACCGAGAATGTCGCCGGCATTGTCGGCTTTGCCAAGGCTGCGGAACTGGCCATGCACTCGCTCGATGATGGAACCATTCACCGGCTGGCGGGTTTGCGCGACCGGCTTGAAGCGGGAATTTTGGAATTACCCGGAACCGGCGTCAACGGCGCGTGGGACGGCGACAGACCCGTGCCGCGTGTGGCCAACACGTCAAATATCTGGTTTGATACTCTCGAAGGCGAGGCGCTGGTGATCTCGCTCGATCTCAAAGGCGTGGCCGTCAGCGGCGGCTCGGCCTGCCACTCCGGCGCAACCGAACCCAGCCATGTTTTGATGGCAATGGGCCTGGACAAAGCCCGCGCCCGCGCCAGCCTGCGTTTCAGCCTGCTCAAGACGGCAACCGAGGCCGATGTGGACTATGTGCTGAAAGTCGTCCCTGCGGCCGTCGAGCAATTGCGCGCGCTTTCGCCGGTGGCAGCGGGGACGCTGGGTTAAGTAGGTCGCGGGAAACATGAAAAATCCTGACTCATCGACTACGCACAGTAATGGATCGAAATTGATTTGGTCTCTTAGCCAATTCGTGGATCGAGTGGAGAGTGAGAAGGAATCTGAGGTTAGAAAAGACAACAACGCAGATTTCATATTTCGCGGACAGCAAAGGGATGAACCCCTAATTCCTCGAATTTCTCGACTTCATTTGAAAGGGGCCAATCTAGTAAAGAGCGAGAAATTGATGCTGGATCAGTTTGAGCGTCAGTCTCTGCTCCTCGCGGAGAAAGAGCCGCGAGATAAATGGGATTTGCTTGCAATGGCCCAACACCACAAGTTGCCAACTCGCCTTCTTGACTGGACATACAGTGCCTTGGCCGCACTGTGGTTTTGTGTGGAGAAGGGACCAGCAAGAAAAAAGAACAGAGACGCATTGAATGGGGTCGTTTGGCTATTTAAGACCAAGGTCGAAGACTTTATTACAACAGAAGAAGGAAGCGCGGGAACACCGTTCAATCAGAAGCGGACTCGCATCTTTAGACCGCGCTTTGTTTCCAGGCGCATCATGGCACAGGCCGGGCTTTTTACATGCCACTACCTCAAGAGTAGCGGTGTGTTCGTGCCACTGGAAAAGAACAAGAACTACAAAAAGAGACTGATGAAAGTTGAAATCGCCGCGTCCGCGTTCTCAACAATCAGAGAGCAACTGGATAGAGCAGGTGTTTCCAGCCTCTCATTGTTCCCCGATTTGGAGGGACTAACACAACACATAACTGAGCAGTACTTTCACGATCCTCATGAACTGCGAAAGGCCTCGCCCGTTTACCATGCCAATGCCCCCTTTTTGGATCCTGAGAGTATAGTGCGCAAATGACCAAGCCCGAAACCATTGCCGTAGCCATGTCCGGAGGGGTAGACTCCTCGACGGTTGCGACGTTGCCGTGTGCCTCACCCGTGAATCAGCGCCGGAGGATGCCTCGCTGCAATCGAATCAGATTCTTCCAGCCATCAGCACCGCATCTTGCCGCTTCATAAGTATGATAAAGTAAGCAACGAGGTGCCAATGAGTACGATTGAGCGATTGACGATCACTCTGCCGGCCGATATGGCTGGACTGGTGAAAGGTGCCGTGGGCGAAGGCGATTATGCTTCCACCAGCGAAGTGGTGCGAGAAGCGCTGCGCGACTGGAGGTTGAAGCGTGAACTGCGCCAGGTTCAGCTTGCCGAACTGAAATCTGAAATTGCCCGCGGCCTGGCCGACGTTGCCGATGGCCGCGTTGCGGATTTTGACCACGCTAGGATCATCGCGCACGGGAGGAAGATATTAGGAGACCGCTCAATCTCCGCATCACCGAAACGGCGGAAGCGGACCTAGCCGAAATCTGGTGCTATCTGGCCGAGGAATCCGCCGAGTCAATTGCTACGGATTTTCTGCTTCAAATTGAGCGACGATTTCGCCAGACCACTCAGTTTCCCCGATCCGGTTCGCCGCGGCCACTTCTTGCACCTGGCTTGCGGGTCATATTTTGCGGGAATTACGCAATCTATTATCTGAAGCAAGCCGATGAGGCTGTCATTGTTCGCGTCGTTCATGGCTCCCGCGATATCCAATCGATAGCGGAAGAAGGCGGATTGGCTATCTGAACGCAGGAACCCGGTTCGAACTTCTTCCAAGTGGGAGAATGGAGACGCAGGGATTTTATGGAGAACATCACCATCGCCGTAGCCATGTCCGGAGGGGTAGACTCCTCGACGGTTGCGGCGATGCTTGCCCAGTTGGGGGACGGCACTACCGTTGTCGGCTTGACCCTCCAGCTCTGGGACCAGACGCGTCTTGCAGGCAAGCACGGCATCCCCGACGCGCCCAAGGCCGGCCGCTGCTGCTCGCTGGATGATGTCTACGATGCCCGCCGCGTCGCCGAGCATCTGGGCATCCCCTACTACGTCGTCAATCAGCAGGAGCGCTTTGAGGCCGATGTCGTTCGTCCCTTCGTCAGCGAGTATCTCGCCGGGCGCACGCCGATTCCCTGCTCGCTCTGCAACAACCACCTCAAGTTCGACGCGCTGCTCCAGACCGCGCGCTCCATCGGCGCGAACCGCATTGCCACCGGGCACTACGCCATCAACGAGTTCGACCCCGCACGCAACCGCTGGATATTGAAGCGCCCTGCGGACAGGTCAAAAGATCAGACCTATTTCCTCTTCGGCCTGACGCAGGAGCAGTTGGCGCACACGCTCTTTCCTTTGGGGGCAATCACAAAGCCGGAAGTCAGGGCTGTCGCGCGCACTGCCGGCTTGGCGCTGGCCGAGAAGCCCGACTCGCAGGAGATCTGCTTCATCCCTGGGGGCGATTACAAGCAGTTTCTCAACGCATACCTTGAGGAGCAGGGCGAGCAGATGCCGGAGACTGCCGGCGAGCTGGTTGCTTCGAGCGGCGAGGTACTTGGCTGCCACGATGGAATATCGAGCTTCACCGTGGGCCAGCGCAAGGGCCTCGGCGTCAGTTCGCCTTCACCGCTCTATGTGCTCAATATTGACCCAGCCAGCAATCGCGTTGTAGTGGGAGCAGATGCCGAGCTGGCCACGCGCACATTGCGCGCCCGCCAACTCAACTGGATCAGCATCCCCGCGCTCACTGAACCCATGCGAGTGCAGATCAAGATTCGCCATCGCCACGAGCCTGCCTGGGCTACACTCGAACCCGCCGGAGCCGATGAGGCGGTCGCCACTTTCGACGAGCCGCAGCGGGCGGTTACACCCGGTCAGTCCGCTGTTTTCTACGATGGCGATGAAGTCGTCGGCGGGGGATGGATTCTATAGTACTGGATTGCCGGGCAGGTTTCGTTGAAGGGCTATTTACTACTTTATAAATAGTAAATATATCTGCGCAAATCAACCGATTCACGTTTAACATGATCTCCTCATCCCGCATCCCCATGCCGGAGGTCTGTCCATGATCTCAGTTTTCGCTGCAAAGGCAATGTGCTGTCTTTTCCTGTTGCTGTGCTGTTTTGCGGCAGGATTTTTCTACATGACAGTTGTTCTGCCCGTCATCGGACTCTCGCCGTATTTGATTCCGATAACGATTCTCGCTTTCACTCCGATATTTGTGACCGTGCTTCATGTTTATGTCGGTATGGCATGGCGGGCCGATTTTCTCCTCGGCCGGCTGGACACGGTTCGAGATCTCAGCGCGGACGAATACAAGAACCTGCACTATCAAGTTATTGAATGCATCGATCATGTCAGCGGATTTGCCTCGGACCGCAAGAAGGACCAGATTATTGCCATCTACGGCGCGCTGAATGCCACGGAAAAGAAAGAGAAGCACGCGGATTTATTGAAGCCGCTCTTTTGGGGCGGACAGCCTAGCCTGTGGACCTGGTGGAGGCGATTTATAAAAGACGGCGCGCGCTATGGAATCCCGGCGCTTTTTCTCTCGGTGCTTTATCTTATCGGTTTCATCCTGATTCTTCATTCCGCCCATGTTCGTTGCGAGGGAGGATTCTTTTGCCTGAATGCAGCAACGAGCCAGACTTCCGCGCAAGGGGCGGGGCGGGGTAACTCGAAATCCGATAGCAGTTCGGTTCTGACACCAAGTTCCGGCTCCGCAACTCCTTCCGATTCCGGGGCAAAGCCGGGGCCTGCGGATAAAGCGGCAGCGGACAAAATCCCTGTGATCAAGCCTAGGGACAAAACACCTGCGCCGACAAGCGCAGCAACAGCCAAGCCCCCTGCGGAGCAGGCTGAGATAGAAAAAAAGCAAGAGCTGAAGGACGCCGAGGAAAAGGGAAAGCTGGATCAGGTCAATAAAGATCAGGATGCCGCGGAGAAGACCAAAGAGGCTAAGGCTGAATCGGAAAAAGCGGCGATGACTGACCTCATCGACTGCCTAATCTATGCCTTCGTGGGCTGTTTTGTATTTAATACCGGGATCATGGTTAGGCGCATATTTGTATGGGACATCAGCGGGCAGATGTTCTGGTGGGCGGCTTACCGGGTAATGCTCTCGCTTGGATTGGCTGTAGTGCTTCATTACACTACCGACAAACTAGATCCGCATTTGTATTTCCTGCTTGCAACAGCGAGCGTTTCGGTTCTTGATGGCCTGACCCGCAACCTGAGGACCAAGCTCTTCCAGGCTGACGCTGTTCCCAAGCAGAATGAACTCAGCCTGCAACTTGTGCAGGGCATTGACTACTGGAAAGAGCAGCGGCTGATGGAAGAGGGCATCGAGAGTGTACAGCACCTGGCAACGGCCGACTTTGTTTTGCTGGCCCTGCACACCCGTTCACCTCTCTATACCATCATGGATTGGGTAGACCAGGCGATCTTTATCCAGCGGTTTCCGGGAAGAGTGGAGAAGATGAAAGATGCCGGGCTTCCTGTGAGCGCGGTCGAACTGGCATGGGGCTTTAAGCCGGTCCCAACAGCGGGGGCAAGCGGAGAAGGCGGCAATCAAGCTAGCCAGAATGGATCGGACAAGGAATATAACCAACAACTGATGGACGCTACCGGGACCAAGGAGGGGGTTCTGAACCGCACTATTGAAGCCTGGAGAAATGACAATCAGGTTCAACTTCTGACGTTGTTTTGGAAGGCAGATCTGGGTGAGAAAACACCTCGACAAGGCGGAAAGGAACCTAACGGCGCAGAGATTTCAGCGCAGCCCGGAATCCCGCCAGCAGGCTCGACACCTGCCGCACCGGCCCACTAACAGCTCCTGCGACGGACTCAGTGACTCGATCAACCGTATCCAGCGAAGTGCTCAGCATGGCGTCCAGCCGCGCGGTCTGAGCGCGAAATTTCTCAATCAGTTCAGTAATCGAGCCTTGTACTTCGCCGGTTTGGGCGCGCAGATTATGGGCAATCTCGGCAAAGTCCTTGGCGCCACTCTCTACATTGGGCGCTACATTGTTGAGCACAGACTTTGACCGCTCCAGCACCTCGCGCGAACTCTGCAAAACCGGCAGCGCCGACGCGCGAAACTCTGAGCTGACGGTTTCGATGGCGCTGACGGCCTTGCGCGCAGCCAGGTACAGCGCAAACAGAATAACTGTTTGCAGAAAGACCGCTACTCCGGTCACAGCCAGAATCGCAAGCAAAATTGTCGAGTCGTTATGGCTGGGCATCGGGGTGGCCTCACGCGGCGGGTGAGCGGAATCTCCGCGTCTTTCTCTATTGCGAGCTGCAATTCACTGGGTGCAAACCTCGCTCAAGCCGTGAGGATAGGCTCCAAAAAAACTCACTGCCAGCGGAGAGCGCTCCCATCGCGCGGCTCAGAGCAAATCGCTCGAACTGGGCCACGCCTGTTCCCCGTTTCAGAGCACAGCCTTATAACTCGGTCGGCTCTGAGGGAGACGATGCGCCAGCCTGGTAGGCCTGACGGCCCGCATCCACGGCAGCTGCTACTTTGCCTGTCTGGTCGGTGACAAAGCTGCGTCCGCGCTCTACAAACTCTTCCCACTGCGCGCGGCCCCGGTCAACAACCTCGCGGCTCTGCTCAACATATTCGTTGATCTGTTCCTTGCTGCGATCTACCAGTGAACTCACCTGCTCGGCGGCCTCGCGAGTTTTCTCACGCAGGTAGTCGGTGCCTTCGCGCGCGCCGGCCAGGAGGGTCTCGCGGGTCTCTTTGCCGCTCTTGGGGGCATACAACACTCCAACCAAAGCGCCTACGCCCAGCCCGGCTAAAAACCAGGCCAACCCGTTTGTCTTGTTTCCATCTGACATGGCAAATCTCCCTTCGCTTAGCGGCGAATAACCCAGCGTATCAAAATTGGCCATTGCGCCGCAACCGGCGGCACTCCTAATCACTCTTATATATAGTTGCTCTGCTGCGCTCTGGATCCCAAAATCGATACCGAGATTTCAACTCGATCCTCAACACATGAAGCTGGAACTCGCCAGGGAGGCAAATTCATCTCTCTGCTACACTGGTTTTACCCTGTGGTGAAGTTCGCCCTCGTTCTCCTCCCGCCGGGAAAGCCTTCTTCGCTCTTCCTCAGGTGGCCCTGTTCCTGCTGCCGGAGAGCGTGGAACTCCTGCCACCGAACCATTTTCACAGCAGTCCGGAGCAGATTCGATCAATGAAAAACGGCCTTGCCTCTGGTTACTTGACGTTTACTCTCCACGCCCATCTGCCCTACGTGGTCAACCATGGCACTTGGCCGCACGGGATGGAATGGCTGCTGGAAGCCGCAACCGAAACCTACCTGCCCCTGCTCAAAGTCTTGAGCCGGCTGGAGCGGGATGAGATTCCCTTCAAAGCCAACCTGAATCTTTCGCCTATTCTGCTGGAGCAGTTGGCGCATCCGGTCTTCAAAGCCGCGCTGCCCGAGTACCTGGAGCGTAAGCTCCTAGCCGCGCGCGAGGACGAGAAGACCTTTGCCGCCGCGGGCGACCTGCACATGGTGGAGACGTCGCGCCACTGGCTGCGCTACTTCACCGAGGCGCTCGAAGACTTCACCGCGCTCGGAGGCGACATCATCAAGGGATTCCGCCACTACAACGATGCCGGCGTTATCGAGATCATCACCTGCGCCGCCACGCACGGCTATTTCCCCCTGCTCGGAACCGATGAAAGCGTAGTTGCTCAGGTGAAGACCGGCGCGGCCACGCATCAGAAGCATCTGGGCAAGCACCCCCGCGGCATCTGGGCGCCGGAGTGTGGCTACCGCCCCGCCGGTCTCTGGCAAACGCCCGTCATCCCCGCAGGAGCCGACAAGCCCTGGGAACCGTTTGAGCGCATCGGAGTTGAAGAGGCTTTGTATCAAGGCGGCATCGAGTACTTCTTCGTCGATACGCACCTCGTCGAGGAATCCGTCAGCTACACGCCCTATGACCTGATGGCCGGCGCCACCGGCGCAGCGGAAGAGTTGGAAGCCGCCGGCTGGCTAAAGACCGTCTATCGACCTTACATCGTCGATGGACCTCGCGCCCGCGAGCATCGCACCAATGTCTTTCCGCGCGACCCGCGCACGGGCTTGCAGGTCTGGTCCGGCGATGCCGGATACCCCGGCGACGGCGTCTATCTCGACTTCCACAAGAAGCGTTGGCCAGGTGGTCATCGTTACTGGCAGGTGACGGACACCAAGGCTGACCTGGGATTGAAGACTCCTTATTATCCTGAGCGCGCTTTGGCCCGCACCCGCGCCCATGCCGAGCATTTTGTCAGCGTGGTCTGCGAGACTCTGAAGTCGCTGCTCGACGCCAAGCATCCGCCCATCCTCAACTCTCCCTTTGACGCCGAGCTTTTCGGCCACTGGTGGCATGAGGGAGCGGCATGGCTTGAGCATGTCGCCCGCACCATGGCCAAAGAAGAGATTCCCATAGCGATGATCAGTTGCGGCGAGTATCTCGACAAACATCCCTCGCATGGCTTCATCGGCATGAAAGAAGGCTCGTGGGGCGAGAAGGGAAACAACTACGTGTGGCTCAATCCAGATACGAGTTACACGTGGACCCACATCTATCCCGCCGAGGCCCGTGTGCGAGAAATCGCGACAGAGGGTAAGTGGCAGGACGGCGCAACCGGTGAGCGGATCATGAAGCAGCTCTGCCGCGAGCTGCTGCTGCTGGAGTCCTCTGACTGGCAATTCCTTATCACCACCGGCGCCGCCCGCGACTACTCCGAAGCCCGCTTCCAAACCCACATCGACCAATTTGCCGCGGTAGAAAAGGCCTGGGACGAGTTCGCGGCAACAGGCTCGCTCAGCGAGGCCAACGAAGAAGCGTTGAAGGCCATCGAAATCCGCGACAGCATCTTTGCGGAGATTGATCCCTCGCTGTGGGTTGTCAACAGTCAGTACAAGTAATGGTGAATGACAGCGCCGCAGGTTCCTAAATGCGAAAGATCTGGGGTCCATCGTAATTTATGGGCCGCATCGATAGGCTGAAGTTATTGTCAGCCAAAGAGAAAAATAGCAAAGTCTGTTTCTTGAACCGGACGGGCGCGTAGCTCAAAGGACTCCTCCTTGACACGCTGCGCGGATTGTTGCATATTTACACTGTCTTGAAGGTTCAGTTTCTTCGGACGCACTAACTGCTCCGCCTCAGCACCTCGACTGAGGCCGGTTCGCGGTCAACTATTGCGGGACTGTAACACTGTATCTGCGTTACACGATTTATTATTCTGTGCGTCCAATAGGTTTCTGCGCACAGTGCCCGCAGGTCGATGATTGTTCTTCATCGCCCCTCCCCCAATCTTTTTTGTAAGCCTTGATCGCAACCTTATCCACGCGATGGAGAATTTCTGTCGCTCAAGCTGTTCGCAAGAATGGCATGGCGGATTATTTGCGCCCAGATCCATAGCTCTTGCAAATCACAGACTCGCAACCAGGCACTGCCTGCCCGAAACGGAATCGAAAAGGAGCATGTCGATGAAACTCAATTCAGGACGGAAGGCAATACAAATGAAGATGGCGGTAATGGCAATCTGCGCCGTAGCGTTTGCGATGAGCGCGGCAGCGCAGGACGTGACAGGAACCGGAACAACGAATACCGTCCCGGTTTTCACGGGAGCATCGACGGTTGGGAACTCGCCCATTGCCGTTTCGGGTGGTAGCGTAGGGATCGGGACGACCACCCCCGGCGGTCTTTTGGATGTTGAAGGTTCATTTGTTCATTCGGGACTGATTTCGACTACAGGTGCGGCGGCTCCGGGGACGGCTAGCTATTCGAGTTCTTATGGCGGCAGCTATAGCGCCTATGCCTGGGACCTCATCAATGCTCAGGTGACGAACCCAAGCACTTCCGTAAATGACCAATATTACGGCTATTTGAGCGTACCTGCCGTAACCGCTTCTGACGGAACGTCAAGATATGTGATAGGGGGAGACTTTACCCCATCATTGGTTGCATCCGGCGCATCAACTGCAAATCATCTGTATGGCGTGGTCGGCAGTGCGTTTCTAGGATCTCCATCCACGACAGCCGGTTATACCTCGCTGAATGGGGGTTCATTTGCCGCAGGAATTGCACCAACTGTGCCCGCAGCAACAATTGTCTCAAGCGTAAATGTAGCCACTCTATCGCCACTGGTCCAGAGCGGCGCCGTGACCGCTGTTCGTGGGGTCTGGGTGACGCCATCTTTTGGCTCTACGAGTGGACCCGCGAGTCTTGTAATTCCAAACTACTATGGCCTTGAATTAGGGGCTCCAACTTATGCGAATGGCGCGGCAATAACAAACAATTACGGCATTTCTCAGGAAGATTCGGTTGCCAAGAACTATTTTGCAGGCAAAGTCGGCATCGGCACAACGGCCCCAGGTTATTCGCTTGATGTGGCTGGCACGATACGCACCACATCGGGCGGCGTGATCTTTCCCGACGGCTCCATGCAGGCTACAGCATTCATCCCTGCTAATTGCGGCGCGGATTATGCCGAGGCCATTGATGTGACCGGAGACCGGACGAAATATGAACCGGGCGATATTCTGGTTATCGATCCCAGCGCTCCGGGAAAATTCCTCAAATCCAATCAGGCCTATTCGACGATGGTGGCGGGCATCTATTCCACCAAGCCGGGCTTCGTGGGCCGCAAGCAGCCCTCTACCTCCGAGAGCAGCGCGACGGAGGTGCCGATGGCCATGGTGGGCCGGGTTCC
>Ga0181534_10002626_pt1 | contig 11011 bp, 11 predicted proteins | sample PEATcosm2014_Bin_37_FD_119758 | JGI IMG/M metagenome (GOLD analysis project Ga0181534, IMG submission 119758) | Peatland microbial communities from MTU Mesocosm Facility, Houghton, MI, USA - PEATcosm2014_Bin17_10_metaG | ecosystem: Environmental > Terrestrial > Soil > Wetlands > Peat | place...
CAACGGCACCGTTGAAGTCGCCACCAGCCGCCTCTTCGCCACGCAGGGACTTGACGCGCTGAAGACCATGACCGGCTTGAATCTCAAGCCTGTCCTTGCCACAACTGAAGCCATCCAGCGCGAAATAAAAAAACGCCTTGGCGTCGGAGCGGACACCATCGGCACGCTCGACGAGGAAAAAAGTTTTCAGGTCGTTGATGAAAATGCCGAGAACACCAATCTTGACGAGGCAGCCGAAGACGAGGCCTCCATCATCCATTTCGTCAACCAGGTTTTGAAGGACGCCATCGAACTGCGAGCCTCGGACATCCATCTTGAACCGTTCGAGGACGAATTTCGCATCCGCTATCGTATTGACGGTGTGTTGCAGGACGTTCCCGTTCCGGCGCAACTCAAGCGCTTCCAGCCTGCCATTGTTTCGCGCGTCAAAATTTTAAGCCATCTCAACATCGCGGAAAAAAGATTGCCGCAGGACGGTCGTATCAAGATCCGCGTGGACGATGCCGAGGTGGACATCCGCGTTTCCGTGATTCCGATGCTGCACGGCGAAGCGGTGGTGATGCGTTTGCTCCGGCAAAATTCCAAGCTGCGCGGCCTGTCCGATCTGGGCATGAACACACGCGAAATGGAATGTTTCCAGCGTGTGCTTGAAATACCACACGGAATTATTCTGGTCACCGGCCCGACCGGTTCAGGCAAAACCTCCACGCTTTATACTGCGCTGAACGAGATCAACGATTCCGTCCGCAAAATCATCACGATTGAAGATCCGGTTGAATATCAGCTCAAAGGCGTCAACCAGATTCAGGTTAATGAGAAGTCCGGTCTGACATTCGCGCGCGGGCTGCGCTCGATCTTGCGCCACGACCCGGACGTGATTCTCATCGGCGAAATCCGCGATGCGGAAACGGCGCAGATCGCCGTGCAATCATCGCTTACCGGCCATTTGGTTTTCTCCACGCTTCACACCAACGACGCGCCCGGCGCATTGACACGCCTCGTGGACATGGGTGTCGAGCCTTATCTCGTCGCGTCTTCGCTCGAAGCCGTGCTGGCTCAACGCCTCGTCCGCGTGCTGTGCGTCCATTGCAAACAGCCTGACGATTCCACAACCGCGCACGCTTTCAAGGCGAAGCTGGGCATTCCCGCTGATGTCATGCTTTACAAGTCGGTTGGCTGCCGCGAGTGCCGCAACACCGGCTTCTTCGGCCGGCACGCAATTTTCGAGTGGATGGACACCGACGCGGAAATCCGCCAGATGATTTTAAGGAACGCCTCGGGCGACCAGTTGCGCGAAGCGGCGCGGCGCGGCGGAATGCGCACCCTTGCCGAGGACGGCTGGCGGCTCGTCCGCATGGGCATCACGACGGTCGAGGAAGTTTTAAGCGTCACCACCGCCAAGGAAGTGGCTCAAACCACGAAGGCCGACGATGCGGAAACCGATACTCCGGCAAGTCTCGCGGTGGCAAGATGAAATGGAAACCTGATTAAATGCCCACGTTTCAATACAAAGCATTGCAGGCGAACGGCACGATGACGGAAGGCCGTCTGGACGCGCCGGGCCGGCCTGACGCTTTGCGCCAGATGGAAACGCTCGGCCTGCGCCCGGTCAACCTTGCCGAAACCGCTGCGGGAAAATCCAAGTCCAAAAACGGAGCCACAGCGAAAGGCGGCGCGACGGACAAGGATTCGGCGGGCAGCCTTTCATTCAAGTTCGAATCCAAAAAAGTTTCCGCAAAGGAACTGGAAAATTTCACGCGCCTGCTCGCAAGCCTCCTCGCCGCCGGCGTGCCGTTGAGCCGCGCGCTGGTGATCCTCTCCAAAGAAACCACCGCGCCCGCCGCGCGCGCGCAGTGGAAAAAAGTCCATGACCTGGTCGTTGACGGCATGTCGCTCGCCTCCGCGATGGCGCAGTCGCCCGAAACTTTTCCGCGCGTTTATGTCGCGATGGTCGAGGCAGGCGAAGCCGGCGGGTTTCTCGACGTGGTGCTTTCGCAGATTGCCGAGTTCCAGTCGCGCGACAAGGAACTGAAATCAAAAGTCATGACGGCGATGTTATATCCGGCAATTTTGTTCGTGCTGGCGATGATTGTGCTGACAGTCATGCTCGTGTTTTTCATCCCGAAATTTCAAACCGTCTTCAACAGCTTCCACGGCCACCTGCCGCTGATCACGCAGCTCATCATCGGCACAAGCCATGCGGTCATCCACTACGGATTTTTTATCGCGGCGGGTCTGGTGGCGATCGTGTTTTTAGTCCGCACCTGGTTCGCCTCGGAAAAAGGCAAGCGGGTCTGGGAAGGATTGGTTTTGCGTTCGCCGATTGTCGGCCCGCTCAACGCCCAGTTTGCCATGGCGCGGTTTTGCCGGATGCTGGGCACAATGCTCGGCGCAGGCGTGCCACTCGTGCAAAGCCTGAACGTCGCACGGCGTTCCATCGGCAACCAGATTCTTGTGGATGCGGTCGCGCTATCCATCGAGCGCGTGCAGCAGGGCGGAAGGCTGGGCGAAAGCCTTTCGGAATGTAAAAATCTTTTTTCCGGCTCCGTTTTGGAAATGGTCGCCGTGGCCGAGGAAAGCGGGAAGCTCGACGCCGAGCTCGTCCGCATCGCCAGCGTGACCGAGGTGGATCTGGATCGGAATCTGAAAACGGCCGTGGCCTTTGCCGAACCGGCGATGCTTTTTTTGATCGCCGGTTTTGTCGGCATCATTTTCATCGGCATGTTGCTGCCGGTGCTGACCATGGGCGCAAACATCAAATAAATTCAACACAACAAAAAATTATGAAACTCAATCCTGCAAAACGAAATCAAACCAAGCGGCTTCACGGCTTCACTCTGGTGGAAATGCTGCTGGTCGTCACCATCATCGGCATCCTCGCGGCGCTGGTCATCCCGAAAATCGCCGGGACGAGCCAGCAGGCGCGCATCACGGCGGCGAACGCTGACATCCACGCGGGCATCAAAACCGTGCTCGACCACTACGAGATAGACAATGGTTTTTATCCCAGAAGCCTCAACGATTTGCTTCAACAGCCCGGCGATGCCAAAAACTGGCACGGGCCATATTTTGATCCGGCGCAATTGCCGGTGGATCCTTGGGGTAATGCCTACGTCTATTATTATCCCGGCAAACACAACCAGTCCGGCTACGATCTGCTCTCGGTCGGTCCCGACGGCAAGGAAGGAACGGACGATGACATTGGCAACTGGTGAAATGAATTGGTAAAATATTGTGCAATTGTCACATACATTTTGGTTAGAAATTCTGGCGATTCTCGTAATTGCCTTGGTGGGTTATGAATTGGTTGTGCCAAAAATCAGCCACGGTGGGGCTCCGAGGTCTCGGATTGTAGCGGCATGGACTGACATTCACGCAGGAATTAAAACCGCGCTTGACCATTACAAAATGGACACCGGCTATTTTCCAAAAAATCTCACCGATTTGATTCAACAGCCAAACGGCATGACAAACTGGCATGGCCCATATTTTGATCCGCCTCAGCTTCCGATTGATCCGTGGGGCGATAAATACATTTACGAGTTTCCCGGCAAACATAATCCAAGCTCTTACGATTTGCTGTCGGTCGGTCCCGACGGCAAGGAAGGAACGGACGATGACATTGGCAACTGGTAAATCATTCAACCGACGAAACCTATGCGCCTTTACGCTGGTCGAAATGATTCTCGTGATGACGCTGCTGGTGGTGGCCATTTCGCTCGTGGCGCCGAGGATGGCGGTTTTCATGCGCGGACGCGCGCTGGATTCCGAGGGGCGGCGGTTTTTTTCGCTCGCCCACGCGGGACAAGACCGGGCGGTTTCGGAAGGGATGCCGGTGGTTCTTTGGATTGACGAGAAAAAAAACAGCTATGGGCTGGAAGAAGAAACGCCCGCACAAAAGACCGATCCGGAAGCCGAGAATTTTACAGTGGACGACAATGTGCAGATCGCGGTGATGAACTTGAGCGGAAGCGCGACGACGTTCAACAGCCTGCCAGCGATCCGGTTTATGGCGGATGGCACGGTGGATGAAAACAGTCCGCAAACGATCAAGTTGTCGGGCACGGACGGAAGCGAGCTTTGGCTGCTCGAATCGGCGGACCGCAGAGGCTATGAAATTAGCGACAGCGACAAATTGTAACTGCACGGCGGGATTCACGCTGGTGGAAGTGCTGGCCGCCCTGCTGTTTCTGGCGATTGTGATTCCGACGGCGGTCGAGGCGCTGCATCTGTCAACGCTCTCCGGCGAAGTCGCCGTCCGCAAAAACGTGGCGGCGCGTGTAGCGGACCGGATTTTGAACAACAGCATCCTGACGACGAACTGGAACAGCGGTTCGCAGAGCGGCACGGTGACGGAAGGCGTGACGGACTTCCGCTGGACCCTGACAAGCCAGACGTGGCCGCAGGATTCGATGCAATTGCTGTCGGCGGAAGTGAAGTATTCCGCGCAGGGCAAAGATTATTCGGTGACGTTGAGCACGCTGGCCAATTCGCAGACGCCAACGGGACAATGAATTTGAACCAGTGAAAATTGAAATGAACAACGCCGGTGCGTTCACGCTGATCGAAGTGATCCTGGCGATTGGCGTCGCCTCGATTGTGCTGATTGCGGCCTGCGCCGCTTTTTTCACGGCGCTGCATTTGCGCGACGCGACGGCAGACGCCGTGGACGCGGCCACGCCGGTTGACCAGTCGCTTACAATTTTGCGCCGTGATTTGCAGTGCGCCGTGACGCCAAAGGCCAGCGGAGTTTTGTCCGGCGATTTCAAAATCGGCAACGTGACAAGCACCGGCATCAGCGACCCGGTCAGCGCCGAGATTTACACCGCCGACGGCGCGTTGAGTGAAAACAACCCGTGGGGGGACATTCAGCGCGTGACTTACGAATTGAAAGATTCCACGACCGGCGCGGCAGGCAAGGATTTGTATCGCAGCGTCACGCGAAACCTTTTGACGGAGACCACGCCGGACGTGGAGGACCAGTTGATGATCCGCGGCGTGGACAGCGTGCAGTTTTCCGCCTATGACGGCTCGCAATGGAACGACTCGTGGGACACGACCGACACGACTTCGGCGAACACCAACCTGCCGGTCGCCGTGCGAGTGGACATCCAGCTCACCGGCAGCGATAAAAACAGTTCGCCGATTGAAATTCTGGTGCCGATTGATTCGCAGTCGCGCACGAACTCGACCAGCACCGTGGGAAGTTGAAATGAAACTGAGAAATCCAAATCTGCCAGAGAATGCCCGGCACGCCAAACGCGCATCGGTTCTCATCATTGTGCTTTGGATTGTCATCGGGCTGGTCGGCATCACGCTGTATTTTGCAAACTCGATGACGCTGGAACTCCGCGCGGCGGACAACCGCGTGAACGGCCTTGCGGCAGGACAGGCCATCGAAGGCGCGGCGCGTTACGTCGGTTTTGCACTCGCGAACTATGCGACCAACGGCGCGATGCCGACCAACGCCCAGTTCATCTGCGCGGACGTGCCGGTTGGCGATTCGCATTACTGGATCATCGGGCGCGACAATTCGGGAACGGCATCTGGCACCGACCCGACCTTTGGTTTGATCGACGAAGGCTCGAAATTGAACTTGAACCGGGCCAACACGAACATGCTCACCTATCTGCCGAACATGACACCGGATCTGGCCGGCGCGATCCTGGACTGGCGCAGCACCAACGGCAGCAGCGACTACGCTTTGAATTATGCGACCCTCGGTTACGACGACAAAAATGCGCCGTTTGAATCGGTGGACGAACTCCGGCTCGTGTATGGCATGACCATTGATTTGCTGGTGGGCGATGACGCGAATCGCAATGGCGTTCTTGATGCGAACGAAACAAGCTCCACCGGCGGCACGACTCCAAATTTAGGGCTGATGGAATACACAACCGTCTACAGCCGCGAGCCTAATTTTCATTCCGATGGATCCTCGCTGACCAACGTGAACACCGCGACAGAGGCGGATTTGGATTCATTGTTTCAAGCCGCCCAAGTCAGCAACGCGGGAAGCCTGTCCACGGCTGTCTATCGCACCATTAAACCGCCGGTTGGAACAGCGAATCCCTGCAAAGGCGATCTGGATTTTTGCCTTCGCTGCCTGAACGAGGGCATGACGGCGAATGATTTAGCCAAGATTTACGGCAGCTTCACCACGAGCACAAACCTTTATACCTACGGGCGGATCAACATCAACACGGCGGGCGAGACCGTGCTGACGGCCCTGTTCATGGGCGCAAACATTGACCAGGACACCGCAACGGGGGCGGCGCAGTCGCTCGTGGCTTACCGGCAGCAGAATCCGACCAGCCTGACTTCGCCCGCGTGGCTTGTCACGGCGCTCGGACAAAACAACACTGTCGTCACCAATCTCGTTGCCCACGACTGGATCACGACGCGCAGTTTTCAATTCACGGCGGACATCGCGGCGGTCGGTCCGCTCGGGCGCGGATACCAGCGCGTGAAATTTGTCTTCGACATCAGCGACGGAACGCCCAAAATCGTCTATCGTCAGGATTTGAGCCGGCTCGGATGGGCGCTCGGAGAAAAAGTGCGCGAAACCTTGGTCGCCAATAACACGCCATGAGCAACATTATTAAAATCAATTTTCGGAAACGCAAACGCCTGACAAGCCTGCTCGGCCTCACGCTGGACGGCAGCCGCCTCGAAGGCGTGGTGCTGCGCCGCACGAACGGATCGTTGCAATTGCTTCAATCATTTTCCGCCACGCTCACGCTTGACCCGCTGACCGCCGCGCCGGAACTGGTGGCGCGCGAAATTCGCAACCAGCTCGACGCCGCCGGCGTGCGCGAGCGCAACTGCATGGTGGGCTTGCCGCTGAGATGGGTGCTGACGGGGCAGACGGAACTGCCGCAACTGCCGGAAGCGGACGCCGAAAGTCTGCTGCAAATTGAAGCCGAAAAAAGTTTTTCCTCCGACGTGGCCACGTTGCGGATGGCCGATTCGCGCTGCGCGCTGCCCGCCGGAAAACAATTTGTGACCCTGGTGGGGATTTCCAACAGCCAGCTCACGACACTGGAGCAGGTTTTGACGGCGGCGAAATTGAAGCCCGCCGGTTTTTCACTGGGACTTTCCGCGTTGCAGGCCCCCGGCGTTGAAAATTCCGACGGTGTGCTCGCGCTCGCGGTTGGCGAAAGCCACGTCGGTTTGCAGATCACCGCCGGCGGCGGCATTGCCGCCCTGCGCGCGCTCGAAGGTGCGATTGAAATTGAAGGCGCCCGGCGTTCGTTGCACGCCGGACTCGTCGCGCGTGAGGCGCGCGTGACCTTAGGCCAGTTGCCCACCGAACTGCGGGCGACGGTGAATCGCATACGCATATTCGGCCCGCGCGATCTGGCGCAGCCGCTGGCGGACGAAATGGAATTGCGTTTCGCGCCGATGGGGATGCGCGTCGAAGTGGTGTCGGCCTACGCACCGGGCGAATTTGGCGTGCAGCTTCCGCTCCAAGCCTCGCTCTCGGCGGCGTTCAGCCTGGCGGCACGGTGCTTGATGGACCAGGCCGCGCCGTTTGAATTTTTACTTCCGAAGCCGACGTTGTTGCAGCAGTTTGCCACAAAATATTCCTCCGGCAAATTAAAAACCGTCGGTGCGATTGCCGCCGGCGTGCTGCTGATTGTCGGCGGACTGTTCATGTTCCAGCAGGTTGAATTGATCCTGCTGCGTTCGCAATGGTCGAAGATGTCCGCGAAGGTCACGGAACTTCAAGGCTTGCAGCAAAACATACAGCAGTTCAAACCATGGTTCGACAATTCGTTCACGAGCTTGAGCGTCATGCGGCAGCTTACGCTGGCTTTTCCCGAAAACGGCGCGGTCACGGCCAAGACGGTTGAGATACACGACGGCAACGTGGTGACCTGCACCGGCACGGCGCAGTCGCAAGCGGCGCTCTTGAAAACAATAAAACAATTGAGCGCGGAGGACGGCGTGTCGAAAGTAACATTGGGACCGATCCGCGGCAAGGCGCCAACGATGCAGTTCACATTTGATTTCCATTTTAATAACGGAGGCCAGCTATGAAAGTTGAAGAACGCCAGAAATTTTTGCTCATCCTCACCCTCGTGGTCGTTGCGCTTTATGTCGGCGACCTGCTGGTCTTTGAACCGCTGGGGAAATTATGGACGTCGCGCTTGCATACCATCAAGGATCTACGCAACGATGTGAAGGAGGGGAAATTTTTGCTCGCGCGCGAGGACTTCATCCGCGGCCAGTGGGCAGAGATGAACACGAACACGCTGCCGTCCAACACGTCGCTGGCGGAGCAGCAGATTTTCACGGCGTTTGACGGCTGGTCGCGGGACAGCGGCGCGACGGTCACGGGCATCACGCCGCAATGGAAAAATGACGCGACGAATTATATGACCCTCAATTGCCGCGTGGAGGCGTCCGGTGATTTGAGGACTTTGAGCCGTTTTGTTTATGACGTCGAAAAAGGCCCGACGGCACTGAAGCTGGACTCAATTGAGTTCAGCACGCACGACACCGTCGGTCAGGAACTCACGCTCGGTCTGCAACTCAGCGGGCTGGCGCTGATCACACTTAAAAAATAATGAAACTGAACCGATCCCATACAATCGTTCTGGTGGCGTTGCTTGCGGCGCAAAATTTTACGGCCGTGGCGCAGACCACCAACGCCCTTGCGCCGGCAGGCTATGCCAAATTCATCGCGGACCGGAATATTTTCAACCCGAACCGCGTGCCGGGCAGGATATGGACTCCACCTCCGCCACGGCAGCCCATCGTCACCCCGCCCGCGCCGCGCCAGCCCGATTCATTTTCGCTTGTGGGCATCATCGGTTATGGCGCAGGTCGCATGGCGGGCGTTCACGCATTTTTCAGCGGGTCGAGTGTGATGTATCAAAAAACGGCGGAATTGAACGACACCATCGCCACTTTCAAGGTGGCTGGCATCGCTGCGGATTCCGTGACGCTGGTGTCTGGCACCAACACGATGGTTCTGGGAATCGGCGAACAATTGCACGACGATGACAGCGGCCACTGGTATTTTGCCAACGGGGCAACGGTGCGTTACAACGACGCCGGCGGCAATCGCTATGCCAATGGCAATGGCAACAATTCAGGCCGCGGCGGATTTGGTGGTGGTCGCCGCCGCAACAATAATTTCGGCAACGGCGGCAACGGCGGCAATGGGAATTTCAACAATGCAAACAACGGCTATGGTAATTTTAACAACGGCAATGGCGGCAATTTCAACCGGGGCAGAAACAACTTTGCCCAAAACCCGGCAACATCGGACGATTCGCAGACGCAAGACCAGACGGCTCCCGGCGGCTTGGCCCTTCCAATAATGACTCCGGCCGGTATTCTGACGCCGGATGGCACGCTCATTCCCTATAGCACGATGGCTCCGGATAATTCAAGTGCTCCAGACAATTCCAGTGCTCCCGACAATACGGACACCCCGGACAACACGACTCCCCAAGACAACAACCAATGACCATGAAAACAATCATCAAACTTACTTTTGCGGCTGCCTTGGCCGCCGGAACATTTTCAGCATTTGCGCAGGACGATCCGCTCGCCAAACTTAAGGCGCAGCGCGAGCAGGCTCTCCAGCAACTGGGAGTTCAAACTGACGCTGCCGCGCCATCTTCGTCCGGCTCCACGACGCCCGATGACGCGACGACGACGGCTCCAGCTGGTGCCACACAAATGGAGCCACCGCCCGCCGCGCCGGATCAGACTGCGGACTATGCTGCCGACGAGCCAGAAGTTTCGTTCACAAACAACGTCAGCACGAACGGCATCACCATGAACTTCCGCAACGCACCGTTGAACCAAGTGTTAAGCTATCTGAGCGACGCGGCAGGATTCATCATCATATTGGACACGACGCAGGTGAACGGCTATGTGAATGTCATCAGCAGTCATCCGATGACACAGGACGAGGCAGTGGACTTGCTCAACACCGTCCTGAACCAAAACGGACTCGCCGCCGTTCGCGACGGACGAACCTTGACGATCATGAGCAAGGCGCAGGCGATTCACGACGACATTCCGGTGGTGGTGGGCAACGACGCCAAAAAAATTCCTAAAAATGACGAGATCGTCACACAAATTATTCCAATCCGGTTCGTGGACGCCCAGCAATTAGTCGTGGATTTGTCGGAATTTGTTTCGCCGCAGGCGACCATCGTCGCAAATCAGGCGGGCAATTCCATCGTCATCACCGACACGCAATCGAACATCCGGCATCTGGCCGAAATCATCGAGTCCATTGATTCCAGTGCCGAGATGGAAACGAAAGTTGAGGTGTTCAACTTGAAATTCGCCAATCCGAACGACGTTGTGGCCATGCTGCAAGGGGTTTTCCCCAGCAGCGGCGGCGGTCAAGCGCCGGTTAGCTTTGGCGGCAGAGGCGGCAGAGGCGGCGGCGGCGGTATTGCGGCACTTTTCGGCGGTGGCGGAAATGCTGCCGGCGGTGCCAGCAGCCAGGCCCGGATTCAGAAGTCGCAACAGGTCATCGCCGTTGCGGATGGACGCACCCAATCAGTTGTCGTGACCGCCGCAAAAGACATGATGCCAGAGATTGAAGAGATGATTCATGAATTGGATATTAAATCGGACCGCGACCAGAGTGTTTATACGGTTCAATTGACCAACGCAGACCCGTATTCGGTGCTGGCAGCGCTGCAAATTGCGTTCCCGAGCAGCGGCACGTCGCGCGGCAACACCACGCCGACGGGAGCCGACCCGTTGCCATCCCGCGCACAGCAAATGAACTCAAGTTCTTCCTCCAGCAGTTTTGGCACCAGCAGCGGCGGCGGTTCGCGCGGCGGCGGCACACTATTTTGAGCGGTTTTAATACAACTTTTAAGGAAAACACTATTATGAAAATGCAATCATTCAACTGGAACAAAATCCTTGGCTGCACCTTGATGTTTATCTTTTGCGCCACAATTCAAATTTACGCCGGTGGTGGTCGTGGCGGTGGCGGCGGTGGCGGCGGTGGCGGCGGTGGTCGGGG
>Ga0181534_10002627_pt1 | contig 11009 bp, 11 predicted proteins | sample PEATcosm2014_Bin_37_FD_119758 | JGI IMG/M metagenome (GOLD analysis project Ga0181534, IMG submission 119758) | Peatland microbial communities from MTU Mesocosm Facility, Houghton, MI, USA - PEATcosm2014_Bin17_10_metaG | ecosystem: Environmental > Terrestrial > Soil > Wetlands > Peat | place...
CGGAGGCGGCGGAACCGTCAGTTGAGTGAAAGGCCTCACCGCATCGTGACCCTCGAGCCCCAATGAATCGACGCCCCGAGCTCGCACCCAGTATGCGCCATCGGGCGGTATAGCCGTGTCGAGCACAGGCTTATCGGTGTGCACATCGGCCACAAATGTCTTGAATTCGGGGTCATCCGATATCTGGACGTGGTAGGACTTCGCTCCCTCGACCGGCGGGAATTCGATGTGCAGATCGCCGCACTTCACGACCGGCTCGGCCGACAACTCCGGTGCCGGCAGCAATGGCACCGGTTTGAGCGGCGGCGCCCCCTTTTCAACGCGCGTGCCGAAATCTGCGTGAGTGTCGACAGTCTGCCCGCTCGCGGATACCGCGACGGTGCCTTCGAGTGTTTCAGTGGTGGCCACGCCTTCGGCCGCCAGTGTGTTTGTCCGGAACACCGTGCCACGCACCGCCAACGCGGCCGTCGGAGTGACGATTTCAAACCTCCCGACATCGCGATGAGGCTTGACCAACGTGTCGGCATGGCCATCCGGTAGTTGCAGCTGGACATCATGCGAATTGGGCACGCCGTCGATGTGCTGCATCCCCGAGAGACGCAATGAGCTCGACTTGTGCAGGATGATTCGGGAGCCGTCCGCCAGATCGATGGCGACGGAACCGTCCGGCCCCGTTTCCACCAATGAGCCTTGGGACAAACTCTGACCGGCGGTGACCGGTTGCCCGGCGGTCGTGACCTGCCCCGCGACCTTGGCGACGGAGGCGGTTTCGGCGGTTACCCGCAGCCAGCTGTAGGGAATGAGAATGGTGCTGCCGGGTTTGATCCGATGCTCGTTGCCAATGTGATTGCGCTTTTGCACCTCGGGCCACCGATTCGGCTGGCGCAGCAGGCGCCGACTCAGCCCGATCAGCGTATCGCCGGGGCGGGCGATGTATTGATACTCATCCTCATCTGCAGCGTGGACCGACGTTGGGGTGGCGAGTAAAAGCGCAAGAATTGGCGGCAGCAATGCCCATCCTGGCGATCTGCTCCGCCGCGCGCTCATCCGGGATCCGTTCCTGAGCGCTCCAGCCGGTAGCCGTATCCATAGACGGCGGCGAGCCGCAATCCGATGGCAGCGGAAAGTCCCAAAAGCTTTCTGACACGGCTCACATGCATATCCACGGTACGGGTCGTCGTAGTGTCGCCCCGACCCCAGACTGAATCCAGAATGAAGCCCCGCGAGACGACCGAGCCGACATGTTGGAACAGAATGACGGCGACCTCAAATTCTCTGCGGGTCAGCTCGATGAGCTCCGCGCCGCGGTGGATCTGGCGGCGCTCGAGATCGATCCGGTAAGGGGACACTTCGAGGACAGTGGCCACCGGCTCGGGCTCGCGGGCCCGCCGCGCCAGGGCCTCCACCCGGGCCAACAGCTCGCGCTCGCGCGGCGGCTTGATCAGGAAGTCATCCGCCCCAGCCTCCAGCGCTTGGACGACGTCTGTTTCGCTGTCCCGATGGGTCAGGAAAATGACCGGAGTGCGAACGTTGAGGCGGCCGCGCAGGGCCTGCAGGACCTCATAGCCCGACAGATCCGGAACCTCCCAGTCGAGCATGATCAAATCGTAATTTTCGCTTTGCAGGTTGGTCAGCAGCGCGCGGCCCCGCGGAAAGCGGTGCGAGATGTGACCGGCGCCCTGCAGCAGGGACGTGATGCGATCCGCTTGATCCGGATCGTCTTCCAGGAATGCGATACGCATGGTTGGGATATTAACCGCCGCCGGTGAGCACGGGGAACGCGCCAATCGGATTTGACACATTATTACAGTTTCGCGTCCGCTCGAACCCGATACTGCGCGCCGCAGTTTGGTTGGACCTCACGAAGAAAATGAATCCGACAGTGACGCAAGCAGATTCTTTGAGTCGAGCAATCCTGTGGCTGGATGATGACCCGGGCCTGATCCTGTTGGTTCAGTGGGCGCTGGGGCGGCGCGGATACAAAGTCGTTGGACATGTTGATGTGTCGACCGCGGTCGCGGCGTTGACTGCCGAGCCCGATGCGTACGATGTCATCGTGACTGACCTGTCGATGCCCGCTGACGGCGGGCTCGACACGGCCCAACAACTCATGAAGATCAAACCGGGGATCCCGGTGGTTTTGTCGGGCAGTTACATCAAACCGGAAATTGAGAGGCGGGCATTCGCATGCGGAATACGCGCGGTGATCGAAAAGTCAGCGTCGGTGAGGGAGCTGTGCGCAGCGCTGGATCGGGCGCTGCGAGCGTCGTGAAGAGGCGCGCGGGCGGTGGTGATGGAGGCGCGGTGGGGACGGGCAACGCTGCGGCGAAGACGGGCGCCGCGGTTGAACCAGGCATCGCGGAGACGCCAGCGCTTCCGGTGGCGCGAAGGCTACCGAAGCTCAGCGGGGCTGCGAGCAGATTACGCCGTGCGGCGAAGCTGCCAGGCATCCGCAGCGTAGGCAATCCCGGCGGGCAGCAACATCGTCAGGTCAATCGCCCGAAGCACCAGTGCTACCGCGAGTCCCTGAGCTGGGGCTACGTGCGCAAGCGAAAGTGCAATCACCTGTGAGCCCTCGGCGACGCCTAGTCCCGCGGGGACCGGCATGAGCTGAACGAAGGCCTTGCTGAGCGGCAGCACGGCAATCAGGGTCGTCAGCTCGACCGGCACATCCAACGACACCAACACTGGAACAAACATCAGTGCCTGGATGAGCTGATTTACAATTGATAACGAGAAAAAGACGGCCAGGGTGCGACCGGCGGTCCCTAAAGATACATATTCGTTGTGCATGGCGTGCAAAGTTTTCACGACTTTGTTGTCGCCAAAGCGCGCCGTCATACGGCGAAGCATCTGGTACAGCCGCGTGCTCATCGAAACCACGGTCAGCACCGTGCCGGCGCACAATGTCGCCCCGACTGCACCCAAAAGTGGCAACAGCTCGCTGCGACCCCGCAACACGACCAACACCAAACCAACAGTTGAGAGTGTGAGAATGGCCAGGAGACCGAGTACCCGCTCCAGGACGATGGTCGCAGACACGCTGGAACCTGAGCGCCCCGCCATGGACAGGCGCGCGGCGCGGAACACATCGCTGCCAACGGACGCAGGTATTACATACCCGACGAATCCCGAGGCCAGGTAGATCCGGAACGCTGCCCAATGGGACAGCCAGCAGTTGCGGGCTCGCAGCAGGAAATTCCACTTATAGGCCATACTGAACCGGTCCAGCAGGAACAACGCGGCGGTGAGCGCTATCGCGAGCGGCCCCATGTCATTGAAGGCCGCCAGGGTGGCGTGCAGGTCGAGAAAATGCACCATGAGTGCAACGACCAGGGCCATCAGAATCCAGGGTGCCCACCGCTTGAGGGGGATACCTATTTCAGTCAATGTCACTAAAGCGGCTCCTTTGAACTTTCGGCCGGCTTTCCGAACCTTTCAGATGTCTTTCTACAAGCAATAGGAATGCCTAGTTAAGTCAAAGATTGATTTGAATCTTAAGAAGTCTCAAGGAGATAGGCTCATGAGGGACGGGCTGTCTGAGCTGGCCGTCAAACGGTTTATCTACAAGGCGGCGGCTGGCTGCTGGCCTGGGCGGCGTTGGGTATTGCTAGGGACGGCCGCGCCGTTGCTGGCAGGTTGTTTTTCTCACCCCCCGCCGCCTATCGCGGCAGGGTTGCCCTTGGGTATCGAGGTCGGACCGGGCTCGTTCAATGAGCGGGTGAACCTGAGGTTTCCTGTTGGAACCGACGAGAAAACTTTGCGTGACGAGCTGACTCGTGAGCGATTCGCTGTTTCCGGGTTCGTGGCGCGCTTTGAGACTCAGAATTTTCCGTGCAAGGACACCTGGCGCATTCGATGGAGCGCCGAGCAGGGGAAGATCGCCTCGATCGAGGGCTACTACGGGTCTGTTTGCCTGTAGCGGTCGAAGCGCGGCAGGGCTATGCTCGGATCAGGTAAATCGAGGACGTTCCGTCATGAAGAGCGTCGTTGCTGTCCGCTTGTTTGCCTGCACCACCTTACTTACGACCCTCGGCGCATTCGCCGGTACCGGGCAGCCGCCTGGTGTGGTCAGTCACTACGCGGGGATGTTTGGAGGGTCTGCATACGGCCCTCACTACACGCCCTCATTGGCATACGCCAATAGCTCGCAGGCAACCCGGAATCTCGCGGTGACCGTTAAAGACTTGACGGGCACTCCTGCGGTGCAGGCCTGCAAAGGCTTTCGCCGAGTGGGTGACTGCGTGGCAGCGGCACACGCCAGCAAGAATCTCGGTGTGAGTTTCGCGTCATTCCGGGAAAACATGACGGGCAAGCACGGTCAGGAGTTGGTGGCTGCCATCGGGTCCTTGCGGCCGGATGTTGACCCGAGCCTGGAAGCCGCGAAGGCGGTTCAACAAACCCGGGATGACGTTACCCGGACCTGAGCAAACACAACACCGCGGCCGTCCGAACCACAATCCGCGTTGACGATGCCATGGCCTGTCAGTCGTCGGTGAGACCCGAGAGGACACTTTTGACCGGGGCGATCGATTGTCCGGGGTCCTTCAGGATCTGCGACCAGGACTGCTCGAGAAACACGGAGCCTGTGTAGTGGGCGAGCAGGTCGATGCCGGCACGCCTTGAATACAGGACCGTCCCGTCCAAGGCGGTCAGTCGGACGGCCACCGAGAGGCCATCTACGGTGCCTTCGTAGGTTGCAAAGCGGTCGAGCTTGCTGCCGGACACGATAGCCGAGCGGGAAACACCGTCCCATTGCACAGTTCCCTTCTGATTGAAGGGCAGACGGGTCTTTGGGAAAGCCACGGTCATCAGTGCATCGACGTGCTGTTGGTCGCGGAGCTGTTGAATCTGGATTTCACGGGCCCGCGTGCGCCGTTCCTCCAGAACGGCGCCGCTCACCGGATCGAAAATTCCGCCAACCTGTTCGGCCGCTTCCTTGCTGATCTGATTCGTCGTCCAGCGGGACACCACTGCGTAACCCGCAGCTTTCAGGTCCTGCGACAGTTGGTCGTGGTAAATCTCCTGAATGGAATCCTCTCCTCCCGTCTCGTACAGATCAGTTGGCAGGATGGCAATTGTCTTGACTGTCTTCTGGATGGAGGCTCGCTGCGCGGTAACCAAAGCCTCCGGCGCCGGCGGGCTCACCGGGGTCGCCAACTTGCCGATGGCAACGACTCCTGCGGGGGCGCCTTCTTTATGCGTCGCGCCAATCAGCTCGCTGGTGGCGATCGCGACGGCCTGGGTGATTCGGGGCACATCAGTCAACAGGTCGGGCAGATCAACCGGCACAAACTGCTTCTTGACGAGTACGGTGCGCGCACCCATGCCGCCTTGCCCCGCAAACAGCTCCGTGCCTTGCAGGTCATACAGCGCGACCCGCAGGCTCAGCACGGAAAACTCACCTCTGTTATTCACAACACCGACCGAGCGATTCCACGCAGCCATCAGGCTTTCGCTGGCGACGACGTTTTCCACGACTCCGTCCCACTCTACTCTTTTCAAGTCCGAATAGAGCATGGGCCGCTCGATCACCCGGGCGCGCAGCAGCCCATCCGGCTGGTACCGGGCAACATAGACCTGCATGGCCTCATTCAGCATCGCATCGTGCTTGTTGCGATCCCAGCGGCCGGTGAAGGGGTCAAACCAACCGCCTCGTGTCTTTCGGACCGCGAGCTCAGTGTCCAGGTAATCGCGCGCCTCGATGACCTGGAAGCCGCCGGCACGCAGTGCTCGTGCAACCTGGTCGTCGATCCCTTCAGGTACCGGAGTGTCATTGACTCCGTTGATGGCCGGTAAAATTCCGATCACGTGGACACGCGCAAGCAGGTCCTTGCGCGGGATCCGCAGCGCACCGGCGGCGAAACCCGGCGTGCCGGTAATTATGGCAAACAGAAGTGAGCAGCAGACTGAACGCCACGAAATCCGGGTCACGCGGAGAATCCTTTGGTTTTTGTTGGAGTGTCATTCGATGTTGGAGTCGCGCATGTTAACAGGAACCGGCGTACCATCGGCGACTGCTCAAAATGGCCCCGGGGAGTTGCCTTGAGAACACTGCATAGGTTGGCTGGATGTCTGGGTGCGGGCGCGCTGCTGGCCGCGACGAACTTGTGGGCACAGGTGCCGCAAAGCGATGCCGCGACGAAAAAGCTGGCGCGGGATGTCCTCCAGGAGCTCATCGAGATCAACACCACGGATTCGGTGGGCAGTACGACGCGCGCTGCCAATGCGATGGCGAAGCGGTTTGAGGCGGCGGGGTTTGCGAAGGCGGATATGACCGTCGTCGGGCCGAACGACCGCAAAGGCAACCTGGTCGTCAGATTCCGGGGTAAGCCGGGGTCGAAGCTCAAACCGATTCTGATCATCGCGCATACCGACGTGGTGGAGGCAAAGCGCGAGGACTGGACGACGGATCCTTTCGAGTTCGTGGAGAAGGACGGTTACTTTTACGGTCGGGGCACTCAGGATATGAAGGGGAGCGATGCCATCGCGGTGGCGGCCCTCATCCGGCTCAAGAAGGAAGGCTTTGTGCCCAATCGCGACATTATTCTTGCACTCACCGCGGATGAGGAAAACGGCGCGTCGAACGGTGTCGAATGGTTGCTCGAGCATCAACGGCCGTTGATAGACGCGGAGTATGTTCTCAACCCCGACGCCGGCCAGGTCCACACGGACAAACCGGTCACGGTTGAATTCGAGGCTACTGAAAAGCTCTACGCCGACTATCAGGTCATGGCTGTCAACGCGGGCGGCCACAGCTCACTGCCTGTGCCTGACAACGCCATTTATCGCGTGGCCAATGCGCTGAGTGCTCTCCAACATCACGCCTTTCCGACAGAGGTCAATGCAGTCACGCGTGGTTACTTTGAGGCGATGGCCAAGATCGAATCCGGCCAGACGGCGGCGGACATGCGGGCGATGCTGCAAAATCCACCCGATTCGCAGGCGGCGGACAGATTGTCAAAGGACGCAAGATATAACTCAACGCTACGGACTACCTGCGTGGCGACCATGCTCGCGGGCGGTCACGCTCCCAACGCGTTGCCACAACGGGCCACTGCAAACGTCAACTGCCGCATCTTCCCAGGCCACCCGCCGGAGGAAATCCGGCAGCAACTGGTTGCGTTGTTCAACGACCCGGCCCTTACAGTGAGTTACCAGAATGCTGATGGCACGATCAGCGAACATGCGCCGGACACCAAGGCGATGGCCGTGCCACCGCTGCGCAACGATGTCATGAAGTCGCTCAACAAGGTGTCGCAGACAATGTGGCCGGGAGCCACTGTTGTTCCCCGGATGGAAGTCGGTGCCTCCGACAGCGTGCATACCATGGCTGCCGGAATTCCGAGCTATGGCATCTGCGGCCTGGATATCAACCGCCATGATGACCGCATGCATGGCCGTGATGAGCGCATCGGCGTCGAGTCGTTCTACAACGGACTCACTTTCTATTACCTGCTGCTGAAGGATCTGACGGGCAAGCCCTAGGAGCCTGGCGGGCGTCCCGGGCCGGGGCATTAACCTATGTTGGTAACCGGGATTTGCGAATCCTGATTCAACTTTTCTAGTATTCGCACCGCTGCCGCTGTGGCAGAGCAACGTGCGGCCATGGTGAACTCGGCCCGTTATGTGCTTCATCGACCGGAGCTGATTGGCTCCCTGGTGCGCGGTGATGAGAAGTTGTCCGAGCTGATGAGCCAGTCGGTGCACTCGGTGCCGGCGGGTCGCGTGGTGGTTCAGGCGGACTCCGACCATGACTATGTGTATCGCCTGCGCTCGGGCTGGGCGTGCCGCACCCGCTCGATCGACGATGGTCGCGATCAGTTCATACTCATTTTCCTGCCCGGCGACCTGTTCGCAGTCAAAAGCCTGTTCGTGACGCACCATCCCGATCGTGTGCAGACACTATCTGATGCGGTCATTGAGCGGATTCACTATGCCCAACTGCAAGAGGCCTATGCGCGCGATGTCGACATCGCCAACCGCTGCCTCTGGCAGGTCATCGAGGAAGAGCGCCGTCTGCACAGCTGGGTATTCGGACTGGGGCAAGGCAGCGCCGAGGAGCGCCTGGCCCTGCTGCTGATTGACCTGCGAGGCCGGCTGACCTTGTCAGGCAACTTGCCGGAAGGGGCACTCACATTCGAATTTCCGCTGACCCAGGTGCAGGTGAGCGAGCATCTGGGAATTACACCGGTGCACACCAATCGCGTCGTCAAATCCTTCCGCGAGCGGGGCATCGCCGTGTTTCGCAACGGCGAGGTCAGCATTCAGAACTTTGCCGCGCTGCGCCGCCTGGCCGAACCCCTCATGGACAGCTACGAGCGCACCACTTCCCAGTATGGCCTTGCGGGCTCAGAGGCAACATGAGTACTACTGAAGTCCCCTCCGAAGTTGCAATGCATCTTGCGTATGCCGAAGCGTGCGTGGTGCTCGTTGAGTGCCTGATGCATGTCATGGTGGAAAAGAAGCTCGTGCCGAAAGAAGAGCTGGTGGCACTGGTTGAGGGCGCGATGAACGCCAAGAAAGCGATGGCAGATGCGAATTGGCATCGGGAGATTGCGCCGGTCGCGGCGGGAGTCCTGGCGCAGCTGGCCAACAGTCTGAAGGCCCTGTCCTGATGGGCCGAATGGATGAGGCAGCGGGCCCTGCCGAGCGCGACGGCAAAGAGTTTCAAAACGGGTTTGCCGCGCGCCTGGTGCATGAGATTCGCAACCCGCTGGCCCCTATCCGGATGGCTTTGCACATCATGCAGGCATCGGATCGGGATGCCGGGACGCTGCAGGCGGCGCGAGTCATCATTGAGCGGCAACTGGGGCAACTCACGCGCCTGATCGATGACATCGACGAGGTGACCCAACCCCGGGTCGGGAGCTTGCCGCTGCGCAAGCAGGCGACGACCGCACGCGCGCTCGTGGAGTTGGCTCTCGACCAGACACGCTCGCAGCGCGAGCACCGCCGCAATATCCTGAAGCTCAACCTGGACAAGGACGACCGGGTGTTGCATGTCGACACGGATCGCCTCGCCCAGACTCTGGCCAATGTGTTGAATAATGCCTCGAAGTACTCGCCGATCGGCTCGGTTGTCGAGATCACCGCCGCGAGCGACGGCGACGAGGCGATCATGACGGTTGCCGATCGCGGCATCGGTATTCCGCAGGCGCTGCTCGGCCGGATCTTCGATCCGTTCGTTCGGATCGATCGCGCCGGGGATGGCATCTACGATGGACTCGGCATCGGGCTCACGCTGGCCAAGAAGATTGTCGAAGCCCACGGCGGCTCGATACGCGCGGCCAATCGGGGTGATGGACCTGGACTCCAGGTGCAGATTCGCTTTCCGCGGGCACTGCCCGATGTTGAATCCGTGGGCACTGCAGCGCACAGCCAGCGGGCTACCGACCGGAGCTTGCGGATCCTCGTTGCCGATGACAATCGCGACGCCGCGCATACCCTCGCCATGATGCTCGACCTGGAAGGGCACGACGTCAGAACGGCGCACGATGGGTTGGAGACCCTGGCAATCGGTCAGCTTTTCAAACCTGAGCTGGTGTTACTCGACATTGCCATGCCGGTGTTGAATGGTTATCAGACGGCGCGGCAGATCCGGGATCGGCCGTGGGGACAGCACGCTTACCTCGTCGCGCTGACTGCATGGGGCCACGACAGTGATCGGCGCATGGCGCTCGAAAATGGTTTCCAGGACCACATTGTGAAGCCGGCTGCCCTGGAGAGGCTGCGTTCAGTCGTGAATGTGGCCCGTGAAGTGAGCGAGCAACAGGAGCCGCAATCGGCTCGGAGCCTGTCTGATTAATGGGCGCAGTCGCGGGGCTGGCGCCCAGCGAGCCCGCGCGGGCCGGCAGATTTAGGCGATGCCGTCGCGGGCCGGCCGCAGCAGGCGAACAGTTGTCGGATAGGCTCCTGGCAGGGAATGGTTTTTGCGTGGTGAAGGCATGAATCCCGACCGACTCGTTACGCTCAGGCCTCAGCTCCAGGGCTCTCTCGTACGCGGCGACGAGAAGCTCACGGCCCTCATGAAGGACACCGGGCGCTCGCACTCCGCCGGCCACCAGTTGATTCGGGGCGGCACCGAGCACGAGTACATCTATCGACTGCGCTCCGGATGGGCGTGCCGCAATCGAGCGATTGCGGACGGTCGCGACCAGATCATCCTGATTTTTGTACCGGGCGATTTGTTCGCGGTGAAGAGTTTATTTCTGACGCGTCATCCCGACAGCGTGCAGCTGCTCTCCGCAGCGGTCGTCGAACGGGTGCATCACGATCAGCTGCGTGACGTCTACTCAGCCGATGCCGATGTCGCGACCCGGTGCATGTGGCAGGTAGTCGAGGAGGAGCGGCGGCTGCATAGCTGGGTGTTTGGGCTGGGACAAGGTAGCGCGGAAGAGCGCCTCGCCATGTTGGTTATGGACTTGCGGGGGCGGCTGGCGCTGGCATCCGTTATCTCGTTGCAAGACACTTCATTTGCGTTTCCGCTGACTCAGGTCCAGATCGCGGAGTATCTCGGGATTACACCGGTACACGCTAACCGGATCGTGCGGGCCTTCCGGGAAAGAGGCATCGTGGTGTTTCAAAATGGCCAGGCCAAGATCCAGGACTTCGTCGAGTTGCGACGGATCGCGCATCCGCTGATGGATCCGTTCGAGCGAAGTGTGCCGGAATACGACGTGCCGCCGATGCCGGTCGAGCAGGTTGAGCAGCTCAGTGGGTGAAGTAGCGGTGATTGAGAAGCGCGCCGACCTTCTCGTAGTGTGAGTCCAGCTGGAAACGGGTTGTCTCCAGGAAGTCTTTCAGAGCAGGAACGGTTTCGCGCTCCAACATCACGCGGACGAGATGCCGTTGCTCGTTGAGCGAGTCGTGAAAGGTCAGCAAGGCCTCACGCTCAAATTCGATGCCTGATTTGCCCACGACGGGCGCGATGTCCTTGGCGAGGTCCGCGCCGATCGCCTTGCGGGTATCGGCTTCGATCTCGGGCATGGTGCGCACATCCAGATGCA
>Ga0181534_10002628_pt1 | contig 11005 bp, 11 predicted proteins | sample PEATcosm2014_Bin_37_FD_119758 | JGI IMG/M metagenome (GOLD analysis project Ga0181534, IMG submission 119758) | Peatland microbial communities from MTU Mesocosm Facility, Houghton, MI, USA - PEATcosm2014_Bin17_10_metaG | ecosystem: Environmental > Terrestrial > Soil > Wetlands > Peat | place...
CTGGCCTCAGGATCGAGCGATGCGCGAATAAAGGCGCGAAACTGATCGGGGACCGCGGGAGGATTGGCGGGTGTAAAGCGCGCTACACGCAACCAGACGTGGTCACCTTCAACTTTGATGTCGTACTCAACACCGGGCAGGCCCGCAATTTCGTCGCTGCGGCGAATGAAGCCCTTGGCATTGCTCAAGCAAAATTGACGCGGGTCAATCTCCTTGGCCTGTTCCTCAATGTACTCGAGCAGTCGCGTCAGCAGACGGCGCGGTTCGGTCATGGGCACGTCCTTTCCGATCGGCGATGCCGGGTCGGCCTTTGTGCCACTACTCCTGCTGCGATGCCAGACGTCTTAAAATGGCGACGTTGAAATAGACGTAAGTGTTGGTTTGTTATTCAGCTACGGTTTAGTTTCGCCGCAGATGGTGGGTATCAGCTCGGACACAGTGGGGTGAATATGTACAGTGTCGCGCAGGGTCGTGTACGGCGCCCTGGCTGACATCATATCGAGGAAACAATGGACCGCTTCGTCGCCTCCGGGGCCCAGTACGGCCGCACCGAGAATCTCGTTGCTGTCAGCATCCACGATGACCTTCATCAGGCCCTGCGACTCACCCTTCTCCACGGCCCGCTTCACGCGCGTCATGGGACGTTGGCCCACTCTGATCCGGCGCTTGCCGGCACGCGCCTGCGACTCTGACATTCCGACGCGCCCGAGTGGCGGATCGATGAACAGGCCATAACAGGGGATCCGGTCGCTCACCCGCCGGGAGCGGCCATCCAACAGGTTCTGAGCGACAATCTCGTAGTCGTTGTAGGCAGTATGGGTGAACGCGCCTTTGCCGTTGCAATCGCCCATGGCCCAGATGCCGGGCACATTGGTTCGCAGTTGATCGTCGACCTCGATGTAGCCCTGCGCATCGAGTTTGAGTCCTGCTTGCGCCACTCCGAGATCGTCTGTGTTGGGGCGGCGGCCGACTGCCAGCAACACATGCGATCCGACGACTTCCTCCGGCTCGCCGACGGCGCAGTTGACGCCGGCTGCAATGTCGTGGCCGCGGGCCTCGAAGCGTATGCACTCGGCGTTAGTGCGGATTGTGATCCCCTCATTGGCGAATATCCCTTCGATGGCGCCACAGATGTCGGCGTCTTCGCGCCAGAGAAGGTGGGACCCTTTTTCAATGACGGTGACCTCGCTGCCGAACCTGCGGAACATCTGCGCGAACTCGAGCCCGATATAGCTGCCACCCACCACCACGAGGTGACGGGGCAGTACTTCGAGCTCGAGAATGGAGGTGTTGGTCAGATAGGAGATCTGGTTGAGGCCCGGCATGTTCGGAACGTTGGCCCGGCCGCCGACATTGAGGAAGATCTGCTCCGCGCTGATCAGATCGGCGCCCACGCGCAGCTCGTGTGGGGACTCGAATCGGGCATGCTCTTTATAGACGGTGCAGTTCTTCATCCCCCGCAGCCAGGTCTCGAGACCGGTCCGCGAGGCAGCGACGATTTTTTCCTTACGCGCCTTGACCGCGCGCAGGTCGGTCGCGATCGTGCCTTCGATCTGGATGCCATAGTCCGCCGCGCGCCGGGCCTGGTGTATGACCTCAGCGCTGGCTACGAGTGTTTTGGTCGGTGTGCAGCCGGTGTTGACGCACGTTCCACCGAACAGATGCCGCTCGACCATGGCGACGGTCATGCCTGCGGTCGCCAGGCGATCCACGAGTGCAGGTCCGGCCTGTCCGGCCCCCACGACGATGGCATCGAATTTCTGGTTCATCGGGTTATCCAGGTGACAGGCATTGTTATCTGGTGGCGAAAGCTGCGAAGCCGCCACGCGATGCATCGTCGGAAGGAACTCACTAACGCCGCTCAGACTCGTCGCGCGCGTCCTGCTCGCGAGTACGCTGCTTAGCGCGATCGATTACATCTTTTGGGGGCAGTCCCTGCCGTGCCGTCGTGCGCAACGTCATTATCGTCCCGACCAGGATTGCTAAGACGATGAGAATGGCAATGATTGCTGTGGACATGGCGCCTGCAGATTAAGCAAACGACATACCCCACGCAATGCGAATGAGGTGGGCCCGATTCATGCTACGTGGATGGCATGAAGATCAATCCATACCCGGTACTTCTCGCAACGGGCGCGCTCATGTTCGCCACCGTGGTGTTTGCGGAGAGCGGGCCTGCATTTTCAGCGCTGAAGGCCAACGCCGCGGCTGTGGACACTCCGTCCACTGACGAGGCGAAGCACCCCGATACGCGCGTAGCGTTACTCGATCGAGACGCTGCTGAAAGCGATGGGGCTGGGCGGACGCTGGAAAATTAAGCGCGGGGCTCTATTGCCCGACCTACCTGCTGGGCGAGCTACCAGAGCGTCGACTATTTCAGGCGCCAGCTCGCGCCATTCCAAGCCGAACCCTGTTGGGTCCTTTCGCACCACCTGACCCTCAACCATTGTTGGTCGACCATCCAATGTAGAGTTGAACTGCACTCTGACGTAGGAGAGCAGGGTCACCGGCAGCGGTGCCTCTACGAATGCCCCGCTCATGCTGACATTGCTGATGCGGCCGCGTGCCACGACCCCGCCTTGCGTCGCTACGCGTACGGATTGACTTACGTCGTGTCGATTGCCCCATCGGTGTTCCATGGTGAGATGGTGGGGCGTGACCGCCCGGAAAACCATGGCCGAAACGGTGCAAACCGCTCTCATCCGAAGGAGGGGGTCCCGTCTGCGCCTGTCGCTGCGGTGCGGTTGTCGGCCAACCGGCCATTCGCGTGTCAGCATTGTCTGACTGACCATTGTAATCAGCAACTTACACGCGCCCGTGGAACGTGGCTTGCTCGTTTGGAACCCTAGCGGCGGAGGGTGGATGAATGAACGCGAGACTGGCGAAAACACTGCGGTGGACGGGCATCACGATCGGCAGCCTGATCCTGATTCTCGTGCTGCTGCTGGCGTTCATGGATTGGAATTGGTTCAAACACCCGATCGAGCGGATCGCCAGTGCCAAGACCGGGCGCACGGTCACAATTGCGGGTGATTTGAACGTCCACATCTGGTCTTGGACGCCGACAGTAATCGTCAACGGCCTCACGCTCGGCAATCCGCCGTGGGAGTCGAACCGCCCCATGGCGAAGATCGACCGATTTGAAGTGCATCTGAAGCTGCTGCCGCTGTTGAAGGGCGACGTGATTCTGCCGCGGGTAGCGCTCATACGGCCTGATGTTTATCTGCATCAGGACAAGCAGGGTCGGGCCAACTGGACGTTTGAGAATCAAACCCCGACCAATGCGCCGGCGTCGAAACCCACGAAGCTGCCCGTGATCCGTGATCTGCTCATTGAGGATGGCAAGCTGCAGGTTGCCGATGAGATGCGCAAGCTGAAGGTGGATGGCACGATCCAGGCACACGACGCCAAAACGGAGACCGACCCCACGCCGTTTCGCATACAGGCCAAGGGCACCATCAATGACCAGCTCTTTGACATGAAGGTCGCGGGCGGTCCGCTCGTCAACCTGGACCCCGACCATCCGTATCCCTACGACCTCAATATCACCGCGGGCGACATCAAGGTTGTCTCGCGAGGACGGGTGCTCAAACCCTTTGATCTGGGCGTGGTGGAAGCCGATGTTGCCTTGAGCGGTAAGGACCTTGCCGAAGGTTATTACCTGACGCAGCTTGCTTTACCTAACACTGCGCCCTTCGATCTGCGCGCCCACATAGCGCGCAATGGTATGCGCTTCGCGGTGACCGACATTGCCGGTAAGGTGGGCGAGAGTGATCTACACGGCAAGCTCGATGTTGATGCCAGCCGGAAGCGGCCCTCCATGACGGGCGAACTCGTGTCGGATCAGTTACGGATGAAGGATCTCGCAGCGTCGCTGGGTGGCAAGACCGCCAAGGGTGGCAACTCGCTGGATGCCAAGACGGAGAAGACGTCGGCCAAGCAGGCGAATTCAAAACCTGAAAAGGAGCCGCCTGCTGATCCGAACGCACGGCTGTTCCCGGATGCGCATCTGCAGGTCGACCGGGTGAGAGCGATGGATGCGGATGTGCACTTTCGGGCCAAGTCGATCGACGCGGGCACCATTCCGTTCAAGCAAGTTGCATTTCGCGTGAAACTGGACAACGGCGTGCTGGCGCTGGATCCGTTTGCATTCGAAATGCCGCAGGGGCACCTGTCCGGCGATGCCAAGATCGACGCCCGCCAGGATGTCCCGAAGGTCCACATCGACGTGCGGATCAAAGATATCCAACTCGACCAGCTGAAGGGCAAGGCACCTGACGCGCAGGCGCCGCTCGGGGGTGTCATGCAGGCGCGGCTGGTTGTCAACGGCACGGGCGATTCGGTTCACAAGGTCATGTCGGATGCGAACGGCATGTTCACTCTCATTCTGCCGAGCGGCGAAGTCCGTTCCGCCTTTGCCGAGCTGACGGGCATCAATGTGTCCAAGGGGCTCGGCCTGTTGCTGACCAAAGCTGATGACAAGGCGCCGATCCGCTGTGGCGTGGCGCAGTTCGCTATCAAGGATGGCCTGATGAGCGCTCAAAACGTCACGTTCGACACTGAGAATGTACTGATCAAAGGCAAGGGGGATATCAACCTGGGGCCGGAGGAGCTGAACCTCGAGATCAAAGGCGAGCCGAAGAAAATCCGGTTCACGCGCCTGCGCAGTCCGATCGAGGTGAAAGGACATCTGCTGAAACCCTCCGTGGGTCTCGATGTAGCTAGTACGGTAAAGCAGGGTGCCGTGGCTGCAGCGCTGGGTACGCTGGTCACCCCGCTGGCCGCCGTGATTGCCTTTGTTGATCCGGGCCTGGCCAAGGATCAGAACTGTGCGCAGATGATTGCCGAAGCTGACAGCAAGGGGCCGAAGGCACCGAAATCTGACTTCGAGTCACCCAATCGGGCAGCGGCGAAATCCAAGGCTGCGTCCTCATCGTCCGCTGATTCAAAGTTGCGTTAGGAAGGTGTATACGGATTGGGCAGTGCAGGATGCACGCGGCAGTAGAGGGCTCACTCATGCGACACGGTAAACAGATCAGGGCTGCGGCTCGTTCGGTGCCCCACGAAACGGAAGCTCCGGCGCCTGTAGCGGCACGGCCGCCCGGCGGCAGGTCCGCTCGACTGGAAATATCGCGTGCCGGCTTATTGGGTCTGCTGGCACGGGTTCCGGCGATCTGCCGATCCGTAGGGCTGGTACGCTAGGCTTCGGTGGATGATCCAACTGCGCGACGCGCCCGATACTTTCTTTATCTCCTGGGGGGCGTCTTCGTCGCTCTCGGGTTCGCTTTGGAAAGCGTGCCCGCGATGGCGGCGGTTGCGCCTGAGCTGGCCGGGCGGGTGTCCGCCGGGCTCGGCGCACTGATTCTGGCGGTCGGCCGGTTCGGGTCGGATCGCATCGTCCGCCGCTGCGAAATCCTGCTTACAGGGTGGTTCTAGCTTGAGACTGAAAAACCTTGTGGTAATATCGCGGCCCCCAAAATTCTGGGGCAGTGCGCGGCCGTAGCTCAGTTGGATAGAGTACAACGCTACGAACGTTGGGGTCGGGGGTTCGAATCCCTCCGGCCGCGCCAACTCTCTGAAAAATCACAAATTTCATCCTCGAGATTGCTTGCCTGCTCGAGTCACCACCCGCTGTGAACGCGTCCAGACTTGCGGTGGTGACGGGTGGGGCGTCGGGAATTGGTCGGGAAATAGCCATCTCCTTGGCGCGGGCAGGCTGGGATGTCGCGGTCACCTATCTGCAAGATCGCGAGGCTGCCGGCACCTTGGCAGCTGAGCTGAGCGCGGAAAATCGGCGGCTGTGGAGCGCACCCTGCGATGTGGGAATTCGCGCCGAGGTTGAGAGTTTCTTTGATGGTGCATTGGCACATTTCGGCTGCGCTCCCGAGCTGTTGGTCAACAACGCAGGTGTGCAGACCTGGAGTCCGCTGCTCGAGCTGGAAGAGGCGCGCTGGGATCAGGTCATACAAACGAATCTCAAGGGCTGCTTTCTGACAACGCAGAAAGCGGCGCGCCTCATGGTCCGGGAGGGACGGCGCGGTGCGATCGTCAATATCGGTTCGGGCTGTAACAAGGTTGCCTTTCCCAATCTGGTGGACTACACCGCCTCCAAAGGCGGTATCGAGATGTTCACCAAGTCCGCGGCCATTGAGCTGGGCCCGCATGGCATTACAGTGAATTGTGTCGCTCCGGGGGCGATTGAGATCGAGCGCACCCGACGGGAAAATCCCGACTACGCGAGCACCTGGGCCAGGATCACGCCGCTGCGCCGAGTGGGTCGGCCGGAGGATGTGGCGAACGCCGTGTTGTTTTTCGCAGATCGCCGCTCTGATTTCATTACCGGCCAGACCCTTTGGGTGGACGGCGGTGCCTTTGCTGTCCCCAACTGGCCGTATTGAGAGACGCGGTTGGCTGAAATTCTGAGTAATTTCCGATTGTGCAAGTGCGCTCCCGTTGCCAAATGGGGCGCGTGCCGGTAAACACGTCTGCGTGGTTACGAGTCACTGCGACTGGACCGAGGATGAGCGGCTGGCGCGCCTGCGCGCCTACAACATTCTCGATACCCCGCCCGAGGCGGAGTTCGACGATCTGGTCGAGTTGGCTTCGCGTTTGTGTGGCACTCCGATGAGCCTCGTCACCCTGGTCGACGTGCAGCGCCAGTGGTTCAAGGCGCGCAAAGGACTCGACGCGACCGAGACGCCGCGGGAGGTCTCTTTCTGCGCTCAGGCGATGTTACAGCCGGGCGTCTTCGAAGTGCTGGACACATTGGAGGATGCGCGCTTTCGCTCCAATGATCTGGTGCGCAGCGGTCCGAAGCTGCGCTACTACGCGGGTGCGCCGCTCGTGACCCATGACCAGCTGCCGCTCGGAATGCTCTGTGTCCTCGATGACAAACCGCGCGAGCCGTTGACTGCGCTACAACGGTTTGCGTTGCAGACTCTCGCGAGTCAGGTCATGGCGCAAATCGAGTTACGCCGCGCGTTGCAACAGGAACGCTCCGACGCCGAGGCGTTGCAGATCGCGAATGATCTGCTCGAAGGCCGGATCGAAGCGACGTCGCTCGAGTTGCGCATGAACCGTGACGCGCTGCGCAAGGCGCAGACCATGAAACCTGCGGACGTGCTGGCCGCTCTCGCCGATCTCATCAACACCGGCTCGGTGGACCTCGCGAGTGATTCGTCAACTGTCTGTATTTCAGTACGGCCACGCGATGTTGGTCGCAACTCCGCGGTGGCAACGCGCGCCGCGTTGGAAAACAGCAACAGTGGCGAGAATTTATGTCTAGTGTGTAAATTTTGAATCTGCGGCTCCATTCACGAATCGTTCAGGATGTACTGGTAGCAGCCCCCGTGCTTCGTAGAATGCGCCCCGTCGAAAGGCGGAGCATTGCTGTGAAATATGCGTTGACCACCCTTGCGGGCCTGTCCTTCGGGACTCTCAGCTTTCGCATCAGTTATCTGCTGGGCTGGAATCACGTCGGCGAGCGCTTGTTTGTTTTCGCCGGCGGCCTGCTGGCAGCGGCGTTCCTGTGCGCCCCGCTATGGGCGTGATTCCAACACCGTGACGACGAAGATGAACAGCGCCGTTGCACCGATCGCCGCGAAGGCCACATAAGTCAGCACACGCGCGACGTTGTACATCGTTTGAAATTCCTGTTCAGCTCCGGTCCTAACGTAGCGAATACGGACGGTAATTGCAAATGATTCTCATTTGCGAGTGTGACCGGGGTCAACGACGCTCCCTCGTAACCGTTTCTGTCTGACGTGGGTCCCGTGGTGATGCGATGCCGGAACCGGTACTGAGGCGTAGGCGTTAACAGGACTATGGGCACACTCATCTATGGAGGTTGACTCGAGTGAATACTTTAAAGAATCGTCGCGGCCGTCTCGTGGCCGCCATGCTGGCCGGAGGCATGCTGATTGGCGCGGTGGCGCCCGCCTTCTCGGCTGTCGGTATCGACATCAACATTGCGCCGCCCGCGCCCCGTGTAGTCGAGGTGCCCCCTCCGCGCCCCGGATTCGTTTGGGCTCCTGGCTACTACCGCTGGGACGGCCACCGGCACGTCTGGGTGGACGGTCGCTGGATGCATGAGCGCCGCGGCTCGCACTGGGTCCCGGAGCATTGGGATGAGCGGCACGGCCGCTACCACTTCGAGCCAGGTCACTGGGAACGCGGTTGACCTGATATGGCGGGGCGCTGTATCCGAAGTATCATTTCCCCATGGATACACGCGAGGCTACGGCGTCCCCCGCCATTACGATCGTCACCACCGGTGGCACCATCGACAAGCTGTACTTCGACTCCCTGAGCGAATACCAGGTCGGCGAGTCGGTGGTCCGCAAGCTCCTCGGCATCGGAAACGTCAAATACCCGTTTGAGATTGTCGAAGCCCTGCGCAAGGACAGTCTCGAGCTCACCGACCAGGATCGCGACGAGCTGTTTGAGCTCGTGCGTGGACTGAAAACATCCCGGGTCGTCATGACCCACGGCACCGACACGATGGCCGTCACCGCGGCTCGTCTCGCCGCGATTCCGGGCAAGACCATTGTCCTGACGGGCGCCCTCGCTCCCGCTCGCTTCAGTGAAAGCGATGCGTCGTTCAATCTGGGAATGGCATTTGCCACTACGCAGGTGGCGCCGCCCGGTGTTTACATTGTCATGAACGGCGAAGTGTTTCCTGCTGGAGCCGTCCGCAAGGACCGGGATGCCGGACGCTTCGTCCGGATCGGCTGACGACAACAATAAAAAGGACACCGTCTATGTATCTGCACACGCGGCTGCTGTTCGGAATCGGAACAGTCACGCTGGTGGCGCTGCTCGTCAGCCTGCTCGTGCCCCTCGGCTCGATTCGCGGCGACGTCTCGCGCGAAACCGACGCATCCATGCAACTCGCTCAATTGCTCCTGGACGTTCAACATGCGGTGAGCAACTCAAAGGGCAGTGCGGAGGCCAGGTTTGCGGCTACAGATGAGATCCGTCGCGCGCGCGATTTGCGTCACGTCAGTGTCTCGCTCGTCGATGACACCGGCGCCTTGTTGGCCACGAGCCGTGCGGACGAGCCCCAGGTCGGCTTTATCACGAAGGCCCTGCTGTCCTCCTCCGGGGTCGCTGCCACACTCGTCTATCCCGTGTCCTATCACGCAATTCCTCTCGGCGAGCTGCGAGTATCGTCCAACCCGCTGTCGGAATTTGCCGAGATCGAGCAGCGGGTGGGGGAAGATCTCGCCTTGTTGGCGCTGACGCTGCTCGCGTTGAGCGCGGCCATTTACTGGATGGTCCGGCGCGGACTTCAGCCGATCGCCCAGGTGCAAGCCGCGTTGGCAAATCTGCAGGCAGGACACCTGGAGACGCGCCTACCGCGATTCAGGTTGAAGGACGTCGATGACATTTCGCTGCGCTTCAATCAGTGTGCCGCTGCGATGGAGGACGCCGCGCAACAACGGCGCGATCTGACACGCAGAGTCATCGAGGCCGAAGAGGAAGAGCGCAAACGCCTTGCGCGCGAGTTGCACGATGAGCTCGGGCAGAGTCTGACGGCAATCAAGGTCGATGCCGCGTATATCGTGCGTGAGGCGGCCCACAGCTCGGCGCAGATTGTCGACAGCGCCCGCTCAATCGAGCAACTGAGCAGCAACATCATGGAATTGATCCGCAGCATGCTGGCGCGCCTGCGCCCCTTTGGGCTGGAGACGGTGGGTCTGCGTGAGACCCTGCAGGATCTCGTGAACGGCTGGCAGGTCCGTGTGGCCGACCGCTTCCAGTGCTCGCTCGAGATCCGCGGCGATGTTGATTCATTGGCTGCCGATCTCAACATGACATTGTATCGCCTGATCCAGGAGTGCCTCACCAATGCGGTCAAACATTCCCGGGCGCGCAGGATTCATTTCAAGCTGGCATTGCAGGAGCAGCGGGTGATGCTCGAAGTGACGGAGTCGCAGGCGACCGGTGCAGCCGCGCAGGTGAAAGCCACTGGCAGCGGGTTGCTGGGCATGCGCGAGCGGGTAGAGGCCCACGGCGGCGAGCTGACGCTGGATCTGAATCCCGCCCTGTCGCTGCGCGCCTGGATGCCGGCGCATGCGTAACTCCAACCGGATCCGGATTCTGCTCGTCGACGATCACAGCGTGGTGCGGGCCGGCTATCGGCGTTTCCTGGAACAGGAGCCTGATTGCCAGGTGATTGCCGAGGCTTCGTCCGGCGAAGAGGCGTATCAGACGTTGCAGACTCTCGCGCCCGATGTCGTGATCCTGGACCTGAGCATGCCGGGGCAGGGCGGGTTGTCCGTGCTGCGCCGGATCAAGCTGCGCTGGCCGCTGTTGCCAGTGCTCGTTTTCAGCATGCATGACAACCTGCCGTTCGTGGTTCAGGCCATGCGGGCCGGCGCCACCGGCTATATCACGAAGAGCAGTGAGCCGGAGTCGATGGTAAAGGCGGTCAGGAGCGTGGTTTCCGGCGTACAGACATTGAGCCCGGATGTTGCGTTGAAGATGGAGATGGCCGCGACCTCTGCGATGTCGCAACCGACATTGGGGTTGTCGGCGCGCGAATTTGAGATCTTCCGGCTCGTGGCCAGCGGCAAGACGCACGAGGAGATCGCGGGGCTGCTCAATGTCAGTGTGAAGACGGTGGCCAACAACCATTCGCTGATCCGGCAGAAGCTCGGCATCAGCACGGATATCGAGCTGTACAACCTGGCGAGGGATTGCGGCGCGGTCGAAGCCGCGCCCGCCGCCGCCGGGTAATTTCCGCGGTTCCGTCACCACTTCGTCACCCTCGTACGACCGACTTGTGAGGCGGCCGTGGCTAGACTGCCCCTCGCTCATGAAACTCCAGCAACTTCGCTACCTGGCGGCGGTCGTCCAGAGCGACTTGAACATTACCGCCGCGGCGGCGAAGTTGTCAGCCACCCAGTCAGCCATCAGCAAGCAGCTGAAGCTGCTGGAAGATGAGCTGGGGTTCGATGTTTTCGCGCGCAGTGGCCGCACGTTGACGCGCATAACCCCGCCC
>Ga0181534_10002629_pt1 | contig 11004 bp, 10 predicted proteins | sample PEATcosm2014_Bin_37_FD_119758 | JGI IMG/M metagenome (GOLD analysis project Ga0181534, IMG submission 119758) | Peatland microbial communities from MTU Mesocosm Facility, Houghton, MI, USA - PEATcosm2014_Bin17_10_metaG | ecosystem: Environmental > Terrestrial > Soil > Wetlands > Peat | place...
CGAGACCGGCGCAGAAAAGCGGCGCGTGGATATGTGGCCTTTTTTCACCTGGCACCGCGATTTCAACGGAAACTCGCGCCTGCAAATCCTCGCACTGATTGAGCCGGTGCTGCCGGAAAACAGCGGCATCGAGCGCAACTGGTCGCCGCTCTGGTCGTTGTGGCGCTCGGAAAACAACGCGAAAACCGGCGCGGGCAGCCAATCGCTGCTGTGGAATCTTTACCGCAGTGACAAGACGCCGGATTCAAAAAAAATCTCGCTCCTGTTCGGACTTTTTCAGTATCAATCCTCAGGCGAAACGAACAAACTTCGCCTGTTTTACATTCCAGTGATGAATACGCACGGACAGGAAAAATGAAATCGCGCCCAGATTATGTTTGAGAACATCGGTGAAATCATCCTTTTGTTTTGGCGCACACTGCTGGCGCTGCCGCTGGCGTGGCGGCAGCGGCAGAAAATTTTCGACCAGTTTTTTGAGATCGGCAACGCGAGCCTGCTGATGGTCTGCATCCTTTCATTTTTCATTGGCGGCGTTCTTTCATTACAGACCGGCCCGCTACTGACCGAAAAAAGCCTGGGCAGCTACCTCGGCGGCATCGTGGGCTATTCTGTCTGCCGCGAACTGGCGCCGATCATGATGTCCATCCTGATCGCCGGACGCATCGGCTCGGCCATGGCGGCGGAAATCGGCTCAATGCGCGTGTATCAGGAGATTGACGCGCTGCGCACGATGAACATCAACCCGATTCACTATCTCGTCCTGCCACGGTTGATTGCGATGGCCGTTGCGTTGCCGATGCTGGTGGTCATCGCAATCCTTGTCGGCTGGTTTGGCGGCGCGGTCGTCGCGGAGGGAAACAATCATATTAGCATTTCGTTTCAGGCGTTTTATTCCAGCCTGCGCCAGTTTGTGGAGCCGAAAGACGTGGCCAACGGCGTTTTCAAAAGTTTTTGTTTCGCGCTGATCATCGGTGTTGTTTCGTGCCATCAGGGACTGATGACGATTGGCGGACCGCGCGGCATCGGACGTTCCGTCACGAAGGCCGTCGTCAATTCCATTGTGCTGATCGTGATTTTTGACTACATCCTCACGCGCGTTCTCCTGCTTGTAAAATGAACAATTCCGCGAACAACCATTCCGGCGTCGGCGTGCAGGTGCGCGGATTGCGCAAGAGTTTTGACGGTCAGGAAGTGCTCAAAGGCATTGACCTCGAAATCCGGCCCGGCGAAATTTTTGTCATCATGGGGCCGAGCGGCAGCGGCAAAAGTGTCCTGCTCAAGCACATCATCGGACTTGATCCGCCGGACGCCGGGGAAATTTTGATCAACGGCGAATCCATCCAGACGCCGGAAATCGCCAGCAAATACAGGCTCGCGCTCGTTTTCCAGTCCGGCGCGCTGCTCAATTCGCTCACGGTAGGCGAAAATGTCGGGCTTTATCTGACGGAACACAGGCTCAAATCGCCGGACGAAATAAAAAAAATCGTCGCGGAAAAACTTGAAGCCGTCGGCCTCAAAGATGTGACTGACAAAATGCCGAATGAACTTTCCGGCGGAATGAAAAAGCGCGTCGCCATCGCCCGCGCGCTGGTCATCGAACCGCAATTGATTCTTTACGACGAGCCGACCAGCGAACTCGACCCGCTCTCGGCGGTTGTCATCGGCGAGGAAATTCTGGAACTCCAAAAACAAATTCATGTCACCTCCATCGTGGTCTCGCATGACCGCGACCTCGCCTTCGGCGTGGCCGACCGCATCGCCGTCATCAATGAAGGCCGCATCGTCGTCGTCGGCACGCCCGGCGAGGTGAAAAATTCCGGAGACCCGCTCGTCCAGAAATTTTTGAACGCAGACTTCAAACGCGAACCCCAATCCAAAAAACTATGAGAAATTCACTTGAAACCAATCTCGGTATTTTTGTCGTCATCGTCATCTTCGCCGCGTGGGCCATCGTTGAAACCCTCGGCGGCGTGGATTTGTTTCATCACGGCTACCACGTCAGCGCGCTTTTCAACACCGCGCAGGAATTGAAAGTCGGCGACAGCGTGAAAATGGCCGGCGTCGAAATCGGTCGCGTCGAAAAAATCAGCCTCGATGCGACTAACAACAAGGTTGATGTCCTGATGCAATTGCATTCCGACGCCGTCGTGAAGACCGACAGCAAGGCCGTCATCAATTTCACCGGCCTGATGGGGCAGAATTTTGTCGCGATTGATTTCGGCACGCCTGCCGCGCCCGTCGCCATTGAAGGCGCGATTTTGGAAACCGAGGAACAGCCCGACCTGAATGCCGTCATGGCCAAACTCGACAGGGCCACCGCTGGCATTGAAAACCTGACGAAAAGCTTCACGCCCGACACGATCAACAATCTGTTCGGCCCGCTGACGGATTTCGTCAAGCAAAACAGCGGCAATATCGGCAGCTCCATTTCCAACATTGACAACATCACCGGACAGATTGCGAGCGGTCAGGGCACGGTCGGCAAACTGATTTACGACCAGACGCTTTATGATTCGGCGCTGGACACTGTTTCAAACCTCCAGTCCACCATCGCGTCCGCACGCCAGATAATGAACAGCGTGACCAACGGGCAGGGCACACTCGGCAAACTCGTGACCGATGAAACGCTTTACAATTCCACGACCGCCTCGATGACCAACTTGAACCAGATTTTGCTGAAAATAAACCAGGGTCAGGGCACGATTGGGAAACTTGTCAACGACCAGGAGTTTTACAAAAACGCAAAACTCTCTCTGCAAAAACTGGACAAGGCCGCCGACGGCCTGGAAGATCAGGGACCGTTGAGCGTCCTCGGCATCATGGCGAATAATTTGTTTTGAAAAATTGGTTTCGTGCAGCCGGGGAAACGAGGCTCTGTATATTTGGATTTCTTTCCCATAAACGGGTAGCTTTATTCTTGCGTTCCTTTTGACGCAATAGTAACAATCACCCGCCGCTTGCAAGGGGCAAAACAAACTATGTGAAGATTCAAATTTTAGATTTGCCTGGGATTTGTCTGGTTTTCGCAACCGCGACGTTATTGGTGTCGTTTGATTCCGGCCTTAACGCGGCGGATTTTGCTGGAGCATCAGCGGATGATGTGACGCTTTCGGAATACAACTTCAAGGATTTATCGCTTCTTACTCAAGTTCACGCTGATCGCCTGTTTAAGGACTACGAACATCATGGGTTTTTCCGCATCGGGCTTTTGCCGGTTCCGGTTGCCGAGAATGTTCAAATCCAAATCCAATCGGCAGATTGTCTGACCAATGCCACACTTGCATTAAGTTCTTGGAATCAGCCATCGGCAGGTGTCAGGCGTTTAGAATTGAGAAATCTTGAGATTAAATTATTTGGCGACAGGCAGCCGCGATTATCCGCAGTCAGCGCGCGTGTTGGACGGGATGGCGTTCTTGACTTGTCAGCCGTTTCCGTGTTCAACGTCGCAGGCGGACAAATGTCCATTCCCAAAGCCATTTTGCAAGTTGCCGGTTCCTCCGCTGGTTGGCTTCATTGGAATTATCAAGGCCAGACACAAGAAATTTTCCTGTTCAAACCAACACCTGACGAAACACCATGAAAACTCGCATTCTTATTTCCCTAATTGCCGGCCTTATTTGCCAATGCACATTGGCTCAAACCGCTGATGACTATGTCACTCAAGGCCGCTCGTATCTTGCCGCCCACGACATCACCGACGCCAACGCCAGTTTCGCGCAGGCATTGTCGCTTAATCCGAGCCATGAAACCGCGAATGCTTTTTACGCCATAACACGGCTGCTTGTTTTGCAAAGCCAGCCAGCCGGAAGTAATTTTCTGACTCACATAGGTTTTTCCGTTCCAGGACGAAACATTTACAATTGGACTTCGTCCGTGCCGGAAGATGCGAAGGGAGTTCCGCTCGCGCCAAATGGTGTCAATGCCAATGAATTCGTCGCGCAACTTCGCACAAATGTTCTGCTTTCCGTCATCGGCGCAATCGGCAATTTGTCCGCCGTCACAGACACCGGCTTCTCGGTCAGTCTGACAAGTGGCGAAACAGCCAGCACCGACGTGACGGTGGATTATGGCGATTTCAAAATGATCCAAGCCGGTTTGTATGCCTCGGAGTATTGCATTTACACGCTTAACACGCAAAATCTCAACGCCCAATTGACGGACATCCGCGCGCTCTATGACGGCGGCAATTTGTCCGCCGGACAAGTGCTGGCCGAATATCCGCAATTGTTCACCTTCACGACGACAAATGATTTGCAGGCCGCGCGCGCCGCTTTCACGAACGCGGTGAATTGCTATATGACCGCTTCCGCGTTTATCCGTGCCCGTCCGCCGGGCGAAGTTCGACTGTTCAATTACGACGAAGTGTCGGCACAGGAAGAAGGGGATTTTCGTCTGACCTTGCAGGATTTGGAAAATTCGCTCGTGCTTGGCCCGCAAATCCTCGCGGTGGATTACGATTTAGCCGTTGATATGACGCAGCAGTTTAGCGGCAGCACGACTTGGCGCAGTTTGTTGCCCAAATTTGACGGCAATGCGGTTGAACTTGGAAGCCTGCCAGATACGACTTTTGGCGGAGTGGTAGATGGCCTGTGGTTGGGAGACGTGGAGGGGTTTTTAGGGAAATATCTTACGATGCTCCCAGTTGGCCGCTCGCCCAGTTTTCTTTCAGGCAATGCACTTGAAATCACTTTCACCACCTTGAGCGGACATAATTATTTATTGGAAGCCTCCACGAACCTGCTTGATTGGCAGATGGCAACAAATTTTACAGCGACTGACACCGACAGCACATTGGTTGATATGCGAAATGCAGGAATTTCAAAGCGTTTTTACCGGCTGCGCGACGATACGGGATTCATGTTATTTTCCGGCATAGTGTTGGATCAAACCACCAGCCTGCCCATTGCTGGCGCGGAAGTTTATAGTGAATGGGACGGGATCAGCACCCATACAGATGCCAATGGACGGTTCTACTTACGAACCTCTGTGCCATCGTCACGGGGTAACGACAATCTCGCAATCAGCGCAGCAGGTTATGTCACGGTGGTTAATTATTATTACGGAAGCGGTCTGGTATCAGGATTGCAAATCTATCTGTCAGTGCCGCCGCCAAATGACAGTTTTGCCAATCGAACTATTTTGACGGGATCAAATATTTCCACCAATGGCAATAACGCGGCCGCTTCGTGGGAGAGTGGAGAACCATATGACACATATTATTATTCTGGCTATGGCAACAAATCGGTGTGGTTCAGTTGGACTGCGCCAACCACCGGTTCGTATCTGATTTCTGTTTCTACCGCATATCCGTTTTATAATCCCATTCTGGCAATTTACACCGGTTCACAACTTTCCAGCCTTTCAAGTTTGACGGATATCATTGGTTATTTTAGTGCCGCCTACACAATTAGTGCTGTTGCCGGAACAACATATCAGATTGAAATTGACGATTATGATGGTCAAGGCGGTGCTTACACTTTAAGCATCGCGCCATAGTTTTTGTTGCTATAGCCGTTAAAATTAACATTGGAACATCGCCGGGTAGGGCTGGCAGTCCTCTGCCAGCCGCCCTTGCCCAAAACCAATGCCTTCCCGTTCATCAAGCCATCCGCAGCAAGGTGCGCCGTCATAACAATGCCAACCCACCCGCGCCCGCGCCGACTGTAAAATCGTAACTGTCTTGCGCTGAATAGATTGTGAAACTTCCATGCCGGAAAAATGATTTTTCCGGCGGGAATTGTCATTTTTCCGGCAAGTGTCGTGTTTTCGCCTCCGGCACACGCGCCGTTTCTCCAGAAAAGGGGGACATTTCCGGCTGGCGCAGGGTCAATTCCCGTTGGAGCAGAGGCTGTGCGGGGTGGCAAAACAGGCTTCCGGCTGGAAATATGATAATTCCTTCCGGCATTGCGACCATTCCGGTTGGAATGGCGGCAATTCCCGTCGGAAACGCCGCAATTCCTCCCGGAAAAATGGCGCGGCACATCGGAAAAATGATTTTTCCGGTCGGAAACCCCGCCAGTTCGCCCGGCAACCTCCCCGCTCCGGTTGCAACGAAAGCCATCCTCATGGGAACGGAAACAGCGCCCGTTGAAACGGACACGATTCAAATGTGCCATGAAACCATTCACATCCGAAATCAGGAACGGGGAAGGCGGAAAGCTCAAAATCACAAGGTTATAGCCGTAAAATTAACATGGGAACATCGCCGGGCAGCGGACAATCCTCTGCCAGCCGCACTTGCCAAGCAAATTATTAAGATTTTGAAATGAGCCTCCTTACGCCAGGCCGAGATTTTTCAAAATCTGAACGGTCGAGCGCGCTTTGTTGAGGGTGTAAAAATGTAATCCCGGCACGCCCGCGCGCAGTAATTCCTCACACTGTTTCGTCGCGTATTCAATTCCAAATTCAGCGGCGGCCTCGTCATCGTTGCCAAGCTCGTCCAGTTTTTTCCGCAAGGGCGGCGGAATTTTTGAGCCGCAAAGCTGCGTGAATTTCGTGATCTGCGCCGCGCTTAAAATAGAGACAATTCCCGGAACGAGCGGGACGGAAACGCCAAGTTTGCCGGCGACAAAATCGCGGAACTCAAAAAAATCCGCGTTGTCGAAAAACAACTGCGTGAGGACGAAGTCCGCGCCCGCGTCCACTTTTTCCTTCAAATGTTTCCAGTCGTCAAGCTTGCCGTTTTTGTTCGCGATGTGGCCTTCGGGAAATCCGGCGACGCCGGTGGAAAATCCATTTTTTTCGCGGATGAGTTCCACAAGCTGCGAGGCAAATTCAAAACCGCCGGGAGTTTTTTGAAATTCTCCGCCGCCGGGCGCGTCGCCGCGCAATGCCAGAATGTTTTTGCAATCAAGCTCGCGGATTTTTTCGAGCAGCGCGCGGACTTCGTCGCGCGTGTGGTTGACGCAGGTGAGGTGCGCGAGCGCGGTGAGTTTGTGTTCCCGCTGGATGCAGTCAACGATCTTCAGCGTCTTGTCGCGCGTGGTGCCGCCCGCGCCGTAGGTGACGGAGCAAAAATCCGGGCGGGCTTCAAGCAGCGCGGGGATTTGTTTTTCGAGAAGGTTGCGGTCGCCCTCATCGGTCTTGGGCGGGAAAAATTCAAAGGAGATGACCGGCTTTTTGGCCGGCAGTTTCGCCGCGTAAATATCACGGATGAATTGCATCTGTTTTGTATTGCGTAATCCAAAACGCCGGTCAAGGCAAACACCGTTGCCGGATTTGATCCCGTGTCACGACGGTGAAGCGACCTGACCATTCCATGCCGGGCAATTGAAGCAGCTTCATTATGATTTCGGCCGGCTCAAGCGGCGTGTCCGGGTCAAATCGTAAAAAGAAAACGCCTGACGGGGCGGACAGCCGTCGTTTGAAAATGAGTTCGCCATAATCGCGGTCGAACGTGATGAGAATTCGCTGTTCCTCGTGCGCCCGCTGCAAAACCACCTCGTCGTCCAGGCTTGGAAAATCTTCAATGACATAAAGCACGTCGTGGCCGGACTGCCGCGGGAGTCGGACGCTGGCGGCGGGAAAATTCTCGTTTGCGAGAAAACGCATGTTTCATTTCGCGGGTGCGGCGTAAAAAGATTCCCCTTCAAGACATTCCGCCGCAAAGGAAAAGCAGGCCTGCAACATTTCCGGCGTGAGGCGCGGATAATCCGCCAGGATTTGCTCGCGCGTCCAGCCATTGGCCAGCAGGCGCAGCACAAAATCCACCGACAATCGCGTGCCTTTGATCACAGGCTTGCCGACCAGAACTTTTGGATCGGTGTGAATATATTCATGCCAGTTCATAACAACATGGAAAGTTTATCACGCCATTGAACCGGCGCAAACTGGTTTTTTTCCGGTTTGAAGAAATAAAAAGCCCCTTCCGTTTTGGCGGAAGGGGCTTGAATAATTCTAAATTAAATTAGAATGAGTAGATAAGCTGCGCGCCCAAAAATACGGCGTTCCGTTCCCCACGACCGTTGGCCGTGTTCGCAAATACTGGACCATCGTCAGCATGATCCAAGCGGGCTTCCAAGCGGCTCACCACATTTGCCCAGAGGGCATATTGAGCTGTGGCCGTTAATTCTTCCCCATGAGCAGTAAAATATGTGCCTGCATTTGGGCCACCGACAACTGTTACGGTTTCGATGAATCCGGCGGTTTGATCAAAGGTTTCACCACGCACGTTGAAGCTCAACTTATCCGTGGCTTGATAGGTTCCGTAGAGACCGGCAACCCATATATGACCAACGGAAGTTTGACCCGTGCCACCTGCTTCAAAGTAGTCAAACGCTCCGCCGAATTTCAACGCGGCAATCGGCGTTGGAATTGTTGTGCCGACATACAAGCTTTCTCCAAAACCTTCAGTATCGCCGCCAGAAGTGCCGCCGGGTGTATAAATCCCGCCAGCAGTAAGCGTCGCACCTTTCAACGGGCCGAAACTGTCCGGCGCGGTCAACGTAACTGCGCCCAATATGGTTGGATGATGCAGCGGCAGAGCAGTGGCACCATTGACGGCAGCGTTATAAGCAGTGGCACCACCAGCATAGGAATCATCAGCGACAGCCGCTTCGACGCTCACAGATGAATTTATCTGGTATGTTCCCTGAATACCCGTGTGGGTGGTCGGCTCAACAGCAAAGCCGTAGGAGTGGGTGTAGTTGGGATTGCCTGAAGAAGTCAGACCTTCGTAGCCGATGATGGTGTCCCAAACGCCGATTTTCCAGTCAACCGGTCCCGTTGCCAAGGCCAAGTAGGCTTGGCGAACGAGACTGTTTCCAGTAACAATTGTATTGCCCGGACCCGTCCACAACTCAATGTGGTAGCCAGCAGAATACGGTGTCGCATCCAACGGCTTGTCCAGCGCGATGTCAACCACGTTCAGGCTGGTGCTGTCTGCGCCAGCAGAGCCAGCAGTTGAGTAGGGTGCTCCTGTTGCTGTGGCAAAAGCTGCGCCTGGGATGCCAGCGATTGAATATGCACCGCCAGCGGCGTTGATATATTGAGCGCCCACGTCAACGTAGCCGCTGATGGTTGTGTTTGAGAGTGCAGTGTTCAACTGACTCACTTTTTCGTCTGCGCGAGCGACGGAGGCGAGACTAACCACGCCAACCGCTGCGAGACCCAATGTCCATTTATTAAACTTCATCTGGTTCCTCCGATGTTGTTTGTTGTTAATTGTTTGTTTGTTCTCTTTTCTGCACTGCGCGCCGCAAGGCGGACTGTGTCCACCCGCACACCACACGGTGCAATTGCCATAAAAATAGGAAAATCCCGGGGGTTTGACAACAAAAAAATTTCAGTAATTGCAGTGTTGCAACCTGTTGATGCCAGCCTAGTTGCGTTTCAACGATATTTTCAAATGAAAATTGAGCAGCCAGCGGGTGGAGTTTTGGGCGCATTTCCGGTGATCTTTGGCCGCCGCGATTTTCTTCCTTGGCGGTGGATTTGAGGATGGGCTGTAAAATCTAGGCTTGCAATTTGTGCGCGCAATTCTTATGAAAAGGCGAAGGGTATGCCATCATTCACTTACACGGCCAGAGAGACAGCCACCGGTCGCGAAATCACCAACGCCATCGAGGCCGCCTCCGAGCAGGTCGCCATCGCCGCGCTGTTGAACCGCAACCTGCTGGTTTTGTCCATCCAAGAAAGGGTCGGCAAGAAGGGCAAGGCCAAGGGCGGCAAGGTGGCGCTGGCCGACCTGGTGGTGTTCACGCGCCAGTTTGCGACGATGATTGACGCGGGCATCGCGATCGTGCAATCCCTCCAGGCGCTGGCCGAGCAGTCGCCGAACAAAATCATGCGCGACACGATCAGGGACGTTTGCACGCGCGTGGAAAGCGGCGAAAGTTTTTCCGATGCGCTGGCGAAGCATCCCAAGGCGTTCAATAAACTTTATGTCGCAATGGTGTCAGCGGGCGAGAAGGGCGGCTTGCTGGCGGAAATCATGGCGCGCCTGGCGACCTACCTTGAAAACACCGACCGCCTCCGCAAAAAAGTGAAGACGGCCATGATGTATCCGACGACCGTTTCCGTGGTGGCCGTCGGCATCACCATTTTCCTGCTGGTGAAGGTGATTCCCGTCTTCCAAGATGTCTATTCCGGCTTTGGCGCAAAGCTGCCGGCACCAACACAGTTTTTGATGGATATAAGTAATTTGTTGAGACACTGGCTGATCCTGGTCTTAATCGTGGCCGGCGGGCTGGTCTATGCGTGGCTTTACTTCATCAAGACAAAACCGGGGCTGGAATTCTGGGACCGGCAGCGGCTCAAACTGCCGGTCTTCGGCCCGATCGCGCACAAAATCTGCCTCGCCCGCTTCACGCGCACGCTCGCCTCGCTCGTCCGCAGCGGTGTGCCAATCCTCGACGTGCTGCAAATCGTTTCCCAGACCGTCGGCAACGTCATCATGGAAAAAGCGGTCAAGACCGCCGCCACCGACATCGAGCGCGGCGAAGGCATCTCCGCCGCACTGGGTAAAAATCCGATTTTCCCGAGCATGATCATCCGCATGTTGAGCGCCGGCGAGCAGACCGGCAACATTGACAACATGCTCGAACGCGTCGCGGATTTTCTCGACGAGGAAATTAACAACACGCTTTCCGGTCTGATGTCGCTCCTCGAACCGTTGCTCATCGTCTTTCTCGGCGTCGTCATCGGCGGCATGGTCATCTGCATGTTCCTGCCGATCTTCAACCTGGCCAACATCGTCAGCGGCACCGGACATTAAACTTAACGCTCAAACAAACCGCCGGACGAAATTTGATTCGTCAGGCGGTTTTTTAATTTCAAGAAATCACGCCGGCGTCTTGGACTGCGGCGACAAGCGAAGCGCGACACCGCTTTCGCGTTTCAATTTCCCCAAATTACACCTGCGCCATTTTCCCCGGCTGCGGCTGGATGATTTTTATTTTCGGCCAGCGCGAACGGATTTGCTCCTCAAACCACGCCCGCGCATCGGCGTCGCCGTGGCCGAGCAAAATGGCGCGCGGCGAAACCTGTCCGACAAAACCCAGCAAG
>Ga0181534_10002630_pt1 | contig 11002 bp, 7 predicted proteins | sample PEATcosm2014_Bin_37_FD_119758 | JGI IMG/M metagenome (GOLD analysis project Ga0181534, IMG submission 119758) | Peatland microbial communities from MTU Mesocosm Facility, Houghton, MI, USA - PEATcosm2014_Bin17_10_metaG | ecosystem: Environmental > Terrestrial > Soil > Wetlands > Peat | place...
AAGTTGGAGCGCTACAACGGCAACTCCTCGCTGGAATTTCTGGGCGCGCCCGCCCCGGGCAAGAGCAGCGGTGATGCGCTCAAAGCCATGGAAGCCCTCGTCACCAAGCTGCCCAAAGGCATCGGCTACGACTGGACCGGCTTGTCCTACGAAGAGCGGTTGTCCGGATCTCAGGCACCGATGTTGTATGCCATCTCCCTCACCATCGTGTTCCTGTGCCTGGCGGCATTGTATGAAAGCTGGTCGATTCCGGTGGCCGTACTGTTGGTCGTGCCGTTGGGAATCATTGGTACCGTGTTGGCCACGACCTTGCGCGGGTTGAGCAACGATGTGTTCTTCCAGGTGGGCCTGTTGACCACCGTGGGTCTTGCCTCCAAGAACGCGATCCTGATCGTCGAATTTGCGAAAGAGAATCACGACAGCGGGATGAGTCTCATCGAAGCGGCGGTGACCGCGGCGAAGCAACGCCTGCGCCCCATTCTCATGACATCGCTTGCATTCATACTGGGTGTCATGCCGCTGGCCATTGCCAGCGGTGCCGGTGCCGGCGGTCGAACGGCGATCGGCACGGGTGTCATCGGCGGAATGGTGACCGCAACGATTCTGGCGATTTTCCTGGTGCCGGTGTTCTTCGTCGTGGTGTTGTCGCTTTTCAAGCCGAAAAAAACGCAGTCCAAACGGCCGGTGGCCGAAGGGCTGCCGCCATGAAGCGCCTCAGTGTAATGGCTGCCGTCGCCATTCTGACCGCATGCACGATGGAGCCCCATTACAAGCGCCCTGAGGCGCCAGTACCGGCCTCGTGGACGGATCAGGCTCAGCCGTCCAACAACACGACGCCGGCCGCCCGGGTGGGCTGGCGGGAGTTCTTTCCAGATAAGAACATGCAGCGCCTGATCGAAATGGCGTTGGCAAACAACCGCGACCTGCGGGTGGCCGCTCTCAATGTGCAGGCAACCCAGGCACAGTATCGGATCCAACGGTCGGACCTGTTTCCGACCATAGCCGCGACCGGACTCGAGGAGATCGAGAAGTATCCTACCGGTGTCTCTGCGGCCCAGGGCACCGGGGGCACCGGCAGCGCGGGAGTCAGCACCAACGGTTCCACGATCCGGTTCTTCGAGGCCGGCGTGGGCTTCACCTCCTACGAGATCGACCTCTTCGGACGTATTCGCAGTCTCAATCACGAGGCCTTCGAGAAGTATCTGAGCTCCGAGGAGACTCGGCGCAGCACCCAGCTGACTCTCATTGCCCAGGTGGTGAGCGCTTACCTGACGGTGCTCGCGGACGAAACCATCCTGAAGGTCACCCGCGAAACCCTGAAGAGTCAGCAGGATTCCTATGACCTGACCAAGCGCAGCCTCGATGCGGGAACCACCACCGCGTTGGCGTTCCGACAGGCCGCCACCACGGTTGATACCGCCCGGTCGAATCTCGCCCAGTACAACCGGCAAGCCGCACAGGATCGCAATGCACTGATGCTCCTTCTCGGCGGCCCCATTCCAACGGACATCGCGTTCGATATCGATCTGGGTGCCGTGAATCTATCCGCCGATCTGCCCGCCGAAGTGCCTTCGCAGGTGCTCACGAGCAGGCCGGATGTCCTGGCGGCGGAGCACACACTGATCGCCGCCAACGCAGACATTGGTGCGGCGCGCGCTGCCTTCTTCCCCAGCATTACGCTGACCGGCCAGTACGGTACCGCCAGCACCCAGTTGTCCGGTCTGTTCAAAGCAGGCTCGTCCGCCTGGAGCTTCGCGCCGCAGATCACTCTTCCCATCTTCACGGGTGGCAAGAACAAGGCGAGCCTGGATCTGAGCAAGATTGAGAAAGACATCAACATCGCTCAGTACGAGAAGGCGCTACAGACGGCGTTCCGGGAGGTCGACGATGCTCTGTCGGCTCGCCAGACATTGGATGAGCAGCTGGCGGCCCAGCGGGCCCTCCTCGAAGACACCTCCCAGTCCTATGAGCTCGCCAACCTGCGCTTCAAGAACGGGGTGGACAGCTTCCTCCCGGTGTTGGATGCACAGCGGGCGCTGTATTCCGCTCAGCAGAGCGTGATCAATCTCGAGCTGATCCGGCTCCAGAATATGGCCACTCTCTACAAGGCGCTGGGCGGCGGAATGCGCGAGGCAACGCAGCCGTAATCCGCCAGGCCGTTCGTTCCCATCAACCGCAGACGGTAACTTCGTCCTCGCCGTAGACGACACGATCGAAACGGATGAGCGGCATTCCTTTGGGAACCCGGGCCGCACTGGCCGTGGGGGCGCCGCCAATCTGTAATCCGGCCATATCCGCCCGTGTCAGGGCAATCTTCTGCTGGTAGGGCAACTGGGCGCGCGCCAGCGATCCGAGCCGGATGAATGAGCCGATTCGCGCCGGTCCCCGGGAGGCCACGCCGAAGCAGAACAGTCCCGCCGCCTGCGGATCGAGCCTTGCATGGGCGTCATCGAATATCTTGATGAGTTGGAAGCCACCGAGAGGCGAAGGCACCGGTTGCATCCCAACGCTGATCTTGAAACGGGCCAGCCCAAGAGTGACGTCCACACCATACAGGTTGGGATCATCACCACTACTCAGGTACGCCGCCCCCAATGAGTGGCCCAGCTCGACCATCTCGTGGATTCCCCGGACCGACAGCTCCCTGGCGGAGCGTGCGGCAGCTGCGTAAGCAGCCGCGCGCAATCGCAAAGTTCGTTCACCCTCATCGACGCTGAGCAAGGCTCCGCCAATCAGGTGATCGCATTCATCAAACATGAACATGCGCAACACACCGGCGACTATGGTTGCATCGGGCCTGGATGGCAGTGGCAGATTCAACTTCGCGCCCAGGCCCGCGGCCGGCGGCCACGCAGGGATGGCGCCGCATTTCGACATGATCTCCGGCACATACAACTGGCTATGCCAGGCGTCGTAATCACTGAGCGTCAACGGCGCGGTTGCAACGCGAACGCCGCTGCTGGCCCGGAGTTTGCGCCGCATCTGACTGCGCAAATCGCTTCCAGGCAGTCCCTCTATCCAGTCGGCACCGGAGTGCGGACAGGGCATGATCCATCGGATCCATTCGGGCGCCAGGTGAAAGTCCTGCAGCTCCGCGATCTCGAGATCGGAGGGCTCGCGGATGGCGACTCCGTCATAACCACGAGCCTCCAGCTCATGCTCGAGCTCGCGGCGGAAGTAGGCAGCCGACAGCGCGGCAAACTGGACCGGACGCTTTTCATCGGGCAGCGTCCGAAAGTGCACACGGGTATGCGCCACTCTCGCGCCCACCAGCTCTTCGAGGAGGGTGAGCCGAGTTGACAGAATACTGGCCAGCGCGGTGCTCATTGTTATTCTTGTTATTCTCGAGGAAGCGCAACGGCAGGTTAGTCCGTGCTGGGCTGCAGGACCGGAATTTAGCATGGGAATGCGACGTAGGTCGCACTCGGTTGCGAATGCTACTGACCGGTCCGGAAGCGGGTCCACAGGCGGGTGCGCAAGCGGACATATTCCTCGCTTTTCGGCCGCTCCGGGATGAGCCGCGAAGCCAACTCCCCGTGCGGAAAGATCGCTGCGTTTTGCAGCTCCGGCGCCACCGCAGCCTGCGACTGCTCGTTGCCGTTGGGAAAGTGAATGGCATTGCTGTTCTCGGCCGCGATGCCCGGGTCCAACAGAAAGTTGATGAACCGGTGAGCGTTGCCCGGATGAGGCGCATCGACCGGAATCGCCAGCACATCAAACCACATGACGGCGCCCTCCCGGGGAATGCTGTAGCGAATGTCTCTGCCGTTGCCGGCGATCCGCACCCGCTCCTGGACCTGCATGGCATCGCCATTGCTTGCAATGATCACGCACAGGTCCCCGGTTGCGAGGTCTTCGACGAGCGAGCCGCTGCTGATCTTGCGGATGAACGGTCGGACTGCCAGCAACGCGGTTTGCGCCCGTTCCAGTTCGCCAACAGCCTCGCTGTTGGGCGGCTCGCCGAGCCAGGCCAGCACACTGGGTATGATGACATTCGGGGATTCATACAAACCGATTCCGCAGTCCGCGAGCCGGGCGGCGACCTTGGGATCAAACAACAGGGACCAACTGTCCCACGGCCCCGCGGGAAGCCGTTCCCGGACTTTTGCCTCATCGTACGCGATCCCCGTAATACCCCATGTGTACACCACCGCATGGGCATTGCCGGGATCATGCGCAGCCAGCCGCTGCATGATGGCCCGATCGAGATTTTTCAGATTCGGCAACTGCGCAGGATCGAGCGTGCGGAACACACCTGCCCGCAGCATGCTTTCGAGATACGCAGCCGAAGGGAACACCACGTCGTAGCCGGAATGACCAGCCAGCAGCCGCGCTTCCAAGGTGTTGTTCGAATCAAATGTGTTGTAGTGAACCTGGATGCCGGAGCGGGCGGTGAACTCCCGCAGCACCTCCGGTTTGACGTAGTCATACCAGTTGTAGATGTTGACGATCTGGTCTTCCGCGGCGGGCTTGCCGCCACAGGCCGCCAGGAGCCGGCAAAGAAAAACGATATAAACGAACCGTCGCATAACCTCTCACTATAACGATCGCGGCGCAGCGACCGGCCGCATTCTGTTGAATCTACGCGCCGTTGATGCAGTGCGGTGCCCCAATTTGCTGCTCCGCCGCAAGTAGGGTTTCACAGTTTTGGTATTGGTGCACCTGTGTTGGGTGCCCGACCACGTTCCGAGGGTGCGTGGTCGTGTGAAGATGCGTGTCGTATGAACACCCAACTGCCGGCATGGAGCCCGCATGGCAACCTCGCTGCCATAACTTGGCCACTCATGCTGACCATGACGCTGATGCTGCTGCTCGGCATCGCCAGCATCTCGACGCTTTCCTCGCTGCGTGCCTATGTGAACGGCGAAGGGCGTTGGTCAAAGGCAGAGAGCCAGGCTGTTGCGGATCTTCGTCGCTACATTGTCACGGGTGACGAAGCCGACTTTGAGAAGTTCCGTTACCAGTTGTCTGTTCCCCTCGGGGATCGCGCTGCCCGCCTGGCCCTCCAGAACGCACAGGCGGATACCGGCGTCGCGCGGCTGGGATTTCGCGCCGGCCGCAACGATCCGGCCGATATTCCCAGCATGATTCTGTTGTTCCGGTTGTTCAACGGCAGCTCGATCATGGCGCCGTCGATACGAGCGTGGACCAACGGCGATGCGCTGATCATGCAGCTCAGCGACATCGGCACCCGCATTCATGCCGAAATCGCCTCCGGCCATCCGGATCCTGCCTATATAGACTCTCTGATAGCGGCCGCCGAGCGCGTGCACCTGCGCATGGGCCCTCTCGAAGAGAGCTTCTCGGCCGCCTTGGGCGCCGCTTCGCGCAAAGTGACCACGCTGTTGCTGACCGTGTTGTCAGTTTGTGGCCTGGCCCTCGTGTGTCTGGGAATCGGCATCGTTCGCGGCGTGTTGCGCCGGAATGAACGGATGGTTGCGGCGCTGCGCGTCAGCCAGGAGCTCGTCTACATCGAGCAGGAGCGCTCCCACGTAACACTCGGCTCGATTGCCGATGCGGTGATTTCAGCCGACAAGGACCTCCGCATCACGTACATGAATGGGGCCGCGGAACGACTCACACTGTGGTCGCAGACGGAAGCCCTGGGTCGCTGCCTGACCGAGATTCTGAGCATGGACGCGGAATCGCGCGGCCGCAGCGTGCTCGACAAGTTGGCAAGTATCCTGGCCGGAGATGATCTGTCCGGACCGCCGGCAGGCGTGGTCCTGAAGCGCAGGGATAGCGCCGAAGTGGTCATACACGAGCGCGCCGCACCGATCCGGGATCGCGATGGCCGTGCGATCGGAATCGTGCTCGTGTTGCGGGATATCACCCATGAAAGGGCGATGGCCGCGCGGCTCGAGCATCAGGCAACCCACGACCCGTTGACGGGGCTCACCAACCGTCGCGAGTTTGAAGTCCGGGTCACCGCCGCCATCGAGGATCACCGCGCGCGAGGCACGCAGTACGCGCTGTTGTATCTCGATCTCGATCAGTTCAAGGTGATCAACGACACCTGCGGACATGCGGCCGGCGACGGTTTGATTCGGAAGATTGCGTGGCTGATCAACGACCAGCTGCGCGGCACCGACGTTCTGGCGCGCCTGGGCGGCGACGAGTTTGGCGCCCTCCTTCGGAATATCCGGGGGGATGACGCAGTGGCGCTGGCTGACGGCATCCGGCGCAGAATCGCCGAGCTGCGTTACGACTGGGAAGGCCGGATCTTCGCGGTCAACTCGAGCATCGGTGTCATCGTGATCGATGACACCCTGGCGACGGTTAGTGACGCCCTGAGCGCGGCCGACCAGGCCTGCTATCTCGCCAAGGACAACGGCCGCAACCGGGTCCAGCTCTATCGGCCGGATGACCAACAGGTCAAATCGCGGCATGGCGAGATGCGTTGGGTGGAACGGCTCAACGTGGCATTGGACAGCAGCAACTTTGTACTCGTGGCCCAGGAAATCCGACCCATCGGTCCGCAGTCGCAAATCGGTACGCGCCACTCGCCGCCCCTGCGCTTTGAAATGTTGCTGCGCATGGTCGCGCCCGACGGCACCTGGATCCCGCCAATGGCATTCATCCCGGCGGCGGAGCGCTACGGCCTGATGCCGAGAGTCGATCGCTGGGTGATTGCGCAGGCCTGTCGCGAGCTGGCCGAGTTGCGATCGACGGGGCGCCGGCTGCCCGTCTGCATGATCAACCTGTCGGGTGCGTCCGTCAGCGATCCGAGCCTCGCTGACTACATCAGCAGTTGCCTGCGTCAATACGGGCTGCCTGGCCCGCAGATCGGCTTTGAGCTCACGGAGACGGCCGCCATCGGCAACCTGGCGAGCGCTTCGCAGCTGATGACCCGCCTGCGCGGCATCGGCTCCGCGATCGCGCTCGATGACTTCGGCAGCGGCATGTCCTCGTTCTCGTATCTGAAGGCGCTCCCAATCGACTTCCTGAAAATCGACGGCGCCTTTGTGCGCAACATCGCTACCGACCCCGTGGACCGCGCCGTCGTCGAAGCGATCCAGCGGATCGGCCATGTGATGGGTATTCAGACCATCGCCGAAAGTGTTGAGAATGAAGGGGCGCTACAGACCCTCACTGCCATCGGGGTCGACTATGCGCAGGGCATGCACGTAGCCCGTGCATCCCTGTTGGCCGAGATCGCGCACGACATCACGGAGCCGCAGAGCGTTCCGTTACGGGCGTGACCGTGTAGAAACCAACCTTTCATCGACCTTTCAGATCGATTCGGGCAGAATTCCGCGCTCCTTCTCAGCGCCTAGAACAATGAATTTACATAAGAATCCCGCGGTCTTCCGGCCGGAGATCGAGGGCCTGCGCGCCATCGCCGCTATTCTGGTCGCCATTTTCCACATCTGGCTGGGGCGGGTGTCCGGCGGGGTGGACGTCTTTTTCGTCGTCTCCAGCTTTCTGATTACCACCGGCTTGTTGGGGCACGTCGATCGCTGGCAGCGCGTGGATTTCGCCCTGTTTTGGGGCCGTTTGATCAAGCGACTCGTTCCCGTCGCGTATGTCGTGTTGTGCGCGGTGGTGATCGTGGGCATCGTGATGATGCCGAAATCCCGCTGGAAGGACACGATCGAGCAGGTGGCCGCTTCCGCCGTGTACCTGGAAAACTGGGCCTTGGCCTGGCGCTCGGTCGATTACCTGGCGCAACACGAGGCCGTGAGCCCGGTTCAACACTTCTGGGCCCTGTCCGTACAGGGGCAATTTTATGTGCTGTGGCCGCTGCTGATCGCCGGCGCCGCCCGCCTCGCCCGCCGCGCCGGAATTGGCTTCCGCCCGGTGTTGGTCGTCGCGTTGGGCGTAATTTTCGCCGCGTCGCTGGCATTCTCTGTTTGGTTCACGGCGAAGAACCAACCATTTGCATACTTTCATACGGCCGCGCGCGCTTGGGAATTCAGCATGGGCGCACTGCTGGCAGTGGCGATTCCCTATCTGAACCCACCCAAGCTGCTCCGGGTGGCGCTCGGCTGGCTCGGCGTAGTGGCGATTATCAGCTGTGGAATCCTGTTGCAGGTGTCACGTGTTTTCCCGGGCTATGCCGCCTTGTGGCCTACCCTGGCTGCTGTTTGCATCATCACGGCAGGTACTTCGGGCTCGCGTTTCGGTGCCGACCGACTGTTGGCCTCGCGACCGTTGGTGTACCTCGGCGGGATTTCGTACGGCATCTACCTGTGGCACTTCCCGATACTCGCCTTCTGGCGGCAATACGCCCAACCCGACGACCTGCCCTCGAGCGCCGGCGTAGCTATTCTCGCGCTGTCGATTGGACTGGCTGCTCTCACGACTCGCTACATTGAAGGTCGCATCCGCGAGCCGCGGGGGCAGACGGCCGCGCGCGGTCGCCCGTTCGTGTTTGGGCTCGCCTGCCTGGCGCCGGTTGTTGTCGCGCTCGGCATCTGGAGCGCTTGGTACATGGCAGCGAAACACACCAAACAAACCATCGCCACAGTCAAGACGGCGGATCACCCCGGCGCATTGGCCCGGACCTCGGGCTTCCAATACATTGGCAGGTCCGACGTTGATGTTGTTCCGGGACCGCTGCAGGTGGCTGAAGACCGGGAATCGTTGGATCAACCCGGCTGCATCAGTGACCCCGACGCGACCGAGCCCGGCCTGTGCCGGATTGCCGGCAACACACAAACCGTGGGCCGGCGCCTGACCATTGCGGTGGTCGGCGGGTCGCATTCGTCGCAGTGGCTGCCGGCACTGAAACTGATCGCCGAGCCATCGGGTTGGGATGTCTATTCCTTCACGAAGAGCAACTGCCCGTTCTATTTCGGCTCGACCGTCAGTGAGAAGGAGGTTGGCTCCTGTCAGCGCTGGAATCAGAACGTCATGCAGGCGGTTATCGAGCTTCATCCGGATGCCGTGTTCATGACTTCCACGCGCTATGACGATGATGCCGATGATGAGTTTGTTCCTGATGGATACATCAGTGCCTGGCAGCGGCTCGCCGCCGCCCACATCCGGGTGATCGCGCTCCGGGATAATCCGGATTTCGAATTCGACGTGTCCGCCTGCGTGGAGCTGCACGGCCCCAACTCGTCGCTGTGCGCACTTCCGCGCCACAAGATGCTGGAGGTCCCGAGCCCGACCGAGCTGATTCCCAATCCGCCCGCGACGGTTCGGTTCATCGACCTCAGCGATTACTTCTGCGACGGGCAGACCTGCCCGCCGGTGATCGGCAATGTGTTGGTCTACCGGCACATGAACCACATTACCGCGACCTATGTCAGGACGCTGGCGCCGATGCTGCAGACGGAGCTGGAGAAGGCTCTACAAGCCGAGCTTCACGCGGGAACGTGAGCCAGCAACCGCTCAATCATGCCGGTCGCCTGACCCAGATAGCCGCCGCCGAACAGGTTTAGATGATTCAACACGTGGTAGAGGTTGTATAGGTCGGTTCGGGTTTGATAACCCGCGTCCAGGGGCCACGCGGCCTCGTAGGCTGCATAGAAGTCCCTTCCGTAGCCTCCGAACAGACGAGTCATCGCGATATCCGCTTCGCGATCACCGTAGTACACCGCAGGATCGAATATGACGGGTTGGCCGTGCCCATCGGCTAGCCAGTTACCGCCCCACAGATCACCGTGCAGAAGCGCTGGGGTTGGTTTGTAGGTGCGGAAAAACTCCGGCAAGCGCTCCAGCAGTGCCGCACCTCGCTCCTGCAAGCGGCCACCGAAGCCGTTCTGAGCGGCGAGATCCAATTGGTAGCGCAGCCGGAGGTCCCGATAGAACGCGATCCAATCTGGGGCCGCGGCGTTCAGTTGGGGTGTATGGCCAATCGTGTTGTCGCGGCACCAGCCGAAAACCGGTTGCGTTACACGGTGCTGCCTAGCTAGCTGCTCGCCGAGCAGCGCGTCAGTTTTACGCGTTGCTGGGCCGGCTTCGATCCATTCGAGCGCCAGCCAAGCACGGTCGGCGCCCGTGCCAACATCGGCTGCGGGGCCGGAGCCCAGGCCCAGCACGCGCGGAATGCGCACTGCGTTGGCGCGTCGAAGCTCTTCCAGGCCAGCCGCTTCGGCCGTGAACATTTCCAGGTTCCGCGCCGGTGCAGTCTTCACAAAGACCGGACCCGCCGCGCTTTCCCTTCGATACCACTCGTTCACCATGCCAGAATACCGGAATGATTCAATTGATCGGTATTGATGTAGACGGGACGCTGGTGGGTACGGGTGGAGTCATTCATCCCCGCGTTTGGGAAGCTGTGGCGCGCGCCCGCGAGCGCGGCATTCACCTCGCACTGTGCTCAGGTCGTCCCGCATTCGGCCTTGCGTTGGAATACGCCCGGCGCCTCGAGCCCGAGGGCTGGCATATCTTTCAGAACGGCGCCAGCATTCTGAATCTGGCCACCGGCCGTTCACGCTCGGTTCCCATCCCGTTGCACTGGGTCTCGACACTCATCGAGCAGGCGCGCAGCACTGGGGAAGTGCTCGAGCTTTACAGTGATACCGCATACGCAGTGGAAAGCCCTTCACCGTGGTCAAAGGAGCATGCGGATCTGCTCGGCGTCCCGTTTGAACCACGGCCACTGGAATCACTCGCCCCACCTGTTGTCCGCGCCCAATGGTTACTGTCAGAGCAGCGCGCCCCCGATTTCACCAACGCTCCCCATCCAGGTCTGGAAGTCGCTCAATCCAGCTCTCCCATCATGGTCGGCACGCAGTTTGTCGGGATGACACATGAGGGGGTGACCAAGGGCAGCGCAATGCGCAGTACCGCGGAAGAATATGGCGTGCCCATGGAGAACGTCATGTACGTGGGCGATGCCGGCAACGACCTGTCAGCACTGCGCATCGTTGGACACCCCGTTGCCATGGGCAACGCCGACCCGGCGGTAAAAGCCGCCGCAAAGCACACCGTGGACACTGTGGACCGCGGCGGCCTTGCGCAGGCTCTCGAGATGGCGGTCGCCAGCTATTGAACCGCCACTGTTGATTTCAACTTGATGTCGCTGCTGGAAGCGCCGAGCTGCACCTCG
>Ga0181534_10002634_pt1 | contig 10999 bp, 8 predicted proteins | sample PEATcosm2014_Bin_37_FD_119758 | JGI IMG/M metagenome (GOLD analysis project Ga0181534, IMG submission 119758) | Peatland microbial communities from MTU Mesocosm Facility, Houghton, MI, USA - PEATcosm2014_Bin17_10_metaG | ecosystem: Environmental > Terrestrial > Soil > Wetlands > Peat | place...
GACCGCCACCTCGACGCCGACTTCGAGCTGGTCCGGGAGACCTTCCACCGATTCGCCGAGGAGCAGATCCGGCCCCGGGCCGAGCACATCCACCGGGCCAACACCGACATCCCCGAGGAGATCATCGCCGGCATGGCCGAGATGGGCGGATTCGGCATGTCGGTCCCCGAGGAGTACGGGGGGTTCGCCACCGGGGGCGAGGCCGACTACCTGGGCATGGTCGTGGCCACCGAAGAGCTGTCCTGGGGCTCCCTCGGGGCCGGCGGCTCCCTGATCACCCGGCCCGAGATCCTCACCCGCGCGCTGGTCCACGGAGGGACCGAGGAGCAGAAGCAGCACTGGCTGCCCAGGCTGGCCACCGCCGATGCCATGGGGGCCGTGGCCGTCACCGAGCCCGACTACGGGTCCGACGTGGCCGGGGTGGTGACCTCGGCCACCCCCACGGAGGGGGGCTGGCTGATCAACGGGGTCAAGACGTGGTGCACCTTCGCCGCGCGTGCCGACGTGCTCATGCTGTTGGCCCGCACCGATCCCGACCGGGCCAAGGCCCACCGAGGGCTGTCCCTCTTCCTGGTGGAGAAGCCGCAGGCCGCGGGGCACGGCTTCGCCTTCACCCAGGAGGCCGGGGTCGGTGGGCGGCCGTCGGTGTCGGCCGGCCGGATGGAGGGCCGGGCCATCGACACGCTGGGCTACCGCGGCATGCACTCCTACGAGGTGGCCTTCGAGGACTGGTTCGTCCCCGAGTCCAACCTGGTCGGCGGCACCGAGGGCCTGGGGAAGGGGTTCTACCTGCAGATGCAGGGATTCGAGAACGGACGCCTGCAGACGGCGGCCCGGGCCATCGGGATCATGCAGGCCGCCTACGAGGCGGCCTACGAGTACGCCGCCAACCGGGTGGTGTTCGGTGAGCCCATCCTCGACTACCAGCTGACCCGGGCCAAGCTGGCCCGGATGGCCGTGCTGATCCAGGCGGCCCGCCAGTTCTCCTACGACGTGGCCCGCCTGATGGCCAAGGGCGAGGGGACGCTCGAAGCGTCGATGATCAAGGCCTACGTATGCCGGGCCGCCGAATGGGTGACCCGTGAGGCCCTCCAGATACACGGGGGCATGGGTTACGCCGAGGAGTTCGCCGTCAGCCGGTACTTCGTGGACGCCCGGGTGCTGTCCATCTTCGAGGGGGCCGACGAGACCCTGGCCCTGAAGGTCATCGCCCGACGGTTGGTGGCCGACGCCGATCGCTGACGGCCGGGCCGCCAGCGGCGGTCAGCCCTCGGAGCGGGACAGTCCGGCCCGCTCCCCGCGGGTGACGAACTTGGTGGCCATCTTGCGGGAGGCCTCGTCGATCATCTCGTCGCCGAACATGACGGCACCGGTCCGGTCGTCCTCGGTGGCCTTGCGGTAGGCGTCCAGGATGTCCCACGCCTTGTCGAACTGCTCCTGGGTGGGTGAGTACACCTCGTTCAGCACACCGACCTGGTCGGGGGTGAGGGCCCACTTGCCGTCGTAGCCGAGGACCCGGGTCCGCTGCGAGAACTCGCGGAGGCTGTCCAGCTCACGGATCTTGAGGAAGGGACCGTCGATGACCTGGAGCCCGTTGGCCCGACCGGCCATGAGGATCTTGGAGAAGACGTAGTTGAAGTGGTCCCCCGGGTATTCGGGGATGGACACCCCGCCGGTCAGCACCGGCATCTCCATGGACGCGGCGAAGTCGGCGGGCCCGAAGATGATGGTCTCGAGCCGGGGGGATGCGGCGCAGATCTCCTCCACGTTGATGAGGCCCCTGGTCGTCTCGATCTGGGCCTCGATGCCGATGTGGCCCACGGGCAGCCCGCTCTTCTTCTCCACCTGGGTGAGCAGCAGGTCGAGGGCGACGACCTCGGCCGCCGTCTGCACCTTGGGCAACATCAGCTCGTCGAGCCGCTCGCCGGCGTTGGACACCACGTCGATCACATCGCCGTAGGTCCACTCGGTGTCCCAGGCGTTGATCCGCACGCAGAGGACCCGGTCGTCCCAGGACAGGTTCTTGATGGCATCGGCCACCTTGGCCCGAGCCGCCTCCTTCTCCAAGGGGGCGACCGAGTCCTCGAGGTCGAGGAAGCTCATGTCGGCCGGCACCGTCGGCGCCTTGGCCAGGAACCGCTCGTTCGACCCGGGGGACGACATGCAGGAGCGGCGGGGAAGGTTTCGGGAGCGTTCGGACATGCCCACAGGGTACGGCCCCGCAGGGCGGTGGCCCAAATGGCCCGGGCCGGCGAGGGCCGGCGGGGGCTGACCGGGCCCGACCGGGCCTTGCGGGCTGACCGGGCTCAGCGGCTCTCGGTCGCCACCTGGTAGCGGGAGGTGTAGCCGGCGAACTCCTCGGCCAGGCCGGCATAGGTCCATCCGAAGTCGGCGGGGTCGTAGCGGTGGTGCCCGAAGGCGTCCTGGGGCCGTTGTTCCAAGAAGGCCTCCATGCGCCGGGCATGGAGGTCGCTGACCTCGTCACCGAAGGTGGCGTACAGCCTGCGCACCGCGGACAGCGGGTCGTCGATGAGGGCGCCGTAGGAGAGGTGCTGGCACCAGCCCTCGGCCGTCCTCTCGTCGTAGGCCACCGCCGAGGACAGGGCGAAGGCGCACTTGCGCTTCCACTCCTCGGCCGCCGGGCGGGGGTCGGCCCGCGAGGTCAGGGGACGTTGCCCGGCGTTGGCCAGGCTGGCCAGCGAGGTGACGACCGGTCCCGGGTCCCGGTGGGTCCAGATGATCCGGGCGTCGGGGTAGGCCGCCAGCAGGGCGTCGAGGTGCCAGAGATGGTTGGGCGTCTTGAGGATCCAGCGCTCGGTGGGCTGGGCCGCCTGCAGGGCCTGGAGGGCCAGCTTGTGCTGTGCGTAGGCCGGGGCCATGTCGGCCCGCTCCAACCAGCGGGCATAGGTGGGCACGTGGGCCTGGGTCTCGAGGGCCAGGGTGCGGACATCGTACATGAACAGGGAGACACATTCCTGGGCCAGGGTGGCGCCGAAGGGGTGCATGGCCTTGAGCGGCGGGTTCAGCTTCATCAGCCCGTTGAGCTCCTTCGCCGTCAGGGCGATGCGCGGGTCCTCCTCCGCCCCCTCGAGCGTGGGGGGAGGGATGAGGTGCGCGGCCTCCCACTGGCGTAGGGGCCGGGCCATCGGATCCAGTCCCAACAGCATGGACAAGAGGCTGGTGCCCGTCCTGGGCAGGCCGACGATGATCCAGGGGCTGTCGATGGACTCCTTGGCCACGGCCGGGTGGTCGAGGGCCCACCGGTGCAGCTCGATCCGGTTGGTGAGGGCGGCGGCCAGCATCTTGGTGATGAGGATGCGGCCGAACGTGGTGAGCTCGGCCTCGGCCTCGCACGAGGCCAGGAACACCTCGAGAGGTTCCCGGTAGGAGTCCGACCCCAGGTCGTTCGAGCCGGCCTTCTTGGTGGCGGCCCGCACCACGGCGGCCGGGTCCAACGAGGGCACGTCCCGGCCCAGCCGCCTGATGGTGCTCCCCACGGCGTTGAGGGCCCGGAGCGGAGGGCTGGTCAGCTCGGAGTCCCGCCACGTGAACTCGACGGTGCCGGTGGCGGGGGCGGTCACCGGGCCACCTCGACGACGGTGCGCCCCAACGAACGGCGCTGGAGGTGCTCGTCGAGAGCGCTCCCTGCCTCCTCCATGGTCACCCGCCGGCCGATGGAGGGCCGGATCGATCCGTCGGCCACCAGGGCCAGCAGGTCGGCGTGGATCTCGTCGGCCACGTCGCGACCGAAGGGATTGAAGCCGAACCGGCGCATGCCCGGATCCACGGAGTCGGCCCAGGCCACCATCACGGCCACGATGTCGATGTTGCCGATGCAGGCCATGCGCAGCGGCCGTCCCGTCATGCCGTTCTCGTCGTCGTCGGCGAAGCCCACGGCCAGGTACCGGCCGCCGTGGGCCGTGCACCGCCATGAGCGCTCCACGAAGTCCCCGCCGGTCAGGTCGTACACCACGTCCGCACCGGCGTCCCCGGTGGCGGTCAGGACAGCCTCGACGAAGTCCTCGGCGAGGTGGTCCACCACCAGGTCGGCTCCGAGCGAACGGCACAGGGCGCCCTTCTCGGGCCCGCCGGCCACGGCGATGACCCTGGCCCCCTTGGCCTTGCCCAGTTGGATGCCGGCCGTGCCCAGGCCGCTGGCGGCCGAGTGGACCACGAGTGTCTCACCGGCCTGCAGCCGACCCCGTTTGAACAGCGCCAGGTGGGACGTCTGGAAGGTGAGCAGGAAGGCAGTGGCCTCGGCGTCGTCCAGCTGCGGCGGCGCGTCGAAGACCGAGATGGCGGGAGCGATGGCGTACTCGGCGATGCCGCCCAGTGCCGTCTTGGTGATGGCCACCACCCGTCGGCCCAGCCACTCCTCGGCGCCCTCGCCCACTGCGTCCACCACGCCGCACACGTCCATGCCCAACGTGTAGGGGGGTGGGGTCGGGACCGAGACCAGCTTGCCCAGGCAGCGGTCGATGTCGTTGAAGTTGAGGGACGCCGCCGCCACCTCGACACGGACCTCACCCGCCCCGGGCTCGGGCCGGTCGACGGTCTGAACGGCCAGCACCTCCCCCGGCATCCCGTTCTTGGTGACCTGTACGGCCCGCATCGTCGTCATGGCCCATCCCCCTGATCCCCGCTCGGTTCTGCGTGCTCCCGGCCCGTGCGACCCGACCCCGGCAGAGCGGGCCGGCAAGCGCCCGACCCCGGCCGGCGGCGGCTGCCCCGGGCGAGACAATCCGACCCTAGTGTCTCACCGACCCCGGCGAGGAGCGTGCCCGCTCGTGGGCCCCCACCCGGACCTCGAAGGCGGGGAGGAACCACGCGGTGAGCTGCCGGCGGATCTCGTCGGGAGCACGGCCGCCGTGACCGGGCACGGCGGCGTAGGAGATCAGGATGCGGAGGATCCAGTCCACCAGGTCCTCCACATCCCGCTCCGACAGTGAGCCGTCGGCGAGGGCCCCGGCCACCAGGGGCCTGACCCCGGCCTCGCCGATGCGTCGCAACGCCTCCATCCGGATGGCCTCGCCGGCCGCCCACGCCGCCGACTCGCCGCCGAACACGGCGGCGTGCACGGGTCGGCTGCGGATCTCACCGATGGCGAACATCATGCCCTCGAGGGTCCGCTCCCCCGGATCGGTCAGCGACAACGAATCGAGGTGGGCACGGGCGTCCTCGGACATGACCTCGGACTCGCGGGTCAGCACGGCCAGGAAGATCGCCTCGTGGCTTCCGTAGCGACGGTAGAGCGTGGCCCGCGAGATTCCCGCCTGGCGGGCGATGTCGGCGGCCGTCGTCTTGGCCACACCGAGACGCAGGTAGCACGATGCCGCCGCGTCCATGGCCACCTCGAGGCTTCCCTCACGACCGGAGTCTGGGGCGCCCCGGGTGGCCGGGTCTGCTCGGGTGGCCGGGGTGGCCGGGGTGGCTCGGGTGGCCGGGGTGGCCGGGGTGGCTCGGCCGGCGGCGGCGGTCACGAGGTTCAGACCGCGGTGGTGGAGCTCGGGGCGGCGCCGGCGGCCGCGGTGGCGCCATCGGCCCTGACCTGAGCCTGCAGCACGTCCGGCGTCAGCTGCTCGGACAGCAGGCGCTCGAACCGGGCAGGGTCGCCACCCACGAAGCTGCGACAGAGGGGGAGTCCCTCCACGTAGCACGTGAGATAGGCCCGCCAGGTGGGATGGACCAGGAACTCGACCGACTTGGCGGCGCGGTCCGGCGACAGGAGTCCCCACCTCGCCACTTCGGCACTCACGGTCTCGGGGTCGGCGCCATCCTCGTGCAGCCGGAAGGCGGCGTTCTGACGGACGGCTCCGAGGGCCTCGCCGGCCTCGGCCACCGCCGCCACCACCTCGGCGTCGTAGCGGATCCCGAGCGGTCGCAGGTGCTCGGCCACCGTGGCCTCGGGCCGGCGGCCCATGACCACCTCGAGGCCCAGATCGGCGAGGCCTTCGGCCAACAGGCACTGGGGCGTCCCCACCAGAAAGATCGACTCCTCCCACCACCGTCGCCGGCGCACGAGCCCGATCTCCTTGCGGGTGTGCTCGGTGTGGTGGCCGGGATAGGCCTCGTGGGCCACCAGGTGGGCCAGGCTGGTGGACAGCACCGGCAGGTCGGTGTTGATCGCCACCCGGCTGTGCAGGTCCCCCAGGTAGTAGTTGAACCCCGACCATGGCTGGTCGGTGACCAGCTCGAAGTCCACCCGCTCCCCGTCGGGCAGGCCGAAGAGGTCGCGGGTCCGTTCGCGCAGGTCGTCGGCCAGGGAGACGATGGCCGGGCGCAGCCGCTCCACCGGGACGGCGTGGGACTCCCTCCAGGCCACCAGCCGCTCGGCCAGCGGACCGCGGCCGGGCAGGACCTCGTCGAGTCGACGGTGGGCGTCGACCAGCACCTCCTCGTCCACCCGGGTGGGTCGGACGCCGTAACAGGACTCGACCTCGTCGGCGTAGGTGATGGACTCCCCGGCGACCTTGCGCGCCGTCGTGAGCAGGCCGACCACCTGGGCCCGGAGCCAGTGGCGCCGGGCCGGAGCGGCGCCGTCCTCGTGGCCGGCGCCGGCGGCGGCCGGATCGAGAGGGGTCCCGGCGTCGATGGCCGCCAGCAGGGAGCGGGCCTCGGCCACCAGGCGGGCCGGCGGATGCACCGGTTCGGCCTCGACCACCGCGGCCCGGTCGGCCGGCCCGTAGTACGCGTCGACCAGGCCGTCGATGTGCCTACCCAGGCGCAGGCCCAGGGTCAGGTACTCCTCGACCAGGCCGGCGGTGGCCACGGCGGCTCAGCCCAGCGTGTTCCGGAAGAAGGCGATCGACCGGTCCCAGAGCAGCTCGGCCGACGCCTGGTCATAGGCCTCGGGGCGGTCCTCGTTGAAGAAGGCGTGGCCGGCATCGGGGTAGTGGTGGAACGCCACGTCCTTGCCCAGGGACTGCAGCTGGGCCTCGAGTTCCCGGGCCGCTTCAGGGGTGAAGTAGTCGTCCTGCCCGGCGGCGTGCCCCATCACCGCGGCCTCCAGCTTCGAGAAGTCGGGCTGGGCATCCGGCCAGGGGATGAGCCCGTAGGCCGGCACGACGGCCTTGACGGCGTCCGGGCGCTGCGTGGCCAGCACGAGTGCCAGCCCACCCCCCATGCAGAAGCCGATGACCCCCACCCGGGTGCGGCCGGTGCGGCGCTGCAACTCGTCGACGGCACCGCTCAGGTCCTTGGCCGCGGTGTCCATGGAGAGGGCCATCATCTGCTTGCCGGCCTCGTCGGGCTCGGTCAGCGGCACCTTGGTCCCGTGGTAGAGGTCGGGGGCCAGGGCGGTGAACCCGGCCTCGGCGAACCGGTCGGTGGTCCGCTCGATCTGATCGACCAGGCCCCACCACTCCTGCAGCACGATGATCCCCGACGTGGACTCCGCACCGGTGGCGGGCACGGCGAGATAGCCCTGACCGGTGGTCCCGTTACTCGGGAATTCGATGATCTCACCCATGGGCCATGACCCTACCGCCCCGCTGTACGACGATCACTCCGAGCGTTCCCACCGAGACCGAGCGGAGTGCGACAACCCCCGTTGCCCCATGGCCCGTCGTGGCCCGGGCCGGGGGCGTCCGCGGCAAAAGGCCAGGTGAGAAGGGCATCTGGCCATGGGTACCTTGTGATGACCACCCGAGTGGGCTAAACAGTAGGGCGATATGACTCACGCCGAGCAGTACTCGACGTCTGAGCCAAGTGCGTCCCCTGCCCGCCGGAAACCACCTCGTAAACGGTTGTTTACGGTTCTCGCACTGGCGGCTTCATTGGGTGTCACCTCCGCGGTGATCTCCTTCGCCCACCCCGTGGGCGCCGACCAGCTCTCCGCCGCCAAGGCCGAGGCCGCGGCGGTCACGGCCCAGCTTCAGGGCATCCAGGCCCAGCAGCAGTCGTTGGCCGGACAGATGCAAGCCGCCGACTACCACCTCTCGCAGCTGCAGAGTGCCATCGCCGCCAACCAGAAACAGGTGGCCAAGGACCAGGCCGAGGTGACCAAGGACCAAGGTCAGCTCCGGACCCAGGCCATCAGTGACTACACCGACAGCGGCACCAGCAACCAGGTCACCCAGATGTTCTCGTCGAATCCCAACACGTCCGGGATCCGGTCCGAGTACTCCTCCATCGCCACCGGCAACGTGACCACCACCATCGACAACCTGCACACGGCCCAGACCCAGTTGGAGGCCACCCAGGCGGCCCTCCAGCAACAGCAGACCGCGGCCACCACCACCCGCAACAACCTGCAGGGCGCCGAGAACTCGGCCCAGCAGTTGAGCGACCAGTACAAGGCCACCCTCAACAGCGTCAACGCCCAGATACAGGCCGACGTGATCGCCCAGCAGCAGGCTGCCGCCGCCGCGGCCAAGGCCGCAGCGACGGCAGCGTTCAATGCCAAACTGGCCGCGGCCCAGAAGGCCCAGGCGGAGGGCCAGACCGTGGCCGACACGACGGGTGGAGGCTCGACGGGCTCCGCCCCGGTGGCGGCGGCCGACCCGCCCCCGGTCCCTGCCGGCGTGCAGGGGGCCATCGAGGCGGCCGAGAGCCAACTCGGCGTGCCCTACGTCTGGGGAGGAGAGACTCCCGGGGTCGGCTTCGACTGCTCCGGACTGGTCCAATGGTCGTTCAGCCAGGCCGGGATCAGCCTCCCTCGCACATCAGGGGCCCAGTTCGCGGCCACCACTCAGATCCCGCTGGCCGACATCGAGCCCGGTGACCTTCTCTTCTACGGTCCCGACGGCTCCGAGCACGTCGCCTTGTACATCGGGGGTGGCACGATGATCGAGGCTCCCTTTACTGGTGCCTCGGTGAGGGAGACCGGCGTGCGCACCGGCGACGGCTTCGCCGGCGTCGGCCGCGTCGGCTGACCGCCGTCGGCCCGAGCCTCCCCGCTCCGTAGCGTTCGCCACTGCACGGCCGCACCCGGCACCGCCCCTGCTACCCGGGCCGCTATGGCGCCGTCCCGGATATCAGCCCTGATCGTGGGCGGCGAACTCCTCGGGAGGCAGCTGGCCCACCGTGCCGCCGGCCCGGGGTCCGGGAGGCCGGGCGAATCGGTAGGGGAGGGCCTCCCGGCCCGCCTGGATGACCATCGCAGCCCCCGTCTCCTCGCCGGCCAACCGCTCGACCACGGCCTCGGAGACCGTGTCCGGATCGATGAGCGGGAATCCACTGGCCTCGAGCGGGCCGCGACTGTCCCCGATGAGCGGGGTGTCCACGATGCTCGGGCACACCGCGTTGATGGTGATGTGGTGCTCGGCCAGTTGGGGGACCACGGCACGGACCAGGCCGACCACGGCATGCTTGGTCAGGCAGTAGATGGGATCGGGCGAGAAACCGATCAGACCGGCCAATGAGGCCGTGACCACGATGGCGCCGCCCCCCCGGGCCGTCAGGGCCGGGACCAACGCCCGCAACCCGAAGACCACCCCGTCCACGTTGACCGACACGACCCGGCGGTAGGTGGCGTCACTGAGGGCGGTGATGTCGGCCTCGCCGGTCATGATGCCGGCATTGAGATGGGCCAGGTCGATGCCGCCGAAACGAGCGGTCACGGCGTCGACGATGCCGGGCCACCCCTCGGATCGGCCGACGTCGGCCTGGAGGGCGATACCACCGATGGCATCCGCGGCCCGCTCGGCCGACGCCCCGTCGAGGTCGACGACGGCCACGGACACGCCCCTCCCGGCCAGGCGGGTGGCGGTGGCCAGGCCGATCCCCGATCCTCCCCCGGTGACGACAGCGACGGTTCCGGCAAGGTCTCGCATGGGTTCCCCCGTCTCTGGTCGCGGTGGTCCGGCCTCATCGTCGGTCCTGGCCAAGGGGCCCGCCCGGCGGACCCGGTGCCACCCTACCGGGCGCCTAGGGCATACTGGAAGCGTGTCGATGGCGTCTCCGATCAGGCACTCCTCGACCATGAGATCCCCTGCGCCATGAGACCGATCCCCGTCGCGTTCCACGTCTGGTTCCTCGAGGTCCACACCTACGGCATCGGCCTGGCGCTCACCTTCTGGTTCGGCCTCCGCTACACCGAACGTCGTCTGCGGCAGGCCGGCTATCCCTGGCAGTGGGTGACGGGGATGTTCGTCTGGGTGATCATCGCCGCCATCGTGGGTGCACGCGCACTCCATGTGGTGTCCAATCTCTCCTACTACTCCCACTACCCGGGACAGGTCCTGGCCATCTGGCAGGGCGGCCTGTCGTCGTTCGGGGGACTGCTGTTCGCCGTGCCCGTCGCCATCATCAGCACGCGCCACCGGTGCCCCGAGCTGCCGGGCCTGCGCTTCGCCGACCTGATGGCCCCGGTGCTGATGGCGTGCTGGGGCATCGGGCGCCTCCTCGGCCCGCAGCTGATGGTGGCCGGCGGTGGCCACCCCACGAACCAGTGGTTCGGGATGTACTACGCCGGCCAGGTCGGCAAGCGACTGCCGGTACCCATCTTCCAGTCCATCGAGGACTTCACCATCTTCGGGATCCTGCTACTGGTCGAGCGATGGCTCCGCACCACGGCGCCACAGGTCCTCGTCCCGCAGCCGGTGCCGGACATGGCTGATGTCGAGCGGTTGGCCGGGGCCGGCCCTGGGGACCCCGGTGATTCTGGTGGCACTGGTGGCACTGGTGGCCCTGGTGATGCGGAAGCCGATGGCGATGCCCATGCCGGCATCAGCGGTGCGCTCGGTTCGACCACCGGCGGCAGTGCCGTCAGGTCGGCGCCGGACCCGGTGCTCCTGCCGCCGGCGGGGATCGTCCTCGGGGTGGGCATGGTGCTCTGGGGCATCGAGCGGTTCCTCGACGAGCACCTATGGCTGGGCGAGGACGGGCATCTCGGTTCGCTGCTGGTCCAGTGGGCCGGGGTCGGCCTGGCCGTGGTGGGTGTGGTGCTGTTGGCCACGCGTGTCGGTCCGCTCCGGCGCTGGCGTCGCGGCGAGGGAGGCGATCCGGCTCCGGACCCGGCCGGTACCTCCCGTTCCCCGCACTCCGCCGGTGACGCCTC
>Ga0181534_10002635_pt1 | contig 10997 bp, 10 predicted proteins | sample PEATcosm2014_Bin_37_FD_119758 | JGI IMG/M metagenome (GOLD analysis project Ga0181534, IMG submission 119758) | Peatland microbial communities from MTU Mesocosm Facility, Houghton, MI, USA - PEATcosm2014_Bin17_10_metaG | ecosystem: Environmental > Terrestrial > Soil > Wetlands > Peat | place...
CGCATGGCAGGAAAAATCCATCTACCGGCCGGCCTATTTCTTCAACGCCATCACGATATTCGTCGGATCGCAATTCATCATCCCGCCCGGACAGCTGATATTCCCGTTTGGATTGATCCTGGGAAAGGTCACGGGACTTTTTTCGACGGCGGTGATGGTGTTCGACGCATGGCGCGGGATCAGGGCCGGCGACGACGCGAGAGCGGCGCGCGAGCGCGAGATTTCAATCTACCGCCACCTCGACATCTGACGCCCGCGCGCTCCTCTCCGATGACGAATTCCACTTCGCGGCAAAAGTCTGTAAAGAGCCAGAAGCCCAATCCGTGAATCGCAAGGAACGCGAGAAACCATGTCCGCAGACCGCCAACACGCCGCCGCCGAGACCGCCAAAGCCCTGATCGAAGTCAAAGCGGTGCTGGTCAATGTCGAAAAGCCGTTCATAACGACCGCCGGCTGGGCCTCTCCGGTCTATATCGACATGCGCAAGATCATCTCCTATCCGCGCCTTCGCCGGCGGCTGGTCGACTTCGCCGTCGCGTCGATCGAGCGGAACATCGGCTATGAGTCGCTTGATGTCGTCGCGGGCGGCGAAACGGCGGGCATTCCCTATGCTGCCTGGATCGCCGACGCGATGATGCTGCCGATGCAATATGTGCGCAAGAAGCCGAAGGGCTTTGGCCGCAACGCCCGCATCGAGGGCGACCTGCACGACAATGGCCGCGCGCTGCTGGTGGAAGATTTGGCGACAGATGGCGGATCGAAGAAGGACTTCGTCGCCGCATTGCGCGAGGCGGGCCAGAACTGCGATCACGTCTTCGTGTTTTTCTTCTACGACATTTTCAAGGGCGCGCTGGAAGAACTGCGCGCGATGGGCGTAGAGCTGCATTATCTCGCCACATGGCGCGACGTGCTTGAGGTCGCCCGCGCGCATGAATATTTCCCCGCCGCCGCGCTCAACGAAGTCGAGAAATTCATCGCGGACCCGGTGGCCTGGTCGGCGGCGCATGGCGGAGCGGCGAAACCGAAGGGGTGAGACGCTCCGCGCCGCCGCGTCACGCGTCGTCCGTCGCCGGCGCGAGCAATTCTTCCAGTACCGTAAACTTTATCGGCTTCACGCAGTGGCGATCGAAGCCGGCTTCTTGCGCGCGTTGACGGTCATCGTCCTGGCCCCATCCGCTCAGCGCGATGAGAACGACGCCGCCGCCCTCGGGAAGCATGCGAATTCGCCGCGCCGTCTCGTAGCCATCCATGCCGGGCATGCCGATATCGACGAAGGCGAGATGAGGCTTGAAGTCGGCGACGGCCGCGAGCGCCGACGCGCCGTCGTAGGCCACGCGCACATTCGCGCCCATCACCTGCAGCAGCATCGCGAGACCGTCGGCGACGTCTTTTTCGTTGTCGACGACCAATATGCGGCGCGAGGCGCGGATTGAAGGCGCCGCCGCTTCCTCCAACGCCTTCGCTGGCGCCGTGGCGACAGCAAGAGGCAGTCGAACCAGAAATTCGCTGCCGTGTCCGGGGCCGTCGCTGCGGCCCTCGACGCTGCCGCCATGCATTTCGACGAGATTGCGCACGAGCGCGAGTCCAACGCCCATGCCGCCTTTGGTGTGGGGGACGGCGCGGCTCGATTGAGTGAAAAGATCGAAGATCCAGGGCAGAATCTCGTCCGAAATGCCTATGCCATTATCGCGAACGCTGACGACCGCCTCGCCGCCGTCGCGCGCCATCGATATCTCAATGCGGCCTTGCGGCGACGTGTATTTTGCGGCGTTGTTGAGAAGATTGGCGAACACCTGCGTCAGGCGCACCGGATCGCCCTCGACGACAAGCCGCTCATCGCCCAGCGATACGTTCGTTTCGTGCTCGCCAGCCTGCAGCAAGGGGTAGCTGGTCTCGATCGCCTGATGGATGACGGAGGAAAGGTCGAGATGCTGTTTCCTGAGCTGGATCTTCCCGCTCGTGATGCGCGCGACCTCAAGCAGATCGTCGACGAGGCGAACGAGATGATCCACCTGCCGCTCCATCATCGGCAGCAAAGAACGCGCCCGTTCCCTTCCCTCCGGGTTTCCGACGTCGGTTTTCTTCAGGACGTAAACAGCATTGCGGATGGGCGCGAGCGGATTGCGCAGCTCATGGGCGAGCGTCGCCAGAAATTCGTCCTTGCGACGGTCGGCTTCGCGAAGCGCCTCCTCTGCCTGCCTGCGTTCGGTGATGTCGCGCGCCACCACCTGAATCGCGGGCTTTCCATCCCAGATCATCGGACGGGTGGCGACTTCCACCTCCACAGACGTTCCGTCAAATCTTCTCCAGAGGGCTTCCTTCGGTTCGGTCTCGCGCTTCTCCTCGATCACAATCCGCGTGCGCGTGCGCACGCGCTCGTGGAATTCCGGCGCAACGATGTCGAAGGGCGAAAGGCCAACGATATCTCCCGCATCCTGTGCGCCAAGCAGGCGAATAGCCGCACGGTTCGCATAGGCGTAACGCCCGTCAAGATTCACCATTATGCAGTCGGGACTCATTTCCGTCAGCGTGCGGAAGCGCTCCTCGCTCTCACGCAACGCTTCCTCAATGCGCTTGCGCGCGGTGATGTCCTCCATCGAAATCACGATTCCGCGAATTTCGCCTTCGGGATTTTTCCAGGGGCGCGCCTCCCAATCCAGCCAAAGCACCGTGCCATCCGCGCGATCAAAGCGATCGCCCGCCTTGGCGATGACCTCGCCCGCGAGAGCACGGCGATGCACGTCTTTCCAGCGCTCCGGCATGTCCGGAAGGACATCATAATGCGAGCGGCCCAGCACAGGCTCGTCAAACCTGTGGTCGCTCAGCCACCGGCGGCTGGCGGCGAGATAGCGCATGTTCCGATCGAACATCGCCATCGCCGCCGGCGAATGTTCGATAAAAAGCTGTAACTGGAGATCGCTCACGGACCGCCCTGTGCTCTCGCGCGCCGCATCGACCCAAGGCCCCGCGCTCGCTTTCCTCCTGGTGATCCTACATCCAAGTTCGGCGCGTTGACAGCTTCCACGGCGGAAGGCTGGGGTCGCCAGAGGGGCCCCCTGCCGCTAGCTCGCCAGATTCTGCGCTATGTCGTTGAAGGTCGATATCAATTTGGAGCCCACCTTCCTGAAGGCGGTGATGGCCACGATCGATATGAGCGATGCGATCAAGCCATATTCGATCGCCGTCGCGCCACCCTCGTCCCTCCAGAAATCCCGCGCGATTTTGGTCATGACCTGCGCATCCCGTTGTTCAATTCTCTTGCCGCGGCGCCAGACGCGCCGGATCCGGGCTCAATCTGGGATTCAAAATCCGAAAACATTCTTAATGCGGAAGTCGAAATAAAGTAACAGTCGCAGATTTTACAGAATACCTGCATGATCTCACGATCGCATCACGCTACAATCATCTTGATGTAACCAAGGCGTAGCTCACACAAACAGGGTAATGTCTGCGTAATATTGTACACAGACCCGACGCCCGGCTCCGCTCCAGGTTTCGATCCTGTTGGGTTCGGGCGCAAGGCGCGGAGGTTGCGCCGCCCGGCGCCGCGCTCCATCATGGCGCGGCGAGGAGACGCCCTCCCCGTTTGCGAATAATGACGGGCTCGGATCGCGTCATGACGGCTTCGTCGACAAAGCGCTACGCAAAACTATCCAGCGCGGCTTGCGCGGCGCTGATCTCTCTTGCCGCTCCTGCCCTCGCGGGGGAATTGCCGCCCGGCTTCTCGCGCGTCAGGGACGTCGCGCCCGGCGTCATTCAGGAGATGCGTTACGCTGGCCCCAATAATTTCACCGGCGCGCGCGTGCCCGGCTATCGCGCGGCGCAATGCTGGCTGCGCATGGACGCGGCGCGCGCTCTGGCGGCGGCGCAGGCCGAGGCGCGCGCAAGGGGCTTTGATCTCGTCGTCTACGACTGCTACCGCCCTGTGCGCGCCGTCGCGGCCTTCATGGAATGGTCGCGGAGCCCGGACGAACAAACGAAGCGCGCCTATTATCCCAATGTCGAGAAGGGCGCGCTGTTCGCGCAGGGCTATATCGCCGCGCAATCCACCCATTCGACAGGCCTCGCCGTCGACATCGGCGTGAAGGGATGGGATTTCGGCGCGCCATTCGATTTCTTCGACAGGCGCTCATGGACCGCCGCGCATGTGCGCGGCGCGGCGCATATGCATCGCGCGCGGCTCGTCGCGCTGATGCGCCGCCACGGCTTTGAAAATTATCCGCGCGAATGGTGGCACTTCGTCTTCAAGGCGGAAGAGAATCCGCCAAGCTACGACGCCGTGATCGAATGAACGCGGCCGGCTTCTCTCAGGAAGGCCGCCCCTCCGCCGGCTCGATCGCGGCGATCCTCTCGCGCAGCTCGCCATATTGATAGGCCTCGCTTGCGATCATCGCCAGCAGCCTGTCCGTCGCTTCTTCCCAGCTCGTCAGGGGAATGGCGGGCGGCGTCTTGGGCGCGGCGAGAGCCTCGCCAATGCGCCGCGCCAGCATGTCGCTGTCGCCAAGATCGAAATAGCGGACCGAGTCGCCCGCGATCTCGCGAAACACGGGAATGTCCGTGACGATGGCGGGCAGGCCGTAATAGGCGGCCTCCACCAACGCGAGTCCGAAGCCTTCCGCGATGGTCGCGAACACGAGACTATGCGCGCGGCCATAAAGATGGCGAAGATCCGCGTCGCTGGCGTTGCTCAGCCAGAACAGGCGCCGGCCATATTCGGGATGCGAAAGAATGCGCTGCTTGAGCGCGGAGACCATCCAGCCCTCGCGGCCGACGATGACGTAACGCACGTCGACGCCCTCGCGCCAAAGCTTGTCGAAGGCGTCAAGCGCGATCGGATAGCCCTTGCGCGGCTCCAGCGTGCTGACGCTGAGCAAAAGCGGCGCGCCCTCGCCGCAAAGCGCGACGACCTCGCGCGACGGCTTTTCCGTCCCGCCGGAGAAATCCGCGCCAAGCCCCTGCCAGCCCAGCCTTAACGCCGGATTGAAGGGGCGGCGCTCGGCCGCCATCAGCTCGATGAACTCGTCGGCGACGCTGCGCGAGATGCAAACGACGGCGTCGGAGGCGAGGACGATCCTGTTGAACCAGGCGACGAAGTTTTCGACCCTGAAGCAGATTTCATTGTACTGCAGCGGAAAGAGATCATACAAGATCACGATGTTGCGTCCGCCGCGCGCGGAGATGTCCTGCATCGCGCGATGAACGGGCCCGGGCGTCGCCCACCACGCGCCCGCGACGATATATTTGTCGCCCTGCGAAACCTCGATCGGCCGCGCATCCTTGCCGGTGTCGATAACGCCATACAGGCTGCCTTCGAAGGCGAAGACGGGAACGCCGCCGTGCCGCAACGCCGCGCGGCAGACTTCCAACGTCACGCGCTGTATGCCAGTCGCCTTGTCGGCGCGCAGCAATTGCGAAACCTCGATGAAGACCCTGGAGCCAGGAGGGGCGGCGACGCCAGCCGAATGCTCGGCGAGGAATTTGCGCAACGCCCTGTTCCACTGGCCAAAGCTCCATACGCCGTCGTGCAGATGCCCGAACCCCGCGAGCCGCGTGAGCGTCCAGTATAACTCGCGGCCCTTTTGCGCGATGAAAGCCGTGGCCGCGTCCGGCGTGACGCGGCGCGCGGAGGCGCCGTCCGGCAGCGCATGCGCCTTTTCCTCAGCAATGTAACTCTCGATATATCGCTCCAGATTGCTGTTTCCCCCGCTCATTCTTTCGACCCTCGCAAATGTCGCAAATGATCCCCTTTAACTCGAATCCCTGTTCCCTCGTCCATGCGTTCGCCGTCACGGCCGCGACAATTGTCGCGGGAACGCGGCCGCGCCGATCAACGATCGCCAGTGGTCAGAAAGGCAAGCGAGTCGTCTTTTATTGTCAGGTCAGCGGGATAGTAGGGATCTTCTATGAGCAAGCGACCCCACTGACGCATGAATCGCTGCCGGTCGCGGATTTCCTGCTCGCGCAGAGGACGGCTTTGTCTGGTGGACCCTTCGTTATGGGTAAGTACGGACGTTGCGGCGTAGATGACAGCGAGGCCGGCGGCGTTCAAGCGGAGGCAGTAGTCCACATCGTTGAATTCAACGACGTAATTCTCATCCATTCCGCCAAAGCGATCGAAAATTTCACGGCGTGTAAACATGCAGGCGCCCGTCACCGCCGAAACGCGACGGGTCGTGGAAAGCAGGCCATAGGGCCCCGGATCATCCGCCGCGCGGCCCGTGCCCGCGTGCCCGGCAAGTCCGCGTATGCCCAAAGTGAGGCCCGCATGCTGGACACTGCCGTCGCCGAACAGCAACTTGGCGCCGACAACGCCGACGGCCGGATCGCAGGCGATCGCGGCCAACGGCGTGATCCAGTCGCGGTTATCGGTTTCGACGTCGTTGTTCACGATAGCGATTACGTCGCCGCGAGCGGCGCGCACGCCCGCATTGATGAGGCGTGAGAAATTGAACGGGCTGTCGTCCCGCACGATTTTCGCATTGGCTGCTTGGCGAATACGCTCAAACAGTGCGAATGTTTCGGGCTCGGTCGAGCCGTTGTCGACGATCACCAGCTCCTTGTCCGGCCAGTCGGCCTGCTCGAACAGGGTCTCGACAGCGCGCGACAGAAGGTCGGCGCGATCCCGCGTTGGAATGACGATGCTGACGCTTGGCGGCGGCGTCGGCAGCGGCTTCGCTGGCCAGGGCTTGATCCGCCCTGCTGTGTCGTCCTGGGAGATTTTGTCGAGACGCTTGATGAAGGCTCGGACATAATTCCATCCGCCAGTGGTAGCCCGTCGCCAAAGCCCAGGCGGCGGCCCTCGGCGCCTGATGCTTGCGGACACATGCTCATCCGTTTCGTCCGAGGTGATCTCCACGGAAAGGGAGGGATCGAGCATCAGCGGCGGCGTGCATGTAACGCCGCGTTCCAGACGCCAGGGGAAGGCCAGAACGGTTGCGCCCGCCTGATTGAACAAGCGGAGAAAGAGAACGATCGGACGATTCTGGCTGCGCCGATCGAAATGGATTTCGCAAAGCTCCTCCGCCATTAGCGCTAGGCTTCGGCGCCGAGCAAAGCATGGGCGATTCTTTGCCGGAGCGTCAGCCTTCTGGGCGGACAGCGGCGGTCCGCCGCCGCCATGAGATCGATCGGCGAGGTCACGCATTCCGAGCGGCGCGCTTTTGTCACGATCTGATAGATGTCGGAGCGCGGATTTATGGTGAGCGCGGCTTTTACCCGTGGCGGCAAGCTGTTCCAGTGCGGATGAAATTCCGTGGTCTGCGGCGGACGCAGCACGAAACGCGCGTCGATGATCTTCAGCCCCGCGTGCTCATGCAGCTGTGCAATGTTGCGCAGGCCAAAAAACCGGATGTGCGTCTTATCGAGCAGGCCTTCCTCGCGATATTGGAAGTCATCGTCGCTGATGAGCCCGAGGATGGCCGCGTTGCCGATATAGGGCAGCGAAACGATGATGTCGCCTTCGGGCGCCAGCAACGTCTTCATGGTCGCGAGCGCCGACCACGGATCATAGAGATGTTCGAGAACGTCGGCGGCGATGATCGTGTCGAACGGTCCCTCGCCGCGAAACGTCTCGGTCCATGCCGGCTTCTCAAGATCCACCTGATAGGCGTGCGGCGTGATTCTCCGCAGCTTTTCCACCGACGCGGCGTTAATGTCGGCGGCCACGACAATATTCTTCCCGTCCTTCGCCAGAAATCGGGTCTGGGCGCCGGAGCCGGCGCCGAGTTCGAGAATCCTTCGCCCCGCGCCCGCCAACTCGAATACATAGGCCGACGCATGGTCGCCTTCGGACTGGTCGAAATAGTCGTAGTCGTGCAAAACGCCGAGATCGGGCGCGGTCGGCTGCTCCACCGGTGTTTCGCTTGCATCCTCCGCCATTGATCGTCCCGTCTCTTGCTGTTGGAAAGCGCGATTGTAGCAGCTTTCGACCCGGCGCACAGGCGCGGCCATTGAAGGGCGACTTTATCACGTGATCCGCCCGCCGATACGCCCATGAAAGCCGTAAAGGCCGCGCGGGCCGCCTTTGACCGACGGGAAACTTCGCGGGCGCGGGCCGCCCTAAAACGGATGATACTGATAGAGCCAGTTCTCCGAGATGATCGCGTCGCCGACCTTCAGGAACAGGCGCATCTCGACAGGGTCGTTTCCGTCCACGGTGAGGTCGAATTGCGCGCGCCAATGGCCCGGCACGCTGTCGAAAACCGCCTCGGTATAGACATAGGAGAAGCTGCCGCGCGAGGCCCAGAGCACCGGCTCCGGCTTGACGCCATAGGGCAGTTTCTCCAGCGCGCCGCCCAGGAACTCGACCATGAACTTGCGCACGCCCCTGGGGCGCGGCTTGCCGGGCTGGCCGCCATTGCCGAGCCGCGTCGCGACGCAGCGCGCCAGCGGCGCCGGATAGGGCTCGTCGCCAAGCCAGTGCAAGCGGTAGGAGAAGTCGAATTCCGCGCCGGGAACCGCCGGCTTTTCGGGCACCCAGACGGCGACGATATTGTCGTGGATTTCGTCGTCGGTCGGGATTTCGACAAGATGGATCGCGCCCTTGCCCCAGTCGCCCTTGGGCTCCACCCAGACGCTCGGACGGCGGTCATAGAACACATTGTCGAGATAATGGTCGTAATTGCGGTCGCGCTGCATCAGGCCCCAGCCCTTGGGATTCGTGTCGCCAAAGGCCGACGCCATCACGCGCCCCGGATTGTTGAGCGGACGCCACAGCCGCTCGCCCGCCCCGGTCCACATCGAGAGGCCGTCGGAGTCATGCACCTCGGGACGCCAGTCGACGGCGGTGGGCTTTCTCGTTTCCGAGAACCAGTACATCGAGGTCAGCGGCGCAATGCCGAAGCGCACGAAATCGCCGCGCAGGAAAAGCTTGCAGTCGATGTCCATGACGACGCCCTTGCCGCGCGTCATCAGGAAGCGATAGGCCCCGACGATATGCGGGCCCTCTAACAGCGCATGCAGCACCACGCCGTCGTCCGTCTCCGGCCCGACATAGATATGGGTGAAGTCGGGGAATTCCTCGGAGCGGTCGGACACCCAAGTGTCGAGCGCGATGCCTCGCGCGGAAAGGCCGTATTGGCGCAATTCTCCGATGGCGCGGAAATAGGACGCGCCGAGGAAGGCCACCCAGTCGTTCTTCTTCCAGTCGAGCTGGCCCTCTTTCGACTCCTGGATGCGAAAGCCCGCGAAGCCCGCGCCAGGCGAAAGCTGTCGCGCGATGGAGTCCTCCGGCATGTTGAAATAGCTCGGATCGTAGAGGATTTCCCGCGCTTCGCCCTTGTCCACCTTATGGACGTGGATGGCCTTCTTGAAGAACATGCCGAGGTGGAAGAATTCGAGCGGAAAGCGCTCCGGCCCTTGCGCGAAAAGTGCGTGATCCGTGTTGTAGGTGATCTTGCCCCAGGCCTCGTAGTCGATCTTGCTGGTGATCTCGGGGTTCGGGATCGAGGGCGCGCGGAAGGGCTCCTTGATGAGCCGCGCGGCCTCGGCCTTCAGCGCCTCGAAGGAGAAGGGCGTCGCCTCGCCCAGCTTGATGCCGCTGGAGGTCGTCTGTGTGTCGGCCCGCGCGGCGCCGACCGCGCCAAGCGCGCTGGTCGCGGCGGCGGCTTTGAGGAAGGCGCGGCGATCGGGTGAATCGGTCATGGACGGTTCCTGATTCTGTGCCTGATGAAAACGCTTGGCCGTGGCTGGGGGACTAAAGCGGAACAACCGCCGGCGGTCCGGTTTCCCTGGACTGCCTTGCTCACGCTCGCGACAACATTGGGGAGGCCGAGTCTGCCCGGCAAATCTTAACGAAATTGCAGCGTTTCAGCCGCGAATGGGCTCGTGCTTGATGGCGGTGCGCATGAAGTAATAGAGGCCGACGAAGCCCGCGAGCGCGAAGATCGCCTCGAAGCCGCGGCTGACCAGGGGATCGAGCTGGAACAGGCCGCCCAGCGCCCAGCCGGCGGCCCAGGACGCGCCGACCAGCTCCGTGCCGACAAGGATCGCCACCGCGACCAGCGTGGAAAGGCGAAGGTAGTTGATCGGCTTCTGGCTCATGTCGCTGATATCCTGCGAAATTCCCGGAAGGCCCCGGCGTCGCGCCGGATTGGCCATGACAGCCTGCTATATGATCGCCGCCGCCGGGGCAAGTGCGAGGGGCGCGCCGGGGGGCCGTTCCGCGGCCATCCCAGCTATCTGATTCCCTGATAGCCTTCCCTGATCGCCCTCGCGATCGCGTCGGGAAGTTCGCCGACCTCCTCGACGATCTCGGCCAAGGTCACGTCCTCGGCCTCGGCGGCGTCGCGCAAATCCGCGAACTGGCTTTCCGGCGGCGCGTTGCGCAGATCGGGATGGGCCGCGCGCTTCGCAATGAACCTCTCGAACAAGTCTTTTCCGCGCGCACTCACGACTTCCTCCCCTGCTTGCGGCTACATGCTTTCGCAGTTGGGGCTCGGGTCACGGTCCTTCAAGGGAGCGGGGCGTTGCGCCGCATGCCCCGCTTGCCGTCCGCGCCTCGCGGGCTGTAAAGCGGGGCACGGGCGCGGGAGGGCCACCCATGACACAGACGGAAAAGCGCGCCGCGATCGTCGCGGCGGCGCGGGAGCTGGAGCGCCTTGGGCTCAACCAGGGCTCGGCGGGGAACATCTCGCTGCGCGAGGGCGACGCCATGCTGATTACGCCCAGCGGCGTGCCCAGCGACCGGCTGCGCGCGGAGGACATCGCCCGCATCGCGCTGAAGGGGCCGGACGGCGCCTTTGAAGGCCCACTGCCCCCCTCCAGCGAATGGCGCTTCCATCGCGACATTTTTCGCGCACGGGCGGACGTCGGCGCGGTCGTCCACATGCATTCGCCCTATGCGACGACGCTGGCGACGCTGGCGACGCTGCGGTGCGACATTCCCGCCGTGCATTACATGATCGCGGCCTTCGGAGGCCCCGTGGTGCGCTGCACGGATTACGCGCCCTATGGCACGGCGGAGCTGTCCGCGCTCGCCGTCGCGGGGCTGGGCGAAG
>Ga0181534_10002638_pt1 | contig 10987 bp, 9 predicted proteins | sample PEATcosm2014_Bin_37_FD_119758 | JGI IMG/M metagenome (GOLD analysis project Ga0181534, IMG submission 119758) | Peatland microbial communities from MTU Mesocosm Facility, Houghton, MI, USA - PEATcosm2014_Bin17_10_metaG | ecosystem: Environmental > Terrestrial > Soil > Wetlands > Peat | place...
CGAATAATGAATGACGAATGACGAGTGGTGAAGTGAAAATGAACGAGGAACACTCTCGCGAAAGAAGTTGCCTGAATCAGCGGCTCATCTCATTCTGTCTGGCTTGGTCGTCAGCTCGCGCAGGATCGCTTCGTAGCGCAAGCGCTCGCCGGCCAGCGGCGCCCGGGAACGGCGAGCGATCACCCGGTCCCACATCCCCAACAGAGCCGCACCGCAATACGCAGCCTGCTTCAGCCGTGCCCCGGCAACCGCGGCGGCCCGCTCCACCAGGCCAACGCCCGCCAAGTTCCAGTAGATGTCACAGCAGGCGTTCAGCGACGACAGCACCTTCGCAGGAGAGGTAACGCCCGCCTCCCGGTAGACGTACAGAGGGTGGTTGATGATGGCGTAGCGCTTGCCCAACATCCCTCGCCAGACGAAATCGGCATCCTCGCAGCGCCGGTGGGAAGCGGCAAAACCCGTGCTTTTCGCCAGCTCCGCTCGCAGGATCGAAGCGGGAAACACAAAGGGCAGACTGCCCACGGAATCGATTCGACCACGCAGCACCGGCGAGTCGTTCCAGGTACGGCGGATGCCTACCAGTTCCCGTTTCTGGTTCACGATCGCCGCGCCGGTGCTCACCACGGCCAGCTCGGGCTCGCGCTCGAGCAAATCGAGTTGCAGCCTGAGCTTCTCCGGATACATCCAGTCGTCGCCATCGAGCCAACCGACATAGTTCCCCGCAGCTCGTTCCAGAGCTTTCTGCCGGGCAAAGCCGCGTCCGCGATTGCTGGGGAAACGGCAAAGGCGGATGCGGCGATCGGAGGCCGCGGCCACGGTAGCGGACGGGTGGTCGGTCGAACCATCATCGACCACAATACATTCCCAATCGGCGAGAGACTGGGCTTGCAGGGACGCGAGCCCCAGAGCCAGGGTGTCGGCGCAGTTGTAGACGGGAGTGAGAATCGAGATCAGCGGAGCCAATCGGGGCCCATCCTTCTAGTGGCCGAGGCCCGATCGAGCCTGGGCCGGCTCGCCGGTTTGGTGATCTTCGGGCCAGCCGTCAGGAGCGCTTACCGGCAACCACCTCGCCGTACGCCATAATCTTCATCATTCGCGCCCGAATCGCGGCCGGCAGAACCGCCATGCCCGGCTCCATCATCATTTTAAGGCGAGCATAAATCGCTCGGCTTTCCGTTCCCTCACGGCCTCGACCCTCGCCATACAGGCGGGAAGAGACTTCGTGGAATCCGCAGTCCTTTAATAGTCGCCAGAGTTCGTTCAGGGAATATTCCCGCAGGTGCAGACCGACCGGAGGGCTGCCGCGAGGCAGTCTCAGGATCGAAGCGTCCCCCGGCCCGGTAAAGCGGTTGGGCGTAACCAGGCATAGCGAACCCGCAGGCCGCAGAAGGCGGAAACATTTTTCCAGAAAGCTGGCGGCTTCGTCCGGATGAATGTGCTCGAGGACGTCATTCGAGAAGACGAAGTCGAACGTGTTTCGACCAAACTCGTGATGCAGAAAATCGCCAGCCATCAGCCTTTTCTCCAGCCTTGGCTCGGGGTGCGAAGGCTTTTCCTTCGCGAGGATGCTCCGGCCCCGAGTCACCAGATCGGTCGAAAGGTCGATTCCGCACGCGTCATAGCCGCGACGGAGCAGGGCGATGACCAGAGTGCCGGCGCCGCAACCGACGTCGAGAACCGACTTCGACGGCGGTCCGATGAGCCGGCATATTCGCGGGATGGAGTGGCAGGCGAAACCCATCGGGGCATCCAGGTCTCTCCCGTCCCGCGCTCGCATCGCCTGCAATAGGTCGTGCAGACCCCGGTAGGCTTCGTGAAATAGCGAACTCCGCTCCTCGCTGGCCCGCCGGGAGCGCCGGATGGCGTCGGCAAAGCCAACTTCCCAATCGAAGTGCAGGTCCGCCAGTTCCGCGCGGGATAGAGTGTCGGCAAGCTCCATCCGATCGCGCAAGGAAGACAGGTTCGGAATGTTCATACCTGTATGTATCCGTATGTTCATGCCTTTTCTCCCCGCCGATAGTCGGTGCAGATTCGGGGTCGTTGCGAGACCCGTCTTCCTCTGAGGATTCCCCGCAGCGCGTCGCCCAGCAGGCGGCCGCTCGGGTGGCGGGCCGCATAGGAAGCGACCAGCAGGAAGAGCCGCAAATAGGCGGTCGGCATTTGGAACCAGCGCAGGTAGCGGCCAATCAAGACGGTCCGGTTATGGGCCAGCGACCCGACGTAGCTGGCGATGTCGCCACTCCGGCATCCCCCCTGCTCTGCCACCCGGTGCAAAAGGCGGGCGCTCCCGTTGAATCGGATGCGAAACCCACAGGCCATGACTTGTAAACCCAGTTCGGTCTCTTCGTAGAGCGCCGCTCCCTGGCTCAGCGCTTCATCCACGCCTCCCGCCTGTTCGAGAACGGACCGCCAGACGGAGAAGTTGCAGCCGGCGACGTGCATCACCGCATGCTCTCCCCGGGCGGCAAAGCGGCGGACTGGAGTAGCGGTCCAAAAACGAAACTCCCCGGGTTCGCCGGCAGAATTCGAAGCGGCAGAGTTCGAAACCGACGTGCGCTCCTCCACCCCGCCCGCGACCATTCCCACCCCGGGCTGGCGCAGGGTGCGAAGATGTTCCCGCACAAACGTCGGTCCACACCGGATATCGTCGTCGACAAAAATCAGCGCTTGATATTTCGCGTTCTGCCATCCGTGATTTCGCGCCTGGGGCAGGCCACGAAACTTCACCCGGCAATACTTCACCAGCCCGGGGAAGCGCCGGGCAAATTCCTCCGCGCGGTTCGAGGTCGGGGTCTCCTCCGATTGGTCGACGACCATGATTTCCAGCGGGTGGGAGTCCTGGGCCGCGAGATCCTGCAGCGTGTCCAGTAAAAAGCCTTCCCGATTCAACGTCGGAATAATCACGGTCGCGCCGGGTTCGGGGTCAGTCATAAATCGTGCCTCAACGATCGTGCCTCAGCGATTGCCCCGCGATGCAGATTTCCTCCCAGTGCGCCATCGATCGCGTCCGAAAAGCGGCTTATATACCGGGGCCAGGTATGTTCTCGCAGCACTCGTTGCCGGGCCTGCATGCCCACCGCGCGAATCTTTTCCGGAGCGCGCACCAGTTCGCGAAGAATCCGGGCGAGCGCAGGGCTGTCGTTCTCTTCGAGGAGCCAACCTCCATCTCCGTCCTCTAGGGCAGCGGCAATCCCTCCCGTCCGCGTGCCCACCGCAGGGGTTCCGCACGCTTGCGCCTCCAGCAAGGCCAGACCGAATCCCTCCACCGCGCGCTGGGCGGGCAGTTCCCGGGAACAAAGCGCAAACAGATCCGACGCTTGATACAGCAGACTCAGCCGCTGTTCCGGAACAAAGCCATACCAGCGGACCATCGACTCCAGCCCGAGCAGGCGGGTGAGCCTCTTCAACTCCGCTTCATAAGGCCCCGTCCCGGCTACGACATAGACCAGCGCCGCCCGCTCTTCCGGGCCCAGCTGGGAGAGCGCCCGCAAGACCAATTCATGTCCCTTGTAACCATGAATGCGGGAGACGGTGGAAACGACCCGCTTCCCCGCCAATCCCAGTCTTCGCTTCGCCGCCTCGCGGTCGCCGGGCGCGAAGCGCTCGTGGTCAACGGCCAGAGGGATAGCTTCAACCCGCGCCCGGGGCGCCACTCGCAGAACCAGCTGCCGCGTATACTCGCTGTTCGCCACCACCAGCTGGGCGCCTTCGAGCACCCACCGTTGCAGAATCGCCCATAACGGACGGCGCCACCTCGCAACCGGCGGGAATAGCTCGGCGCCGTGGGCGAGGATGACCCGTTGCCGTCTTCCGGAAAGCGACGCGATGAGCCCTTCGGGATACCACAGTCCACAAATCACAGCCATTTCGGAAGGTTGTCTCCACAACCACGCGAACGCTGCCCATTCCCGCAGCGGTCTGGCTGCCGGCACCCGGACCAGCCCCGGCTCCGCCCCCGCACCGGGAGGCTCTGGCTGCTGGGTAAGAACTCGCAGATCCCGCCTTTGCTTCCGGTAGGCCTCGCGAATCCCGGCACAGAGTCGCGCAATTCCCCCCGAGCCGGGGGGGAATTCATAGGCAAACAGAACCAGCGATGCATCCATAGCGAGGCCATCTCCAGGCGAACGCGGCGGCCGCTTAGGCAATCCGTTCCTTTACCGATCGGAGTTGCGCCGTCAAATACAACTGCAGATGGCGCGGCCAGTGTTTATTCATGCAGGGCTTCTCGACCATCAGGAAATAAACGGCGCTGCACGCAACTACCGGTATGCCCAGCAGAAGAGCCTGGGCCGGGGCATACCGGCTGATCGAATGGAAGCTCGTCATCTTTGAGGTAACGCGCCCGAAGAAGTAGATGAGCGGTTCGTGAACCAGATAAATCGAGTAACACATTCCACCGATCGAACTCAGCCAGACGTTCGAGAGCAAGCGGGATAAGACCAGACCTCGGAATGCGCAGACCACGCAAAGCCCAAAAAGCCAGGGCAGAGCCCAGACCGTCCAACCCAGCGGTACATACAAGGCACCCGCGAAGGCGCACGCTCCAATTGCGTCCCAGAGCCGGTGACGAGCCGAAACCCAGTACCCGCAGGAAACTGCGGCGTCGGAGACCAGACAGCCCGCGAGGAATAGAGGCAGGTAGTGAAACAGCGTAATTCGCGATAGCGCGGGCCGCGCCGCCAGCCCGCGATCCAGAGCGACGCACAGGATCGCGAGCAGCAGCAAACTCGATCGCACCCCGGTTGCCGGCAGCTGGAGCAGCTTCAGCAGGACTGGCGCCAGCAGATAGAATTGAACTTCGATTTCGAGCGACCACGAAATGAATGCCACCGTGCTCTTCGCGTGATAGATGAGCCCGTGGGAGTAAGTGCAAGTCGCCAGAAGATGCGCCAGCAGGGGCTTAGCGTCCGCGCCATGGACGAGCACCAGGGCGGCATAGGTGATCAGCATGGCCAGGACAAAAGGCGGCTCCAGGCGTGCGAGTCTGCGCCGATAGAACTCGCGAACCTTGACCGCGGGCGCCTGCCGGCGATAGTGACGCGCGAACGGTGCGGCGATCACAAATCCGCTGATCACAAAGAAGAGCTCCACCCCGCGAGCCAAAACTTCATAGTAGTGATGGATCCACCCATCGGCGGGGCTGGCCGATGCATCTCTTTGAGCAAAAATATAGCCGAGCAAGTGGACCAGCAAGACGGCCGAGATGGCCAAAAAACGCAGACCGTCGATCTCGGGGAGATAGGGTCCGCCGGAGGTCGGGCGCCGGAGGCCCTGCGGAGCCACGGCCAGGATGCGGCTCAGCATGGGCGTAGGTTCGGCGCTGCCGCCCTCGCGACCCGATCAAACACGTCGGCAAACGACCTCACCTGCGAACCCACCGTATACCGGTCGCAGTGGGATGGATGGGGCGGCGGAAGTCGATGTTCGCCGAGAATAAATTCGGCCAGCCGGCGGGCGCGATCCTCGACCGAGCCATCGAGAAAAACTCCCAGACCGGTCTTGGTGAGCTCACTGCGCGCCTCGGAGGGATCGGCTACGACCGCGACCACCGGTTTGCGCATGCCGATGAAGTCCGTCATCTTGGCGGCATTGGTCCACCATCGCGCTTGCGATCCCGGCAGAAGCACGCCCGCCCGCGCCTGGGAAACCAGGCGGTAGACCTCGCGTTGCGGGACCTGATCGCGGAATTCGACATGCTCCTCGAGTCCGAATCTCTCAATCAGGGGCAGCATCCGCCGGCGATTCAGTTCGAGAGTCCCCACCACCAGAAGTCTTATGCCGGTGCGCTGCAGGTCGACGCGGCCGAGGGCCGCGGCCAGGCTTTCGAAGAAGTCGGGGGCATAGTTTGGCAGAAACTCGCCGGTAAAAATCAGGTACGGGCGGGGATGGCCAGTCCTATCCGGAGTCTCCTGGCTCGGAGTCTCCAAGCTCGGAGTCTCCAGGTCCGGAGTGTCCAGCAGTGCCGGATCGATTCCCGTCGGAATGAAGGTGGCGTCGGGAACGCATTTTCCGAAAACGTCGGAGTAGATGCTGCCAAAGCAGGAAGCTGCCCAGGTCAGGGCGTTCGCGCTCTCAAGCGCACGCGCGACGATCCGGCGTTGCTGGTTGTACACGCGCGGCACCGGGCTCGAAAGGCGCCGGTAATATGCGATCGGATCGCGGAAATCGGCAACCCACTTCGCGCCCGTCTGCTGCAAGGCTTGGCCGATTTCGAGACAAGAGTAAGGCGGAGCCGTGGTATAGACGAGATGGATCTGGCGCTCTCGCAGCAGCTCCCGGCCCGCCGCAGTCGCGGCCTGGGCCCAGGTCCAGAAGGCGTCCGGTACCTGCGCATAATGCGAGAGCAGGTATTGATAGGCGCGCGCCGGCCAGGCTTCGAGAGCAGACCCGGAGGCCGCCCTCCCGGCGGATCGCAACGCGCCCGCAGCCTTCCGGGCCTGAAAGCCACGATCCCGTCCCCCCACCGCCATGCGCAGTCCGCGCAGGGTGGGCTCGATGTAGCGCACCTTTACGATCTCCACTTCCGGCGGCAGACTGCGGATCAGTTCTGGGTCCTCGTTGTACTCGTACTGCCGGTCTACGGTGAGGACGATCGGATTCCACCCATACCGGGGCAGATACTTGGCGAGCTTGTAGGCGCGAAACACTGCCGCGTGGTTCTGGGGAGCGAAAAACGGAGTGATGAGGAGAAGCGAGCGGTTCATGCATCACCAAAGTTCGAGGATTCGCGCCGGTTTCGCGGGCTGCTTTTCCCGCAGGAAAACGCGGGCGTCTGATAGAGATGGCGCAGCCGGGATACGTAGTTCTCGACCGAGAAATTGGACCGCGCCAATTCCCGTCCCGCTTCCCCCATTCTTCTGCACAGGGGAGGGTCGGCGGCGAGTTTGGCCATGGCGCGGCCCAGGCCCACAGCATCGAGCGGGGGATAAAGCAGGCCGGTACGAGCCTCGATGACCGTCTCTCGAATACCTCCCGCATCCGGCACAATGATCGGAAGCATCGTCGCCATCGCTTCCAGGGCCACAATCCCGAAAGGCTCAAAGGGCGCCGCGTGACAAAAGACATCACAACCGCGAAGTACCCGCGCGATATCGCGGCGCGTGCCGAGGAAACGAACATGGGGGCCAAGTCCCAGCGACCCCGCCAGGGATTCCAGTTCTCCCCTCTGATCGCCATCGCCACACACCAGCAATTCCGCCCGCGCCCCCTCCGACCGGGCCACCGCCAGGCCCCGGATCAGCACATCCACCCGCTTGTTCACGCCCCGGCCCAGCGTCCCCACCGCGCAAAATCTGACCACCCCCGCGGCCGGCTTTAAATCGTCGGCCGGTAATGCTTGAGGGCTGAAGCGCCCCAGATCGACGCAATTGTGCAGGACGACCAGCTTCGAGTTCCGAATTCCATGGGTTCGATGCACCCAGCGCTTCAGCGCATGGCTGCAGACCACGATGCGGTGGGCAAAAAGCTGGGAACCGAAATTCGCCATCCGGAATTTCCCGGAATTCAGGTAGAGATCGCCCTGTTCGAATCCGATACGCCGGGGTACTGCGGCGCGCCAGGCCGCGAACAGCGCGAGCAGGCGGCTCCAGGTCAGGTGGGCTTCGACGACATCGGGGCGCAACTCCAGGAAAAGGCGTTTCAATTCCGTGCTGGCCTGCAGAAAACGGCCCCGGTCGAGAAGCGGGCGAAGATCCAAGACGTGAACCGGGATGCCCAGGCCGCGGAGCGGCGCGCCCATCTCGCCATCCCCGAACAAACCCACCACGTGATGCTCGGCCCTGGAGGTTCGCAGCAGGCCGCGCAGCATGGTCACCAGATGAGTCTGCGCGCCCCCTAACCGGAACTCGTCGATCACGTGCACGTAAATCAATGTCTACACCGCCTCCTTGTAGCCGCGAAAACGCGACCATTCGCCGAGGATTTCGGCGTAGGCCGGGCGGCTGATCTGCCGCAGAGCAACCAGATAAACAATGACCCCGGCCACCACCTTGATCGCCAGCCGGGCGCGCATCCCCCATCCCGCCGCCGCGGCCTCCAGGCCCACCGTCCAGACTACGGCCCCCATCCCCACCGAACAGCCGACCAGGGGCAGGCACTCGAGCAGGGTCTTGCGCAAATCCATTTCGGCAGCGCGGTGCGCCAGGAAAAGAATCGGGAGGGCGATCAGGGAATTGGCAATCGCGTAGGCCCGAGCCACTCCCACGGGCCCGGCGGGAAGCCCGACGACAAACGCGAAAGCCGAAGAACTGGCCACGATGAAACCAAGAACCAGCATGTCCCATCCCCGTTCGAGCGCCAGGTAAATCCACTGGGCGGTGTTGTGAATGGGCTGGAGAAGGCAGGCGAGCGAGAACCAGGCCAGGATGGGCACCACCGCCACCCAGCGCGGACCGTAGAACAACCGTACCAGCTCCGGACCGGCCGCCAGCAGTCCGGCGGCCAGCGGACAGCCGATCATGGCCGTCATCCGGACCGCTCGAACATAGATGATTTCCAACTGCGCGGGGGCGTTCCTGTGGGCCGCCATCATCGGGATCACGATCGCGGCCAACAATCCGCCTGCCACCAGGCCGGGCAGCGTCATCAGGAAATAAGCACGCGAGTAATATCCCAAGTCGGTCGCTCCCCAGTATTTGCCGATCAGGGCGTTGTCCAGATTGCGCGCCAGGTAATTGAGCACGCCGTAGCCGGTGGAATAGCCGCCGAAGACCAACAGGCCACTCACATGGCGGACGCCGCGGGGAACTCCGGGCACGTACCCGGTGTAGCGGAACGCGAGCGCCGTCGCGACGGCTTGCCCGAGCACCAATTGAATGACCAGCGCACCCGGGCCCAGTCCGAGCCGAGCGGCGGCAATCGCCGCGGTCGATCCCGCCAGGGATGAATACAGCAGGCAAAGCGCCTGCGCCTTCAATTGCATGCGACGGCGCATCAGCCCATTCGGCTGAACGCCCACGGCGGTGAAGAATAAGGCGAAGCTCACCTCCACCAGAATTCTCCGCAACTCCACCCGGCCGTAGAACCGCGCCACCCAGGGCGCCGCCATGAAGCTCATCAACATCAGAGCCAGGCCGATGCCACTATTGACCCAAAACAGCGCGTCGACCTGATTTCTGGTCAGCTCCTGGCATTGCGTCGTCGCCCAGGAGAGCCCGCAATCGGAAACCACCTGGATCAGGATGGTGAAGGCGGTGACCATCCCCAGCAGTCCGAAATCGGAGGGAGAGAGGCAGCGGGCCAGCACCGCCGAACTGGCGAGCGAGATCGCGTATCTCCCCACCACCAATGCCGCCGACCAGCCGATTCCAGCCCGCGCCAGCTTCGACGTTTCGGCTGAGGTCAGCGCTTCGAGGCTGGCTAGTGGAGCCACTCGCTCCCCACCCCTCTGCGGGATTGCTCCGGTCGAATGTCGCCGCATCGGCTCGGAATGAAGCGTGCGCGGTCGGCCCGGTTGTGTTGCCGCAGAGTCACTTGAAAGATTTGTTGCGATCGGCCGGGGCAGGCTGGCAGGGTTCGCCGGAGGAATTGTCGAGCGTAGTTTCCGGGCCGGACTGCTGGCAATCCCCCGAAGACTCTTGCTTTCGCGGGTGGTGTCGGATTCTCGGGTGATGGCCGCCGCGGCGCAGCGAGCGCAGCCGCTGGGCCCGCAGCGAGCCTGACGAGATCGCCACCGCCGCAGCCGCCAGCAGGGAGCGCTTGGCCGGGGAAGAGGAACGAGACCTCCAGTCCTGCAATGCGGAAGCCTTCAACCTGTCAGCTGGCGACCCCGGGAGCTGAGGTTCGGCCGCGTCAAGAAATCTGGACTGGTCGTGAAGAATTCCGTTCGCGGAGGCATTTGCCATTTGCAGGCGCAGGCTGGGCAGCCGGTCGCTTGCCGGCGTTGCAGGCACGGCACTTTGACTTTCCGCTTTTAAGTCGAGCCCGCTCCCCGGCATCGCGGACCGCCCCAGGGACGCGTTGGCGAAGCACTGCTCCGCCAGGCTGAGATCTCCGCCCCCACCCCCGCTGTTTCCTGGCCCGGCAGCGCCTCGAATGTTCCCGCCGCTGATCCTCGTCGGACCACTGCCTGGCGCTTTACAAGCAGCGGCTTGCGAGTTGCTGGAACTCCAATTCGAAATGGACAACCGGGCCGGGGCCGCACCCTGTGGTCCCCAGACCGATGCCGTTGCCGAGAGCAAACCTGAGCGCATCGTCTGCTCCGGCTCCCTGCCGGAGGGCTCGCCGGAAGTAGAGTGGCCCTTCGCATTCAAACTTATGGAAGAGGATGAAACGCGCAGGGGTTGCTGCAGGGCGCCGGCGCGAGCTCCCAGGGAAAGGTCAAGCGGCGGGATCGCGGCGTTCGCGACGCCCAGCCCGGGGTCCGCACTCTGGGCCAACGCGACCATGCCGAGGAACAGGAGGATTGCCAGCATCGCGGTGTTCCGGCTGGGAGATCGCGTCGTAGTCCGCGCTGTGTTCCACGGCGTATTCCAAATCGCGCTGCACATCGTATTCGACATCGACCTTGGCATTCGAACTCCCGGGAAGGGAAACAATTCTGCGATCAGAGGGTGCTGGCAGCCGAATAGGCCACCACACTCTGCGTCATGGTTACGGCCGCCTCGATCCCGCGATAGACCAGGTTCTTGCCCAGGCTGGATGGGACAAACAGAATGTCGCCGTCTTCCACCGCGAGATCGGAGTCCTTGCCGGCGAGGATGCGTTTCAATCGCAGTTTCATTTCCACACGGCCTTGCGCGGTCTTGCGGATCAGGCGGCAGTGATCGAGAGCGGCCGTACGGTTGGTTCCCATGGCCAGCGCAACCGCCTGGACCGCAGTGAGCCGGTCGTTCGCCTCGATCAGAAATGCCCCAGGCCGGAGCAGATCGCCCAGCACATACACCACACCGGAACGGGAAACGATGATGATGTCGCCGGGAAGAATCTGGGCGTTGGTCCGCGCCGCCAAATCGCGGGCATTATCCAGCCGGATCACCAGAGGATGAGC
>Ga0181534_10002639_pt1 | contig 10985 bp, 14 predicted proteins | sample PEATcosm2014_Bin_37_FD_119758 | JGI IMG/M metagenome (GOLD analysis project Ga0181534, IMG submission 119758) | Peatland microbial communities from MTU Mesocosm Facility, Houghton, MI, USA - PEATcosm2014_Bin17_10_metaG | ecosystem: Environmental > Terrestrial > Soil > Wetlands > Peat | place...
AAATCCCAAGATTGAAGAATGCGACCAAGCGGCGGCGGCCTGCGAGATCCGCAAGGCTCTGCAGACCAGCGGGCGTGGTGGGCGGGAGCCGTCCGTGCATATGACGTTTCCTATAATTCCGGTCGACAATATTCTAGCTCTTGGAGCCATATTGAATTAGCAGTAATGGAACGAGCCGACAAATCCGGTCAGAGGCGCCACACCCTAAACCTTGAGCGCCCTAGCCGGGAGTGGGGATAGTCATTGCGATCGACCTGTCCGCCGATCTAACCTGGAGTGTCAGTTATCATGCCATTGGCGACAAACTCCGACTCAGTTGATCGGACTATGGCGCGCGCTCTGTGGATCGAGTCGCCAGGCGCGGCGAACTTGCGAGGCGAGACTTTGCCTCCGCCCAGCCCTGCCGAAGCTCGCGTGGTCATGCTTTGGAGCGCTGTCAGCCGAGGCACCGAGCGATTGGTGCTTGAGGGACGCGTGCCAGCATCGGAAGCGGCACGCATGCGCGCGCCTTTTCAAGAAGGCGAGTTCTCTTTTCCGATCAAATACGGCTACTGCGCCATGGGACGCGTCGATGCAGGACCGGCCGAATGGCTCGGCAAAAGCGTATTTTGCCTGCACCCACATCAAGATTGCTTTATTGCGCCTTTGGAGGCGCTCCATGCAGTCCCTGACGCCGTGCCCCCACGCCGCGCAGCGCTCGCCGCCAATATGGAAACTGCGCTCAATGCGCTTTGGGACTCGGGCGCCGGCCCCGGCGACCGCGTCGTGATCATCGGGGCAGGCGTTGTCGGATTGCTGGTCGCGGCTTTGGCCGCACGCCTTCCCGGCGCGGAAGTGACAGTCGTCGACAAGGAGAGTTCGCGTGCAACCGTCGTGGAAAGGCTTGGCGCACGGTTCGTCGATGCATCACAATTCGTGCCGGAGTGCGTCGGTGCGGATGTCGTATTCCACGCCAGCGCCTCACCGCAGGGACTGGCGCTCGCCCTTTCCTGCGCTGGCCTGGAAGCAAGGGTCGTCGAACTGAGCTGGTATGGCGAGGGACAAACCCCGACGCCACTCGGCGGCGCCTTTCACGCGAATCGCCTGCATCTGATCTCGTCGCAAGTGGGACAGGTCTCGCCCTCGCGCCGGCCACGATGGTCCTACACGCGACGGCTGGGAAAAGCGCTGGAGCTACTCGCCGACGCGCGCCTTGATGCCCTGTTCACAGAGGAGGTGGACTTCGCAGATTTACCCCGCGAGCTCCCCCGCATTCTGGCGCCGGGTGCGCCGGGGCTCGCGACGCTCGTACGCTATTGACTCAACTAACCGGGAGAACTCCAAATGTACGCCGTCGAAGTTCGCGACCACATCATGATCGCTCACAGCTTTCGGGGAGAGCTTTTCGGTCCGGCCCAGCGGCTGCATGGTGCGACCTTCGTGGTTGACGTCGCCTTTTTTCGCGAGACGCTGACGTCGGACAATGTGGTGGTGGACATCGGGCGCGCCCATGACGCACTCAAAGCGACCTTGGCGCCGCTCAACTACCAAAATCTAGATGAAATACAGGTATTTGAGGGTGTTCAAACGACCACCGAATTCCTCTCCCGCCATGTATTCGACGCGATGGCGGCTGCGGCGCGCTCCGGAGCGCTCGGCCCCGGCGGCGACGGCATTTCCCGCATCCGTGTAACGCTCCATGAGTCCCATGTGGCGCGAGCCTGGTTCGAAGGGCGGGTCGCTGCATGAGGCGACTGATCTTTGTGATTCCCGGCGATCTTTCTTCGCGCACCGGCGGCTATGACTATGACCGACGCGTGCTCGCAGCGCTGCCGAACTGCGGCGTCGAGGCTGTTCATCGCGCGCTGCCCGCAAGTTTTCCAAGTCCAAGCGTGGCCGATTTGGAAAAGAGCGTGCAGACGATCAACTTCGATCCGCGGGAAGGCGACATAGTTCTCATCGACGGCCTCGCCTATGGCGCGCTTTCCGAGGCGGCAATCCAAAGAATCACCGCGCCGATCATCGCGCTGTGCCACCATCCCTTATGTCTTGAGCCGGGGCTGGACCCGAAGCGCAGCGCGGCGTTGCGAGACAATGAGCGACGCGCGCTGGCGCTTGCGTCGCATGTAATCGTCACGAGTCCGAACACGGGCGCCCTTTTGACTCGGGAGTTCGCCGTGCCGGAGGCAAGAATTTCAGTCGCGCTCCCCGGAACCGACCAAGCCGATCGCGCACGCGGCTCCGGTGGTACGCCAGCGTTGCTGGCGGTCGGCTCGATCATCCCGCGCAAGGCTTTCGACGTTTTGGTCGAGGCGCTGGCCGGACTCGCCGATCTGGAATGGCGATTGCGGATCGTCGGCGGCGATGCATATTCGCCGCAGACGGCAATTGCATTGGATCGGCTCATCGCCGAGAAGGGCCTTGGCGGACGCATCGAGCGCCTTGGCGAACTCTCAACCGACAGCCTCGACAAGTTTTTCGACGCAAGCGACATCTTCGTTTCCTCCTCTCTTTACGAGGGCTTCGGCATGGCGTTGGCCGAAGCCCTGGCGCGTGGGCTGCCCATCGTCACGACGACGGGCGGCGCCGCAGCGGAAACCATTCCGGACGCGGCAGGACTTAAAGTTCCGCCCGGCGACATCGACGCTCTGCGCTCGGCCTTGTGCAGATTGATCGTCGACGCGCCCCTTCGCGCCCGATTATCTGCGGAATCCTGGCGCGCAGGACAAACTTTACCGCGTTGGGAGGATACAGCGCGCGTAATTGCTCGCGTCGCCTGCGGCGCTGGAAAGCAACCGCAATGAGTGGATTTGACGCCGCCTGGCTGGCCCTGCGCGAATCCGCCGATCATCGCGCGCGAAACGCCGCGCTGCGCGACAAAGTAAGCGCCGCCTTCGCGGCGCAGGATCATATTTCGATCCTCGATCTCGCTTGCGGCTCGGGTTCGAATGTGCGTGGCCTGGCCACGCATTTGCCAAAGAGGCAGAACTGGCGGCTGGTCGACCACGATCCGCGGTTGCTCGCCGCCGGGCGACATGCGTTGTTCGCCTGGGCGGATCACGTTGACAACGACAATCCGCTGATCCTGCGCAAAGGAGAACGCCGCCTCCAAGTCGAATTCGACGAGAGAGACCTCTCTACCTTTAGTGGCGGCCTGTCGGAGCACAGCGCCGATCTTGTCACCGCAGCCGCTTTCTTCGACCTCGTGTCGAAGGAGTGGATCGCTCGCTTTTGCGGGGAATTGGCGCGCCTGCGTTTGCCGCTCTATGCCGTTCTCTCATACAGTGGCGAAGAAAATTGGTCGCCGCCGCATGCGGCCGATTCGGAGATGCTGGAAGCCTTTCATCAGCATCAAGTCCGCGACAAGGGGTTTGGACCAGCGGCCGGACCCAGGGCGACAGAGCTGCTGGCGGATTCATTAAAATCGCATGGTTATCTGGTGGAGACTGCCCCAAGTCACTGGAGGTTGACCAGCGCCGACGCGGATTTGGTCCAGGCGCTAGCGGATGGAACTGCTGCCGCCGTAAGCGAAACCAGCTTCGTTCCACGCTCGAAAGTCGAAGATTGGCGCAACGCGCACATCCAAACAACCGTTTGCGAAATTGGCCACCTCGACCTTTTCGCCCGACCAATATAGATCGCCAACGCCCATTTGAAATATTCAGCTCGCAACTACGGCGCCGGCCGATAACCCCGCCAGCTAGCGGGCAGCATTCGCGTGATAAGATCGTCCCGCTTCAGCAGCACATGACGTAACGCGCCCGCTACGTGCGCGAGGACGAGGGTAACTATGAGCAGCCCGCCTGCCTCGTGAAGGCCGAACAGAATTTTGGACAGCGGCTCGTCCTTCGCTAGCAATGCCGGCAAATTTCCGAGGCCAAAGAATGACGGGCCGAATCCATAGGCCGACAGCGCCAGCCAGCCGACCAGCGGCGTAAGAAACAGCATCAGATAGAGCGTATGATGGACCGCGCCTGCCGCTATCCGCTCCGCGCGCCCAAGCGAAGCGTCGGGCGCAGGCGCGCCCCTCAGGCGGTTTGCGAGACGCACAACCATCAGCGCCAATAGAGTAATGCCAAGGGATTCGTGCAGGACAAACAATCGGTCCTGCAACGGTCCCGGTTCCAGATCGGCCATTATCATGCCTATTGGAACCAGCGCGATGACGAGCGCCGCGACCAGCCAATGCAGCCATTTGGCGGTGGCGGAATAACTTTTCGGTCCGTCCAGGCTCATAACGGGCTCCCTCCTCTTGCGGCGCGGCTCAACTTGGGCATTTCCGATAGGTAGAAAAATCGCAATCGAACAGAACATCGCCGCCGCCCAAAAGATGCGCCTGCATGCGAGGCCGAAGCGCTAGTTCGAGCTTTTCTATTGGCGAAAGATCCAGTCCTGGCCTCCCCGAGCCAATTATCACCGGCGCCACCAAAACATGGAGGCGATCAACGCAACCAGCTTCGATGAAGGCGGCGATGGTCCGCGCGCCGCCTTCGATCAGAATGCGGCGCAACCCCTGTCCAAACAGGGCCTCGACGATAGCACGGGGAGGGATAATCCCGTCGTGCGCGTCAAGACGAACGTGTTCGGCGCCCGGGGGCGCCGCAATACTCGCGGCGGTGACCAAAAAGCGGCGTACGCCGTCTTCGGCCAGCCAATTGCCGTGGCCGTCGAGCCGTCCTGACGGGTCTATAGCCACGCGCGCGGGGCTTTTCCCAGCAACCCGCCGTACGGTAAGTTGCGGATCGTCGGCGACAATCGTGCCTGCCCCAACCACTACCGCGTCGACATGAGCCCGAATGCGATGAAGGTGATCCAGGGCCGCCCCGCCGCTGATGTCGCGGGACTCGCCGCTGATAGTCGCGATGCGCCCGTCGAGTGACTGGCCGAGTTGCGCAACGACAAACGGACGATCCTGCGGCGCATGCGCGAAAGGAGCAAAGATGTCCTGCGAACGTGGCGGAACCCCGTCGCCATAGCTCGACGCGAACTCTTCCAAGGCTGGCTCGATCCGGCTCATGTCCTCTCTTTCAACTGTTCTATGCAGCTTTTTTGCACAACAATCATTTTCCTAGTTGCCCTATAGAATGTATGGACTATATTTCTGCCCCAGTCCATCTTCCACCTAGGTCGGATCCGTCGTGTTTCAAACTTCCCCGCATAACCGCATTTCCGCCGTAGCCGGTCAAATTGAAGTGGAACGCGCGATTAGTGAGATTCGCTCCGGCAGACCGGTCGTCATTCATGATGGCGAGATACGCATCGTTGCTGTCGGCGTCGAGGCGCTGGATGAGACCCTTGCGGCGCAACTCGAATGGGCCGCGCAGGGCTCGGTCCATATCGTCATTGCCGGTCCAAGACTGCGCCGGCTCGGGCTGGACAGTTCGGGGCCAGGCTTCATCGCCCTATCGCAAGTGGCGCCAGACCGTATTCGCGCCATTGCCCTGGACTCAAATGCTCGCATTGATGCGCCGGTGTCTCCCTTGCCTCCGCTATATTTTGGCGCTCTCGAACTACTTCGACTGTCTCTGGTCTTGCCAGCAGCGATCGTTCTATCAGCGCCGGATGTCGAGGCAGTGCTGCCCGGTCTGTTGTCGGTCGCCTTAAGCAATGTGCGAGGCTATCGCGCAGCGCGCGCGGCCTCCCTGCGGATAGCCAGTCGCGCGCCAACGCCTTTAGAAGGGGCGCCCAATTCAGAATTCGTGATTTTTCGCGGCGGTGAAGGCTTGCGAGACCAGGTGGCGATCGTTGTCGGCGGCCCTGATCTTTCTCAGCCTGTGACGGTGCGTCTGCATTCCGCTTGCCTCACCGGAGACCTTTTCGGCAGTCTCAAATGCGACTGCGGCGACCAGCTCCGCCGCTCCGTCCGCGACATGGCGGCGAGCGACGGCGGCATTCTGCTCTATCTGGATCAGGAGGGGCGCGGCAATGGCCTCTCCAACAAGATCCACGCTTATGATTTGCAGGCGCGAGGTTATGACACTTACGATGCGGACGAGGTTCTTGGCTTCGATCACGACCAGCGCGGATTCGAATTCGCGGCGGACATGCTGAAACAACTTGGGGTGGCGCATGTGCGGCTGATGACCAATAACCCCAACAAGATCGCCGCGCTTAAAGAAGCGGGGTTGGACGTGGTCTCGGATCACCGCGTTCTCGGGCGCAGGAACGACCACAATCTGCGCTATCTCGCATCTAAACGGGATCGTGCGGGCCATCTTCTCGAACACGACCTGTCCCTAATGGTGAATGACGGCGCATGAGAGACTACGGTTCCGGCACCGGAGGGAATCCACCTCGCCAGGCTAGTCAAGATGAGGCAGGCAATGAGCGTGAGACATAACTATATTGTCGTTACGACTTTCGCCATCGCCTTTTGGTCGTTCAGCATAACCTCGCAGGCCTCGGCTTCGGGCAACCGCACGCCATTCCATATCGACGCGTCGGCGCCCGGCGCGCCGGGCAAAACGCCCCAAACCTACGGCAGCCCGCTCGTGGTGAATTTCCAACTCCGTCCAGCCACCCTCGCACATTGACCGCGCGCGAGCAGGTCTGGACGATTGCCGCAATGTCAATCAGGACTTTGACGATGCTCAACCTGCTCACTTTCCTACACCGCTGGGTCGGCGTGGCGCTCGCCCTATTCATGCTCGTTTGGTTCTCTACCGGGCTCAGCATCGCTTTCATCGGCTCCCCAACGGTAACGCGCGGCCAGCAGCTTGAGCGGGCGGCCAGCCTTTCGCCGCAGGACGGTTGGCTCTCGCTCGGCGAGGCGCTGCGCGTAAGCGCGGCCGCGCGCTCAAAACCCTCCGCAAAAAGCGAGGCAAGCGCCAGCCCCATGGGCGGCCGCGCCGGCGAACATGCCGGCGGAACGTATGGAGAAGCCGCGATCGTCGACGCACGCTTGGCGCGGATCGACAACGATCCGGTCTGGCTCATCGAGGATGATCGTGGCCAGCGCTCCGCCATCTCTGCGCTCAATGGAGCCCCGATCGAATTTTCGATCGAACGCACAGAGAGCATCGCTCGACACTGGAAGGCCTCAGCCGCGTCCACTGACCCCTCCGCGCTGGCCTATGTGGACACGAGCGACGCGCCAGTCGGCGTGCGCAACGCCGAGGCTCTCAAGCCGTTCCATCGTTTTTCGCTGGAGGACGGCGCGGGAACGCAGATCGTCGTCTCAGCAAGAACGGGCGAAGTAGTCCAGGTCGCAACACGCGCCGAGCGCGCTTTCGCCTACGTCGGAAATTGGCTGCATCTTTTTCACTGGCTGGACGCCCTCGGCGCCGGCGAATATCGTCGCGACGTTTTAACATGGGTCGGCTTCTTCGCCGCCTCGGGCGCGGTTACGGGGCTCATCCTCGGCTGGATCCGTTGGCGGCCTGGCTTTTTTGGCCGGGCAACCTATGCGCGGGGCCGCACGCAGCCCTTTCGCGAGTTCTGGTTCAAATACCACTTTTGGGCCGGCCTCATCGGCGGCAGCTTCGCGCTGCTTTGGGCCGCGAGCGGTTTCCTCTCGACCAACCCCGCGCAGATTTTTTCGCAACCGACAGCGAGCCGTGAGGAACTCGCCCGTTATCATGGAGCGGGCTTGCCCGCGATCATCTCAAGCTGGAGGCCAAGCGCTTCATTAGACATCAACCCCGATGTCGTGGAGGCGTCATGGAGCCGCCTCGGGGATGACGCCGTATTGCTCGCCATTACGCGCGACGGCGCAAGGCGGTCATTGAATGTCGAACAGGTGAAAGCCGGCTTCGACCAAAACGCGCTTCTCGCTGCGGCGCGGCGTTTTTCCGGCAATGCGGAAATCGCAGCGCATGAGCTGCTGATCGATTACGACAACTATTACTACCCTAATCGTCGCCAAACCGCCGCTGACAAGCCTTTGCCCGTGTTGCGCGTCGACTTTCAGGACGCCGGGCGGACATCGGTCTATATCGACCCTGTGGACGCCCGCTTGCTCGCCAAGTTCGACTCGAGCCGACGCGCCTACCGCTGGCTTTATTCGGCGGTTCATCATTGGGATTTCGGCTGGTTCCGCCAGCGCTGGCTTTGGAATCCCTGGATGGCGAGCTGGATCGCTTTCGGAATTGCTTTGAGCACTAGCGCCGTGGTCCTTGGTTGGCGACGCTTACGCCGGACATTCGCAGTTCAACCTGGCAATTCTACCGCCGCGAAAACAGCTCTATCTTTGTCGACCGCGCGACAACCTTGATCCGCCATACCGGATGGCTGAGGAGAAAGTTGAAGGTTATGTTCAGCCCGAACTCCTCACCGTCTCCTCCTAGGGTCTAGACCCTTAAATCGCTTGGCTCTTTGATCTGGTTGCGATTCACGGTTTCCGAAAGGAAACGTCGATGATTCTGGATCAGTTCTGGCCGACGGACGTACAGTTTTCGAAGATCGCGCCGCACCTCCTTACCGATACGCGCGGCAAGGCAAGGGTCTACGACCGACGGCTCATCAGCGGCATCGTTCAGGTGCTCAAATCCGGCCGTCGCTGGATCGAAGCGCCATGGAATACGGGCCGAAGAAAACTCTCCACAATCTCTATGTCCGCTGGCCCGCGCAGGGAGTCTGGATGGACCTGTTCCACGCGCTCGCGCAAGAAGGCGGTCCGTCGGTCGGGGTTCTCATCGACTCCTCCGCTGTCACGGCGCATCGTTCGGCGAGCGGCGGTAAAAGGGTGGAGAAAAATCAGGCCATCGGTCGCTCGCACGGCGGACGCACGACGAACATCCACGCGCTGACCGACGCGAACCGTCGCCCCATCGCCTTCACGTTCACGGACGGAAATGTAGCCGATTGCTTGGCGGCAGCCGGGCTTCTCGCGCGGCTTCCCGCTTGTGAAAGCCTCCATAGCGACAAGGGTTGCGACAGGAAATCGATTTCTTTTTTCGCGCGCCGCTAAGTTTTTTCCACAATTTCCGAGCCGTCTTGGCGCTCCAGGAAAACCATTGAATAGTTAGAAACTGTTTTCGATAGCTGTGGCTCAGTAGACTCGATCCGACAATGTGCAGATGAAGCCCAAGCAAACTCAGAGCATAGGCGTTTCCATCTCCTCAAGGAGAGAGACACTGACCATAACACGCGAGCTGCCCGCATTCACCACGCAGCCTGGATAGCCGGGCGCATCGTCCCGCGAGCCGAGTCCGGAAGCGTAAGCGCGAAGACGCATTCTAGCTTCCTTCCGCCAGAGGCGAGATGCAAGAGGAAGGTTGAGTAGTTTCCGGGGGCGCCGCGACAACTCGCGAGCGACTAGGCTCAATTCAGGCGCGGCAAGCATGTGTGACCTGGTTGCCGAGAGCAACCGGTGCCCTCTGCCGCTTAAATCAGTTGAAGCTGCGCTAATCAGCGCAACGCCCTTTGAGGTCCGCGTAGACGCTGTTGGCGAATAAGGCAGCAACTTTCCAGGGAGCACGGAATGGACAAGAAACCAGATACCCAAAGTCCGATTGAGGCTGCAACCAAGAAAGTTCAGTCGGGCGCGCCGAAGACGGAACTGGAGGTCTCCGAGAAGCCGGGAAGGCATATACCAGACCCCATCGCCGTCGATCGACCCGGCTTCGATTTAGGCGGTTCGACAGGCGATACGACCGCAGGCGCCGGTCTTGGATTGGGAGAGGATGCAGGCGAAAGCTCCTCGGATCGAAGCCTGCCGGGACGTCATGCGGGCGCCACGCTTACAATCCCGCGATGGAGCGGCCCAATACCCCAGGAGCCCCCACTGTCAGACAAGGACAAATTATCCGTACGCAAAAACCAATAGCCTACAGTTGCGGCGACGCATGCAGCCGAGGAACTCCGCAGCGTTTCGATCATAGCATTTCGCGACGCGCCGGAAATTTCACGCGAGGCGCGGCATGCTCAGATTGACGTGATGATTGCGGCGGCTAAGCGCCGGGAAGCGGTTCCTCCGCTTGCGATTGCTCGGAGGCGAAATGTTCGGCAATCGAGGCGCCAGAACCATGCGAGAATGAAGCCTTTGTCTCATCGGCGGCGCTGGAAAACCAGCGACCACGCTTAACGTTAGGGAGCCAACAATGCCCGACATCAACTCCGACAAAGTCTGTTTCGTGATCATCAAGGCGCGCGAGTTCGATATTCAGGAAGAATTGGACGCCGACGACTCCAACGCCAGCGACGATCACTTCATGAGCGTTTACGCGAACACCAAGGAGGATAGCGTCCAGAAGGAGCTGAAGGAATTCATCGATAGCATGGACGAGGACGAGCAATGCGAACTCGTCGCCCTGTGCTGGATCGGGCGCGGCGATTTCTCTCCAAAGGAATGGAACGTCGCCGTCGCCGAAGCGAGGAGCCGACGCCAAGGCTCGCCAGCGGACTATTTGATTGGCATCCCCCTCGTCTCTGACCATCTCGAAGAAGGCCTCTCAAAGTTCGACCTGTCCTGCCAAGGCTTTGAAACCGGTCGTCTTTGAGCTTCAGGACTATCCAAGAGTTCACAGACAGCTCGCGCTATCGCCCGCGATCCGCTTGGGGTCGCTCGTTGCGACAGGCTCTCACTTGCGACTGGCCGCTTGCGGAGAAGCAACTTCACGGGCACGTCAGATTCTGGCCCGAGATAAATGGCGCAAACGATTGGGATTCCTAAAGAAGAGCTGGGTAGCCAAGCAATGGAAGCAGTCGGGCTACGATCGAACCCAAACAGACAAGAACCACCAATAGTTTGAGTAACTGCGCCAGCCGCGCTTCGGGACAGAATTTATCGATGACCCAAAACAAGATCGCGCCAAGGACAATAGTAATCAGAATTCCAATTATGAGCATGAGCACGGCAACCTCCTAATCATTCAAGCAGCTACGTTTGCGAACCCTTCCGCCATTCCAAACATCGTTTTGATAAACGCTTTAGACGCGTTCCCTATTTTTGGCCTTATCATTCCGTCCGTCTGTCTTCTGGGCCTCAATCTCCGCATCGCGCAATCAAGCCAAGGCGAATGCGATGAGGAGACATTGATAAACAAGCGGCGGAAGGGCGGCCTCCG
>Ga0181534_10002641_pt1 | contig 10981 bp, 9 predicted proteins | sample PEATcosm2014_Bin_37_FD_119758 | JGI IMG/M metagenome (GOLD analysis project Ga0181534, IMG submission 119758) | Peatland microbial communities from MTU Mesocosm Facility, Houghton, MI, USA - PEATcosm2014_Bin17_10_metaG | ecosystem: Environmental > Terrestrial > Soil > Wetlands > Peat | place...
AAAGCGCCGCTGGAAAATCCAGTCGCGCCAATGGAAAAAGTTTCCACGCCGAGTTGGGCGAAGACGCAAAAGATTCCGGCGATTTCAGGGACGCCAAAATCTCTGGCGACTTGGACGACGAAATTAAATCCGATGACGATGCTGCGCGGTTCGCAGGAAGAAAAAACTTTTTCGCGCCCGATTGTGCAATCCGAGCTTTCTTTGGACAGCGTAAAAGTCGTCCACAACGATTTGACCGACGCGGACGTGGAAATCATCCCGATGAAATCGCGCCCGCAAAAAATTGTGGCTGATTTGCCGCCTGCGAAAAAATCGTGGGAAATTTTGGGCGAACGGCTTTTGAAAGCGACGGCGCTCTGATTAACAAAAATGCGAAGTGCCAGAATTCATTCACAAACCAGTGATGGCGGCGGAGGTGTTGGACGCGCTGAAGCCGAAGCCGGGCGGCCGCTACGCCGACGGCACGCTCGGTGGAGCTGGTCACGCCGCGAGCATATTGGCGGCGAGTTCGCCGACTGGATGGCTGTCTGGGTGCGATCGCGATGGCGTCGCGGTTGAAGCCGCAAAAAAACGGCTTGCGGAAAAATTTGCCGGCCGGTTTGAAATCCGGCGCGGAAATTTTTCGGGAATGGCGGAGTGGATTGCGGAAAAAAGTTGTGACGGTGTGACTTTGGATTTAGGCGTGAGTTCGCCGCAACTGGATTCGGCAGAACGCGGATTCAGTTTTCAGCAGGACGGCCCGCTGGATATGCGGATGGACGACCGGCAAAAACTGACGGCGGCTGATTTGGTGAATGATCTGAGCGCCGAGGAATTGGCAAAGATTTTTTGGGAATTTGGCGGCGAACGCGAGTCGCGAAAGTTTGCAAAAGCAATTGTCCGTGACCGCGCGCAAAGAAAATTTGAGACGACGAAGCAGTTGGCGGAATTGATCGAGCGGCTTGCGCCGAGGCACGGGAAAAAGTCGCATCCGGCGACGAAAGTTTTTCAGGCGCTGCGGATCGCGGTGAACGACGAAATCGGTTCTTTGAAACGCGGGCTGGATGCGGCGGTGAAAATTTTGAAGCCGGGCGGACGGCTGGCGGTCATCACGTTTCATTCGCTCGAAGACAGAGTCGTAAAAGAATTTGGCCGCGAAAAAGCGCGCGATTACTCATTTAGCGGCGAAGTGGACGTGCCGGAATTACGGCAGCCGCGCGCGCCGGAGATGAAGTGGGTTTCGCGCAAGGCGATTTTGCCTGGTGAAACAGAATTGAAAGAAAATCCGCGCAGCCGCAGCGCGCAATTGCGAGTGTTGGAAAAATCGAACCAGAAATGAACAATTATGGACGCGAATAAGCAAAAAACAATTGGCCGCAAAAGGGTGCGAAAAACGCAAAAGGCGCAAAGATATTTTGCGAGTTATGCGCCTCTGCGCGGCAAATTCAGCTCATGTTTATTCGTGTGCACTAGTGGTTAAAAGGAAAATGGCAAAAAATCGCAACAGTCAGGCGGCTTCAATCCGGTTCGGCCCGGCATTGGCGGCATTGTTTGCATGTTTTGTCATTGCGGGCGCGGCGGTCGGTTACGTCTGGCAAAAAGGGCAGATTTACGAATTGGGAAAACAAATCCGCCAGAATGAAATCCGCCTCGCGCAGTTGCAGCAGGACGATGATCAGCGCGTGAGAGATTTGGCTGAATTGCGTTCGCCAATGAAACTAGACGCGCGCGCGAAGGAATTAAATCTCGGCCTTTTCCCAGCGCAGCCGATGCAAGTCGTCCGGCTCGCCGAGCCTTTGGTTTTAACGCCGGAAAATAAAAATCTGACGCGACAGTTTGCCGTGCGGCCAATTGACGCAACCATGCAATAATATATTTGAATTTTGGCCGCCGCTCGTGACGCCGTTGGTTGAGGAACCGATCGCCACGGGCGGCTGGCCGTTTTATGATGAAAAATCGCGGACAACAACTCGCGCGAATGCTGGTGCTGCTGGCGGTGGTGGTGTTGGCGTTCATCGGGCTGGGGTTCCGGCTCGTGGATTTGCAGGTGTGGCGTCACGGCGAACTGTCACTGCTCGCGGAAAAAAGTTCGCAGGAAAAAATCCGGCAGTCCGCGAGCCGTGGTGACATTCTGGACGTGAACGGAAACCTGCTTGCCACCAGTGTTTCCGTTAAAACCGTCTGCGCGAACCCGTCGCTCATCGGCAACCAGCAGGCTGCCGTCGCGCTCGCGCTCGCGCCGCTGCTGCAGATGAACGAGGCGGATTTGTTAAAAAAATTGCAGCCGCGCCTGATCAAGAATTCAAATGGTCAAACGGTCACAAATCAATACACAGTTCTCCAGCGAAAAGTTACGGAGGAAACTTGGCAAAAGATTTATTGCACGATGACTAATCTGCCGCTGGCGGTTGACCAAAGCAACATGTCAAAAGCCGGGCGCCTAAATTTCCGAAACTTCGCAGACAATCTCCGGCATTATGCGATTTTTGGCGAGGACGACCAGTTGCGTGTTTATCAGAACGGCTCGCTCGCGTCACACGTCCTCGGTTTTGTCGGCACGCGGCAAAACGCGAACGGCACTTCAGAACTTTTCGGCTACGACGGAATCGAGAAATTTTTCGACGACAAGCTCGAAGGCGCGTCCGGCTGGCGCGTGACGGGAATGGACAGCCGCAAAAACGAGCTGACTGCGTATCGCGACGAGGATGTTCAGGCGCGCGACGGCCTGAGCGTCGTGCTGACGATTGACACGGCGGTGCAGAACATTTTGGAGACCGAGATGGCCGATGCGATGCGCGAGCACGCGCCCGCGAGCATCACCGGCATCATCACGCGCCCAAGCACGGGCGAAATTCTCGCGATGGCGTCGCTGCCGAATTTTGACCCGAACAATTTGCAGACCATCACCACGAACAACGAGCAGAACCGCGTCATCAGCGACGTGATGGAACCAGGTTCGACGTTCAAAACCATTGTGATTTCCGGCGCGCTGAACGACCACGTTGTTTCACTCAACGACATGGTATTTTGCGAGGATGGAGTTTTTCATTATGGCGGAATCACACTGCATGATTCAGAAGGCCACCATTTTGGGCATCTGAAAATTTGGGAGGTGATCGAACACTCCTCAAACATCGGCGCGGCGAAAATCGGAATTCTCCTTCAGGCGGCGAAACTTTACGATTACATGGTGGACTTCGGCCTCGGCGCGGCCACGGGAATTCCGCTGCCCGGCGAAGTCAGCGCGAAACGTTTCGTGCGTCCGGCAAATGAATGGGGAAAATATTCCATCGCGCAAATTCCGATGGGGCAGGGCGTGGCCGTGACGCGGCTGCAGATGGCGATGGCCATTGGCGCGATCGCCAACGGCGGCGTGTTGATGCGCCCGATGCTCGTCAAACAACTTCAGGACAACGACGGAACCATTGTGCAAAAATACGAACCGCAGGCAGTGAGGCGTGTCGTCAGCGAAGAAACCGCGGCGGAAATGGTCGAAGCGCTCAAAACCGTTGTGTCCAAGGACGGCACTGCTCCACAGGCAAGCCTGGCAGATTATGTCGTCGCTGGAAAAACCGGCACGGCGGAAAAAACAATTGAGGGTCATGTGGGTTATGCTGAAGGAAAATATGTTGTGTCATTTATCGGATTTTTTCCGGCGGACAATCCGCAAATCTGCATTTCAATCGTAATGGATTCGCCGAAAGAAGGCGGACGGGCGTTTGGCGGCGCGCTCTGTGGCCCGGTTTTTCATAATGTCGCCGAACGCTGCGCGAGCTACCTGAACATTCCGGCGGACGAAAATTTGCAACTGAAAAACTCGCCGGAGCAAGTCATTGCCGCCGTGCCAAGCAAGCTGCGTATCCCATGAACAATTCACGCCCCCAACTTTTCGGAATGCTCGCCGGGCTTTTTCTGGCGTGCGGACTGGTTTTATCCTCGATGCTCGCCACGACGACGTGGCTGAAGGTGAAAAATTCCCAGTTCATCACGTCGAAAGGCTCGACGCGCAAAAATGTCAAATCCGACCTGATCATCTGGCAGGGCAATTTCAATGTAGAAGCGGACACGTTGCTTGATGCGCAGCGAAAGTTAAAAACCAACCTGGTGTCCGTCGGGCAATTTTTAAGCGACCATGGCGTGACCAATTTTATCTTCAAGCCGATTGAAATTTATGAGCTTAAGGCCATGAAGGAAGCCGATGGCTGGAAACAGGAGCGCACAACCGGCTATCAGCTCACACAAACTGTGCGCGTTGAATCCGAAGACGTGGACAAGGTCGCCAAGCTGGACACGACGCCGCTGGTTGAGCAGGGAATCCTGTTCACGACCGAAGCGCCGCAATTTATTTACACAAAAGTCGGCGAGGAAAAAGTCGAAATGCTTGCCGATGCGACGAAGGACGCCCGCGCCCGCGCCGAGCAAATCGCCGCGCAAGGCGGGCGCGGCATCGCCAGTTTGCATGACGCGGAAATGGGCGTGTTTCAAATCACGCCATTGCACGAAACTGACACGAGCAGCGGCGGGGAAAACGACACAAGTTCGCTGGACAAAACAATCACCGCAGTCGTCACCGCGACATTTTTGTTGAAATAAATTTGTGGAAGAATGCTCTTTGAAATTTGTCGCCGAGGCCTGCGAAGCCGAAATTCAGCGCGGCGCGGCTGAAGCTTTGGTGAAAAATGTCTGCACCGATTCGCGGCAGGCAAAGGCGGGTGACATTTTTTTTGCGATTTGCGGAGAAAACTTCGACGGACACGACTTCTTGAGCGAAGTCGCGGCGAAAAATGTGTCGGCGGTTGTTGTCGAACAAAATAAAGCTCCGGCGCCATTGCCGAATTGCGCGGTCTTGATTGTTGAAGACACTAGAATTGCGCTTGGCAAACTGGCGGCGGCTTATCGGCGGCAATTTGATTTGCCGGTGATTTGCGTCGGGGGATCGAACGGAAAAACGACGGTGAAAGAATTGACAGCTTCGGTTTTGCGCCAGAAGTTTTCGACGTTGTGGAGCGAGGCGAGTTTTAACAACGACATTGGCGTGCCGTTGACGTTGTTGCGGCTGGAAAAATCGCATCAGGCCGCCGTGCTCGAAGCCGGCACAAATCATCCGGGCGAGCTCGCGCCGCTGGTGAAGATGATACAGCCGAAGATTGGTGTGATTACGAACATCGGTCGCGAGCATCTGGAATTTTTCAATGATGTTGCGGGGGTTGCGCGCGAGGAAGGCTGGCTCGCGGAACTATTGCCGGCCGACGGGAAGCTGTTTGTGAACGGCGACAACGAATGGACGGAGAAAATGATCGCACGAACGAAAGCTAAAGTCATTCGCGTCGGACTTGTGAAGGAAAATGACTGGCGCGCGGATAAATTCCGCCTGGACAAAAACGGTGTCACGTTCCGGGTGCAAACAACGAAAGAAGAATTTTGCGGCGAATACCGGATCAATTTGCTTGGACGGCATCAAGTCGTGAACGCGCTCTTTGCGATTGCGGTCGGCGAAGAACTCGGTCTGGGTCGCGCCGAAATTCAGGGCGGCCTGGCCGACTGCAAGCCGCCGAAAATGCGGCTGCATTTTTGGGAAGCAAACGGTGTGCGCGTTTTGGATGACGCCTACAATGCGAACGCGGATTCGACGATTGCCGCGCTTGAAACCTTGAGCGATCTGCCGCTGCAAGGCCGGCGCGTGGCGGTTCTGGGCGACATGGAAGAGCTTGGCATACACAGCGAATCGGCGCATGCGGAAGTCGGCCGGCGCGCGGCGGAATTGAAAATCGGGCAATTGTTCACCGTTGGAAAAATGGCGGCGGTCACGGCAAAAGCGGCGCGCGACGGCGGGTTAAACCGTGTGATTGAATTTGAAAATGTCGAGTTGGCGGTGACGGCGATCAGAAAATTTTTGAAGGCAGGCGACGTGGTTTTATTGAAGGCGTCGCGGGCGTCGCGGCTGGAAAGAATTGCGGAGACATTGAAGTTGGAAAAATTGTGAAATAAAAATGCTCTATTATTTGAGCCAGCAAATTTTGGATTGGTCGCACGGGACGGCTTGGGAAAGCCGGCTTTCGTTCCTGCGTTTGTTCCGTTACATCACGGTTCGCAGCGCGGGCGCGGCGATCACGGCGCTACTTTTGAGCTGGTGCTTCGGGCCGAAGATCATCCATTGGCTCAGGACATTAAAGTTTGGACAGGACTATAAGGACAAGGCGGAAGAAGCCGGCGGCCTGGCGGCGCGCGTCTTGAGCAAGAAAGGCACGCCGACGATGGGCGGCATTTTGATTGTCACCGTCCTGATTTTCACGACGACGCTTTGGGCGCAATGGAACGCGCAGGTGGAATTGACGCTGCTCTCGGTTCTGGTGTTGTCGGGTTTGGGATTTTACGACGACTACGCGAAAATCGTCCAACAAAGCGGCGGTGGCACGCCGCCTCGCGTGAAACTTCTGGCTCAGTCTGCGCTCGGTTTGTTCGTGGGAATTTATCTTTGGAAACTTCCAGCGATGAGCGAATTGACTCTGCCGATAACTGACAAAGTTCATTTTATTATTTATCACTGCAGTCTGGTTTCCGTTTTAATGCTGCCGTTTTACAAATATCCGGTTGAAGCGGGCGCATTCGTCGGCGTGCTGGTTGTGCTGCTCGCCATCGTCGGCAGTTCCAACGCGGTGAACTTGACGGACGGTCTTGACGGGCTGGCGATTGGCTGCACGCTTATCACGGCGTTTGTATTTTTGATTTTCACTTACGTCGCCGGCAACGTGAAAATCGCGGGCTACCTGCAAATTCCCTACGTCAGCGGTGCCGGTGAATTGACCGTGTTCTGTGCTGCAATGATCGGCGCGGGTCTGGGATTTCTGTGGTATAATTGTCATCCGGCGCAGGTGTTCATGGGCGACACCGGTTCGCTCGCGCTTGGCGGTGCGTTTGGAATCATGGCTGTATTGATTCACCAGCCGTTCATTCTGGTCATCGCGGGCGGCGTGTTCGTGATGGAGGCGATTTCAGTGCTGTTGCAAACCGGCTGGTATCGATTCACACGGATGCGGACGGGCACGGGACGGCGGATTTTTTTGATGGCGCCGCTGCACCATCATTTTGAGAAAAAGGGCTGGTATGAATCGCAGGTCGTGATGCGGTTTTACATTTTATGCGTGCTGTGCGCGATGGTCGCGCTGGCCACCTTGAAACTAAGATGAATGCAACATTCCCAATGCAGAAAATGCGTTTTGCGTCTTGCGCGCGGGTCGCGCGACTGTTAAAAATCCTGCCGGAAGCAGCAAGCCGCGCAGTTGGCGGCGAGGCATTTTTAATTTTGCCCGCTGGCAGGAATTATTGCGGTGTCTTTGCACAAGTGACAATGAACAGAACAAATTTAATCCGTCGCGAAATTTTTCGAGGGAAAGTTTCGTCGCGGAAAAATCAAACAAACCAAACCGACCTCGAAGAAAGGACGCAAACCGCGCTAAAAAAATGAACAACCCGAATCCATTCGTCCCCCAAGGCTCACTGCTCGAACAAGAAAAGCGCCGCTCGCGCATGAAGCTCGCCGTCTTCTGCGTGCTCGCCGTCGGCGTCTGCGGCCTGACCGCGATGCTCATCCAGGGCTGCAAGCGCGAATCTGAAAGCACTGACAATACGCCAATAACTGATCAAACAAATACTTTGGCGACTGACCAGACCAATACTTTGCCGACGGATGTGTCCAACATGACGGCCTATGTTCCGCCTACTCCGACAAATCAAGTTGTGCCGCCGCCAGCGCCTGAACCTGCCACGAGCGAATACACGGTTGTCTCCGGCGACACGCTTGGAAAAATTGCGAAGAAATCCGGCGTGACTTTGAAAGCGCTTGAAGATGCGAATCCGGGAGTTGTTCCGACTAAATTGAAAGTCAACCAGAAGCTCGTGATTCCCGCCGCGACTGCCGGAGCAACCGCGATCGCGACGACTGACACGACACCTGCGACCGCCACCGGCGAAGAAATCTACAAAGTCAAATCGGGCGACACGCTGACAAAAATCGCGAAGGCAAACGGCGTGACCGTCAAGGCCATTGAGTCGGAAAACAATCTGACCACGACGAAAATCAAAGTCGGCCAGAAATTGAAAATTCCGGCTGTAGCCGCAACTGCGGCCCCGGTCGCGCCCGCGCCTGTAACGCCTGTGGTGACAACGCTGCCAAGCCCGTCGCCCGCGCATTAAGCGTTGAGTTGAATAATTGCGGCGGGCGTTTGTTTTGAAAAATTGAAAATGAAAGTCGCCGTCACAACTCTCGTATTTTGCGTCGCCGCGCTGCTCGCGCTCGGGCTGGTGATGATTTATAGCGCGAGTCTGGGACTGGTGCTGGTAAATACGCGCACCCATGTCCACGCCGAAGTCGGCGCGCACCTGCTCCAGATGCAACTCGTCTGGTGCGCCCTCGGATTCGCCGCGTGCGCGGTGACGGCGATTCTCGATTACGCGCTGCTCAAAAAATTCGCGTGGCCGGTTTTTATCGGCTCGCTGGTTCTGGCAGCTTGCGTTTTTATCCCGCATTTTGGAATAAGTCTCAACGGCGCACATCGCTGGATTAAATTGCACGGAATGTCTTTCCAGCCGTCCGAACTTGTCAAGATTGCTCTCATCATCATGCTCGCGTGGTATTGTGATCGCTCGCAGCGGAAAATGGACACGTTCAAACGTGGAATCATTTTCCCCGGCCTCATCATTGCGGTGGCGCTTGGTGTGATTTTTGTCGAGCCTGATCGTGGCACGACAATTCTTCTCGCCGCCGTCAGCGGCATGATGCTTCTGGTCGCAGGCGTCCGCGTGCAACATCTCCTGCTTCCCGTGCTGGGCGGCGCGGCGGCTCTGGCCGTATCAATTTTGCATGATCCGATGCGCATGAACCGCATCGCCGCGTGGCTGCATCCGCAGGATCATCTGAACGACGCGGCGCGGCAAGCGCAACAGGGGATGATTGCGCTCGGTTCCGGCGGCGTGACCGGCCTCGGCCTCGGCAACGGACTGCAAAAACTGGGTTACGTTTCTGAAATCCAGAGCGATTTTATTTTCGCCAACATCGGCGAGGAATTGGGATTGATTGCGACGCTGTTTGTCGTTGTAGCATTTCTTCTAATCACCATTTGCGGAATTTTTATCGCGCTTCGCGCGCGCGACTATTTTGGCTGCCTGCTCGTGTCGGGCGTCACCTTTTTAATTTCGTTGCAGGCCGCCATTAACATCGGTGTTGTCACCAGCGTCCTGCCGAATAAGGGCCTCGCGCTGCCGTTCATCAGCTCCGGCGGTTCAAGCCTGCTCGCGATGCTGATTGGCGTAGGCATTCTGTTGAGCGTTGCGCGCCGCGCGCCTGTGCGGGAAAAAACTGTCCGCGAGAAAAATTCAGAACCGGAAATTGACGCCGGAGAAAATCCCTTCGCCGCAAGAGCAACATGACCGCTCCTGAAACAAAACCGCCCTTCGTCGCCATCGCCTGCGGCGGAACGGGCGGGCATCTCTTTCCGGGGCTTGCTGTTGCCGGGGAACTGAAAAAACGCGGTTGCCAAATTGCGTTGCTGATTTCGCCGAAGGACGTTGACCAGCAAGCCGTCAAATCCGCGCAAGGCTTTGAAGTTTTCACGCTTCCGGCGGTTGGACTGCAAAACCGGAATTATTATTCCTTCGCAAAAAGTTTCTGGAATTCATATCGCGCCTCGCGGAAAATTTTCAACCAGCACAAACCCGACGCCGTTCTTGCGATGGGCGGATTCACTTCCGCGCCGCCAATTCTCGCCGCAAGAAAATTTGGCGCGAAAACATTCCTGCACGAATCCAACACCATTCCTGGCAAAGCCAACCGTTTTCTTGCGCGATTTGTGGACGAGGTGTTTGTCGGATTTCCCGAGGCCGGTTCTCGGTTGAAGGCACGAAAAATTTCTGTGACTGGAACTCCGGTGCGTCCGCAATTTCAGCCGCGCGACGCCGCTGAATGCCGCACTGCGCTTGGTCTTGATCCCAATCTCCCGACGATTCTGGTGATGGGCGGCAGCCAGGGCGCGAGCGGCTTGAACGAAATGATTTTATCCGCGCTACCGCTGATCGCAGAAAAAAACTGGCAATTTTTACACCTCACTGGTGTGAACGATTTTGAAAAAGTAAAACAGGCTTACGCTGCGCGCGGTTTAAACGCGGTGGTGAAACCGTTTCTTGCCGAAATGGATCTGGCGCTGGGCGCGGCGACTATTTCCGTCAGCCGTTCCGGCGCGTCGTCGCTCGCGGAAATCGTGGCGGTGAGGCTGCCGTCGCTGCTCGTGCCGTATCCGGCGGCGGCGGACAATCATCAATTCATCAACGCGCTCGCTTTTGGAAAAACTGGTGCGGCAAAACCTTTAGAGCAGAAAAACGCCACGCCAGAAAAAGTCGCCGCCTTGTTGTGTGAACTGGTTGAAAACGATGCCGCCCGCGCAGGGATGCAATCCGCGCTCGCGCAATGGCACGCGCCAAGGACGGCGGAGCAGATTGCAGAAATCATTTTGACGGCAATTGCGCAGCAGCAGGCAAAGACGGCGCAGGCAAAGACAAAACATTGCGGTTGCGGCCACGCGCATGGCTCGGCAAAACACGCGCACTGAAACATGACGCCGACGGCTGACATTTTGGAAAACCCGATGCGAATTATGAAAAATATCGCGGATGAAATCGCCGGCCGCGTTTCGCGCGCGACGGTGATTCGGCGTGACGAGTTGCTGGCAAAACACACGACGTTGCGCGTTGGCGGCCCGGCGGATTTGTATATTGAGCCGGCAAGCGAAGAAGATTTGGCGGGTGTTGTGAAATCTTGCGGCGAAAATGGAATCAAGTTTTTCATCCTCGGTCGCGGCTCGAATCTGCTGGTGCGCGATGGCGGATTTCGCGGCGTGGTGATTTCCCTGTCGCAACCACATTTCAGCCGGATTGAAATAGTGGGACAGGCTTCCAGCCTGTCAGACCGGCAGGATGCCTGTCCCACTATCCGCTGCGGCGCGGGCGCGAA
>Ga0181534_10002643_pt1 | contig 10980 bp, 8 predicted proteins | sample PEATcosm2014_Bin_37_FD_119758 | JGI IMG/M metagenome (GOLD analysis project Ga0181534, IMG submission 119758) | Peatland microbial communities from MTU Mesocosm Facility, Houghton, MI, USA - PEATcosm2014_Bin17_10_metaG | ecosystem: Environmental > Terrestrial > Soil > Wetlands > Peat | place...
GCAGGAGTCCGCGAGCATCGTGCACCCGTCGCGCCCGAAGAGCTCGACGCCCACCCCCGGCTCGCGGAGCCCTCGCAGCACCCAGCCGAGCGAGTTGGCGGTGGAGTCGCCCACCACGAGGATAGGGAAGGTCGGTACGTCGACGATGGGAGGCGGCGCGGCCTCCGCGAGCGGGGGGGGCGGCGGGGCCGGAGGGAGCGGCCGCGCGTGCGTCCCCCGCACGACGAGGAGCACCGCGACGACCGCCGCCGCGGGCGCTGCATAGGCGAGGCGACCGAAGGGCAGGGGGCCAGTGCGGATCGGGCGCTCGAGGAGTCGGTAGGACGCGATCGCGATCGCGAACGTCACGGCGAGCTGGGTTGCGTGAAGGCCGATGCCCGAGATGTGGAGGCGGCTCTCGGAGAGGAACACGTCGACCGGCCAGTGCCAGAGGTAGGCTCCGTAGCTGATGGTCCCCAGAAGGGTGAGCGGACGCCATGACAGGGCGCGAGCGACGAGGCTCGCGGGACCGGCCGCGGCGCAGGCGATGAGGATGAGCGCCCCCGCCTCCGTCAGCCAGAGGCCGCCGTGGTAGAGCCACGGGTCCTGGCCGTCGAGCGTCCACCAGGCGACGGCCAGCCCCGCGGCCGTCACGAGCCCCAGGCCGTCGAGCGCTCGTACGGCGCTTACGGGTAGCGCAGCGTCGGGCGCGAGGACGGTCGCGAGCGCGGCGCCCGCGGCGAGGCCTGCGGCGCGTGTATCGGTCCCGAGGTAGACGCGCGAGACGTTGCCCGGGTCGAAGCGAACGACCATCGCGAGGGCCGAGAGCGCGAACGCCGACAGCGCCGCGGCGAGCACGGCGCGGGGCCTGCCGCGACGGAGCAGCACCATCACGACGAGCGGCCAGACGACGTAAAACTGCTCCTCGATCGAGAGGCTCCACGTGTGCTCGAGCAGCGACGGCGCGGCGAAGAGCTCCCAGTAGCTCTTGTCGGAGAGGATCTCGCGCCAGTTGGCGACGTAGGCGAGGGTCGCAAGCGCGTCGCCGCGCAGCGGAGCGAGCTCGTCCGGCCTGGCGAAGAACCGTCCGTAGACGGCGACGGCGGGCATCAAGGACAGGAGCGCGGGGAAGAGGCGTCGCGCGCGCCTCACCCAGAACGCGCCGAGCGCGATCGCGCCGGTCTCCTCCCGCTCATGCAAGAGCAGCCGCGTGATCAGGAAGCCCGACAGGACGAAGAACAGGTCGACCCCGAGGTAGCCGCCCCGGAGCGCACCCCCGGCGTGAAAGAGGAGCACGCCGACCAGCGCCAGCCCCCGCAGCCCGTCCAGCGCGGGGAGGTGAGGCAAGCGCGAGCTCGCGTGCGGCGCGGCGGGGGGGGACAGGCTCTCGAGGATACCGGAAGCGGGGGCATGCACGGGCGCATCCTCGGCTGCGGCTCCGGCGCACTGACCACCGCGGTCGGACCGGTCGCATCTCTCGCAATTCGCGCAGCCCCCCATCCCGGCTTCCCGACCCGCACCCGAACGTGCACCCACGCTCGCGGATCACACCACGTTGCGCAGGTACTCGAACTTCGGCTCCCCGAGGTCCTCGATCGTCAGCCCCCACCCGTCGTCGCCGGGGATCACGTACAGCGTGTCCGACTTCACGCTCGCGAAGCTCACCGCGCCGAGGCCGTTCAAGATCCGCGCGAAGGTTGCGCGCTTCCATAGGTCGGGCTCGGGGATGTTGCACAGTGACGAGATGGCGAGGTCGGTCGGCGAGTTGTTCACGAGCAGGAAAGCCATCGTGACGGTCATGTATCGCGCGGTCCCCCGGTAGGGGTCGGCCTGGCCCGAGGGCTCCGTCCGCGCGCCCTCTTTCGTGGTCATCCCCTTGACCCACATGTCGAAGTCGCGGAGCGCGCGCGCATCGTCGTCGAAGTAGTCCCAGCAGCCGCGCTCCACGCGTTCGAGGTGGCCCATCAGGATGTCGGCGACGCGGCGGTAGAGCGACCACTTCTCCTGAAACGACGCTGCCTCGGTGCCGTCGACGATGAGGCCGCGCAGCGCGCGGTGCAGGATCGGGTCGAGCGGCATGCAGACCTCGAGCGCGAAGATCGAGTGGATCATCCGCCGCCCCAGAAGCCCGAGCCCCAGCTCCCCGACGAGCCCCGACTCCACGACCCGCTCCTGCCGAAGAGCACCGCGAGGACCAGCCCCGTCGCTGCGGCGACCTCGACGGTGACCACGCCGAAGCTCGGCGGCAGCGTCCGCGTAGTGCCGGTCGGGTTGCCGCTCGAGAACGGGGAGACGCGCGCCCGCGGCACGTAGTCGCGACCCGCCGTCGGGACGTTCGACGGGGGCACGGCGCTCGCCGCGCTCGTCTTCCCGCCGCCGCCGCCGAACGTGGCGTAGTCGACCCAGAACGACGCGTTCGTCGCGCGCCGCCACCCGTAATAGTAGGCGCTCGGATCGTCTGCGCTCGAGGCCGGCGTCGAGCCGAGCGGCGCAGCCCAGGTCGGTGCGGTCCCGGGGCCCTTGAGCTCCGGGCCGAACGCGTCGGCGCCGACGATCTTGATGTCGAGGCCCGAGACCGCGTCCAAGGCGAAGTCGTCGTTGAGGTCGTCGAGCTCCGGGACGTCGCTCACCGTCGGGGCGACGTAGAGGACGTGTTTCACGCCCAGCGAGAGGAGCCTGTCCGCGGGGGGGAGGCGCGCGACGTGGCGGTTGTCGAACTGCGCCTGATCGTCGGCGTACGCGGACAGCCGCGCTCGATCGAGCACGAAGAGCGGGGGAGCCGACGACGGACGGGCGGCCGCCGCCTTGGCGAAGAGTGGCTGATAGTAGGCCGCCGCGGCCAGCGTCTGGTGAGCAGGGACGACGCCCTTCGGGTGCGGCCAGTTGTCGATCGCGAAGACGGGGTCGAAGACCGCGGCTGCGCCGGCCGCGAAGGCGACCGACTCGGGCCCGGGGAGGTCGACGACGACGGCCACGTCCTTCAGCGGCGGTGAGATCGCCGCGAACAGATCGGCCAGCGCCTTGCCGCGGTGGTACGCGGCGTCCATCTGGACGGTGTGGATCGGGCGCAGCACGTCCCGGAGCGGGACGAACGGTCGCGTCTCGCCTTCCACCGTCGACGTGGGCGCCATCGTGAGAGACTGGAGGAGCGTGGGGATGAAATAGGGGCGGAGCTCGGCGCGCACCGGGGTGAGATCGTTCGAAAGCGACGCCAGCGCGCCCGGCTGGAACGGCTCGGCGGCCGCGCCGTTCCACGTGAGGCTCTCGCCCCGGGCACCGAAGTCCCAGCCGTACTGCTTCTGCATGTCGAGCGAGCTCTTCTCGACCGTCGACTTGTCGGGGCCGCAGCTCGAGGACTTGCTGACGACCAGCCCGAACGTGAGGAGCCCCCCTCCGACGAGGAGCGCCTGGATCGCCGCGCGCCGGCTCACCGGGCTCGTGTGGACGAGCCCCTCCTGCCACCAGCGAGCCCCGACGATCCCGGGCTCGTCCAGGAACTCGTCGCGCTTGAACGGCGGCGTGTCGGTCATCCGGCCCCGCCGCGCGCGGCGCGCGTCAGCCGCTCCAGGAACTCGGCCTCGAAGACACCGTCCACTCGCACCGAATATCGGAAGAACGGGGCGGCGTCGACACCGTGGTAGTCGTGGTCGTTGAACCAGTACGCGCGCGCGCTCGCGGGGGGGTACGTCTTGTCCCGCCGCCCTTCGTCCCAGAGGAAGAGTCGCTTTCTCGCCGCTGGGCCGGCAGGACAGAACGTGATGAAGTGGTCCGGCTCGTCCTTCTCCGCGCGCTCGTCGGGCTCGCCGTCGCGGTGGACCGTCCCGTGGTCGTGCGCTTCGAGGCCCATGACGTTGCAGCGGCCGATCGACTCGAAGGGGAGGCTCTGCACGAACGCGACGGTCTTGGGGAAGAACGTCCGTGCGAGGCGCGTGAACGCCTTCCCCGCCGCGGAGCTCTTGTCGGCCCAGAGGCGGTTCGGGATCATCTCGAAGTAGACCTTCCACGGGAAGTAGACCCCGTGACGGAGCTTCAGCCAGAGCATCTGCCTCCGCGACAGCGGGTGGGCGCGCTCTTCGCCGAACTCGAGGCTCTCTCGGTCGCGGGGGTCGAGAGACCCTGGGTCGTCGGCGAGCGAACGGAAGACCTCGAAGCCCGCGTCGTCGAGGCCCGCGATGACCTCGCCGTAGTCGGTGAGCACCTCGCTGGCGCGCGAGGCCGGGACGATCCCCATCGAGCGGTGGCTGCCTCCCGTGTAGTCGACGGGGACCTGCGAGAGCCCCAGACAGATCTCCTCGTGGAGCTCGGGCAGGGCGCCGAGATCGAGGTGCTCGTCGAGCACGATGAACGGGCGCCCGAAGACACCCCGGATGCCGCTGCCGTCGGGCATGACACCCGTGGATACGCCTTGTCGCTCTCTTTGTGGTGCCGTACTTTCGTCCGCGATGGAACTCCGGCCGCTCTACGTGCTCGCCTTCGCGGTCGGCACGACGCTCGGCATGCTCCTGCTCCTGCAGGCGGGCGAGCGGCTCACGTCGCCTCACACCATCGGGTCCGACCTCCGCGGGGACAACGCCGCGCGGCGCCTCGTGCGCGTCGGCCAGGTGCTCGGCGTCTTCCTGGTCGCCGCGTCGGCCGTGAAGAACAGCGCCGAAGGGCTCTCGCTGTCGCGCGACCTGCTGTTCGTCTCCGCGTTTGGCGCGGTCGCCGTCGTGCTCCTCGCCGTCACGGGGCGCCTCGGGATACGCCTCCTCCTCCAGGGGCGCCTACAGAGCGAGATCGACCGCGGCAACTCTGCCGCCGGCCTCGCCGCCGGCGCCAACTACGTCGCCGCCGGCGTCATCACCTCGCGCGCGATCGGCGGGACCGACTGGCGGAGCCTCGGCGTCTCGCTCGTCTTCTTCGTCATCGCCCAGGTCACGCTCCACGTCTTCATCTCGCTCTTCCGCGCGCTGACCACCTACGACGACGCCGAGCAGATCCACGGCGAGAACTTCGCGGCGGCGCTCAGCTACTCCGGCGCGCTCATCGCCTTCTCGATCATCATCGCGCGCGCCCTCGATGGCGACTTCACGAGCTGGGGCGAGTCGCTGCGCGGTTACGGCGGCGTCCTCCTCCTCGGGCTCATGCTGTACCCCGTCCGCCAGATCTTCGTGCAGGTCCTCATGCTCCACGCCGGGTTCACCCTGCGCGGCGGGCGCCTCGACACGGGCATCTCGGTCGAGCGCAACGAGGGGATGGGGGCCATCGAGGCCGCCGCGTACCTCGCGACCGCGCTGTCGATCGCCCGGCTCGTCTGACCGCCGTGACCGGGTGATGGTGAACGACGCGTCGCTCCTCGAGTACGACGAGCTCGCTCGCCGCATCGTCGACGGGAAGATCCTCACCGATCCGTGGCTGGAGGGGAGGCCTCGCTTCCGGAAGGAGCCCGTCTTCGTGACGCGCGAGCAGCAGCGCGCGCTCTATCGCGCCGCCGAGGACGTCGCGGCGGTCTACAACGAGCTCTGCCTCACCGTGTCCGACCACCCCGAGCTGCTCGACGACTTCTTCGGGCTGACGCCGGTCCAGAAGGCGATGTGGCTCGCGTCGACGTCTCTCTGGCACGGGATCGCGCGGGCCGACGTCTTCATGACCGACGACGGGCTCGCCTTCGCGGAGCTCAACTGCGACACCCCCACGGGCGAGGCGGAGGCGGTGTGCCTCAACGCGATCGTGGCCGGAGACCACGCGGGCGCGACCGACCCCAACACGTCGCTCGAGCCGCGCTTCGTCGCGATGGTGCTGGCGCTCGCCGCGCGGGAGCTCACCTCGGGTCCGCCCCGACGCGTGGGGCTCGTCTACCCGACCGAGATGACCGACGACCTCTCGCTCGTGCGGCTCTACAAGAGCTGGTTCGAGGCGCGCGGCTACGAGGTGGTGCTCGGCTCGCCCTACAACCTCTCGAGCGGGCCCGACGTCGACGGCGAGGTGCGGCTCTTCGACGTGCCGATCTCGATCATGCTTCGGCACTACAAGACCGACTGGTGGGGTGAGCGCGTGCCGGCCTGGACCGACGCCGTCATCGGCGACGCCGAGCCGCTGCACGGGCCGCTCCGCACCGCGCTCGAGGGGTCGGCCTTCGGGCGCTGCTCCATCGTGAACCCCTTCGGCGCCGTGCTCCCGCAGAACAAGCGCGCGATGGCGTTCATGTGGGAGCACATCCACCGCTTCTCGTCGCGCTCCGCAGAGATCATCGAGAAGCACATCCCGGTCACGTCGCGCCTCGAGACCATGCACTCCGAGCAGCTGCTCGCGCAGCAGGCCGAGTGGGTCATCAAGAGCGCGTACGGCGCGGAGGGGGACGAGGTCGTCATCGGCAGGCGCGTGACTCCGGAGATCTGGCGAGCTTCGCTGGCGGCGGCGCGCCCTGGTCACTGGATCGCGCAGCGTTACTTCGCGGCGCACACGACCCGGGACAGCGAGACCACGAACTACGGCGTCTTCCTCATCGCGGGAGAGGCCGCGGGGCTCTACGTGAGGGTGCAGGAGGGGCCGACGGACGAGCGCGCCGTGAGCGCGCCCGTCCTGGTGAGGGGGGCGTCATGAGCGAGCGCGGAGCGAGCGCGGGCCGGGCGGAAGGGCTCTGGCCGATGGCGCTCGCGGCGATCTTGAACGAGCGGAACCACGACGACCACGACGTCCTCGGCGGCTCCCTGCGCCCGCGTCACGCCGCGCGCGCGACGCAAATCCTCGCATCCGGGTGGGACGTCCGCACGCCCGGGGAGGCGAAGGACTCGCTCGCCTGGCTCTTCGACGAAGGGCACCGCACCGGCTTCGCGGCGGACGGTATGGGCTCGCCCGAGTCGTTCGCGGCCTGGGACTGGTGCCGCGCCGCCAACGTCGCGGGCTGGAGCTTCGTCGCGTACCTCCTCGACCGCGAGACCGCGTGGAAAGCGATGCTGCGCGCGGCCCTCGAGGTCCAGAGGGCATACGGGTCGTGGAAGGAGATGGGCGAGAGCTACCTCCGCGGGATGCGTCTCTGGGCGGGTCGTGACGACGACCCGCGGGTGAAGACGTCGGAGGAGGCGTTCCTCCAGCTGTGCGCCGACCCGGAAGGGCCGTACCGGCACCCGTGGAAGACGCCGCTCGAAGGCGCTCCTCCGCCCGCGATCTCGCAGAAGGTGGAGGAGGTCGGCCCGGGCGGCTCGATCGCGGACGCGGTACGACGAGTCGGGTCGGGGGGGCGCGTCGTCGTGGCGCCCGGGACGTACGCGGAGAGCATCACGCCGCCTCACAGCGTCGAGATTCACGGGCGCGGAGACGGAGAGGTCGTCCTCGAGGCTGTCGATCGCCCCGCGATCTGGGCCAAGTCGGAGGTGCGCGACGGCCACCCGCGCGCCATCTCGGTCGCGCTGAGCGGCATCACGCTCCGCGCAGGTCGGTCCACCGATGGCAAGACGCTCAATGCGACCAGCGTGCCCGGCGGCTACCTGCGCCTCCACGACTGCAGGGTCACCGCGTCGCACCACGGCGCCAGCGTGCGCGAGGGGGGGGTGCTCTTCCTGTCACGAACCGTCGTCGAGGGGTGCGGGCAGAGCGGCGTCTGGTGCGACGGCGGCAGCGTGGCCGCGGCCGCGAGCGAGGTCCGGCAGCCGGCGGTCCACGGCGCGTATGTCGCGAGGTCGCCCCACGCGAACGTCTTCGAGGACTCGTCGGTGACCGACGCAGGGCAGGTCGGGCTGTTCGGGGAGGCGGAGCTCCGCGTCCGGCGCTGCACCATCGAGGCGCCGCGCACGTGCGGCGTCGCGGCGCACGGGCCGGTGTGGATGTCCCGTTCGACGGTGGCGCGCTCCGGCGGGTGGGGGGTCACGGTGGACAAGGGGGGCGACCTCCGCCTCGAGAGCACCACCATCGAGGGCTCGGCCAACGCGAACCTCGACGTGAAGGAGGGGCGCCTCGACGCGCGCGGCAGCACCCTCGCCGGAGGCTCGTCGTCGGGGCTCATCGTCCAGGGGCGCGGCCGTGCGCGCCTCGTCGAGACCTGCATCGAGGGGCACGCGCAGGGGAACGTGTACGCCATCAGAGGGGCGCGGTTGCTCGTCGTGCGGTCCACCGTTCGCGGCGCCGCCGTCGGGCTCTACCTGCAGGACGCCTCGGCCGCGATCGTCGACACGCGCGTCGAGTCGGCGCGCGCGCAAGCGCTCGACGTGCGCGGCACCCAGGCCCCCGTCCTCTACCGGTCGCACGTCGTCGGCGACATCACGGTCGCGGAGGGCGCGCGGGCGCGGCTCTCGGAGTGCGAGCTGGCGGGCGACGGCGCTGGCGAGGGTGCGCGCGTGGAGGTCGTGCCGTTCGACGAGGTGAGCGAGGAGATCGACCGGGTGGCGGCGTCGATCGACGAGGAGCCGCAGTTCGATGCTTGAGCGGCTCGGAGACGCGGAAATGTGCCGAATTCCGTTGAATGGCCCGCGCCGTGCGGCTGCGTCGTGACGTTCTCGTCGCGCTGTCGCTACGGATGAGCGTACGCTCGTGGGATGCTCGATCCCCGCTTCCCGCGCGTCTGGTTTGCGGCACTCGCGGCGGGGGCCCTCGCCTGCGGCGCCAGCTCGAACGGCGTCGCGTCGCTCGACGCGTCGGAGCGGGTCGACGGTGCGAAGCCGCCACCGAGCGGGGACGGGGGGATCGAACGAGACGCGGGCAAGTCGAAGCCGCACGAGACCGCGCGGGGAGGAGACGCGGGGCACGGCCACGACGCCGGGCAGCCATCCGACGCTGGCGGGCCGGGCGACGCGCACTCGAAGACGCCTCGTATGGCGGGGAAGCTCGACGCATCCACGACCGGTCCGGACGGGCTCCCGACGGGGCTGCACGTCGTCCGCGGGACGGGAGGCTCCCCTGGGCACATCGTCGACGGCAACGGTGACGTGATCCACCTGCACGGCGCCGACCGTTCGGGCACCGAGTTCGCGTGCACCTACCAGTCGGGCGGCGATGCGAGCGCCGGCTTCCCCGGCTTCTTCGACGGGCCGAACGATCAGGCCGGCGTGAGCGCGATGGCGAGCTGGCACATCAACGCCGTGCGCGTCCCGCTGAACGAGGACTGCTGGCTCGGGATCAACGGCCTCCCGATGAACGACTCCGCGGCCAACTACCAGGCCGCGATCGTGGCTTGGGTCAAGCTCCTGAATCAGAACGGGATGGTCGCGGTCATCGACCTCCACTGGGCCGCCCCTGGGACCGAGGCGACTTCGTCCGCGCTGGGGCAGCTCCCGATGGCCGATGCCGACCACGCGCCCGCCTTCTGGGCCTCCGTCGCCGGGGCTTTCAAGGACAACTCGTCGGTCATCTTCGATCTCTTCAACGAGCCGTACATCACCGACTGGGGGTGCTGGCTCCGCGGGGCCGCCGCGAGCGCCGGCTGCGCGGTCGACAAGTCGAACGACGGTTACGCGGTCGCCGGCATGGCGACGCTCCTCCAGGCGGTGCGGAACGCCGGCGCCGACAACGTCGTCATCATGGGCGGTCTCGGGTACTCCAGCGACTTCTCGAGCTGGGTCAGCTCCGTCGAGAGCCTCCCGACGCTCGCCGCGCCGCTCGACGGCCTCACCACCGACAACGTCGCCGCTTCGCTCCACACCTACGACTTCGGGTCGGACAACTCCGGCTGCCCGTCGCAGTACAACGGCTATGGGGGGACCTGCAACTCTGCCGCCACCACGCTCTCCAACATGTCGGCCGACACCGTCCTATCTGCCGGCTTCCCAATCCTGATGGGGGAATGCGGCATCTCGGCGTTCTCGACGTCGACCGCGTCCGACTTTTCGGGCGCCCAGATCATGGACCTCGAGACGTGGTTCGACGGGATGCTCACCTACATGGAGCGGCAGGACCAGGACTACATCGCCTGGTCCTGGAACACCGACACGGACCCCGTCCTGATCAGCGACTATGCGGGGACGCCGACTCCCGACTTCGGGACGACGTACCAGACTCATCTCTCGCAGTTCTGATCTCGCGACCGAAGCGCCCAGCTGCGGCGCCACCGTCCGCGAACACGCCCACGCGCCGATCAGAGAAACCGCCAGGACGCGAGGAGCGCCAGGGTCGTCTCCGCACACGGCCGACTCAGCGCCGTCCCCCTCCAATCCGCTTCACGAAGGCGGGGTCGAACACGCCGTCCACGCGGATCGAATACCGAAAGAACGGGTCGGCCAGTACCCCGTGGTAGTCCATGTCGTTGAACCAGTAGATCGGAGCGTCCACCACGACCGTCTCCGTCCGCTCCGGGTCGCACAGGTAGAAGCGCTTCCCTCGCCGAGGCGCGAACGAGATCGACTGCGCGACCGACAGCGCCTGCCCAGGCTCCGAGTCGCGGTGGAGCGGCGCGTGGTCATTGGCCTCGACGCCGAAGAGCACCGCGCGGCCGATCTCGCGAAACGGGAGGCTCTGGATGAACGCGACCGTCTTCGGGAACACCTCCCTCGCTTCCTCCGCGAAGTCCTTCCCGGCCCCCTGGTGCTTGTCCTCCCAGCGGTCGTTCTCGAGGAAGTGGTAGCAAGCCTTCCAGGGGAAATAGACCCCGTGAGCGTACTTCAGATAGAGCATCTGCGGCTTCGAGAGCGGGTGGTCGGTCTCGTCGCCAAATCGGTAGTCGCTCCGGTTGTCGACGTCGAAGAGGCTCGGGTCGTCGGCCAGCGAGACGAAGCGAAGGAACTCCTCTCGTGAGAGCTGCCCGATGACGTGGCAGTAGTCGACGTACGGGTCATCGTGCACCCACGGGGCGACGACGTTCATCCACTTGAGGCTCCCCCCGGTGTACGAGACGTCGACCTTGCTGAGCCCGTAGACGATCTCGGCGTCGAGCTCGTCGAAGCACGCCGTGTCGATGAACGGGGTCAGGTCGAGGTACGGGCGCCCCCAGATGCCGGCGAGGCTCACGGCTCGCCTCGATACGCGCGCGCCACCCTGGCGTCGAAGGCGTGAACGCCGTCCTCGTCGGTGGAGTAGGCCGCCGGTCGGTATCCC
>Ga0181534_10002645_pt1 | contig 10978 bp, 10 predicted proteins | sample PEATcosm2014_Bin_37_FD_119758 | JGI IMG/M metagenome (GOLD analysis project Ga0181534, IMG submission 119758) | Peatland microbial communities from MTU Mesocosm Facility, Houghton, MI, USA - PEATcosm2014_Bin17_10_metaG | ecosystem: Environmental > Terrestrial > Soil > Wetlands > Peat | place...
GGGGTTGGGCATGACAATCTTGCCCTTGTACTCCGGCTTGAGCAGGTCCTTCCAGGTTTCCGGCTTGGTCAACCCGGCCTTGGCGGCCTCCACGGTGTTGAAGCAGATGGTCGCGCCCCACACGTCCATGCCCACCCATGTCGGCGGATTGGTCTCGCTGACGTAGTGCTTGTTGAGCTTTTCAACGCCCTTGGGAGCGTAGGGCAGCAGCAGGTTGTCCTTGGCCAGCAGCAGCAGGGAGGACGCCGCCACCCCCATCACCACATCCGCCTGGGGCGCGGCCTTCTCCGCCAGGAGCTTGGCGGTGATGATGCCGGTGGAATCGCGCACCCACTTGATCTTGACATCCGGGTAGGCGTGTTCGAAGGAGGCCTGGTAGGCCTGGATCTGGTCCGCTTCCAGGGCGGTGTAGACCGTGAGCGGAGTCTGGGCGAAACAGGCGGTGCCCGCCACCCCGAGGGCAAGGCGGCACACGAACGATACCAGCAGGCGACGCGTATTCATGGGGACGCTCCTTGTCGGGTGGGTTTGGTTCACCCCTACTCTGACAAGGGCCGGTTTCAACCCTGGAACGATCCCGCACCATCTTTGTTAACAGGATCGCCCAGCCAACGGAATAGCATCGAATGCAGGGACTGGCGGGTGAGGGGCTTGGACAGATAGTCGTCCATTCCGGCCGACAGGCACCGTTCCCGGTCCCCTTCCAGGGCATGGGCGGTCATGGCGATGATGGGCAGCCGGGTGCCCAGGGCCCGTTCCTGTTCCCGGATCCTGGCCGTGGCGGTGAAACCGTCCATGTCGGGCATCTGGCAGTCCATGAAGACCAGGGCGAAGGGTTCCTCCTCCAGCCGCTGGAGGGCTTCCCTGCCGTTGTTGGCCAGTGCCATGGAAATGCCCATGGACTGGAGCATGACCTGGGCCACCTTCTGGTTGACCCGGTTGTCTTCGACCAGGAGCACCCTGGCGTTGAAGCGCTGGAGGGGCTGGCCGGGGGAGACCTTGGGTTCCGCTTCCCGGGAGAGGCCCAGGGGCAGCCGGACGGTGAAGGTGGATCCGATTCCCTCGCGGCTTTCCATGTCCACGGTGCCCACCATGCCCTCCACGATCCGGCGGCAGAGCACCAGGCCCAGCCCGCTCCCGCCGTATTTCCGGGAGGTCGACGCATCCGCCTGGGTGAAGGGCTGGAACAGGTGCGCCTGGGCCGCCAGGGGAATCCCGATCCCGGTGTCCTCCACCCTGAGCACGAGGGTGGCCCGGTCGGCCACCGGGTCCAGGGCTTTGAGCCCGATCCGTATCCGGCCGCTGGGGGTGAACTTGACCGCATTGCTGACGAGATTGGAAAGGACCTGGCGGATCCGGCCGGGATCGCCCAGCAGCTTGCGCGGCAGGTGTGGATCCAGGTCCACGGTGAGTTCCAGGGCACGGCCGCCGATCCTGGAACGGAACAGTTCCGCCACCTGGAGCACCAGCTGGGCCGGGTCGAAGGGGATCGCCTCGAACGCCAACTGCCCGGCCTCGATCTTGCTTAGGTCGAGAATATCGTTCAGGAGCGCCAGCAGGGCATCGCCGCTATGACCGATGGCTTCCACGTACTCCTTCTGCTCGGGACCGAGCTGGGTGTCCCTGAGCAGTTCGGCCATGCCCAGGACGCCATTCATCGGGGTCCGTATTTCATGACTCATATTGGCCAGGAATTCGCTTTTCGCGCGGTTGGCGCTCTCCGCGGCCGCCCGCGCCTGCTCCAGGTGCTCGATCAAAAGCCCTTTTTCCATGCCCAGCCGGATGGCGGAATCCAGGGTCTCGTGGAGGTAGCTGGCGCTGAGCAGCACCGCCGCCAGGAAAACGCCCACCATCCCCGCCAGGGCGTAGCGGATCGGATGGTAGGGCTGGATCAGCAGCACGGCCAGGAAAGGCACCGCCACCAGGGCCGCGAAGGTGCGGAAGGCCTTGGGAACCGAAGCCAGGAGCGGAACCGCGCCCGCCACCATTCCCGCCATGACCAGCCCGGTGAAGAGCATCGCCGTGTCCGAGGCGCGCCAGATGAAAAGGACCGAACCGAGGCCCCAAACGGAACCGGCCACCCGGACCGACTGGAGGTACCGGCGCCGCAAGACCGATGAACCGTCCGCGCCGACCTCCGCCCGATGAAACCCCGAGGCCAGCCGGATGCGCCAGGCCGCAACCAGGATGACCGCCAGCCACCAGCCCCAGTCCAGAACCGGCTCTGGGTGTAGAATATAATTAACAAATACAAGCAGGGTCGCATTGACCATCTGGACGATTTGAGCGATCCCGGCATTGCGGAACAACAGGGCCGTTTTCTGGCGCTGGGTTTCAGCTTCGATATCCTCACGGTTGAACAGGATGGGTTCCATTTCAGAAATCATACTTGAACCTCCCCTCTCCAAAGGAAAGGGATTCTCGGGTTCCCGCCCCAGGCATCCTGAACCCATTCTCAATTCATCCCGGGATCAGGCCGCGGGCCCGGCCGGGGCCGGCGCCCATGGCCCCTGGGCGGGGTCTGGACCTGAGGGTGGCGCGGCAGCACCTGGCCAAAGCCGGACATGAAGTTCAGCCGGGTGATTTGGCGGTCCTCCCAGGTGATGGTCATGAGGGTGAGGGCGTGTTCGGGGCCCGGTCGGGGAAAGGTGATGGTGATGGTCCGTTCCGGACCATTCTCGAGCACGACCCAGGAACTGTTCCGGACCTCAGGGGCATCGGAACCCTGCGACAGGACGGGAATCCGGTCCCGCCACTTCGCCACGAAGGCCAGGAAGAAGGAATCGTCCGCATAACCGGCCCGCACTTGCGGCCATTGTTCCAGGAGCCGCCGGCTTCCGGCGTCGGTCCGGAGCCATTCGGTCAGGTGCCGGATCCGGTCCCACTCGGGGAGCCGGACCGCTTCCGCCAGGGCGTAGGGGCCGGACAGGGGCAAGGCGAGCTGGGTCCGAGGCCCGTGGCGATGGAGCGTCTCGTCAGCCGCCAGGCCCCCGCAATAACCCAGGGCGAAGAGAGTCAGTACGATGGCCTTGGCAGGAAAGTTCATGGCAAACTCCAACCGGATGCCGGGCAAACCTGGGTGAGGGTGGGTATACCGTCTTGGATGCCTGATGGCTGGAATGGTTGAGTCATGGTGGAGGTTCCATTGCCGACGCCGTCCTGCTGCCCGTCGCCCTCGGCGTCGCTCAGGCCGCCCAGGCTCCGGACCCGGCCGGCACCCCGTGGCCCGCCGGCTGGCCAGTCTACGATCTCCTCGTCATCGTCGTCGAGGTGAACAAGCACTACCGCCAGATCCTCAATACTCCCGATGCACCTCACATCAGCTGACGCGACCTCCGGTCACAGTCCGCCCCGAAGGTTGGCGCAGGTCCAGAGGGCCCCGTCCTTCTCCCGCAGCAGGGCCACCAGCTTGCCCTGGTGCAGGCCCCGCACCGGCGGCGCCGGATCGGGGAAGCCGTCCGGCATGGCCCAGGCGGGCCCCTGGATCTCCCCCAGGGGAATCGGCCTGCCGTGCAGCAGATGATCCGCTTCGAGGTCGTCGAGCACCCGCAGCGGGCACCAGGGCACCAGCTGCCCGCCCTGCAACAGGGTCCTGACCCCGGCGCCGGGGTCGTTCCAGGGGCCGATGGCGGTTCGGGCCAGGGCCGAGAGGTGCGCCGGACAGCCCAGGGCGCGGCCCAGGTCCCGGGCCAGGGATCGCACGTAGTAGCCCCCCTTGCAGGTGATGCGCAGGACCGAGGATCGCGGCAGATCGTGGCTGACCCAGGCGGCCTCGTGCAGGTAGACCCGGGATGGCGGCAGATCCACCACTTCGCCCCGATGGGCCTTCTTGTAGGCGGCTTCGCCGCCGATCTTCTTGGCGCAGGTGTCGGGCGGAATCTGGTCCCGCCAGCCCATGAATCCCGCCAGGGCGCCCTCCAGGGCCTCCACGGACGGGACCGGCCCTTCGGCCACCACCAGGCCCAGATGGTCGCAGGTGTCGGTCTCGGCGCCCCAGGCCACCTGGGCCAGGTAGGTCTTGGGGAGGGGATGCATGAGATCCATGAGCCGGGTGGCCTGCCCCGCCAGCACCAGCAGCAGGCCCTCGGCGAACGGATCGAGGGTGCCGCCGTGGCCCAGGGCCAGTTTCTTCAGCCCGGCTTCGTAGGCCTCGTGCTTGAAGCCCCGCACCACATCGAAGCTGCTGCCGCCGACCTCCTTGTGGACCAGGTAGATCCCGCTGTTCAAGCATCCCCCCGGGCCGGATCGGCCTCCAGCTCTTCCCCTGCGGGCGGGACCGGGCGCGCGGCCTCCTCTTCCTTGATCTTGGCGAAAATGGCCTCGATCTTGTTCCCCTGTTCCAGGGTGGCGTCGGGGAAGAACTGGAGCTCGGGCACCCGCCGCATCTTGAGGTGCTTGGCCAGATGGCTGCGCAGGAAACCCGAAGCGCGGCCCAGGGCCTTGCGCGAACGATCCACCTGCGCCTCGTCGCCCAGCACCGTGTAGTAGACCCGGGCGAGGCTGCGGTCCCCGGTGAGCCGCACCGCCGTCAGGGTGAGGAACCCCAGGTCGGGATCCCGCAGTTCCCGCTGGATGAGCGTGGATAGCATGAAGTGGACTTGATCTTCCAATTGTTCTGGGCGCAGCATGGTTCAATTCCTCTAGCAGGTAACCAGTGTAACCGGGCATCCGGGTACGGATGGCCGAGGATGAGGGGCATGGACGTGGGCGAGTGGTTCAAGGATTGGTTCGACAAGGATTACGCTGCCATTTATGGGCATCGGGACGGCCTGGAGGCCGAGGCCGCCGTGGCCATGGCCCTGGCCCGGGCCCCGCAGCTCGCCGCCGGCCCGGTGCTGGACCTGGGCTGCGGCAGCGGGCGCCACCTGGAGGTCCTGCGCCGCAGCAATCCGCTCGCCTTCGGCCTGGACCTGTCCAGGGACCTGCTGGCCATGGCGCCGGCCCACCTGCGGCCCTGGCTGCTGCGGGGCGACATGCGCCAGCTCCCGCTGCGGCCGTCGTCCCTGGCGGCCATCTGCATGTGGTTCACCCCCTTCGGCTATTTTTCCGACCAGCAGAACCGCGCCCTGTTCCAGCGGCTCCAGGATCTGCTCCGGCCGGGAGGAGTGCTGGTGCTGGACTACCTGAACGCCGCCTTCGTGCGCGCCCATCTGGTCGCCGAAGACGAGGCCCTGCACGGAAGCATCCGGGTGAAGAGCCGAAGGACCCTGGAGGGGGACCGGCTGGTGAAGCGCATGACCCTCACCCACCTGGAAACCGGCCGGATCCGCCAGGCCGAGGAGTCGTTGCGTCTTTACGACCCCCAGGACCTGCGGGCCCTGGCCACGGCCTGTGGCCTGGAATTGCAAGGGGAAGCCGGAGATTACCAAGGCAACCCGTTCGACCCGGAGCTTTCGTCCCGCTGGATTGGATTCCTGGGACGGCCCTAATCGGATAAGATACATATGACCATGCCTGGAGGAAAACATGAGTTTTAAGACGCTACGTGATATCGATGTCAAGGGCCACCGGGTCTTCCTGCGCGCCGATCTCAACGTTCCCATCAAGGACGGAATCATCGCGGATACCACCCGGATCCGGGAGACCCTGCCCACCCTCAATTTCCTGCTGAAGGGAGGGGCGTCGGTGGTGCTCTGTTCCCATCTGGGCCGGCCCAAGGGCATCGGCTTCGAGGCGGAGTTCAGCCTGGCCCCGGTGGCCGAGTGGCTCAAGGCCCAGGGCCTGGATCTGCGTCTGGCCAGCGGTGTGGCCGGCGAGAAGGTCGAAGCGGAGGCCGCGGCCCTGCAGCCCGGCCAGATCCTGTTGCTGGAGAACCTCAGGTTCGAAAAGGGCGAAACCAAGAACGACCCCGCCTTCGCCAAGGCCCTGGCCCGTCTCGCCGACACCTACGTCAACGACGCCTTCGGTTCGGCCCACCGGGCCCACGCCTCGGTGAGCGGAATGGTTCCGGACTTCCCGGCCGGCCGCGCCGTGGCGGGCTTCCTCATGGAAAAGGAACTGACCGCCCTGGGCAAGATCATGCACGACCCCGAGCGGCCCCTGATCGCGGTCATGGGTGGCTCCAAGGTCTCGGACAAGATCGGGATCATCCGCCAGTTCTTCGGCAAGGCCGACACCATCCTGGTGGGCGGAGCCATGAGCTTCACCTTCCTCAAGGCCATGGGCATCGGCATCGGCAAGAGCCGCTGCGAAGAGGACAAGCTGGATCTGGCCCTGGCCCTGCTCAGCGAGGCCAAGGCCGCCGGCACCCGGCTGCTGCTGCCCCTGGACCACGTGGTGGCCAGTGAGTTCAGCGCCGACGCCGAGTGCGACATCACCCAGGACCAGGCCGTGCCCGAGGGCAAGATGGGCCTGGACATCGGCCCTGAAACCGTGGCCATCTACACCGAGGAGATCCGCAAGGCGCGGACCATCCTCTGGAACGGGCCCATGGGCGTGTTCGAGATGGAACCCTTCGCCAGCGGAACCCTGACCCTGGCCGAAGAGATGGCCGATGCCGCCGATCATGGCGCCTACGTCCTGGTTGGCGGCGGCGACAGCGTCACCGCCGCGGCCAAGGCCGGCGTCACCAAGCGCATGAGCCACATCTCCACCGGCGGCGGCGCCAGCCTCGAATTCCTAAGCGGCATGGAGCTCCCCGGAGTCGCCGCCCTTCAAACCAAATAGATCGGAGCAGGACAATGAAGAAGATGGTCGTCGCCAACTGGAAGATGAATCACCTGCTCAAGGACGCCGAAGCGTTCGGCACCGAGTTCAAGGCTTCGTACAAGCCCATGGCCAACGTCGCCGTGGCCGTAGCTCCGCCCGCCACCCTCCTGGCCTCCCTGAGCAGGGAGATGGGCAGCCTGCTGCCGCTGTACGGCCAGAACGCCCATGCCGCGCCCAAGGGCGCCTTCACCGGCGAGCTGTCCATGGCCCAGCTGCAGGATGCCGGCGCGACCGGGGTTCTGCTGGGACACAGCGAGCGCCGGCAGTTCTTCGGGGAAACCGAGGAGACCCTGGTGCCCAAGCTTCTGGCCGCCCGCGCCCAGGGTCTGCTGCCCATGCTCTGCGTCGGTGAAACCCTGGCCCAGCGTGACGGCGGCTCCACCCTGGACGTGCTCCGGGCCCAGCTGGCCATCCTGGCCCAGGTGGGCCCCGGCCCCCTGGCCCTCGCCTACGAGCCGGTCTGGGCCATCGGCACCGGTCGCGTGGCCACCCTGGCCCAGATCAAGGAAGTGCATGCCTTCATCCGCATGGAGCTGAACGCCCTGCTGGGGGCTTCCGGCCAGGAAGTGCCCATCCTGTACGGCGGCAGCGTCACCCCGGACAACTTCCCTGAAATCCTGGGGATTCCCGACGTGGCCGGCGGCCTGGTGGGAGGCGCCAGTCTGGTGGCAGGCAAGTTCCTCCAGCTCATCGCCCAGGCCCAGGCCACGGTCTGAGCTCCATTTCCGGACGAAACAGGGGCCGCGCCAGCGCGGCCCCTTCCCTTTTTGCGCCCGGCCCGGTCCACACCCGCATGGACCCGGCCCTCACTCACCTTCCGTCCTGGATCCGGAATGAAACCCAGAAGAAATTCGACGTTCATGCGGTTTGAGTCAGACTGAGGAACGCGAAAGGCGGGTGAGGCATGGCTGGTGAAACTCACGAGATCCCGGTACCGGCCGAACCTGGACCGGACCCGCGCCAGCTTGCAGCCCTGCGTCAGGAGAGCCGCTTCCTGCACTCCCTGATGGAGCATTTTCCCGACCGCATCTACTACAAGGATCGGCAAAGCCGTTTCATCTACGGCAGCAGATCCTTCGCCCGGCTGTTCAATCTGGAGGATCCGTCTGAATTCATCGGCAAGACCGACTTTGATTATTTCAGCGAAGCGCACGCCAGGGCGGCCTTCGAGGACGAACAGGAGATCATCCGCACCGGTGACGCCAAATTGAACATGGAAGAGATGGAAACCTGGCCCGACGGCCGGGTGACCTGGTGCTCCACCTCCAAGGCGCCGTTCCGGGACGACCAGGGCCGAATCGTCGGGACCTTCGGCATATCCCGGGACGTCTCCGAGCGCAAGACGGCGGAGCTGGAACACAAGCGCATGGAGGTCCAGCTGCGCCATGCCCAGAAGCTGGAATCCATCGGATCCCTGGCGGCGGGCATCGCCCACGAGATCAACACCCCCACCCAGTACATCGGAGACAACACCTCCTTCCTGGGTGGCGCCCTGCCCGGAATCCTTGCCTGCCTGCAATCCCAGCGCCAGTTTCTGCTCCACCTGAAATCCAGGCAGGCCCTCCCGGCGGAGGGAGCCGATGTTCTGCGCCAACTTGAGGACCTGGAACTGGACTACCTGGTCGAGGAGGTGCCCAAGGCCATCCGCCAGACCCTGGACGGTGTCGCCCGGGTAGCCACCATCGTCAATGCGATGAAATATTTTTCACATCCCGGGGACGAGGCCAAGACCCCGGCGGACCTGAACAAGGCCATCGAAAGCACCCTCATCGTCTCCCGCAACGAGTGGAAGTATTTGGCGGAGCTCGAAACCGACCTGGATCCCCACCTGCCCCTGGTGCCTTGTCTCCAGGGCGAGGTCAACCAGGCCATCCTCAATCTCGTGGTCAACGCCGCCCATGCCATCGAAGAATCACGGGGCGGCCGTACAACGGGCCGGCTGGGACGGATCAGGGTCGAAACCCGCCAGGTGGGCCGGGAGGTTCGGATCTCGGTTGCGGACGACGGGATGGGAATCCCCCCGGGCATCCGCGACCGGATCTTCGAGCCCTTCTTCACCACCAAGGCGGTGGGCAAAGGCACTGGGCAGGGCCTGGCCATCGTTCATGCGGTGGTGGTGGAGAAACACGGTGGCCGGATTACGGTGGAATCCGAACCCGGAACCGGGACCACCTTCAACCTGTTCCTCCCCCTGGAGCCCCCCGGCGTCCCCCCGGCCCGAGGCTGAGGGGACGCGAGGCCTGGCCCGTTTCAGGGAGTGACGGCCACCGTCAAGGCACATGGGCGGATGCCCCCGAGATTCCGGGTCAGGAGGAACGGCGGATCAGGTGGAGCAGGGATTCAAACGCCGAAACGAGGCCCGCTCCGGTTTCGAACCGTCCCGGCTCGGCCTCGGTCCAGGCCCCCGGATCCAGGGTCGCCCCGGCCGCGGCCAGACGGCGCCGCTCATCCTCTTCCTGGATCTGCCGGGTGTGGCTCTTCTCCAGGCCGCCGGCGTCGATGAAATCCAGCACCTGGCGCAGCTTCTCCTTGTCGAACCAGAGGCCGTGGTCCTTGCATACGTCCAGCACCACTCCGGAGATGCGGCCGTAATTGGTTCGGTTCATCAGTTTCCCGCACTGGGGACAGGGCCGGTAGTGCACCGCCTCCAGGTGGACCGGAACCTTGACCCCAGTTCCGGGGAGGGCCCCCAGGATCTCCCCCCGCTCCGCCCGATCGGCGGCGAGATGTTCGAAATTGCTCTGCCCCACCCAGACGCCGCCGCAGGTGTGGCACTGGTCCAGGCTCACCCCGCCCACGGAAGTGACCACCAGGGCCGACGCGCAGCCCGGGCAGGCCAGGCCGGCGCCGCCCTCCTCGGCCCGCTGGATGGCGGCCCCGCAGCGGGGACAGTGGCTCGCCTGGAGCCCCACCATGCCGAAGCATTGAGGGCAGGCCACGGTGGCCAGCTGGCTCTTGCAGTAGGGACACTGGAGATCATTCTCCCCTACCGTGGCCCCGCAGGATTGGCAGTGCAGCGTTTTGGCTTCCATGATCACCCATATTACCGTAAGCGCCGCTCCCGGAGCGTAGAGAACCCCAGGAGTCTATGATGGTGAAGGAGGCAGCATGCTCATTCTCATGGACCAGACCGCGACCGGGGACCAGATCCAAGCGGTGATGGCGCTCCTGGAACAGGCGGGCATCCGCGGCCTGATCCAGGAATCTCCGGTGGCCACCAGCATCCTGGCCCCCAACGCCTCCCGGGCCCTGAAGACCGACCGGATCGAACCCATGGGCGGGGTCAACCGGGTAGTGCCCATCACCTCTCCCTTCAAGCTGGCCTCCGCCGACGGCGCCCCGGGCCGCACCGTGGTGGATGTGCGGGGGGTCAAGGTGGGAGCCAGGGACTTGGCGGTCATGGCTGGCCCGTGTGGCGTGGAGAGCCGGGAACAGCTGTTCACCGTGGCGCGCTACGTGGCCGAAAGCGGGGTCAAACTGCTGCGGGCCGGAGCCTTCAAACCCCGCACCAGCCCCTATGCGTTCCAGGGCATGGGCAGCGAGGCGCTCGCCCTGCTGGAGGAAGTCCGGCGGGAATTCGATCTGGGCATCGTCAGCGAAGCCACCGAAGTGGAGAACTTCGAGGAAGTGGAGCGAACCGCGGACCTCATCCAGCTGGGCGCCCGGAACATGCAGAACTTCGCCCTGCTCAGGCGCGCCGGGCGCTCGGAAAAGCCGGTGCTGCTCAAGCGGGGTCCCGCGGCCACCCTGGAGGAATGGCTGTTCGCCGCGGAGTACATCCTCTCCGAAGGCAACCGGAACGTCATCCTGTGCGAGCGCGGCATCCGCACCTGGAGCCTGCACGCCCGCAACACCCTGGACGTGAGCGTGATCCCCGCAGCCAAGGGCCTCACCCACCTGCCGGTCATCGCCGATCCCAGCCACGCCTCCGGCCGCCGGGACCTGGTGATTCCGTGCGCCCGGGCCGCGGTGGCCGCCGGGGCCGACGGCCTGATCGTGGAGACCCATTGCCAGCCTGAAAAGGCGCTCAGCGACGGCCCCCAGGCCCTGCTGCCCTGGGACTTCTTCAAGATGGTGGACCAGGCCCGGAGGATCCGGGAGGTCCTGGTCCAGGACGGTCCGGGGACCTACTAGGGCGTGTTTGCAAAGCTAGGACAGGTATGGCTTATGCCCGAACCGGCACAGCACCAGCACCTGCTTGAACGGTCGGCGCGCCTCGTAAGGAACCAAGCCCCCCTCGGGTCGGGCCCTTTGGGCCCCATGTCCTACC
>Ga0181534_10002647_pt1 | contig 10973 bp, 9 predicted proteins | sample PEATcosm2014_Bin_37_FD_119758 | JGI IMG/M metagenome (GOLD analysis project Ga0181534, IMG submission 119758) | Peatland microbial communities from MTU Mesocosm Facility, Houghton, MI, USA - PEATcosm2014_Bin17_10_metaG | ecosystem: Environmental > Terrestrial > Soil > Wetlands > Peat | place...
CAGGTGCGGCAGGTGCGGCAGCCTCCGTATCCGGCAGAGGGGCGATCGCACCGACGGACGGGGCCGTCCCCAGCTCGTGCTCCACCACTGAATCCGAAGCAGCCCCAGCTTCCGAACCAGCCCCAGCACCCGCAGCACCCGCAGCACCCGCAGCACCCGCAGCACCCGCAGCACCCGCAGCAGCAGCGGCACCCGCAGCAGCAGCGGCACCCGCAGCAGCAGCGGCCGAGGCCGAGGCCGGCGCGGCGAGCTGGGCGTGACGCTCCAACTCCAGGCGGAGTGCCTCCCGGCCGGGCAGCTCGATGGGGACATCCATGCCGGACTCGTCGTAGGCCGACGGCTCCCCGTCATACTCGTCCCCGTCGAACTCGCCTCCGTCCACCTCGTACGCGGCAACCTCGTACGCGGCAACCTCCTCCGTGGCCACCGCATGCCCGATGGTGCCGCCGTCCACCGGGTCCATCGGGTCCGTCGCATGGTCAGCCGGACCAGCACCGGCCAGCGCGGGCCCCGACCACTCCCCGACCACAGCCGGGACCGGATCCACGATCGCCTCCCGGACCAACGTGGACCCGGCGTGCGCCACCCCGGGCAGAGGACGCACCGAGTGGGCCTCGAGCCGACCGAGACGCCCGGCCGAGACCTCGAAGGCCACCACCGTCCCCACGTCGATGTGGCGCGACCCGTCGGTGATGGCCGTGCAGTGGAAGTCGATCCGGTGCCCGGTCCCGAAGGAGATGACACCGAGGCCCCGGGGATCGTCGAACTCGGCCACGTCCCCGACCAGCGGGTTCCGACCCGCCGGGACCCGGTCCGAAGGTCCGCTCCAGATGGTCGGTTGGGGCGCCATGGTCAGTGGACGATCTTGGACAGGGCCAGCTCGATGATGTCGGTGGCGCCCCGGTCCTTGAGGGCCGGGATCAACACGTTGATCTCCGACTTGGGCACCACGGTCTCGACGGCGAACCCGCCCCCGCCGAAGAGCTCCGAGACGGTGGGTGAACGCAGCGAGGGCAGGACCTCGATGACCCCGGGCAGCTGCTCGGCAGGCACGTTGAGCTTGACCAGGACCTTGCCCCGGGCCTCGAGGGCCCCCTGCAGCAGGGTCAGGAGCTGCTCCATGGCATGGCGCTTGTCCGAGTCGGCCGCGGCGGCGGGATTGGCGATGAGCTCGGTGTGCGAGATGAGCAGGGTCTCCACGATGGTGAGCCCGGCGGCCCGCAGGGCCCGACCGGTCTCGGTGATCTCCACCACGCAGTCGGCGATGTCGGGCACCTTGGCCTCGGTGGCGCCGTAGGACAGGCTGACCTCGGCCTTCACCCCGTGGCGCTCGAGGTACCGGCTGGTCAGCTCGGGGTACTCGGTGGACACCCGCACCGATCCGCCCGGGCCGGTCCCGGCATGGGCCAGGTCGGCCACCGAGGTGACCGGGGAGTCGGTGGGGACGGCCAGCACCACCCGCACCGGGTTGGCCGTGGCCTTGGAGTACTGGAGGACGCCGAGCGAGGTCACCGCGCTCCCTCGCTCCTCGATCCAGTCACGGCCGGTGATGCCCACGTCGAAGAGGCCGTCGGCCACGTACACGGGGATCTCCTGGGGGCGGAGGATGCGGACCTCGTCCACCCGGGGATCGTCGATGGTGGCCCGGTAGTCGACCTCCGAGGACCGGGTCACGCTCAGGTCGGCGGCGGCGAACAGCTCGAGGGTGGCCTTCTCGAGCGAGCCCTTGGGGAGGACCAGCCGGAGCATCAGCGCCTCCCGACCGAGAACCCGACGCGGGAGCCGGACGACAGCGACGCCACCGACGAGAGGGCGGCCACGGTGGCCAGTGCCGTCTCGGCTGCCTCACGGCCCTTGTTGGCCTCGTTGTCGGCCGAGCGCACCAGGGCCTGATCGACGGTGTCGGTGGTGAGCACGCCGAAGACCACGGGGATGCCGGTGTCCAGTTGGACGCGCTGCAGGCCCGAGGCGCACTCGCCGGCCACGAAGTCGTAGTGCCCGGTGTCGCCCCGGATGACCGCGCCCAGGCAGATGACCGCGTCCACCGACTCGGACAGGGCCAGCTTCTGGGCCACCACCGGCAGCTCGAACGCTCCCGGGGCCCACACCACGACGGCCCGGGACAGGTCACAGCCGGCCTCGTCCAGGGCGTCGAGGGCACCGGTCAGGAGCCGGTCGGTGATGCCTCCGTTGAACTCGGCGCAGGCCAGGCCCACCCGGGCCCCCGAGCGCTCCGGGCCGCCCGCTCCCGACGCCGATCCGTCGATGGCCGTGCCCACCCGGGCCGAGGCCCGGTGCTTGGCGTCGTCGGGCAGGAGGGTGAGGTCAGAGGACGTCATCGAGGCCTTCGAGCAGGTGGCCCATCCGCTCCCGTTTGGTCCGCAGGTACTCGATGTTCTCGGGTGTCGGGGTGGACTGGATGTTCACCCGCTCCACGATGTCGAGGCCGAAGCCCTCCAGGCCCCCGTACTTGGTGGGGTTGTTGGTCATCAGCCGCATGGTGGTGACACCCAGGTCGACCAGGATCTGGGCCCCGATCCCGTACTCGCGGGAGTCGGCGGGCAGGCCCAGCTCGAGGTTGGCGTCGACGGTGTCGAAGCCCTCCTCTTGGAGGTTGTAGGCCCGGAGCTTGTGGGCCAGGCCGATGCCCCGGCCCTCGTGGCCGCGCAGGTAGACGATGACACCGCTGCCGTTGTCGTTGATGGCCGACATGGCCCCGTGCAGCTGGGGCCCGCAGTCGCACCGCACCGAGCCGAACACGTCGCCGGTGAGGCACTCGCTGTGCACGCGCACCAGGGTGTTCTCGCGGCCGGCCACCTCGCCCTTGACCAGGGCCACATGGTGCTCCCCGTCCAGGACCGACTCGTAGGCGTAGACGGTGAACTCCCCGAAGTCGGTGGGCACCCGGGCGTCGGCGATGCGGCGCACCAGCTTGTCCTTGTGGCGGCGGTAGCGGATCAGGTCGGCGATGGAGATGAGGTGGAGGCCGTGCTTCTGGGCGAACTCGGTGAGCTCGGGCAGACGGGCCATGCCCGTCTTGTCCTCGGTGACCACCTCGCACAGGAGGCCGGCCGGGGACATGCCGGCGGCCCGGGCCAGGTCCACGGCGGCCTCGGTGTGGCCGGCCCGCTTCAGCACCCCGCCCGGGCGGTAGCGCAAAGGGAAGACGTGGCCGGGCCGGTTGAAGTCGGCCGGGCGGGCGTGAGGGTCGGCCAGGGCCTTGATGGTGGCGGCCCGGTCCTCGGCCGAGATCCCGGTGGTCGTCCCGTGGCGGTAGTCCACGCTCACGGTGAAGGCGGTCCGCTGGGCCTCGGTGTTGGAGGTGACCATCAACGGGAGGTCGAGGTGCTCCACCCGTTCGGGGGTGAGCGGCACGCAGATCAGGCCGGACGTGTGGTCCAGAAAGAAGGCGATCTTTTCCGGGGTGACGGCATCGGCCGCCATGATCAGGTCGCCCTCGTTCTCGCGGTCCTCGTCGTCGACCACGACCACGATCTCGCCGCGGCCCACCGCGGCGATGGCATCCTCAACTGCTGAAAAGGGCATCGACCCCTGGTCTCCCTCTGTACGGCGCCTCGTGCCCGGTGCGGGGCATGCGGCGCGCTGTTCGTGTCCGATGCTGTCGGTGCGGGCACGGGGCCGTGACACCAACCCTCTTCTAGTGTCGGCCTGCATCGGGCTGGCCTTAGGCAATTTCTCGACTCGGTTGGCAGGTCCTCAGGCTGAGTACGCACGTAATTCGACCCGAAGATCACCCCCCAGGCTAGTCACCGAGTGCAGAGATCCCCGCCATAGCCGGTCGATCGACGGGGCCCCCGGCCCGTCGAACAGGGATCGGGCATCGCTACCGCCGAACAGGGCCGGAGCCAGGTAGAGCACATAACGGTCCACCAGGCCGGACGCGTGGAAGGCGTGGGCCACCGTGGGCCCTCCCTCCACGAGCACGGAGAGCACTCCCCGTCGGCCGAGCTCGTCGAGGACACCGCCCAGGTCGCCGCCCAGCTCGAGCGCCGGTCCCACCGCGGCGCCGGTGGGGACGGCGCCCAGGACCACCCGGAGGGGTTGCTCGTCGGGGCCGCGGAAGAGCGGGTCCCCCGCCGGCAGCCGCACGGTCAGTGCGGGGTCGTCCGTCCGCACAGTGCCCGCCCCCACCAAGACGGCGTCGGAGCGCGCCCGCAGCCGGTGCGCGTCCAACCGGGCCTCGTCCCCGGTGATCCACTGGCTGGACCCGTCGGGCGCGGCCGTACCGCCGTCCATGGTGGCGGCCAGCTTGAGGACCACCCACGGGCGCCCGGACCGCCGGTGCTTCACGTAGGGGGCCAGCTGCTCCGAGACGGCGTCGACCCCCACCCCCACCTCGACCTCGATGCCGGCCGAACGCAGGGCGGCGATCCCCGTCCCGTCGACCCGGGGGTCGGGGTCGCCGATGCCCACCACCACCCGCCGGATGCCCGAGGCCAGGATGGCCTCGGTGCAGGGGGGTGTCCGGCCCTGGTGCGAGCACGGCTCCAGGGTGACGTAGAGGGTGCCCGACCGGGCCCGCTCACCGGCGGCCAACAGGGCCGACACCTCGGCGTGGGGTCCTCCGGGGGGGGCGGTGGCCCCGACGAAGTACGAGGGACCGCCCAGCCTGTCCGGCGCGCCCGAGCCGTCCGGCCCGTCCGGCACCACCACCGCCCCCACCCAGGGGTTGGGCGACGTGCGTCCCCGCACCGACTCGGCTGCCTCCACGGCGCGGGCCATCCATCCGGCATCCGGCCCGCCGGCGGGAGCGCTCGGCACCGGGAGGCCCGGGGGGTCGTCCGGTGGGCTCAGGACGGCTCGCCCGCCACGGTCCCGAGGGCGGCGCGCAGGATGTCCTCGGCCGCGGCCAGCGGATGGGCCCGGCCGAACACCGCCGAGCCGGCCACGAAGACATTGGCCCCCGAGCGGGCCGCGTCCACCACGGTGTCCGTGTCGATGCCGCCGTCCACCTCCACGTCGAGGGAGAGCCCCGCCCGGTTGGCCGCCGTGCGCACCTGGCGCACCTTGGGCATCACATCGGCGATGAACGACTGCCCCCCGAAGCCGGGGAACACCGTCATGCACAGGATCAGGTCGACCTGCTCGAGGAAGGGCTCGAGGGCCCCGAAGGGGGTGTCGGGGTTGGCGGCCAGGCCCACCCGCAGGCCGAGGTCGCGCATCTGGGCGATGTGTTCGGCGGTGTTGCCCACCTCCACATGGACGGTGCACCCGTCCGAGCCGGCGTCGCGGAACGCCTCGAGGAACCGGCCGGGATCGGTGATCATCAGGTGGGTGTCGAAGAACAGGTCGGTGTGGTCACGGAGCGAGGCCACCACCGGAGGGCCGACGGTCAGATTGGGGACGAAGTGGCCGTCCATGACGTCGACATGGAGCCACGTGGTGCCGGGCGACACCACGTCGACGGCGTCGGACAGACTGCCGAAGTCGGCCGAGAGGATCGACGGGGCCACCCGCATCTCGGGGCGCAGCTCGGGTGGCGGGGGGACGGGGGCCATCGTGGGTGAGCCTACCGGTGGGCCGGCGCGACCCACGGCCCCAACCGCTCGTCGGGCGCGGGACGCACACCGCGGACCCACTCGTCGGCGGCCATGGGCCTCTTCCCCTCCGGATGCACCGTGACCAGGCGCAGCCGCGTCCCGCCACCGGCCCAGACGTGGGTTCCCTCCAGGGTTCCCGGCTCCCCCACCGGTGGCGCCACGCCGTCCTCCCCGGGGACCCCGGCCGCCGCCAGGACCCCGAGGCGGTGCCGGCGGAACGTGGTCCACGCCTTCCCCACCCGGACCACGCGGCGGAGCTGGGTGGCCGGCTCGTCCCACCGGAGCTCCCGCTCGCCGGGGAGGATCTTCTCGGCGTAGGACGGCGTGCCCACCTGGTCGCGGGGCCGCGGCAGGCCGGCTCGACCGCCGGCGAGGTGCTGCTCGAGGAGACCGCACCCGAGCACGACCAGACGGGACCGCAGCTCCTCGGCCGTCTCGTCATCCCCGATGGCCGTGGCCACCTCGGCGTAGATCCCCCCGGTGTCGAGGCCGGCCTCCACCGCCATCAGGCACACGCCGGTCTCGGCATCGTCCTCCAGGATGGCCCGCTCCACCGGAGCCGCGCCCCGCCACCGCGGCAGCAGGGAGAAGTGCAGGTTGACCATGGGCAAACGTTCGAGCACGGCCACCGGCACGATGCGGCCGTAGGCCACCACCACCCCCAGCTCGGCTCCGACCTCCAGGGCCTCGTCGAGGGAGTCGGTGACCGCCAGGCCCAGGGCGGTGGCCGCCGCCTTGACCGGGCTGGGAGCGAGGGAGCTGCCCCGTCCCCGGCGCTTGTCGGCCCGGCTCACCACCAGGGCCACGTCGTGCCCGGCCCGCACCAGGGTGCGCAGCGGCTCCACCGCCGCCTCGGGAGTCCCCAGAAACACCAGGCGAGCCATGCCGTGACGCTATCGGGCCGGTCCGGTCACCACCGGGACCGGGTCAGACCTCGCGGTCGCTCCCGGCCGAGACCAGCTTGGCCTCCATGGCCGAGGTGTCGAGGCCCAGGGCGCGGTCCCGCAGGACCCGCAGCGCCTGCCTGCGCATGTCGTCCTCGAGGCGCTCGACCATGAGGACGCCATCGAGGTGGTCGACCTCGTGCTGGAACACCCGGCCCAGGAACTCGTCGGCCTCGATGGACAGCTCCTCGCCGTGGATGTCGTGGCCGCGGAGGTGGACCCGGTCGGGCCGGACGAGGCCCAGCCGCAGCCCGGGGATGGAGAGGCAGCCCTCGTCGTAGTACCACTCGCCGTCCGTCTCCACGATGGTCGGGTTGACGATGGCCTGGGGGCCCTCGCCGACGTCGTAGACGAAGAGCCGCTTCTGCACGCCCACCTGGGGGGCGGCCAGTCCGGCCCCCTCGGAGTCGTACATGGTCTCGACCATGTCCTCCACCAGGCGCGCCAACGTGGCGTCGAACTGGTCGACGTCGCGGGCCACCTGCTTCAACACCGGATCGCCATAGACCCGGACGGAGTACGAGGACATGGGACCATTCTACGGTGCGCACCGGCGGTCGCGCCCATGCCGGCTGTCGGCAGGTCACCAGGTCACCAGGTCATGGCGCCGTGCCCCGAGGCCGGTCCACGCTCAGGCGTCGGTCGGGTCGACCTCCACCCGCAGGCGGCCGGCGGGCCGGGGCACCGCGGCCAGACCGTCGCACAGGGTGGTGTGGTCCGGCGCCCGGAGCAGCCACCGGTCCCCGTCGGCCGACACCGTGATCCCCTCCACGGCCGCCACGCCCTCGGCGTAGGCGGGGCCACCGGGGCCCCGGAGCACGGCCAACGCTCCGAAGGGCGGGAGCCCGAGCGCCCGGCGGATCTCCCGTTCCGGCCCGGCGGCCATGGCGGGGTCGGCGTGCACGGCCGCCCGGAGCACCTCGTGGTCGGGGATGCGGGTCTGGACCAGCAGGCGGCCGCCCCCGTGGCGCGGCCCCACCAGCCTGGCCGCCCGGGCCAGCAGGGAGAGGGTCTCCTCCCCGGCCCCGAAGCGGGCGGCCAACAGGTGCTGGTCGATGTCCAAGAAGGCCACCGCGTCGCACCGGGGCACCCGATGGAGGGCGGCCTCGGTCCCGACCACCAGCCGTGCGTCGGCCAGGGCGCCGGCATCGGAGGGGTCCGACGACGCCGTGACCTCATGGGCCTCCACGCCGGTCAGCGCGGCCAGTTCCTCGGTGGCCCGGGTGACCCCGATGCGGAGGGCCTTGAACCGGGTGCCGTCACACTCGGCACACACCGTCGGGCGGTGCTCCCCGCACCGTCGGCACTGCAGGCCGGCCCCGGTGTCGTCCTGGGCCAGCGCCCCCCCGCACCGGGTGCAGCGGGCCAGGGCGCCGCACTGGGCGCAGGCCAGCAGCCGGGCGCGGCCGGTGCGGTTGAGGATGCATACGGCCCGGCCCTCGGGACGGTCGAGGACCGAGTGCAGCAGCCGGGCCAGGCGCTCGGAGAACAGCCCGGTGCGGGGATCGTCGCCCGTGCGGTCGACCACCTCCACGACGGGCCAGCCGCGTCGCTCCACCGACCGGGCCGTGGTGACCAGGCGCCTCCCCTCGGTCACCACCACCGGGGGGCAGGGGCTGAGCAGTGCCACCGGGGCACCGTCCCGTCGTCCCCGCTCCACCACGACGTCCACGGCCGACCAGGTGGGCGAGCGCTCCTCGCGGTAGGCCTCGTCGTGGGCGTCGAGCACCATGGCCGCCCGCAGCTTCGGGATCGGCGCCCACGCCGCCGCACGCGTCCCGACCACGACGGCGGCGGTAGAGGCCGCCTGCTCCCATCCCTCGGGCATCAGGGCCACACTCAGTCCGGATCGCCGCAGTCGGGCGGCCAGCTGGGCGGCCCGCCCGACCGAGGGCACCAGCACCAGCACCCCGGAGGGTCCCATCCGGTGGAGGAGCTCCTCCACCACCAGGGTGGCGTCCAGCGAGGGGGCCAACCGGACCACCGAGGCGTCGGCCCGGGCCGGCCGAGACGACGTGATCTCCCCGCCCAGGATGCCGTCGACCAGCGCCACCGAGCCTCCTCCGGGCGACCGTGGGGCACCCGACACCGCACCGTTGCCCGCCCCACCGTTGCCCGCCCCACCGTCTGCCGGCCCGCCGTCGGTCGGCCCGGGCACCACCCCGGACCGCCAGGCCCCGCGCACCACCCGCGGCGGCGACGCCGTCCCGAGGAACGACGACAGGGGCCCGGCCCACCGCCACGCCGCCCACTCGGCCACGGCCACCAGCTCCGGGGGCGGCCCGTCGCCGCTCGAGGCGGCCAACGGCTTGAGGGGCACCCCGGGGGCGCCGGCCACGTGGTCCTCGACCACCCAGGCCCCGACCCGCCGCCCGTGGAGCTCGATCCGCACCCGACTGCCCACCCGCAGGTCGGCCTGGAGCGACGGCGGTACGGAGTAGTCGAACCGCTTGTGGATGGCCGGGACGTCCGGTACCACCCGGACCACCCGGACCGGAGCGCCGTCCGGCCCAGGGGGTGCGCTCAGAGTCCGAGCGCCTGCTTCACGTCGTGCGCCCGTGAGGTGTCCTCCCAGGTGAACTCCTTGTCCGAGCGTCCGAAGTGCCCGTAGGCCGCGGTCTTCTGGTAGATCGGCCGCTTGAGGTCGAGATCACGGACGATGGCGGCGGGACGGAGGTCGAACACCTCGTCCACCACCGAGGCGATCCGCTCGGGGTCCGCCCGCTCGGTGCCGAACGTCTCCACCAGCACCGAGACCGGGCGGGCCACGCCGATGGCGTAGGCCACCTGGACTTCGCACCGGGTGGCGGCCCCGGCGGCCACCAGGTTCTTGGCCACCCACCGGGCGGCGTACGCCGCCGAGCGGTCGACCTTGGAGGGGTCCTTGCCCGAGAACGCCCCGCCGCCGTGCCGGGCCATGCCGCCGTAGGTGTCCACGATGATCTTGCGGCCGGTGAGCCCGGTGTCGGCGTGGGGACCGCCCAGCTCGAACACCCCGGTGGGGTTGGCCAGGATGCGCAGGTGGCTGGCGTCCAGCTCGGGAGGCAGCAGCGGGTTGATCACGTTGTCCCGCAGGTCCGGGAGCAGGAGGGTCTCGAGGTCCACCCCGGGATCGTGTTGGGTCGAGATCAGGACGGTCTCCAGTGCTACCGGCCGGCCGTCCTCGTAGGTCACGCTCACCTGGGTCTTGCCGTCCGGCCGCAGGTAGGGCAGGACGCCCACCCGACGGACCTGGGCCAGGCGCTGGGCCAGCCGGTGGGCCAGCCAGATGGGCAGCGGCATGAGGTCGGGGGTCTCGTCGCAGGCGTAGCCGAACATCATCCCCTGGTCACCGGCGCCCTGGGCGTTGAGGAGGTCCTCGCCGCCGGTGCCGGCCCGGACCTCGAAGGCGTTGTCGACGCCCTGGCCGATGTTGGGCGACTGTTCGTCCAGGGAGACGATGACGCCGCAGGTCCGGCCGTCGATCCCGTAGGCGTCGTCGTCGTACCCGATGTCCAGCACGGTCTTGCGCACCAGCTTGGGGATGTCGACGTAGGTCGAGGTGGTGATCTCGCCGGCCACCAGCACCAGGCCGGTGGTGAGCAGCGTCTCGCAGGCCACCCGGCTCTCGGGGTCGTCGGTCAGCAGGGCGTCGAGGACGGCGTCGGAGATCTGGTCGGCCATCTTGTCGGGGTGGCCCTCGGTGACCGACTCGGAGGTGAACGTGTAGCGGCTACTCACGGATGGATCCATTCTGGTCGGGGGCGGGAGCCCTGGGCGACAGTCGGGCGCGCCGGGAGCGGAGCGCCGGGGCGAAGGGCCCCTCTGGCGACGCCCGGTTCACCGTGGCGCCAACAGCGCGCACACCCTATCCAATATGGCGTCCGCCACCTCATCCTTGGACTGCAGGGCCACCGGGGTGGACGTGCCGTCGGCCCCGAAGATGGTCACGGCGTTGGTGTCGTGGTCGAATCCGACGCCCGGGGCGGACACGTCGTTGGCCACCATCAGGTCGACCCCCTTGGCCCGTAGCTTGGCCACAGCCCGCTCGGACACGGCCTCGGTCTCGGCGGCGAACCCGACCAGGATCTGACCGGTGGCCCGTCGCCGGCCCAGCTCGGCCAGGATGTCCGGCGTGGCCTCGAGTACCAGGTCGGGCACACCATCGGCCTTGTGCAGCTTGGACTCGGTGGCCACCTTGGGACGGAAATCGGCCACGGCGGCGGCCATCACCACCACGTCGGCGCCGGCGGCCCGGTCCAGCACGGCCGCTTCCATCTCCGCCGCCGTCTCGACCCGGTCGACGGCCACGCCGGCCGGCACCGGCTGCGCGCTGGTGGTGACCAGCACCACCTCGGCGCCCCGGCGGAGGGCCGCCGCGGCCACGGCGTGCCCCTGCTTGCCCGAGGAGCGGTTGGTGATGAACCGGACGGGATCGATGGGCTCCCTCGTGCCGCCGGCCGAGACCACCAGGCGGACGCCGGCGAGG
>Ga0181534_10002648_pt1 | contig 10966 bp, 13 predicted proteins | sample PEATcosm2014_Bin_37_FD_119758 | JGI IMG/M metagenome (GOLD analysis project Ga0181534, IMG submission 119758) | Peatland microbial communities from MTU Mesocosm Facility, Houghton, MI, USA - PEATcosm2014_Bin17_10_metaG | ecosystem: Environmental > Terrestrial > Soil > Wetlands > Peat | place...
AGAGGAGGGCGGCTACGTCGGCGGGGGCACCCGCAGCCACGAGAGGTCGACGTCGCCAGCGATGCCCGGCGCGCGGCCATGGGCGGAGTGCTGCCACGCGGCCCAGTCCGTCCACGGCGCCGGCACCGTCGCGGCGTCTGCCCAGTCGGCGAGCCAGAGGTCGAAGCGGGCGAGCTCGGGCGGGTTGCCAAGCTCGGCGAGGTACCCGGGCGAGACGTAGAGCCGGGTCACCTCGGGGCGCGCGATCGAGTAGGCGATCACCCACTGGACGATCTGGTCGGCGGAGCAGCCCCAGCGATCCCACTGGGCCCGCTCGGGCCACTCCAGGTCGAGCACGTGCGGGAGGTCCCACGCGACGCCAGCGGCCGCCACCGCCGCGAGTTGCGCATGCCGAGCGGCCTGGCCCTGCGGGTCTCTGCCCGCGCCTGGAAGCCCGATCGGGTAGGCGAACGAGTACGAGCCCACGAGCAGTCCAGCGGCGCGCGCGCCGGCCACCTGGGCGACGGCGCACGGGTTGCCGCCGTCGTTTCCCACGGCCGTTTCAACCGTCGCCGCGCGCACGCCGCTCGCATAGACAGCGGCCCAGTCGATGGCGGGCTGCGCCGAGGAGACATCGATCATCGGGACGGTGTTGTCGGGCTGCGTCACGCGTCCTCCGATTCGTCCGCGGGCAGCTCCGGCAGCGTGTCCACCAGCCGTCCGAGCGCATCCCAGTAGTCGGGGCCGTCCGGCAGGGGGCCCCAGCCGTCGTCGGGCGGAGGCGTCATCGCCTACACCCCGGCCCCAGCAGCGCGCGCGCGTCGGTCGTCACCTGCACCGTCACGGCGTAGTCGCCCACCGCGTCGGACGCTGGGCGGACGCCGATGTGGAGGCATGGTTCGCGGTACACGCTGCCCGTGCTCGCCCACGTCGCGCAGGAGGAGAGGAGGAGCGCGGCGGTCACCACGACGGATCTCGCCATGCCGCCCTCAGGTCGCGACGGAGCCCACGCCCCGCCGCGCGGGCCGCCCACCACGCCCGGCGCGCGCATAGGAAGGCCCACCGGAGGGCGGGCTCGATGAGGTCGAGCACGAACTTCACCCGACCGCCTTCTCCGCGCTCGCGACCACGCCCTTGAGATCGTCCACGACCTCCTGAAGGATCGTCTTCACGGCAGGCGCGGGAGCCGCGACGCCGATCGCGTGAAGTTCGAACTGGGCGCGAAGCTCGGCCGCCGAGCACCACGTCATTCCGTTGGTCCCCCAAGAATCGCCCCATGAGTTCACCTTGAGGTACTCAACGGACCCGTCTGGCTGCGTCCGATAGTCGAGGTAGAACTCAGCGTGCCCCGCCGCCGTGGGATCGCCGGGCGGGTCGGGCTGCGCGATCTGCCCCGCCGTGAGCGCCTGGTAAGCGCTCCCGACGTAGCCCCCGTCCCAGACCAAGTGCCCGACGGCGAGAACGCTCTTGACCTGTAGCTCGACGTCTGCGGCAATCGCGTCGATGGGGAACAGCGTGAGCGCCGGACGGCACTTGTGGGCCTCCGCGAGATGCTCGGCGGAGATGGTCTCGCAGACGTTCGGCGCCGGCCCCGAGAGCCCCGCGGCCTCGAGGTCCGCCTGCGTCCAGACGTCGCTGTTCCGCCCGTCGGGCGAGGTGCCCTGAGGCGCGAGGCCGTCGTTCAGGAAGGCCTTCCAGACGTCGAGCATCTGGCGACCGTCGTCCTGAAGTTCGCCATCGGGCCCGACCTCGATGCGGCCCGAGCGCGTGTAGAGGACGTGCTCGGAGGGCTCGACGCACGGCACGCCAGCGAGCGCGCAGACCGTCGAGATGAGCGCGGAGAGCGAGTGCGCGGTGCAGGCCTCGCTCGCCCCCTGGTTTTTGCGGGCGACGAGCTTGGCGATGTTGTTGGTCGCCAGCGGAAGGGTCGCCGGCGCACCGAGGCGCTCTGCGATCGGCGGATGCTCGTGGGCCTTGGGCGACGCCGCGATCTTCGCCGGGTCACTGGGCTTGCAGCCGTGGTGGCGCAACGTCACGGCTCACCCCCGCACCGCTCGGAGTGCAGCCACGAGCTTCGCCAGATCGCCCGAGGACATGCCCGCCCCCACGCCACCGTCCGGCGCGTGCGCCGCGAGCGACGCGACGAGCGTCTGGATGATCGAGATCACCGTCGGCGCATCGGCGACGCCGCACGTGACCGCGATGGTGGCCGCGCTCGTGACGCCGTTCATGGCCTGCGACGCGATGCAGGCGGCGGTCTGCTCGCCGGCCTGGAGGGCCTGCTGTTCGATCTGTGCCTTCTGCGAGGCGGTGAGGGAGCATGCGCCGAGGGCGAGCCCGGCGACGAGGGCGAGGGAGCGGAGAGTCTTCATGGGGTGCCTTTCGTGGGGAGGAGCGACGTGGTGACGGTGCCGAGCACCAGGGCGAGGACTGCGGCGACCGTGTAGACGGCGGGCGGCAGGCCTTGCACCTGCCGGATGTCTCGGGCGACTACGGCGAGAATGCCGACGATGGCGGTGACGATGGTGACGGTCTTGCTGCTCATTTCTGCGGTCCTTTCGGCTGTTTCGGCTGGGCGAGGTAGCGGTCGCGCACCCACGTCGCGAGGTAGCCCCCGAGCGCGGCGGAAACACCCACCGCGAAGGCGGTCACGATCTTGACCGTGAGGTAGCCCCCCTCGTGCGCAAGCTCGGCGAGAAGGCTGGTGCCGAAGCCCGCTACCCCGAAGCCCGCTACCCCGGTGATGGTCCCGAAAACGCCTGCATGGCTGTCATGGCTCATGTCGCCTCCGTGTAGCACGTCAGATGGTCCACACCACGTACAGCACGCCCGTCCCGCCGCTGCCTCCCGCGCCGCCGGTGCCGCTCGCCGACCCGCCTCCCCCTCCACCGCCGGCGCACGTGTTGGCGGCTGCGCTGCTACCGGTGCCGCCCGTTGTCGATCCAGTGGCGCCGTTCCCGCCGTTGCCGCCGTTGCCGTAGGGACCCGCGCCGCCGCCGCCGCCGCCGGCGCCCGTCGACGCGCCCGACGTGCCTCCGGTGCCCCCTACGTACGCGCCTCCGACGGCTGCGAGGGGTTGGTAGCCCGTCTGACCGACCGTGTTGGTGGTGCCCCCTCCGCCACCGCCGCACCCTGGGGCCACGCCCGGGCTGCAGTAGACGTTCGCGCCTCCGTTGTTGAAAGACTGTCCTCCGGAGTCCGTGGCGCTCCCTAGCTGCCCGCCACTCCCGCCGTAGAATTTGGCGAGGGTCGATCCGAACGTCGTCGCGTTGCCTACCGTACCGTTCGCCCCTGCCGCGCCTCCGGCCGGCGCGGCCGCGATCGTGTACGAGTAGCCAGTGCCCGGGGCGACCGTCAGTTCGACGTACCCAAGCGAGGCGCCGCCGCCGCCTCCGCCGCCGGTCGTCGTTGTCCCGCCCCCACCGCCACCCCCCGATCCGCACCCGTAGATCGTGACCTTCGTGACGCCAGCCGGCGCCGTCCACGTTCCCGACGATGTGAGTACGGCTTCGGTGTAGTAGCTCGCGCCAGCCGGTGCCGCGAGCGCGGCAATCGTGATGAGCGCAGCGATGAATGCCAGGAATCGACGCATCATGTACTCCAGACCAGGTAGAGGACGCCCGAGCCACCGTTGCCGCCGGCGGCCGGTGACGATTCGTTGCCGCCGTTGCCGCCGCCGCCTCCGCCCGCGCACGTGTTGGCCGCGGCGTTCGAGCCAACGCTGCCAGTAGTCGTTGCGGCGCCGCCCGCTGCGCCAGCCCCGAACGGCCCGCCGCCGCCGCCGCCGCCGCCCGAGCCTCCGCTACTCGCGGTGCCACCCGCACCGCCGGCATAAGCGCCACCCATGCTCGGGCTCTGCTGCGAGCCAGCCTGACCTGCGCCACCGTTGCCGCCGCCGCCTCCGGTGCCAGGGAATCCAGCGAGCGCCAAGATGTTGAGGTTGCTGGTGCCGCCGTTTGACGCGAACGAGGCTCCGCCGTAGGTAGCGATATTGAATGGTCCTCCGCTCGCGGGGTAGCACTTGATGAGACTGCCAAGCGTGGTCGCGCTGCCGACCGATCCGGCGACACCCGACCCCCCGCCGCCTCCGCCACCGATCGTGTACGAGTACCCAGTGCCCGCCGTAACCGTGACCTCGCCAGCACAGAGCGATGCACCACCGCCACCCGCACCCCCAAGGCCCGACGACGAGTCACCTCCGCCTCCACCTCCGCCTCCTCCGCAACCGAAGAAGACGACCTTCGTGACGCCCGCTGGTGCCGTCCACGTGCCAGACGACGCGGTGAGCACGGCTTCGGTGAGGTAGCCGGCGCGCGCCGTGTGCGACGGAAACGCGACGGCAACAAGCGCCGCGAGGGCGAGGAGAAGCGACGCGAGTCGACGGTTCATCAGTTCACCTTGAACCAGTTGGTCCCGTTGCTGGTCAGCTCGACGATTCCCCAGTTCGTTTGCAGCACGTAGCTCGCGGCCACCCCCTCGATCGACTCCGAGGCGTGTTGCGCGATCGACACGTGGTTCGTTTCCGCGGCGCCCGAAATGTCCTTGATCTTGAGGAGTCGTCCGGCAGTAGGTGCGGGCAGCGTGAGGGTGCACGCTGAGGCGCAGTTCGCCAGTAGGATGTAGTCCGACTCAGAGCTGTCGACCGTGTACGCGCTAGTGAAGGTGGTTTGAGGAACCTGGTTGCCGTGATTGCTGAAGACGGTTCCCTGCGCGGTGTTGCCCAGATACACCAGCGTCTTGCTTGATGATGTTGGAGCGTTGAGGTAAAGATCCGTCGAGTCGACCTGAATCGTGTAGTTAGTGGACGACTGCGCGTTGCCGCCAGGGAGCATCCAGATCGTCGGGTCAGCCGCCACACTGGTGTACGCGTTAGCTGCGAAGAAGACGCCTTCACCCGTCTCTGTGAGGGTAAACGTCTGCTGCGACCCATTCTGGTAGTCCGCCACAGTGGCGCCCGCCTGCAGGGTGATGTTGAAGTTTCCGCCGTTCGTAGAGCCGGCCTGCGGAGTGAACTGCATCGCCGCGCCGTTAGCGCTCGTCGTCGTCGTCTGCACGATGCCCACGGCGGTGTCCGAAAGACCCGCGGTGATCGTTCCCGTCGTGGCGCCGATGCCCATCGTGCACGGCGACGAAGACGCGCCCGTGCCCTCTCCGCAAATCTGTAGGCTCGCGCTCGTTGCGAAGAGGTCGAAGCCCTGCGACACGTTCGAGGCTGGCTGGTTGCCCGATGACAGCTCGCCAAGGTAGACGCAGCCCGCGCATCCGCCGACGCTCGGGGTCGAGTTTCCGGCCACGATCAGGTTTGCGGGACTCCCGTTCACGGTGACGGCGCTGCCAGTGACGGTGAGGTCGGTCCCGTTGACCTGAGTGCACGTGATGGCGCCGGATGCCGCGATCGTGCAGTCGCCTGACATCAGCTTTTGAGCCCACGCCGCGGTGGTCTGGCTTACCAGGATGTGGCCGCCTGCCGTCCCTGCGTCGGCCAGCGACACGACTCCGCCCGCAGCCACGATAGGCTCGAGCGCGGTCACCGTTCCGCCGCCCGCGCTCGCGCAGTTCCACGAGGCGCCTCCGTCGGCTCCGACGATCGCCTGACCCGCGGGGCAGTAGCCCACGTGGAGCCCGTTGGGGTACGTTCCGCAGACTGCGCCGACGCCCGCGTCACACACGGCAGGGCCTTGCGGAACGGGGACGCTCGTCGCGCCGATATGGATCGGGACCGAGGCATCGTGGTAGCCGGCGATCGGAGGCAACTCGACGACGGCTTCCGACTCTACGAGCACGACGTTGCCGGCATCGGACGACGGATGACGGCCCGCGCACCCGAGTGCGAATGCGAGCCAGAGCCACAGCTTCTTCAGCATAGCCATTTGTCGAGACCTCCCACCGCACACCGCTGGATCGTGACCGACTGACCGGCGATCGAGTCGCCCGCCCCGCCCATCGTGAGCGTGGTCACGTCGGCTCCCGAGATGTTCCACGGGACGCGGAACTTGAAGCCGCCCGCGTCCGTGATCGTGAGATTGTGTGTGGGCCACTTCTGCGTCGCATCGTAGAACGTGAGCTTGGTCCCGTCCGGGACGGTGCTCGCCAGTGTCACAGCGACGGGGCCCGAGGTCGTGTCCACGGCGTAGGAGGTGTCGACCTGAGGGTTGATCGTGCCCGTCGCGGAGAGCGCGACCATTACCGACGGCGTCGGTGTGACCGGACCGTAGCCGAGCGACGATGGTCCCGTGACCTGCAGCGTGTACCCCGTGGTCAGCGAGCCCGCGGCGGGAACGCTCGCGCCATGGATGCTGCCTACCGTCACGACGCCGGCCGCGGTCATGGTCGCGTCGCCAGACATCGAAACCCACGCGGTCGCCGATGCGCCCGAGTTCGTGACGAGGAGCTGGCCCGCGGTGCCGAGGCCGATCCCTCCGCCCGACGCGGTCACGGTATAGTAGCCGGACGCCGCGTTCTGCGTGACCGTGAATCCGCTCCCGAAGTTGAGCCCCGGGAGAGGCGCGAGCGCGACCCCGGCTGCGTAGAGGATGAGCGGCCCCGCGAAATACTTGTCGATCCAGCTCATGGTGTGCCCAGCCCGCTGATAGTAATGATCCGAACCTGCCCGCTTCCGCCAGGCTCGCCTGCGGCTCCGTTGCCGGCCGAGGCGCCGCCCGAGCCGCCGCCGCCTCCACCCCCACCGCCCGCGCCCGTGTTCGCGGCGCCCGCGGTCCCGACGGAACCTATCGCGCCCGCGGTAGCCGACCCGTTGCCGCCCCCTCCGCCCTGGCCGCCAACGCCGAGCGGCCCGCCTCCGCCGCCTCCGCCACCGTTGCCGCCCATGTACGAGGACGTTGCGCTACCGGCGAGCCCCGGGAGCCCGCCCGGTTGCCCTGTCTGGCTCGGGAAGCCCGACCATGACAGGTAGTTCCCCGCGCCGTTGGCGAACGAGTGACCGCCGCCGCCGAGCGAGGCGGGGAAGATCGGCAGGGACGTGGAGACCGCCCACGGCCCGTCGCCCGCCGGCTGCGCGTTGCTGGCCCAACTGACTCCCATGCCGCCGAGCACGGCGACGAGCTGGGTGGCGTTGGCCAGTGCGGCGGCGGCCACCGCTCCCTGTCCGCCCGCGCCGCCGCCTCCGACGATGTCGAGCGATCCGCCGACGAGCGACGACGCGGCGCCGTCCCCACCGGCTCCGGGCGGCCCGCTGATCGTGCCCCCCGAACCGCCCGTACCCCCCGCGCCAACCGTGATCGTGTAGGTCGTGCCCGGGGTGACCGAGACCCATCGGCCCACGGGTGGAGGAGCTCCAGCGCCGCCGCCACCCCCGACCGCTTGCGAGTTCGTTGAGCCGTCGTTGCCTGCCGCGCCGCCGGCCCCTCCTCCCCCTCCTCCGAAAATCTGGACGAACGCGAGGTAGACGTTCGGTGGACACGTCCAGGTTGTGGTGGAGTTGAAGACGTAGACCTTCTGCATGCCGCGGAGGGCTAGATGCTGCGTGCGGTCGAGGATCGCCTGCAGGCCGCTCAAGAGCCCGAGTTGCATCGAGGCCTGGTCGCCGTCGGTGGGGAGCTGGATTTGCGGCGTGAGCGAGAGGTTGGACGCGGTGCCCGTGCTCGTGGAGGAGAACGTGGTTCCGGGGAGCGTGAAGTCGTTGGCGTCGATCACCGTGATCGGCCCGTAGATGCCGGAGATCACGCCGGTTACCACCTCCACGGTGTCGCCGGAGCCGAACAGGTGCGGGCTCGCGGTCGTCACCTGCACGACTCCGCCGGGGCCCGAGGACAGCGCCGTCACCGTCGCCGAAAGGGGCGTCGTCACGTTCGCGGCGTTGCCTGTCATCACGTCGGACATCGGGAATCCTCAGTTCACGTTGGGGACGCTGCAGTTGTTCCAGGACCCGGTGCCCTGGCAGTATGCGTCAAAATTGCTGGAGATGACACGGTTGGGCACCCAGACTCCTCCGACGAGCTTTCCGTGGCCGCCGAAGCTCCCGTCGGGGTTGCCCGAGCCCGGGGTCGAGTTGGGCGAGTAGGCCGATCCCGCTGCTCCGGTTCCGCCGTCCACCGCGATGACGATCGACTCGTAGTACGTCGATGCGCTTTTCCACGCCTTGAGCAGAGACCGGATGGCGGCGATCGTCGTCGCGGGGCACGATAGGCCCCATGACACGGTGGGCAGCGACGTGCCTCCCGTCGGCGGCACCCAGACGCCGCCGACGAGCTGGCCTGACTGGATGGGCGGGATGCTGGTCTGCCCCTGCCCGAAGACGTACGGAGGCGCGCCGGCCACCGACGATGCGCCCCACACGGTGGCGGGCCCGACCCACGGGTATGCGCCGAGCGACCACGTGGAGCCGCTGTCCGACGCGACCCCGTTGGGGTTCGCGATGACGCACGACGTGGCGCTCACGTTCGCGACGACCGGGAAGGTCCCGTTGTTCGCTGCATGGGACATGCCCGAGAGCGTCAGCCACTGCCCCGGCTGCGGATTCGCGCCGGTGAGACCGGTGACGGTGACCCACGGGTGATTGACGGGGGTTCCGGTGCCGTTCGGGACCCAGACGCCGCCGACGTTGCTTCCGTACTGGTGCTGTCCCTGCGGTCCGGTGAGGTAGAGCGAGCCCGGGCCGAGAGTTGCTCCGGTCGCGGGGGACGTGCCGCCCGAAGCGGTCACGAGGGCGAGGTAAATGACGAGCCACGCGCGCCAGTGTTGGCTCTTGCCGTCCCAGTTGAAGTTGGAGGGCGAGACCGTTTGCAGGGTCGGGAGCGCCCCGATCGCGTCGCCCTGGTACTGGGTCCACCACTTCGTTGCGTTCGGGCCGACGTACCAGGAGATCGAGCCGCTGTTCGCGTCCACGGAGGCGTTCACGTTGACGAAGGTGACGGACCCTGAGGAGTACGACGCGATGGGGAACGTGCCGTTGTTCGCAGCGACCGCGCAACCCGAGAGCGTGATCGTGCTTCCGACCTGCGAAGACGTCACTCCGGCGGAGAGGCCTCCGATGGTCACCGTGCTTCCGCTCACGGAGAGCGTCGCCGTCGAGCCTGACGCGACCGGCCACCCGCCGCTCACGATGGCCATCTCCGGGAGCGTGGCCGTGACGCCGACCTGCTGACCCTGCGCGTATGCCTGAATCTGGCCGAGCACCGATCGAGCGCTCCCCGCGAGTTTCCACGCCGCGAACGCGCCGGTGAGGCGCTTCGCGAACGCGGACGGGGTCTCCGCGGGCCCCTGCACGAGCTGGCGATCGTAGGCGAGGTATGGGAGCTGCGACGGGTCCCCGAGCCCGGGCATGTGGAAGAGCGACGCCTGCGAGGCCTTGTCGAGCAGTACGTCCCGCATCGTTTCGAGGCAGTACATGTACTGTTCGCCGAACCCCTGCTGCAGCCATGTGGGGCAGAGCGGGTAGAAGTTGTCCCGGTACTGCCAGTTATCGTTGAGGAGCGGCGGGCCGTAGCTCATGTCGCGAGCACTGTGATGACGGACGCGGGGGAGAGGACAGCCTGGTACGTCGGGCCGGGGAACGAGAGCCCGGAGTCAGCCGCGGTGACCGTCTGCGCGCCGCACGAGATGCTGAGGCTCTGGATCGCCCTCACATAGCTCGCCTGCCCGAGCACGATGACGCCGGCCTCCTCCAGCGCGCCGATGATGTCATCGAGCGGCACCGTGAACGCGGGCGACTGCACCGACGATCCCCCGATCGCGTAGGTCGCGAGCTGCGCCGAGAGCTGTGCTTGCACGGCGATCTTGTAGGCGGCGACGTAGGCTTGCGGGACCACCACGGTGGCCTGTACGACGACGGGCATCGCGACGGCGCTCTGCGTGACCGCGGTCACCGAGTCAGGCACGACGAGCGTCTGTAGGAGGTTGTCGATGGCTCCGAGGTCTCCGCCCTCTACCTGCCCCCCGCCCGCGTAGGTGCCCGCCGCCGTCGTGTTCACGGGAATCGAGAAGCTGTTGGCGCCGACGTAGGTCCCCGTGAAATTTCCGTTGACCCCGGCGACGCCGAGCACTCCAGAAATCTCCACGCTCATCGTGCCGCCCGCCGCGATGCCGGTTGGGTTCGTGCACGAGATCACGCACGGGTTCGCGTTGCTCACTCCGGTGACCGGGTTCTGCGCGCATCCCGGAGTGACCGGCTGTCCGAGCGTCGTCGAGGCCGGCGTGGTCGACGCGACCACCGTGGTGACTGCGCCCGTCTGCGGGTTGCTGTACTCGTTGGCGAGCACGGGCCCGTTTGTCAGCGTGTAGGGTGGCGACGCCGTGTACGGGGGCGAGTTCCACGGCGCGACCTGCTGCGCCAGAATCTGCTGCGCGGTCTCGGCGACGTAGACGTAGGCCTGGGAGGGCCCGTTCGGCGAGACCGCCGCCAGCGACAGAGCGGTGCGCGCTGCGAGAGCGGCGTTGCTCTCCCAGTTGTTCCCGCTCCACCCGTTCACGTTCGAGACGAAGATCCCAGTGTTCTGGGTCACGGCGATCGTCACCGTGTTGGGCGCCGCGCTCTCGCCCGTCCCTGCCGCGTCGGCGCTCATCGTCGCCTGCGTCGTCGTGTAGACCGTGCCAAGGGGCGACGGGGCGGACGCCGAGAGCGAGCCCGACGTGATGACGCCGATCGTGAACGTCGTGGTGGTCGTGGCGATGACGGCCGCGAACACGCCGGGCGTGGACCCTGCGCCAGACAGGCCCGAGTATCCCGAGGTCGTAGGGACGGACACGAAGACGACCTGGCCAGGAGTGAGGCCGTGCGCGCTCTGAGTCGTGATGAGCGTCTGGGTCCCGAGGGGCGTGACCGCCGTGACGTTCCCGCCGCTTCCTGCGATGGCCCCGCTCGGGATGCTCAGCGTGGCCGAACTCGAGTACGTCGCGCCCGTCTGCGCGTTCGCGGCGTGGTACGCCTTCGGTGCGTACGGGCCGACCGCGCTCCCCTTGATGTTGACGATCGAGAGCGCGCCGGTCGCGTAACCCGCAGCAAGGCGCGTAACCCCGTAGACGCTTTGCG
>Ga0181534_10002649_pt1 | contig 10965 bp, 15 predicted proteins | sample PEATcosm2014_Bin_37_FD_119758 | JGI IMG/M metagenome (GOLD analysis project Ga0181534, IMG submission 119758) | Peatland microbial communities from MTU Mesocosm Facility, Houghton, MI, USA - PEATcosm2014_Bin17_10_metaG | ecosystem: Environmental > Terrestrial > Soil > Wetlands > Peat | place...
AGGAGAACCGCGATGAAAATTGAGGTTTTCAACTACGCGTGGACATACAGTGACGGCAGCAAGGAGGTAGAGGAGGAGGCGGAGGTTTCTCCCCACAAGGTGACCAGAAAGTATTTTGAGGATCGGAAGTTACGAAGTAAAGGCTTGGAATACCAAATAATAGAAGGGTCAAAAGATCTGGTTGACGCCAGCATGGTTATAGATGGCATATATTACCCAGATGTGTTCAGCCACAAGTAGGTAAAGTTAACAACCTAGGACCTTTCGCCCCCGGATGGGCGCTCGTGTCGGATCCCTCCGGAGCACTATCCTCCGCCCAGGCAGTGGAGACGGTATCATGAGACTAACCAACCATGCGGTTCAGCGGTCTTTCTGCCCCCAAACAACCCCTAACATAACCTTTCAGCTGGTTCTCAATTTGGGGAAAGACCACATGGATTGAATTGGTTAAGATCATCTATCATTTGCCCAGACGGATACAAATCTCCCAAGGCTATCATAGTGGTAGCTATTTTCATGAAATGGTTGGAACAACTTTAATAACTCGACTGGCATTTTATCGGGTGGCAGAACGGAATTGACACAGCCCGAAGCCTGAGCGCTGAGAGGCATACTACTGACCTCGGCAGATGTGTCCTGAGCAAAGATCATCCCACCCCTTGCTTTTATATGCCTGCAACCTTCAGTCCCGTCATGGCAATACCCAGAAAGAATAATTCCGACTGCGTGTGTTCCTTTTGATTCTGCCAAAGATGTAAAAAAGCAATCCACTTGTCTACTTATCCTATGAGGCGGAGACACAATATTTAAGGTATAGCCATCAATTGATAGATCAGCATTCGGAGGAATGACATAGACACAGTTGGCTTTTACCCGCATTCCTGTTGATGCCACGATCACTGCCATTTGGGTATGTCTAGCAATAATCAGGTCTAATAGGCTACTAGAGTTTGGTTTAAGATGCGTAACAACAATAAATGCTGCACCTGTATCAATTGGCAGAGCTTCAAATAGTGCCTTGATGGCGCAAAGACTCCCAGCCGATCCACCAATTCCGACAATGAAATCAGGATGAAATGCTCTCACGGTTTCCTCGGTAACCAATAGCTTAAGTGTTCCATGTAAATTATCGTTCAAACCCAAAATTTTGCATGTAATTTTATGACTCATACAGCGGCAAACCTCCTGGTTCTCCGAAAATGAACTAGGCTCCACTCAGAAGCCTTTGACCAATCCGTCATTGCCTGCACGGAACCACCGTCCGAGATATATATCCTTCTGGTGTTCCCATTGGTCTTCCAGGAAGCAGATGAACCTGGGCGGCAGACCATCCCATTCACTGATCGCACCCGGGGGCAGCAGTTTCCATCCCAGTTCGTCCAGTGTCCAATTCGACTTGGCGCTGTTGCGGAGCATGGAAGTCGACACCCACTTGTTCTCCTTGGTATCGCTATTTCGACGCTGCCAAGGACCGTCCAGCCGGGGAGCTGGGTGCCAAATCGACCCTTGGCGAGTATATTGGAAGCGCGGTAAAGCTCAACAGTCCAGTTAATCGTCTGTCTTGTATGCCGCTAGGCAAGAAAATACCGTTGACCCAAGACAGCCAGAGCGACAACATACAATCACAGCCCACTCCTTGGGCTTTGACAAGGAGGTTGGACCATGAATCCGCTTATAGGAATATTGCTAGTGCTGGCGATGATGACCCTTATCTTCCTTGGTCCCCAGTGGGTGGTCAAACTCACCAGGAAACCTAAGCGCTATCGGAGGCTGGTCCGCCTAGCTGTTGATTCTCCGATTGATCACATGCTAGGCAGGAGAATGAACAACCGTCCTGGAGCCAACCGAAGCCCTTCAAGAGCCTCCTTTAGACACCTTCGGTTACCATTCACCCCAATAGATTCCCGTTGGATCATGAGCGACCTCACTCAGAATAAGGCTGATACCGCCTGAACCCGGGTGTTCTTCATCGCCCACTGCGACATCAGTCCTGAGTGGGATTGCCCCCTGAACACCGATCAGCCCCTGGCGCGATCAGGGCATTCTGTTTTTGGAGGCTGGTTATATATTTCTTCTTAATGAGTATTCTTTAGTCAGGCATTCCATTGAAATCCCAAGTTCCTGATGAAACCATCGGATCATTCGTAGATTGAGTGGGCGCTTTCGGTTGAATATCTCGGAAGCTCGATTTGGTGCCATGATCGGGCGGAGTTCATCGACCGTCCAGCCCTTGCTCTCCATTGCGTACTGGATCATCTCGATTGGATCAGGGAGCCCAGGGACAAACGGCTTCTCGTAGGCTTCGATTCGATCGATGAGTGTGGCGGCTTCTTCCCCCTCTGGTGCTTGCAGAGGGAAATGCATGATGGCGCTAAGCCGTTGCAAGGCGTCTTTGTATGCATGTTCCGTAGTCAATACAGTTGCCATGCTTTGATCCTTTCTCTGATGTGTATCCATCAGGACTTCGGGTTATCTAGCATGTCGGCAGGGGGTTCTTCTCCGGACTCTTCGGCGAGATGCTCTCCAGGCAACAGTGGTTCGAACATATAGCCGTATTCTCCTTTGGTTGGGAGTCTGGTTCCCGAAATACTCCCGCCAAGATTCGTCAATCCTTGAACCAGCGCATCGTCTTCCATGGTGAAAACGGATTGGCATGAATGAGGTCTGGCGGTAACCGCTATGACGAGTTGCCCAAGCCGGAGATCTGGGTGTTGTTCCCAGGCTTTTCTGATGGCTTCGAGGATGAGGGGGATTCTTGCTGGATCACGCATGTTGAACCTCTGGTGCTGGCAGTTAAGAAAGTGCGTAGCAAATTGCCACAGGGAGAAAATCTGGGCGGCAGCACGTATCTGACGAACCGGTGGAGCGAGGTGATTTTACTAATTTCAAGGCAACATCAAGGTCTACATCTAATTGATTCATTGTTCCACGAAATATTCCACGTCTATGGGTCCAGCCATACCCAAGAACGATGCAATTTACCACATAAATCAGGAAGCTCATTGCTATGATTCTATGTCATTCACCGTTGGAAACCGGCGGTTTAAGCGGCTTGAAGTCTCCGTTTACCCCTCCCGTGGAACCAGTTCACCCCTTAGTTGCGATGGAAACCCCTTGACGCCTCCAGTGCGGTTTTCGTGATGCCCTCGGTTCTCTGGATTTCCTACGTCTTCACTTGCCCGGACCCTGGAGTGCCGCTCTTCAAAATCCGACCACCCGGAGTGTCGTCGCCAGCCCCGGGCAACGGGTGGACATCCCTAATCCAAGGCGATGATGATCTTGCCACCCAGGATGGGTTGCCCCTTGTCCCAATCCGCACTATCGATGGATGCTGGGCGGTACCGACCATCCTCCGGGCGGAATAACAAGAAGGTGGAGTCTGCCGGGTCAACTAGCAAATACTCCGGAACCCCAGCAGCTTCGTAGGCTTTGAGTTTGTCCCGGATGTCTTCCTTCGCGGTCTCATTGCTGACCACCTCCACGACCAAGTCAGGTGGTCCCTCAACTCCGCGGAATGTCAGCTTGGACGGATCGCACACCACCACCAGGTCTGGTCGGTACACCGTTTCCCCAAGGAACACGTCAACCGGCGAGGTAAAGACCTCCCAGTTGCATTTGTTCAGGTGGTTATAGGCTTCAACGAGGCTATGCATGGCAACCACAAGCCTCAAGTGAGCACGACAATGCTCAAGGTGGGGTAGCGGGGCTGGGTGCGTGGGGTATGCCCGTCCGTTGTCCAACTCCCAGGAACCATCCCAGGTTTCCCAATCTTTGATTGTGTAGTCTCGGCGCTTTGGGTCTGGTAAATGCATCGGTCCTTGTCGCAACTCGCCAGGACAGGTCCATCTCTGCCCGTCAGAACGGATCCAGACATGAGTGCCGGATTTAGGGCATCTCAGGGGTGATCTCTCCCCCCCAGGGGGGGGCGTGGGCGTGGGCCCTCTCCGTGGTGTTCCGTTTCAGTGAAGCCGCCGCCTGACCTTCTCCATGCTCTCTCGACCGTCCTCATCGCATACCGTTCGGCGTCGGCCCCCCTCCTGCTGGCGGCCTTTTCCACCAGGGCCTCATAGACCTTCTGGGGGTCCCACCCGGCTTCCAGCATGCGGCAGGCCCAGCCCCACTCCTGGCCCGAGGGGCTCAGGTCCCTGCCTGAGGCCTGGGGGTCAGCCTTGTCTGGGCGTTTCCGGGCATCGGCCCCTGGGGCCGGGATCGGGTGGACATCGGCATCCCGCCGGGGCTCCTGGCCGACCTGCGGTGTGGCCAGGACGTTCACCCAGCAGCCTCCACGCTTCCAGTTTCTGAACCCGGCGAGCCGGCCGAGATGCTCGCCCGACGTCGACCCCGGGTCGGCCCCGAGCTGCTGCGCCAGCCACTTCTGCCGGCAAAAACGCTCCGCCTCATCCAGGGGAGCGCTGGTGGGCAGCCAGAGGTGACAGCCGCCTTCCGGGGACGTTTGGATGGCCAGCCCCCCGTTGCTACCCGCCAGCTCCAGAGCGAGGTCCGGAGCCACGTCGTCCAGAAACACCAGGGGCCAGGCGTGGCCCCTGGCGGGCCGAACGTAGATGTCAGCCTCATGTGCGTTCTCTGCCCGGCCCCAGGCCAGGGACAGGGCTTCCAGGGGACGGTCGTGCTGCCAGAGCATCGCGCCATCTTGGCGCCGCACTGCCAGGTCGGCCCGGGCCACCCCCAGGCCGGCCCAGGCCGCGAGCATGGCCTCCGTATGCTCACGAGCCCTCACTGCTTCACCCCTGCTGGCCTCTCAAGGAGGGGCCGTCGATCCGGATCGTATGGCAGTGGTGGCGCAACCGGCTCAACAGGGCGTCCACCAGGGCGGGGTTGTTCAGGAGCCCGCCCCATTCCACGAAGTCCAGGTTGGTGGTGATGATCGTGGGAAAGCGCCTATAGCGCTCCTCCATGAGCTTGAAAAAGATGTTCGTCTGCTCGGGCTTCAGGTTCAGGTAGCCCAGTTCGTCAATGCAGATGACCGGAATCCGCGCCAGGTGGGTGACGAACCGTCGGGTGCTGAGGTCGGCCACGGTGGCATACATGTCGTCGAACAGATCCTGGGCCCGGATGAACAGGGCCCGGTGGCCCTGCTGCAGCGCCTGGAGCAGGAGTCCGCAGGCCAGCCCCGTCTTGCCCACCCCCGTGGGGCCGACGAGCACGATGTTCTCCGCCCGGCTAATGAAATCCAGCGTTTCGAGTTCCCGGATCCGCCGCGGGTCCAGGCCCGGCTGCCTGTCGTAGGGGAAGCTGTCCAGGGACCACAGCTCCGGCAGCTTGGCCTTGCGGATCCGCCATGCCAGCGCCGTCTCCTGCCGGTGATTGAACTGCGCGGTCAGCAGCCGGCCCAGGAAGTCCTCGTAGGTGACATTCCGCTCCCGCGCCCGGGCCAACTCCGCCGGGAGAATCTCGGCCATGTGGCCCAGGGTCAGCTTTCTCAGCATCTGGTCAAGGTTCGGGCGCATGGGCCGCCTCCTGAATCAACGGTCGGGGTCGACCGCGTCGGACAGTACGAAGTAGTCGCGGGCCGTGTTGCGCAGGACCATGCCGTCCAGGCGGTCCATGTCGAACAGGCCATAGTCCCCGGCCATCGCTACCGCCCGGAGGAACGGCTCCCGCGGATAGTCCCGCAACATGCCCAGCAGGCGCTTCATCGCCCGGATGGCTTGGCCCGGGCGCTTGACCTTCAGCGCAGCGAGGTAGGGCTGCAGGCGGGGCTCCACCCGCAGCAGTTCCGTCTCCTCCGGGCCCGGTCCCGGCTTGCGCCGCTCCCGCCACTTCGGGTGGTGCGAGGGGTCGGTCAGGCGCAGGTCCTTGGCGTCGCAGGGCCGGCGGTGCTGGGCCACCCGGGTGTGCCCCTCGAACACCTCGATCTGGTCCTCGTGCTCACGGACCTCCAGCATTCGCCCGATCAGGCGGCTGGGAACGGAGAACCGGTTGCCTCCCACGTGGACGAAGCCTTCCGTGTCCACCATCCGGTTCTGCAGCCGGTAGACCTGGGGCACGTAGTCCGGCAATGGCCGGAGGGCGAGCCGCTCCCGGGCGAACAGTTCGATGGGTCGGGCATGGAGCCAGCGTTTGAAACTGCCGTTCACCTCCTCGCACCAGGCCCGCGCCTCCCGGTTCAGTTCGTCCCAGTCCTTGAATTCCCGGCCGGGAAGGAAATTGTTTTCGATATGGTGGAAGGCCCTCTCCACGCGGGCCTTGCGGTTGGGGTGGCCCAGCGCGTGGGCCTTGAACTCGAACCCGAACCGGAGGGCGAAGGCCGCCATTTCCGGCGCGGGGATCATCGCCGCGCCGACCCCCGCGCCCACGATGACGCTGGTGTTGTCGGTGACGCACCGGCGGCAGGCCCCGCCAAAATACTGCAGGGCCGCCGTGAGGAACACTTTGCACCAGAACCGGTCGAAGGTCGGGTAGTACTGCATGTAGACCATGCGACTGTTGGCCAGCACGAGGCTGGCGCACTGGGCCACGCGCTCCCGGCCGCCGACCTTCACCCGATGGGGCGAGGTGTCCGTCTGCATCTCTTCCCCGGGCTCGAACGTGTAGCTGCCCGAGGGGACCTTGGGCTCGACCCCGATCCCATGGCGCCGGCAGTAGGCGGTGAGGGCCTGGTAGCTGAGCCGGGCGCCCTTGGCCACCAGCGCCCGGTGGACCAGCACCAGCCGGCCTTTCAGTCTTGCATACTCCTTGAGGATGTCCTCGTGCCAGGCATCCCCTTGCGAGGGCCTGGCCAGGGCCGGGACCTCGGCCGAGCCCGAGGCCAGGATCTTCTTGATCGTGGTCCGGGAGGCGTTCATGACCCGGGCGATGGCCCGCAGGGATGAGCCCCGCTCGTGCAGTTGCAGGATGGCGGTCCGGGCTTCCTCACCGAGCATGGTCGAGCTCCTTCGAAAGATGGGTGAACAGGGCCTCGCAGGCCGACTGGGCCTGGTGGAGGCATCCGGGCGGGATGGCAGGCGGTTCGCCCTGCTCGATCCGCGCGAGCCCGCGGCGCGCCACCTCCCGGAGCAACTCCAGGTCCCCCCGCAGGGAGCCGGGACGACCCGGCTGCGAGGATCGGCAGCGCAGGAACAGGGCCGGGTCCGCCAGGATCCGAGCTCGGATCTCGCCGTTGCCCTTCGCCCATCCCGCGTAAACCGCCAGGGCCTCACGGCTGCTCAGCCGGGCTCGGATCAGGGTTTCCGTGAACCGGAGCGCATCCGGCGCCTTGCCGCGCGACAAAGGGACCAGGACCTTCATGGCGACGTCGGGTGAGAGACGGCCGCTGCGGACGTGGTCCTGGATCCAGCCGGGCAGTTCCCGGACCAGGGCCAGCCTCCGGGAAACCCAGGCCGCGGTCCGGTCGAATCGCCGCCCCAGTTCCTCCTGGCTCATGCCAAACCGGTTGCTCAGCTCGGCCAGGAGCCAAGCCTGCTCCAAGGCGCTATCGGTGCGGGCGCCGCGCATGAGTCCCTCCAGCAGCAGGGCCTCCGCCTCCTCCAGGTCCCAGGTGGCGGCCCAGATCAGGTCCCGCCGCAGGCTCCGCAGAGCCCGCAGGCGCTTGTAGCCGTCCACCAGGACGAACCGGCCGTCCCGCGGGAGGACCACCGCCGGGCTGGCCTGGCCATGCTCCTCCATGGAGGCACGGAGCTGGCGCTCCCGGCGCGGGTCGCGCCGGCGAAGGGCCTCGTACGGCAGGTCGAGCTGGTGCAGTTCCAGGTCCAAGGCGCTTCCTCCCGGGATGGGATGAGGCTACGGAAGGGCCGAACCAGAGGCCATCTCGTCTCGCGGGGGCGAAGGGAGCACTTTGGCTGCAACCTGCTGATTTAAAATGGGTTTCTGGGAACTCGTTTCTCGCCGGCTCCGGGGCAGCACTTTGGAGGTATTTACCTGAAATGGAACGGCTTGTGCAAAACTCGTTTCTCGCAGGGCCCGCTGGAGCACTTTGGTGATTTCCCGCAGCACGATCATGGGTTTCAGGCCCACCGCCTTCCGCACACCCCTCCAGTTGATGGCGACCAGGGGATCAAGGACGGGCCGCTCCGCGGGGGCCTTCCGCGTCACCTGGTGGACGACCTTTCTCGCCCTGGCCTCGTCCGGGTGGCGCTGCCGCCACCGGGCGCAGGCCCGTCGATGCCACTCCTTTTGACACTCCGGCTTACCGCACACGTGCTGGCGGCTGCCCACCTTTCCGCTGGGGCTGAACCAGCAGCTGCAAACCCGGCAGGGTCGGGGGTTCGCCATCGCCATCTCCTGGGTATGGCTTCCAGCCTCGCCGCAATCGGCTGGAGTGCAAACCCGATGAGAATGGCGCATGCCAACAGCGGGCCATGGCAGGAGATTGTTGATGGGTCGGTTTCAGCCACCGCCCCCGTCAGCCAACGGAGGTCAGGTGGTCTAATTCTGGCGAGCGGCGGCGGGCCAGTTTAGACAAGTCATGAAGTCGGTCCTCCTTTGTTCGCCTTGTGCGTGGTATTGTAGTCCAATCATTTAGTATTTCGAGTAGGAATGATGTTCAATATTTTCTTTGATTCAAAAAACTAAAATCAAAAGGGTATGGCACCAGGTGAATATTCAACCTCATGCCAATCCATTTGTAATGGAGCAAGATATGGTGGTTTGCAGAGCGACCAGTTCATCTTTAAATTTCCAGATTCCTAGACACTCAATCTTTGGAAGTGATAAGCGAGTTAGTAGACTCCTTCCCATTTCGTGCTCAGGTATAGCAATTCCTTTGATGGCAAAATTAACCTAAGAAAAACCCTTGTCTTAGCGATCCTGTCGTGCGATAAGAGTGGTACGACATTGTGATGGGTATTTCCCGAGGAGACCTCCATGGTTGCTGGATATAGCTATGTTCAGGTTCGCATCGACGCCGGCACCAAGAAACGCGCCTCTGAGGTGTTGGCGACGATGGGACTGACGATCTCAGCTGTCATCCGGTTCCTGCTGGAGCAGGTCGCCAGCGAAGGAAGCTGCCTTTTGAATGGACGATCCCGAATGCCACCACTCTCGAAGCCATAGCAGAGCTTGATGCAGGCAGCGGCAAGAGCTTCGATTCTGTCGAGGACTTGATGAAGGATCTGGACTCAGACGATTGAGCGGTTAAAAATCCTTCAGGCAGGTTGGGTGCCGACCAAGAAACCACTGTGTCGCAGGATTGGCGGAGACCTCAATTAGTCCCGTCTGGATACCAAGGTGAGCCTCCTCCGCCGGGAAATGTCCTGCACCTCCTGGTTGGCATCGGGCAACCCCAATGGGCTTAGGTGGCGAGAATGGATCTCATTAGCTGAAACATAGGATGAGTCAAGCGGGTTCTACGGTTCGTAATTACGTCCTTACGATATTTCTCACTTCGGCACTGTGACGCAAGTCACTGGTTCTGAATACGCCAAGCCAAAAGTAGACCATCCGCTTGAACGACCCTTCGCTAGGAATGGGTGGGTATCTGGGGTTACAGGTTGCACCGCCGCGACTCGTTATGGAATCCCCGATGCCTATCAACCCCTTCAGTGCCCGCGCCCCGCCCAACCCGGCTGCACCGCGGCTGCTGCGGGTTGGACGGCTCCAGCTCCGGGGCAGCCCTGGCCTACCTGGTCGAACCGGGCCAGACGCTGGCCGCTTCGCTCGGCCTCTCCGGGGCCGGCGCCAGCCCGTCGGCCCCGACCTGGTGCCGCATGGAGGGTGCGCCCGGAATCCCGTTGGCCCAGCTGCCCTGGCCCCACCTGGCGCTCCTGGCCGAAGCTCTGGACCAGGGGCGGGCGGTCCGGATCGAGGCCGCCGAGGTGGCCGGACGGCTGCTGCCGCACCAGCTCAGGTTCGGGCCCGGCTTGGGCGGAGGGGTCCTGCTGGCTTGGGATCCGGTCCTGGAAGCCTGGCACTCGCTGCCCCTGGACCAGGTCCGCCGCATCGGTCTGGAGACCCATGGCGCCATCCCGGCCCAGGCCTTGCGCCAGCGGCCGGGCCGGAGCGGCCCGGACTGAAGCCGGACCGAACAAAGTTCTCCAGTGACAACGGTTGTCACAACGAATCGGCGAAAGTGCCAGCAAGGGGTCAAGGAGAACCCTCCCCTCCCCCCAACCCGTTCCCACCTCTACCCGCAAGGTTCATCCCAGGAGTCTCCGTGACCATCCGCCCGTACCTCTTCTTCTCGCTCACCCTGCTCGCCGGCCTCGGCCTGGCCCTGGGCTGCCGGCCCAGTCCGGAAGCCCGGGTCGAGACCGCGACCACCCTGGTGCGCGCCATGGACCAGGACCTGCTGGCCGCCCAGAAGCGGATCGTCGACCAGTTCAACGCGCTGCCCGAGGCCGACGGCTTCCGGCTGGCCCTGGACCCGAACCTGGACAGCTGGGACATTTCCAGCAAGAACCTGGCCGAGCACGAGGAGGCGTTGGAAAAGGGGCTGATCTCCCTGCAGAAGGATGCCAAGGAGGACGCACTGATCGGCGAATACCGCCTCTATGCCAAGAAGCTGGGCCAGGCCGCCCAGGAACAGTGCGCCGACTTCGAAAGCCGGCTGATCCAGGCCCGGAAGGATCTGGCCACCGGCACCGTCGCCTACCAGGGAGCCAGCTACCCGATGAATGACGCCGGCCGGAAGATCCACCAGGCCCTGGTCGCCATCCTGCCCATGGAGATCCGGATGGACCAGGAGGTCCAGAAGATCACGGCGACCGGCGAAACCCGGCTCGGCAAACTCCTGGGCTGAAAACCCGCGGCGTCCACGCCTTGGCCACCGCCCCTGGCGGACACCCTCTCCCCACCCATCCATGCCCCCCGGACGGCTCGGTTTGACCGGCTTTCGCCGAAACCCGGTTATTATTGATACATTCAATCAATGTTTGGTCTCCAGCCCTCGGTTCCTCCACCACGGCCTTGTCGAGGCCCCTTGCAAGGAAAAACGATGCCAAGCCAGAACCTGTTCGCCACCCCCCTTCGGTCAAGGCTCGGGCTTTCCCCCAGGTGGGTCCTGGGGAT
>Ga0181534_10002651_pt1 | contig 10962 bp, 10 predicted proteins | sample PEATcosm2014_Bin_37_FD_119758 | JGI IMG/M metagenome (GOLD analysis project Ga0181534, IMG submission 119758) | Peatland microbial communities from MTU Mesocosm Facility, Houghton, MI, USA - PEATcosm2014_Bin17_10_metaG | ecosystem: Environmental > Terrestrial > Soil > Wetlands > Peat | place...
TAGACATGGTCGCGAGCAGGCTCGGCATCGGTCAATGAAAACAGGTAGTCGATCGGGTCGGTTTCACCCAGGTCCGGGCGCCCTATCAGCTCATCCAGTGTAGGTAGGGTTGTCGGCATCTGGGGGACGTTGACGACCTTGCCGCCGGCAACAGGCATAAACGGACCCGTGCCGCGGCCATCAGAGGCGTACTGGAATCCCAACTGCCGCTCCAACTCAGGAACGTAGCGATTAATCTGCCAGCCGGCAGCCCCATGCATTAGCGGCTGCCGGGAGAAGACCTGCGCGAACTCATCGCGCGCCAGCGTCAGCTCCCGTCGCGTCCAGGCCTCATCCGACTTGGCGACGTAATCCTGCCACTTGATGTGGTTATACGTATGCACGCCGACTTCAAATCCGCGATTCCCAATATCGCGCATGATTGAGCCACGGCGGCGCGCGATATGCGGTGCTGGCAACAGCGTCCCGTATAACAGGGTTTTGAGACCGTAGTGTTTGAGTACAGAGGTACGACGAACCTTGCCCATGAAGCCGCGCCGGAAGGCACGCTTGACGGCCCGACCGGTCTGATCGGGCCCGAGGCTGAAGAGAAACGTCGCCCGCACATCCAACCGCTCAAACAGGCTCGCGAGTCGCGGCACACCTTCCAGGGTGCCCCGATCCGTGTCCACGTCGATTTTCAGAGCAATCCGCACAACCTAACTCAGGACGCGGGGATGCTTCGCCAGGGCAGCAGCCAGCCCGCGCAGAATCAACGGTCCCTCCTGGGAGGCAATCTTGATCAGGTGCAGGATGCTGCCGTCGCAACATTCCACGTAACACTGGCCATCGACGCTGACCAACTTCGCCTGCACACCGGGAGTCGTCGTCTTCGGCACGACCCGGGTCTTTTGGATGATCCAGCGTTGATCGCCGACATTGGCATAAGCGCCCGGAAATGGCGGAGCCACGGCGCGCACCAGGTTATGAATCTCCTGGGCCGTCCAGGTCCAATCGATGCGCCCATCCTCCGGACGGCGACGGCCGAAGTACTGCCCTTCCTCGATAGGCTGGCGGTGGCGTGGCGCTGTACCCGCAATCAATCCAGGCAGCGAACGCGCGAGCACGATCTCCGCCGCAACAGTCACCTTGGAAAACACCGCGCGTGCATCGTCGTTTTCGAGGATGGGCACCGCGAGCTGATCAACAATTTCGCCCGCGTCAGCCCGCTCGACCATGTAGTGCAAGGTCGCGCCGGTCTCACGCTCGCCGCGCAGAATCGCCCAATTCACGGGCGCCCGCCCGCGATACTTGGGCAACAAGGAACCGTGCATGTTGAGCGCGCCGAGCCGCGCGGTGCGCAGCAGCGGCGCACCCAGCAGTGATCGATAGTAAAACGAGAATATGAAGTCAGGTTGCAGGGCAGCCAGGCGCTCCTGGATATCCGGCGTGTTGGGATCCGCGGGAGTGATGGTCTCGATCCCGTATTCGGCAGCCGTGGCCGCCACGCTGGCAAACCACTGCGTCTCCGCAGGGTCGTCGCGAACAGTCACGACCAGAGGCACCTCGACCCCGCCCGAGAGCAAAGTCTCGAGACAGCGCACCCCCACGTCGTGATAGGCAAACACGACAGCGCGAGTAGTCATGCACGCTCCTGCGCCGGAATAATCTGCTCAGTGGCAGTCTGTTCCAGCAATGCTGCAACCGTATAACGGGGTCTTTGCCGAACCTGCTCGTAAATGCGCCCCACGTACTCACCCACAACACCGACCCCCATCAGCAACACGCCGATGAGGAAGAACGCGATCGCGAACAGGGTGAACAAGCCTTCGGCTTCCGGGCCGTGCACCAGGCGACGAATGGCCAACCCGATGAATCCCAGCAGGGAAACGAGCGAGATGACCATCCCGGCCATGGAGAAAAACTGCAGCGGTACGACGGAAAAGCCCGTCATGAGGTCGAAGTTCAGGCGAATGAGCGAGTACAGGGAATACTTCGACTGCCCGACGGCCCGCTCGGCGTGCGAAACTTCGATTTCCACCGGATTGCGGGCGAATGTGTAGCCCAATGCGGGCACGAACGTGCTCACCTCGACGCAACTGTTGATTGCATCCACGATTTCACGATCGTAGCCACGCAACATGCAACCCTGGTCCGTGATCCGAATGTGGGTCGTACGCTCGCGAAAGCGATTCATCAGGCGGGAAGCGGCCTTGCGCCAATACACGTCGTGCCGGTCCTTGCGCACCGTTCCCACGTAGTCGGCGCCGGAGTCCATCGCCGCCAGGATGTTGGCGATCTCCTCGGGCGGATTCTGCAGATCCGCATCCAGAGTGACAATGTAGTCGCCCCGGGTTTGGGCGAAGCCCGCCATGATGGCCATGTGTTGGCCGACATTCCGGGATAGCACCACGACCCGGGTGACATCGGGCCGCTTGCCGAACTGTTCTCTCAGCCCGGCGACGGTCCGGTCACTACTGCCGTCATCGACGAACACCACCTCATACACACGACCGAGGGCATCCAGTGCCGGATACAGGCGAGCGAACAGGCTCGCGAGTCCCTTTTCCTCGTTGTAACAAGGGATGACAACAGAAACCGTAGCCTCTGTTTTCGAGTTCAATGCCGCGCTCCTGCGATAACCTCGTTGACTGCTGCGACCACCCGATCCACGTCACTGAGCTCCATGGCGGGAAACAAGGGCAACGTCACCGTCTCGCGCCCGATCCGTTCCGCGTTGGGGAACTGTCCCTCGCGGTAACCCATCGCGCGATAGGCCGTGAACAGGTGGATGGCCGGATAGTGTATGCCAACACCAATGCCCCGTTGTGCCATTGCCTCGATAAACTGCGGCCGCGTGATCTTCAGCTCACCCAACGGCAACAGCGGCGCAAAAATGTGCCAACTATGCCCCTCATCCCCCCGCTCCGGCAGCCTGACCGGCGGACTGTCGCGCCACAACTGGTAATAGCGCGCCACGAGCTCGCGGCGCCGCGCATTGAATTCCTCCAGCTGCGCCAACTGCCCCAAACCAACACGCGCCGCGACATCGGACAGGTTGGCCTTGCCACCGGCAAACAAGGTGTCAACGCCGTTGGGGGTTTTCAACTGGCCATGCCAGCGATGCAATTCGAGCGCCTGGATCTCTTCAGGCGAGCCGCCGCTGACCGCCCCACCCTCGATCGTCGTCATGTTCTTGTTGGGGTGGAAGCTGAAGCACACCAGATCGCCGAAACTGCCGATCCGACGGCCTTTCCAGGCCGAGCCGATCGCGTGCGCCGCATCCTCTACGACACGCAGGTTGTGACGCTTTGCAAGGTCGTAAAGGCGATCCATATCTACGGGAAGTCCCGAGAAATGTACCGGCATGAGGGCACGAGTTCGCGGCGTAATGGCCGCCTCAACCTGATCAAAATCAATATTGCGGGAATCCAGCCCGACGTCCACAAAGACCGGCCGCGCCCCGGTTCGGGTAATGGTATTGGCGGTCGCCACAAAGCTCATTGCCGGGGTGATCACTTCGTCACCGGCGCCGATGCCACAGGCCAGGAGCGCCATTTCGAGGCTCGCTGTGGCGGAAGTCTGCGTCCGGATGGGACGACCTCCCAGGTAGCGCGACAATGCCGCCTCGAATTCCGCGACCTTAGGCCCCGTCGCCAGCCAACCTGACCTGAGGACTTCAGCAACGCCTTGGATGGTTTCCTCATCCACCGTTGGACGGGTAAACGGAAGCATCTTCTTCACCACGAACCTCTCAGGAGCGGGTGACGAGCACAACGCCCGCCACAATCACACCAGTTCCCACGATGCGCTGCACATTCGGGACCTCGCCCAGGAGCCACCACGCAAGCCCGATGTTGAGGACGTAGCCCATCGATAACAATGGGTAGGCTTGGCTGACAGGAACCCGCGAAAGCCCGACGAGCCAAACGATCAGGCTCACGCCATACGCGGCCAATGCCAGCCAGAACTGCGGGACTGTCATGAGGGTGAGCGCCTTGTTCAGGGTGCTCCCGTCCTGCGAAATCAACGGCCCGGTAACCTGGGTCGCCGCCTTCAGTCCCAATTGGGCGAACGCGTTCAGGATGACGCCGATCAACAGCGTCCCGAAATCCACTGGCCTCATAGACGGCTCACCACCAGTGTCTGGTTGTCGCCGCCTATGACCTTGCCCTGCAGCCCACGGCTGCGCCATTCCTCGACAATATTGGGTGGAATGAAGGCAACCGCATTCGTCGAGGCATTCCAATGAGCCAGAAATGCGTCAGGTGTCAGCGTGCGGGACGGTTCCTCGGACATTCCGAACTCCAATTCACCTTGAAACCCGACCACCGTCATCGTCCGGCCCAGGTAAGGTGACAGCGTCTCGCGGTACTGGCCAATACTGAACAATTCAGTCTGAGGGCCGATCAGCGGTTTGATCGTCATCACAAGTTTGTACGAAGAGCGTTCCGGTAGCTCGGTGAAGGCGCTGAGCAGGCACTGCCATCCCAATATCGCGCTGGCAGCGGTCGCCCAGACAGCCGCGGCTGCGGGGACTTCACGCCGCAAGGTCGCCCAGACGCCGTAAAGCCCGATCACCACCGCTCCAATCACCCATTGAATGGCCGAGTGGGGAAAGTAGCCGTAGCGGCGCATTGTATAGATGAAGAGGCCCACGGCCAGTACCGGCATCAACACACCGGTTACCCGCGCCAGCGTCCGCACGAACGTGGGGCTGGCGGACATGGATACCCCTATCAGGACCGCCAGGGCGGGCATCATGGGCAGGATGTAGGGCGCCAGCTTCGAAGAGGACGCCGAAAAGAAAAGCACAGTTATCGCTGAAAATATTAGTATAAATTTCAGCGGCTTAAATCCAGTTTCGCGTTTGGATTCTAGCCAGGCCTGGCGGGTTGCGGATGGGACCACCAGCAACCAGGGCAAGGCGCCGATCGCCAGCAGGCTCAGGAAATACCACCACGGCTCCTCCCGCTTGTGAACCTTCGTGAGGAACCTCGCGAAGTGCTCATGGACGAAGAAGAACTCCAGGAAGGACGGGTTACGGGCGCTGACGACAACGAACCACGGGACTGTGACAAGAAGGAACAGTGGTAGTCCCAACATCACGTGTAGCCGCCGCCACGGCCGAAAATCACGCTCGATAGCGGTATACGCAACGAGCGTCGCGCCCGTTAAGACGCCGACGACGATACCCTTGCTGAGCACCGCCAAAGCGGCGGCGAGCCATGCCAACAGCACCCAGCGCCTCTCGCCGGGAGATCCTTCGGGCTCGCTCTGACCGAGCGCGAACGCGAAAACAGCCGCTGCGAGGAAGAACGAGAATCCCGAGTCGAGGATGTTGAGGTGCGCAATGAGCTCAAAATACGGACTGACAGCCAGCGCGGCCACGGCCGCAAATCCCGCACTATCGCCATATAACCGCCGGGTCCATCCAAAGACCATCGGCAGGCACAGGAACCCGAGACCGACTGTCCACAGGCGCGCCGTCCATTCGCTGAATCCGAACACCGAATACGCCGCTGCGCTGGCCCAGTACTGCAGCGGCGGCTTTTCGAAATACTTCAGGCCGTTGAGGCGAGGAGTCACCCAGTCGCCGGTGACGGCCATTTCCCGCGGGATTTCGGCGTAGCGTCCCTCATCGGGGTCGATGAGAGGGCGCACAGGCATGGTCGCAAACCAGGTCGCCCCGAGGACGATCCAAAGCAACCAGCCGAAGTTACGCTTCTGCACCTGGGCGACAGGCTCCGGGGATCAATTGTTGCCCATGGCGCGATCGCCGAACCCTTCCTGGTTCACGTAGTACTGGATCGTGTTGCGGATCGCGGTGTCCATATCCGTCGTCGGTGCCCAACCCAGATATTTCTTGGCGGCCTCAATGGCCGGCACGCGCACCTGGATATCCTGGTAGTACTTGCCGTAGTACTCGGCCGCACCGACCTCGACGATCTGAGTGCTCTTGGCGTTCTCGCGCAGCACCGGGAACTCCTGCGCGATACGGATCGTGCGCTCCGCCAAGTCGCGGATCGACACGCAATTGTCAGGGTTGCCGATGTTGAAGATGCGCCGGCTCGCGCACTGGTCCTTGTTCTCGAGGATCGTCAGCAACGCCTCGACGGCGTCATCGATGTACGTGAAGGACCGCTTCTGATGGCCGCCGTCGACGAGCTTGATCGGACGTTTAAACAACACGTTCGACAGGAACTGCGTGAATACACGCGAGCTGCCTTCTTTCGGCTCCTCGACGTTATCGAGATTGGGACCGATGAAATTGAACGGTCGGAACAGTGTGTAGTCGAGGTTGTCACGCACACCGTATGCGTAGATGACGCGATCGAGGAGCTGCTTGGAGGCCGCGTAGATCCAGCGCTGCTTGTTGACGGGGCCGTAAACGAGCGAGCTCGTCTCTTCGTCGAGCACGCCGTCAGACATGCCGTAGATTTCCGAAGTGGACGGGAAGATCAAGCGCTTCTGATACTTCACGCAATGACGCACGATATCGATGTTGGCCTCGAAGTCGAGCTCAAACACACGAAGTGGATGCGTTACATACTGGGCGGGATTCGCGATCGCGACCAGGGGCACCACCACGTCGCATTTCTTGACGTGGTACTCCACCCATTCCTTGTTGATGGTGATGTCGCCTTCAACGAAGTGGAAGCGATCCGTCTTGGGCAGATCCTTGAGCTTGTTGTCCGCGAGATCGATTCCGTAGACATCCCAGGGCCGCGTCCGCAGGATCGCGTTCGTCAACGCGCTGCCGATGAAGCCATTCGCTCCCAGGATCATGATTTTCAGTGCCATCTGCCGTCCTCAACCCGAGCTACGCGACTCAAATTTTCAGGGCGCGCAGCTTACCACGGCGGGGGTGCCGACCACCTTTCTACAGCAAAGCTATTGCGCGAGGGGTAGGCCTACGTAGTTTTCGGCTAGGGACTGGGCGGCGGCTCGGGAGGTTACGAGGTACTCGAGCTCAGCCAATTGGCGGCGGTGGTCGAAAGGCGTCTCGTCGTCGAAGCGGTGCAGGAGCGAAGTCATCCACCAGGAGAATCTCTGTACCTTCCAGACGCGGCTGAGGCAGGTGGACGAATAAGTGTTCAAGCCTTCCGTCGTAGCGTTGCGATAGAACGCCTGCAGGCCTTGTGCGAGGACCTGTACGTCGGTGATCGCGAGATTCATTCCTTTCGCGCCGGTCGGCGGGACGATATGAGCGGCGTCACCGGCCAAAAACAGGCGGCCAAATCGCATTGGCTCGGCCACGAAGCTGCGCATCGGGGTAACCGACTTCTGCAGAATGGGGCCTCCTGGCACTTGCACACGTAAGCGCGTCCGAAGCTCGTCCCAGATCCTATCGTCGGACCACTGATCTACATCCTCGTCCGGGGTGCACTGTAGATAGAGCCGGCTGACAGTTGGCGAACGCATGCTGAGCAGGGCAAACCCGCGGTCATCGTTCGCGTAGATCAACTCCTCCGACGCTGGAGGCATCTCGGCCAAAATGCCCAGCCAGGCAAATGGATACACCCTCTCAAACACATTGAGCTGCGCAGACGGAATGCTCGCACGGCAGATCCCATGGAAGCCGTCACAGCCGGCAATGAAGTCACACTCCAGCGTCTGCTCACGACCATCGATCGTGTAGCGCACGATCGGCGAGTCGGTCTCGAAGTCATGGACAGATACCGAGTCCACCTCGAAGTACAGAGGTTGACGAGCCGCCAGTCGGGCGGTGATCAGGTCTTTGACGACTTCCTGTTGGCCGTAAATCATGACGGCCCGACCCGTCAGCTCCTCAAAATCGATCCGGTGGCTCGCGCCCGCGAAATTCAGAAAGATGCCGTGATGGAGCAGCCCCTCCCGCATCATCCGGGCGCCCACACCCGCCGCGTTCAGGATGTCGACGCTTTGATGCTCGAGGACGCCTGCTCGGACGCGGTTTTCAACGTATTCCCGACTTCTGGCCTCCAGAACGACGCACTCGATTCCACGGAGGTACAGAAGATGAGCCAACAGCAGGCCCGCGGGGCCGGCTCCGATGATCGCAACCTGGGTTCGCATGGGAGCTAAACTGTATCCATCGCCACCTGGCAGACCATGGACGCAAACGCGTTCCGCTTGGATTTAGTGCAATGCGAGAGCCTCAGGCGCAGATTCCGCGCTTTTTCCTGTACGGCGAGCCGCCGCGGGATGCAGCGGAGCGCTTTGTACACGTGGAAACCATCTCGGATCGCAGCCGCGTCAACGATTGGCGAATCCAGCCCCACGCGCACCGTGACCTCCACCAGCTACTGGTGCTATTCACCGGCCGTGGCGAAATGCAGGCGGAAACTCAGCGTCTGCCGTTTCGTGCGCCCAATTTGTTGGTTGTACCCGCAGGTGTGGTGCACGGCTTTTCGTTTGAGCCGGACACTGAAGGTTATGTCGTCACGTTAGCGGAAACGCTGCTTGGCGAGTTGGCTCGCGACGAACGCAGCTTTCGGACGCTGTTTGGAGCACCCAACTACGTGTCGCTGGAGGCGGATCCAGCGTTGTTCCAGGAGTTTGTAGATACGCTGCCGAAACTACGACGGGAGCTGGTGTGGAGCGCCCCTGCCAGTGCCGCCGCCGCAACGGCCCGGTTGACAACCTTGCTGGTGATTGCTGTCCGCGCGCTTCATCAATCAACGGAATCGACATCCACGGCAAGCAGCGCTCGCGCGGCGTTGGTGGCACGGCTGCGGGAGAAGATCGAAACGCACCTGCGAAGCGGATGGTCGGTCGCCGAATATGCTCGGTCGTTGAATGTCACGGCCGCGAAATTGCGCGCGGCCTGTTTGGAAGTGACGAGTAAGACGCCGACGCGCATCCTGGAAGAGCGACTGTTGCTCGAAGCCAAACGCAACCTGACCTACACGAACATGACCGTGGCACAAATTGCGTATTACCTGGGCTTCACCGACCCCGCCTACTTTTCGCGCTTCTTCAGCAAGCTTGCCGGCGAATCACCCGCGGCGTTTCGGAAGCGATCTTAGAACGCAGCCACTCAATCATCGCAGACCACTCTCCCGGAGGATTGCCGGAATGTGTGCCTCCCAGCCGAGTGCCATCACGTGCACTCCAGCGCACAGCTTCTGAATATCACGAATGGTACGGGCCGCGATGTCGATGCCTTTGGCGACCTCGTTGTCGGTGCCGGCAACGCTTTGCATCTCCTCCAGCAACTCATCCGGTACGCGAATTCCGGGCACATTCGCGTTGAGCCAGCCTCCCATCTTCGCTGACTTCAACGGGATGATGCCCGCCAGGATAGCCACGCCATCGGGCTTTACCGCGTCGAGAAATCGCTCCAGAGTCGCGCGGTCGTAGATCGCCTGTGTCTGCAGGAACTGCGCACCCGCGTCGATCTTGCGGCGTGTGTTGGTCGCTTCAGCCTGCAGGTCCAGCGCACCCGGGTTGGCGGTAGCACCTAGGAACAGATTGGGAGTGCCGCGCAGCGGATTGCCCGCCATGTCCCTGCCCTGCGCCAGCTGATGTCCGGCGCTCAGCATCTGGTTTGAATTCAAGTCAAAAACGGGCTTGGCGTCCGGATGATCGCCGTTCTGTGGCGGGTCGCCGCTCATGAACACGAAGTTGCGAACGCCCAGGGCCGCGGCGCCCAGAATGTCGGCCTGGATCGCGATGCGATTTCGGTCCCGCGCGGTAATTTGCACGGTGGGCTCGATGCCGCGATCAAGCAGCAGTCGGGCCACCGCCGAGGGCGCAATCGCCATACGGGCGCGCGGGGACTCGGTGAGATTGAAGGCGTCCACATAGCCCTTCAAATCCTGCGCCTTGGAAAAAACATCGGCGAGATCGATGCCCTTCGGTGGCGTGAGCTCCGAGGTAATAACGAACTCGCGAGCGATAATCTTGTCTGCAATCGTAGTCATTACTATTGTACCGTGGGTAATGAAAGCACTCTACAGCGTCGCCGCCCTTCTCATCAGTGCCCTAGTCGTCCAAACGCTCTACGCCACCATCATCCGGCCGCGTGCTGAAGCCATCCTCGCACTGCCCGTGCCGAAGGAAGGTGCGGCGCCGAGCACGGGTCCTACCCGGAATCTGCGATCGCCGTTCGTCATTCTCAAGGACTACGAGCAGGAAACGGCGCTGATTCTCGCCTGCTGGGCCCTCGCACTCATCGGATATCAGGCCCGTGCCGTCACGCTCAACCGGCGCCTTCTGTCAAAGCAATATGTTGACGTCGGGGAAGGTCATGTCGTCCTGCCCGACGACGCACGAGCCTATGCCAGGCCACTGGAAAGCCTTCCGCCCGAAGAGCAGGAAATGCTGCTCCCGCGAGCGCTGATGGTCGCCCTCAATCGCTTCGGTGCCACACGCAGTGTGCAGGACTCCGCGGAGGCCGTGCGGGCGGAGTGCGAGAACGAAGTCGATCGGCTGGATGCACAACTCTCCATGGTGCGCTTCACAGCCTGGGCCATTCCGGCCGTGGGATTTGTTGGAACGGTGCGCGGCATCGGTCGCGCGTTGCAGGATGCTCAGGGCGCCCTGCATGGCGACATCTCAGGAGTGACGCTCGGATTGGGCGTTACCTTCAATGCGACGCTGACAGCGTTGGTTGCCGCGATTCTGGTTATGTTCTTCCTGCATCAACTGCAGCAGGCACAGGACCGCCTGGTTTTGGATGCGAGGATGTATGTCGACCGCAAGTTGATCCGCAATATGCGGGTTCACTAAAACCTATCTCAAATTCGCAGTTCGCTCGCATGTTGTCGAACGAACAGCTCGGTGTCCTGCGGCACGATCGACCCTGCCGATCCCGACGGGCCTGATGGTTACCGGTGCTCGAAGACGAGAGCCTCGCGGAACGCTGGGCCCGAGGGCTCCGCGCCCGTATGTTCGCGCTGAATGGCTCGGTCGTCGTTACGCGTCAGCTATCTTCAGGAATGCAGGCGTCGGCGGCGGCGGCCTGCCGTATGCGGCCGCTTCGCCTACTTGCTTGCA
>Ga0181534_10002653_pt1 | contig 10959 bp, 8 predicted proteins | sample PEATcosm2014_Bin_37_FD_119758 | JGI IMG/M metagenome (GOLD analysis project Ga0181534, IMG submission 119758) | Peatland microbial communities from MTU Mesocosm Facility, Houghton, MI, USA - PEATcosm2014_Bin17_10_metaG | ecosystem: Environmental > Terrestrial > Soil > Wetlands > Peat | place...
AAAGACCGTCCAAATGAAGAGAATCAAAATGAGCGCCACCCAGAACGCCATCTGCATGCTTCTTCTCGCTGCCATCATTCCACAATCGGCAGCCGCCGGTTCCTACCTGAAGGAGGCGGAGCTAAGCGAGGCGGGCGACAAAATCCACGTCTCGGCCCACAGCCCTCGGCCCCTCGAACAGGTATTGGACGCGCTCTATCACAAATATAAGTGGTCCATCGAATATGAGGACGCGCAATATATTTCCAAGTTGGATGTGGTGCAGGTCGAGACTCCAGTAAAAGCGCTGGTCCCTGCGGGAGCAACTTTTACCGTCGAATTTCCGGCAAAAGAGATTGACGAGGAAAAGGTTCTCCAACTGGTGGTGGATGCCTACAATGCGAGCCCCAATCCGGGCCGCTTCGAGGTGCGCAACCTCGGAGACGACAATTTCGCGGTGGTTGGCGTACAAGCCCACAATCTGCGCGGGGCCATCTCCCATCAGCATGCTCTTCTCGATACACCCATCGTACTGACCAGGCAGAAGAGAACTCTGGCCGCCACCTTGAGCTTGATTTGCAAAAAAGCGGCGGCGCGCGAACATCTCAACGTTGTCATGGGCGTCTCGCCCCGCACCATGGTGAACTCCACCTATGTGGAGGTGGGCGGGACTGCTCCGGTACCGGCCCGAAGGCTTATCGCGCAGGCACTTGCGTTCACTCATCGGCGGTTGTATTGGCGTCTTCTGTTTGACCCCGAGTCCAAGGGGTACGCATTTGACGTGCATTTGATCCCAGGCTAGGCGTGTAAACGAACGGAGCATGCCCCGGGGCTTTGCTTGCTACCTTCTTCGTGCGGCTTCGTGTCCTTTGTGGTTCAGGATCCAATTTGATTCAGGATCCAAGACTACCGCTCCCCGCTGGAACGTTGACAGCAGCCTCAGCTTTCGTTTCAATCGAAACTGTGCTAGAGATACAGATCCCGGAACGCCGGACCCCAGAGAAAACATCGCCCGATGATCGTCAATTTCGCTGAGCGGGCACACAATCACAACTGGGAATTGGACCCGGTGACCCGGTCGTTGCTCGATACCGATTTCTATAAACTCCTCATGCTGCAGTTCATCTGGAAGCATTTCCCCAGACTGCACGTGTCTTTCTCGCTCTTTAACCGTTCCTCCACCGAACGCCTCGGAGACTTATTTTCCATTCACGATCTCACCGCGCAGCTCGACCACGTACGAAAACTTCGCTTTCGGAAGTCCGAGCTGGTCTGGCTGGCCGGCAACACGTTCTATGGGCGGCGCGGAATCTTCGAGCCGGCATTCCTGGAGTGGCTGGAACGGGATTTCAAACTGTCGGAGTATGAGCTTTCGGTACGAGATGGACAGTTCCAGCTGGCTTTTGATGGCTTGTGGGCGGAAACCACCATGTGGGAGCTGTACGCGCTATCCATTCTCGATGAACTGAAAACCCGGGCCAATCTGAAACGGTTGAGTGAATTCAGTCTTGATATCCTGTACGCCAGAGCCAAGACCAAGCTGTGGAGTAAGATCGAGCGCCTGCGCGGCGTTCCCGGTCTGAGCATCGGCGATTTCGGAACCCGCCGCCGTCACAGCTTTTTGTGGCAGGAGTATGTGGTCAATGCCATGGCCTCGAATCTGGGCATCGGATTCATTGGAACTTCCAATGCCTTCCTCGCCCATAAGCACGATCTGGAAGCGATCGGCACCAACGCCCACGAAATTCCCATGGCCGTCGCCGCCCTGGCGCCCGATGACCAGGTTCTGAAAGTGTCGCAGTACCAAGTGCTGGAACTCTGGCAGAGCACCTATGACGGCGCATTGAAAATCATGTTGCCGGATACTTTCGGCACCACCCAATTTTTGCAAGGCGCCCCCGCCTGGGCGGCGGATTGGACCGGGCAGCGCGTCGACAGCAAAAATCCCTACGTCGCCGGGGACGAATACATCGACTGGTTGAAACGCCATGGCCGCGATCCGCGGGACAAACTTCTGATCGCCTCCGACGCGCTGGACATCGACGAGATCCTGGGCCTGCACGCCTATTTCGGCGGAACCCTTCAGGCGGGTGCGACGCTCGGCGATTTTCGTAGCGCCGAGGATTTCCTCGATCCTCAGAAGTGGCTTCCCGGACGCCGCATCCGCTTCAGCGCGGGCTGGGGCACGCTGTTGACCAACGACTTCCGCGGCTGCGACCCCACCAGCGGAAACGGCTTCGATCCCATCAGCCTGATCTGCAAGGTCAACACCGTCGAGGGCCGCCCCGCCGTCAAACTATCCGATAATTACGCCAAGGCCCTCGGACCAGCCGCCGAGATCGAACGCTATCGCAAAGTATTCGGCACCGCAGGGGTTTCCAATGCTCCGGTGATTGCCTGAGTGGAGCGAGCCTGGTGCGCCGGATGCAACCCGGTTTGGGCATAGTTCAGGAGAGCGGAAATCGAGGGTTCACAGCCGTCGCGCCAGAAAAGCTCCAACACATAATCGCCCAGTTTACGCACCGGAGCGCTGGCCGAACCCGAAGAGTGGAGCAGGAGTTGTTTCCAGTCCTCGAAAGAGAGTGTCATGTGTACAACATAGGGATTGCGCCGGAAGAAGTCTGTTCAATTTCGAACAGTGGTTTGGGGCCGACTCCATCTCCCCGCTGAAATGACTCCGTGGCATGGGGCTACTGTTGCTGCTGATGGGCGTCGACCAGTTGCGATCGCTGGTCTTCTTCCAGAAACTGGGACCACTCTTCATCGGCGGCAAACTCCTCATCCGGAGGCAGCACCGCTTCCGAGGGCGTAACCCGAACTCGCACCTGGAGTTGGGTTTCGGCTTTCCCTTTCATTACCCCCATGGTGGGAGGCACGTCCGCGTAGTCGCGGCCCACGGCGGTGCGAATATGGCGCTCTCCCACCACTCGGTTGAGAGTGGGATCGAAGCCGATCCAGCCCAAGCCCGGCAGCAGAGCCTCCACCCAGGCGTGGGTGGCGCCGTCCGCCGAGGGGCCGCTTTCGCCGCTCTGGTAGAGGTATCCGCTCACGTAGCGGCAGGGAATCTTCGCATTTCGCACCAGCGCAATCATGATGTGAGCAAAGTCCTGGCATACTCCCTGCCGCGCACGCAGCGCCTGCTCAATCGGGGAATTCACCGCGGTGCTCTTCTTGACATAGCTGAAGGAGCCATTCACCGCGGCGGTCACTTCCTGAAGAAATTTCAGCGGGCTTCGGCCGTCCCGCTCCGCCACTCCCATCTCCCCGGCTAATGCCTCCAGTTCGGGCGAGGAACGGGCGAAGTGGCTGGGCATCAGCATGTCCCAGTAATCCCTTTTCTCGATCAGCTCTTCCAGTTCGTTCCAGCTCTCGTAGCCCATCGATTCCGGAATCGCGGGCTGGGGGTCGAGGTTGACCAGGGCGTCGGAAATAATCGTGAGCTGGCGATGGCGGCTGGGAAGGTCGAAGTGGTGTACCAAGTTGCCGCGTGAATCCGTATAGCTGAAAATCCGGGCCCGCGGATTCACCGAGAGCTGAAAGACAAAACAGCGCTGATTTCCCTCGCTGCGGGGTTGCATGCGCACTTCCATCATGCTCTGCCAGACGGGAAAGCTGTAGCGGTAGCGCGTGAAATGGCGGATGGCGTAGAACATAACATTAGGTCTCGAAAGCCACCTCGATGGGATATTCGATGTACACCTCGTGGACCGCGGCATGCAAGTTGCGGCATTGCTCGATGATCCCCGCCAGATATTTGTGCAGTTCGCGAATTACGTCGCCGATCTGCACATAAGCCACCATGGAACGCAATCGGCCGATCAGGCGTTCGATATTTTCGGTTCGCCGGCTCAGGGAAAGGTTGCTGATGGAAGTCAACGCCTCGTGCATCCGGTCCAGGGAATAACGAACCGAGTAGGGAAACTCCGGCTTCAGAAGAAGGAAGTCGGCGATGCGGTCGGGCTTGAGCTCGGCCGTGCAGGCCTTGCAGTAGGCTTCGAAGGCGGCGCAACTGGTCAGCAATCCCACCCAATCCAGGTCGTCGGCATGTTTGTCGATCACAAAATAAGCGTCCAGCAGAATGCAAAGATTGCAGGCCCGTTCAATGTACTTGCCCAGCTGGATGAAGTGCCAGCCTTCGTCGTGACTCATGGTCGCGGCGGTTACTCCGCTGAAGCGGTAGGAGCCTTCGCGAACCAGATTGACGATGCGCATGGCCGCGGCGTCGTCATCCGGGCGTAAATCGGAGCCGGTGACGTCGTGATAGAGGCGGTTGAGATGCTCCCACATCTCCGAGCTGATCTCCTCCCGCACCTGGCGGGCATTCTCCCGCGCGCCGCTGATGCATTTCATGATGGAAAACGCACCCTCCGGGTCGGCCACCAGCAAATGCAGCGCCCGCTGCGGGTCGACGTTGGTCGCGGCCGCGCCCGGGGCCAGCGACGATACCGCGCGGAACCAGCGCTCTTCGGTGGAAAACTTCGCGGGATTCAGAATCAGGCCGTAAGTGGCCTGCAGTACCCGCGAGGCATTATCCGCTCGCTCGAAATACCGGCTCATCCAGTACAGACTGTCGGCTACGCGGGAAAGCATGCGGCGTTTTCACCCGTTATGCGGAAATTTCAGTTTTGCAACACCCAGGTATCCTTCGAGCCGCCGCCTTGCGAGGAATTCACCACCAGCGATCCTTTGCGCAAGGCCACCCGTGTTAGCCCGCCCGGCACAATGGTGATTTTCTCCCCGTACAGAACATAAGGCCGCAGATCGACGTGCCGCGGCTCGATCGAGCCATCCACAAAGCACGGCGCGGTGGAAAGATTGATGGTGGGTTGCGCAATGTAATTGCGGGGCTGTGCCAGAATCTTTTCGCGAAACTCGGTGCGCTGCGCCTCCGTGCTGTGCGGGCCAATCAACATGCCGTACCCGCCGGATTCACCCACCGCCTTAACGACGTACTGGTCCAGTCTTTGACAAACGTGATCGCGCTGCGCCGCATCGGACATCAGGAACGTTTCCACATTCTCCAGAATCGGATCCTGGTTCAGGTAGTAGCGGATGATTTTCGGCACGTAGGCATAAATCGCCTTATCGTCCGCCACCCCAGTTCCCAGAGCGTTGGCGAAAGCAATATTTCCCGCGCGGTAGGCATTAAACAGCCCTACAGCTCCCAGCGCCGAATTGCCCTCAAAAACCAAGGGGTCAAGGTAGTCGTCGTCAATGCGCCGGTAGATCACATCCACGCGTTGCAAGCCGAAGGTGGTTCGCATGTAAACCACATTGTCATGCACCACCAGGTCGCGCCCTTCCACCAGTTCAATTCCCATCTGCCGCGCCAGATACGTGTGCTCAAAGTAAGCGGAGTTGTAGGCCCCGGGGGTCAGCAGGACCACGGTTGGTTCGGATCGGCCCTCCGGGGCGGAAAAGCGCAACGTGGAAAGCAGCGCCTGGCTGTACTGCTCGATGGGACGAACCCGACACTTCTGAAACAAGCCGGGGAAAATCTGCTTCATCACCCGGCGGCTGGTCAGCATATAGGAGACGCCGCTGGGGACGCGCAGATTATCTTCCAGAACGACGAATTTTCCCTCCGGCGTGCGGATCAGGTCCGTACCCACCACCGTGACGTAAATGTCGCGCGGTACCTTGATTCCCCGCATCTCCCGCCGATAGTGCTTGCAGGTGTAGATGATGTTGCCGGGCACCACCCCGTCCTCGATGATTTTGCCTTCGTGGTAAACGTCCTTCAGGAAAAGATTGAGGGCGGTGATGCGCTGGACTAATCCCCGCTCGATGATGTCCCATTCCGCGGCGGTGATGATCCGGGGCAGCAGGTCGTTGGGAAAAATCCGCTCCGTGCCCTTGTCATTTCCGTAAACCGTGAAAGTGATGCCCTGGTTGAAGAAGGACTGGTCGGCCTCGTTCTTGCTGCGCCGCAGCTCGTCGGCGCCCAGGTTCAACAGCAGATTATGGAGCGGGCGGTATTGTTTCCGCGGACTATCGACGGCGCGGAACATCTCGTCGTAGGCGCCGTTCAACTCGTATTTTCGGAGAGCTTCCGCGCCCCCGTGGTCGGAGGCATCGGTTTCGATAATCATGGTTGCCGCCGTTTCCTGCCCCCGTCAGCATAGCTTATCGCGCGGGCACTCGATGATTGCGAAAAACGATCCGATGGATCGAAGAAACCATGCGGTCATTAGCCCGGCACCTGACTCTGGACCTCACTGATATGCGTCTCCCCGAAACGACATCGGTCTTCCCGAAACCCGGCGCAGTTCAGCCGGGAAGTCGTTTCGCCCCGCTTAAAAGCGGCTACTCTCAGGACGACGCCACCAGCATGGACCTACTTTTGAAACTCGCGAACGCTTTCGCGGCCATTCCCTTTTCGCAAGCACGTTTCGTAAGCCTGACTGTGCTGAATGATTTGCCCGACTTTGGATGCATCTATCCGCGCCGACGTTGGATATTAGCCAGAAGATATAATTCGGCATCCAGGTAGACGGGAATCCGTTGCGGCTTTATTAAGATCCCACCCCCTCGTAAAGTACCCTCTGCGGGGCAGGAAACAACCCTGGCAGCGAGGTTAACCTCCTGGGGTAGGCCAGAGGTCGTCTCGATGGTTTCCGGGCATCTCAGGCGATCCTAGGCTTGCTTTCATTGTTTTCAATGACTTCCACCTACTCTCAATAACTTAGGGATATGCAGCCGCCCGGGCTTGCCCGCAATCGGCAGGTGATTCACGAATGTCGCGGTTGGAAAAGCCGGGTCGCAGGTAACGGCGACTTCCGGCGCGTCCGACGCCACGCCCTTTCAAAAAGTCGCTTGCAGCCTACTTGGGATGATTCACTCAGCGGCCGGTCAGCTTGGCCAGGCTTTCGCTGGCGACGGCTCGAATGCTCTCCATGGGGTTCTCCTCGTCGGATGGCTGAAATTCAATGTCCGGCAACTGCTCTACGGCACGGCGAAGGGACTGTTCCCAGCTGGAGTGGATCAGATTTAGATCTCGATCTCCCGCGGAGACGCGGCGGTAGCGGGTGATTTGCAGGCTGTCCTTCGCGTATAGCAACAAGTCGAAGGGCGGACCCACGGTGACGTTCGAACGCATGGTCGCGTCCAGAGAGAGCAGCGCGTATTTTGCCGCGACTTCGAGGGAGGTGGATGGCTCGATGCCGCGGTCCAGAATCGGACGGCCATACTTGCACTCGCCCAACTGCAAATACAAAGAATCTTCAGTGGCCGCCAGGGGATTGCCCTGGGGATAAATCAAGTAAAGGTTGGGTTCCTGTCCCCGCACTTGGCCGCCCAGCAGCAGGTGAACGTTGAAGCTGAAGGAGTCGCGCTCCAGGGAGGCGCGATCGATATCGGAGACGCGGCGGACGCAATCTCCCACGATGCGGGCCGCATCGTAGAGCGAAGCGGCTTGCGCCAATCCCCGGCCGGCGTCGAAATCATCCCCGAGCAGCGTGATCACCGATTGGCTGATGGAAAGGCTGCCGCTGGTGAGAATTACAAAGACGCGTTGCCCGGGCTGCACAAACCGGTACATTTTGCGGCAAGTGTTGACCTGGTCAAACCCCGCGTTGGTTCTGGAATCCGACGCAAGCACCAGCCCCTCCTGCGTCCTAATGCCCAAGCAGTATGTCACTGTTCCCTCGCATCATTCCGGTAACGGCTCAATTAATTCCGCCCCTTTGTATAGGGATTTCTCCTGCGAGCCAAGGCACGCCCCTATGCGAGATCCCCTGCCGCTCCGCTAAGGGCAGGCTTTCGCTCCGCCAGACAAGCGGCTGCGCTCAGGATGACGCAGCCAGGAGCGCGAACTGAGCCACTACTCAAATTATCGCAATAATACACGATCGCCTTCATCGAATTTATAATCCGCCGCAGCAAGAAAAAATGTACTCAAAGAACCGGAGTGCATGGTATTTTTCGGCATCTTAAGGTGGCGGCAACCACGAAGGAAATTTGAATCTATGCTGATTCGCCTTGGCTATGACATGCTCTTCGAGACGGTTGGGGAAGTGCCCATGGTGGCTTTGCTGAACGTGCATCCCTCGCGCAGAAAGGATTTGCGGCAACCCGATGAACTTCGCATCAATCCCGCCACCCGCATCGAAGGCTTTGAAGACGGCTTCGGCAATCAAGCCTGCCGCTTCGTGGCGCCGTCCGGCCAGCTTCGTTTGTACAATTCCTCATTGATTGAAGACCCGGGAACGCCCGACGAAGCGGATATTTCCGCCGAGGAGGTGCCGCTGCAAGAACTTCCCACCGAGGTGTTGCCCTATCTGATGAACAGCCGCTACTGCGAGGTCGATCTTCTATCGAATACGGCGGCTGAGCTGTTCTGGAACGCGCCCCGAGGATATCCGCGGGTGCAGGCGGTGTGCCAATGGGTGCACAGCAAAGTCACCTTCGGGTACGAGTTCTCGAGCCCAGTTCGCACTGCCCTGGGCGTCTATACCGAGCGCGTGGGAGTCTGCCGGGATTTTCAGCATCTCGCCATCACCTTTTGCCGGGCGCTGAATATTCCCGCCCGCTACGCCACGGGATATCTGGGCGACATCGGAGTGGTGGTCGCGCCCAGCCCCATGGATTTCAGCGCCTGGTTCGAAGCCTATCTGGGGGGGCGCTGGTGGACTTTCGATGCCCGGCACAACGCGCGGCGAATTGGCCGGGTGTTGATGGCGGCCGGCCGGGATGCCACGGATTGCGCCATCACTACTTCCTTCGGCAGGGCCAAACTTATCAGCTTTCAGGTGGTTACCGACGAGGTGCCCGTGGATGTACGGGAGAAAGTTTCATGATTCTCATCGAAATTTTGCGTTGAACTCGACCAGACCGATATTGACGAATCCCTCGACTTCGCCTAGCATCCAAGTGCATATGGTCACGTTCAGCCGAGCCCGCCAGATTTGCATGTGTGCATGTTGTTGTTGTTGCGCCGTGTTTTCTGGCGAGGGCAAATTGCTGATTTAGCTTTTAAATTTAGTTCAGCACTTATAACCCCACCGCCAGAAATCACCGGCGGTGGTTTTTTTTTTGAGCCACAACTTTATGACGGAAGCGGGAAAAGAAACCAGTTCGCAAAGGGCCGAGCGGCTGAAGCGCGCCATGAATCCCTGGGATGGTCTGGCCGAGATTAGGCGTTTTGCGCGCGAAGGCTTTGACTCGATCCCGCCGGAGTGGATCGGCACCTACTTCCGCTGGTGGGGAGTTTATACCCAGGGCGATGGCGCAGGGGTGGTGGGAGGAAAGGGCGGGGTGGGAAAGGCCCTGCCCTTCTTTATGCTGCGGATTCGCATCCCCAACGGCCTGCTCCGCTCCGACCAACTGCGAGCCATCGCCGCCCTCACCCGCCGATATGCCCGCGGCACTGCCGACCTGACGGTGCGGCAGAATATCCAGTTGCATTGGATTACGATCGAGGACCTGCCCGCTGTGCTGGAAGAGTTATGGCGGGTCGGCCTGAATAGCACTGGCGCGTGCGGCGACGTTACACGCAACATTACGGGTTGCCCGGTTGCGGGCGTGGACGCGGATGAGATCTGCGACGCTTCTGGGCTGGCTCTGGAAGCTGACCGAATGCTCGCCGGGAACGCGGAGTTCTACAACCTGCCCCGCAAATTCAAGATTTGCATCACCGGCTGCCGCGTCTGGTGCCCTTACCCGGAAATTAATGATATCGGCCTCACCGCTTTGGAACGAAACCATCAAGGCAAGTCCGAGATCGGATTCTCCCTGCGCGTAGGCGGAGGGCTTTCCACCGATCCTTACCTTGGCACCCGGCTCGACGCCTTTGTGCGCTGGCATCAGGTTCTGCCGGTGGTGCAGGGAGTGGCCGAACTGTTTCGCGACTCGGACGTGCTGCGCGAACACCGGGAGCGGGCGCGGCTGAAATTTATGTTCCTGCGGCACGGCTGGACTGCGGAGGATTTTCTCAAAGAGCTGAACCGCCGGATCGGATTTCAGCTGGATCCCGGGGAGCCGGAAAATCCTCCAGACGACGTTTACCGGGATCACATCGGGATTCATGCCCAGAAACAAGCGGGCTACTGCTACGTGGGTTCGGCGGTGCTGCGAGGAAGAATTTCGCCCGAGCAGATGGACGCCGCGGCCGATCTATCCGATCGCTTCGCCGGCGGGGAACTGCGCATCACCAACATGCAGAACCTGCTGATCGTCAACGTGCCGCGACTTCAGGCAGATAAGTTGGCCAAAGAATTGGACTTGATCGGGCTGCCGGTTCACGGCTCGCCCTTCTGGCGCGGGGCCATCGCCTGCAGCGGCACGGAATTTTGCAAGCTCGCCATCACGGAAACCAAAGCTTTTTCCCGCTGGCTGGTGGAGGAACTGGAAGAGCGCATGCCGGGGTTTGACCGGCACCTGAAGCTGCACGTGACCGGCTGCCCCAACAGTTGCGGCCAGCACTGGATCGCCGATATCGGGATCGAAGGCAAGAAAATAAAAGTCGACGGCCAGATGATGGACGCCTACTACTTCTGCCTGGGCGGAGCGCTCGGTTTGCACCAAGGCATCGCCCGGCCAGTGGGCTATCGCTGCCTCGCCACCGAGGTTCCCGGGGCCATCGAGCGCCTGTTGCGCAAATATCTCGCCAACGGGCTGACTGGGGAAAACCTGCGGCAATTCTTTGCGCGCCACACCGATGCCGAGTTGCGCGATTACCTGGCGGGCGAAGCGGTGGAGGCGGTGACTCGAGATGCGCCCGTAGGAGCCGTGCCCAGCGGTGTGGAAGGCTGACCGAAAGGAAAAGCGTTGGCAAAATGAGCTGCCTGTTCCCGATGTTTCTCAAGCTCGAAGGCCGGAAATGCCTGGTGGTGGGCGCGGGAAAGGTTGGCGGCCCCAAAGCCGGCGGCCTGATCGACACCGGCGCGCACATCCGCGTAATCGCTTTGGAGGCGCGCGAGGAGGTGCATCAGTGGGCGAATGCGGGAAAGATTACGCTCGAGATCCGGCCCTTTGTTCCGC
>Ga0181534_10002655_pt1 | contig 10958 bp, 7 predicted proteins | sample PEATcosm2014_Bin_37_FD_119758 | JGI IMG/M metagenome (GOLD analysis project Ga0181534, IMG submission 119758) | Peatland microbial communities from MTU Mesocosm Facility, Houghton, MI, USA - PEATcosm2014_Bin17_10_metaG | ecosystem: Environmental > Terrestrial > Soil > Wetlands > Peat | place...
AAGGTTCCTCACGCAAGATCCGCCATGGTTTCGCGCATCCAGCCGAGCCAATGCTCAGCGTACACCCGCTCGACCAGCAGGAGCACGCCGCCCTCCTCCACGCGCAGCACCGTCACCGGCAACTCCGCCAGGCGGCTCGAGCGCGCCTCGCCGGGCGCGGGCATTGAAGCGCTCGAGCCGACCCGCTCGAGCACGGCGCGCACTCGCGTCCCCGCGAGGCGCCAGACCGTGAAGCCTCCGGTCTGATCCACCAGGCAACCGGCGGCGGCAACGCGCGCACCGTAATTCAGGATCGAGGCAAACGCGGTCGCATCCGAAGTCAGCAGCCAGCATTCGGTCGGGCTGCGCCAGGCGAGCAAGAGTCCGCTCGGCACGGCCGCAACCGGATAGCACACGGCGCGCAGTGGCTGCGGCAGAGGGCCCCCGATGACGGGCTTGAGTGCGGCCGCGAAGCCCTCGGCATCGAAGTAGCGCAGCGCGGCGATGTGAAACTCGGGCGCGGCGGTCAGCGCAACGCCCGGTGCCGCGATGGGTTCGAGTGCTGCGGCGCTATCCATGCAAGCGCTCCGATTGGGGGTCGATGAACGCACCCCGCAGCACGAACGCCTCGATGGCGGCCCCGAGATGATGAACCGTCACCTTCTCGCCCACCCGCTCGAAGCCCCGCGACAGCATGCCGAGCGCCACGGGTTTCCCGAGTTCCGGACTCACGTAACTCGAGGTCACGTGACCCTCGGTGCGCGTGGGCGGGGGCGCGGCGGCTATCTGGCCGCCTACCGGCAGGCGCGTGCGTCCATCGACCGGGGACAGCGACACCAATTGCAGACGACCCGGGTCCTGCGCCGCCGGGCGCAGCAGCGAGCGGCGGCCGACGAAGTTGGCGCTCTTGCGCTCCACGGCGCGGGCGAAGCCGATATCGCCCGGCAGCGTGGTGCCGTCGGTGTCGGTGCCGATGTGGATGAAACCCTTCTCGGTGCGCATGATCTCGAGCGCCTCGATACCGTAGGGCACCGCGGCGAATTGCTCCGCCCGCGCCCACAGCCGCGCAAGCACGCTGCGAAAGGAGTTGGCGGGCACATTGATTTCATAACCGAGCTCGCCGCTGAAACTCGCGCGCAGCACCCGCACCGGGATGCCATTCCAAATGCCGGTGCGCAGGGTCATGTGCGCCATGTTGCGCGGCGCGAATTGCGCGGGCATGCCCACCGCCTCGAGCCACTGCCACGCCTTCGGACCCGCCACCGTCGCGTTGGCCCAGCGCGAACTCACCGGCGTGATCAGCACCTTGAATTTCGGATACTCGCACTGCAGCCACTCCTCGAACGCCGCGGTCGTGCGTTCGACGCCGGCACTCGTGGTGTTGACCCAGAAATGCTGCTCGGCCAGGCGCGCGACGATGCCGTCGTCCATGACGATGCCGTTCTCATTGAGCAACACCCCGTAGCGGGCCTGACCCAACGCCAGATTGGACAGCGTGCCGACGTACATGAGATCGAGAAAAGCGGCCGCGTCGGGACCGTAGATCTCGAGTTTTCCGAGCGGCGAGCCATCGAGCAGTCCCGCGCTCCTGCGCACCGCGCCGGCTTCGCGCAGCGCCGCGGCTTCGAGGGTCTCGCCCGCCAGCGGATAAGCGGCGGGTCGATACCAATTGCCGAACTGCTCGAACAAGGCGCCGCGCGCGCGGTGCCAGGCCTCATCCGGCAGCCGCTTGAGCGGCCGGTAGAGCATGCCGCGACGCCGTCCGGCGAGCAGTCCCAGCGTCACGGGCGCGAACGGCGGCCGGAATTTCGTGGTGCCGACCTCGTCCGGTTCGCGGCCGGTCAATTCGCCCATCAACACCAGCGCATTCACGTTGCTGGTCTTGCCCTGATCGGTGCCCATGCCCGTGGTGGTGTAGCGCTTCAGGTGCTCGACGGAGCGGTAATTCTCGCGGGCCGCAAGGCCGATATCGCGCGTCGTCACGTCATTCTGCAAGTCGACGAATTGCTTGCCGGCGGCGCGCGCATGGCGCGTTTCGGCGAGCGATCGGCCGGCTCCGCCCACGGGCGCCTCGGGCGCGCTGCGGCCGCGCGCCACCGCCTCACCCACCCGCGCGGCATGTTCGAACGCGGCCTGGCGCGTGAAGACACCCGCGCACGCACCGACGCTGCTCAAGCCGGGCGCGCCGCCGTCCGGTACGAACATCGCCGATTCCGCGATCCAGCGCAGCCTGCCGCCGGCCTGGGAATGCAAATGCACCGCAGGCGCATGACCGCCGGCGCTCAGGATCGCATCGCATTCGAGGTGCTCGCCACCCCGGCCGGCGGCGGCCGCCCGCACCACGCACCCGCGCACCGCCCCGCGGCCGGCGACCGACACGATCGCCGCCTCTTGAAACATGTGTAGTCCCGCCATGCTGTCGAGGTCGTTGGTGTCGGTGTCGCTTGGGCTGCGCCGGTCGACGATGGCCACCACGTTCACGCCCGCGCTGCGCAGCGAATCGGCCACCCGATAGGCCGAATCGCTGTTCGCGGCGATGGCCACACGCCGCCCGCAGGCGACGCCAAAGGCATGGGCGTACTTCTCCGCGGCGCCGGCCAACATCACGCCGGGCCGGTCGTTGTCCGGAAAAATCATCGGCCGCTCGAAGGCGCCGGCCGCCGCGATGATGGCGCGGGCGCGAATTTTCCACAGCCGTTCGCGCAAAAACCCGACCCGGACAGCGCCTGGTTTGGGGTGCGCGGGCGCCCGCAGGGTTTCGCGCGCACACACGAGATTGTGGTCATAGATGCCGAAAGCGAGCGTGCTCATGAGCACCCGCACGCGCAGCCGCTCGGCGCTCGCGATCAACTCCGCCAGCTGCGCATCGACCCGCCAGCCCAGGGCGCCGCCCAAGTGAGCTCCGCCGCACACCAGCAGCGTGTCGGCACCGGCCTCGGCGGCGGACACCGCGGCGGACAGGCCGGCGAGCCCGCCGCCGATCACCAGCACATCCGCGGTCGCCGAGATTTCCTCGTACCGGTCGGGGTCGACCCCGACCGGCCCGCGGCCCAACCCGGCCATGCGGCGGATGGTTGGTTCGAACAGGTGCCAGTTCGGCCACTTGAACGTCTTGTAATAAAACCCGGCGGGCAGCAGCGCCGAAAATGCGCCGGTGAGGGCGCCGAAGTCGATACCGACGCTCGGCCAGCAATTGACGCTCTCGGCGATCAGATGCTCGTGCAGGGAGGTCACGGTGGCGCGCGCATTCGCGATTCGAGTCGTCCCCATCCCCAAATCCACGAGGCCCGTGGGCTCCTCGATGCCGCAGGAGAATACCCCGCGCGGCCGATGCAGTTTGAAGCTGCGTCCCACGGTGCGCACATCGTTCGCGAGCAACGCCGAGGCGAGCGTATCGCCGGCAAGCCCTTGCAGGGTGGCGCCGTTGAATTGGAACGTGAGGATGTGGGAGCGGTCGATGCGCGTCCCGCGCGGGGCCGGCAAACGATACGAACTCATCGGGGCACCATTCTTGGCGGAGCCGCGTCGATCGGATACACGGCAAGAATCGCATGCGTGACGGTGCTGCGCGCGAGGTTGAACCACAGTCCGCAGCCATGCACGTGCCGCCAGCGTTCGAGATGAATGCCCTTGGGATTGTCCCTGAAGTACAGATACTCACCCCAGAGCGCATCGGACGCGCCGAGAGGCGGGCGGGTCAGGTGCGAGGTGCCGCCGCAAACGAACTCATTTTCGTCACGTGCTCCACAGCGAATACATCGAATCTGCATCATGTGCGGCGGCGCTGCTTCAGTGGGCGATGCCGGAAGCGGCCGCCTCGTCGATCAATCGGCCGCTGGTGAATCGCTCCAATTGGAACGGTTCCGCCAGTTCGTGGCTGCGACCGGTCGCGAGCACGTGGGCAAGGGTCAAACCGCCGACGGGGATCGCCTTGAAGCCGCCGGTGCCCCAGCCACAATTGATGTACAGGCCCTTGACCGGGGTCGGCCCGATGATGGGACTCGAGTCATGCACCACATCGACGATACCGCCCCATTGGCGCATCAGTTGCAGGCGGCTGAAGGAGGGGAACAGTTCGAGCGTGGCGGCAATGATGGCCTGCTTGACGGCGAAGCTGCCGCGCTGGGCATACGAGGGAAAAAGATCGAGCATTGCGCCCATGACGATCTCGCCCTTGTCCGACTGGCTCACGTACGCGCCGGTGCCCGGCGAGAGCACGACGGTGTCGAGCACCGGTTTGATCGGCTCGCTCACCATGGCCTGGAGCGCATAGCTCGTCACGGGCAGACGAAAGCCGGCGAGCTTGGCGAGCACCGAGCTGTGGCCGGCCGCCGCGATGCCGACCCTTTCGGCGCGAATCGTGCCGCGCGTGCTCTTCACGCCGGCCACGCGGCCGCTCTCCAGCAAAAACTCGTTCACTTCGCAGTTCTGGATGATGTCCACCCCGAGCGCCGAGGCGGCGCGGGCGTAACCCCATGCCACCGCGTCGTGGCGTGCGGTACCCGCGCGCCGCTGGTAGAACCCGCCGAGCACCGGCAGTCGCGCGTCGGACGACACATCGAGCGCCGGGGCAAGCCGGGCGATTTCGTTCACCGTCAGAAGTTCGGCGCCGATGCCGTTCATGCGCATCGCGTTGGCCCAGCGCGCCATCGAGTCGAGGTCGTGGCGGCTGTGCGCGAGCAGCACGAGGCCGCGCTGGCTCAGCATGATGTTGAAATTAAGATCCTGGGACAGTCCTTCGTAGAGCTGCAGCGAATGATCGTAAAGCCGGGCGCTTTCGGGATATAAATAATTGGAGCGCACGATGGTGGTGTTGCGCCCGGTGTTGCCGCCGCCGATCCAGCCCTTTTCGAGCACCGCCACGTTGCGCACGCCATGGTTTTTCGCCAGATAATACGCCGTGGCCAGACCGTGACCGCCGCCGCCGATGATGAGGACGTCATAGGTGCTCTTCGGCTTGACCTCGCGCCACGCGGGCAACCAATGCCGGTGCCCGGACAGCGCGCCGCGCACCAATGCCCAGGCCGAATAGTTCTTCTGCATGCCGCTCATTTTACACGATAGCCGCGCGGCGATATTGCGTAGACTTGCGCGCATGATTCGAAAAACAACCCCGTGGCTCGCGACCCTTGCCCTCGTCGCCGCCGCCCATGGCGCGCCGTCCAATCTCAAGGTCGGCAGCATGATCCTCGAGCGCTGCTCCCCGGTGCCGGCCTACTGCGGACGGCTCGACCGTGCGCTCGATCCCACCGGCGCCGCGGCCGGCCGCATCTCGATTTATTTCGAGTTCTATCCGCACACGGCGGCCGGCAAATCCACGGGAACGATGGTGGCCACCGAGGGCGGACCCGGGTACCCCGCGACCGAGTCGCGCGACGATTACCTGTATTTGTGGCGGCCGTTGCGCGCATCGCGCGATCTTTTGCTCATGGACAACCGCGGGACCGGCAAATCCGGTGCTCTCGACTGCCCGGAATTGCAGACCGCGGAGAAATGGACCATCGAGTTGGTGGCACGTTGCGGCGCCTCGCTCGGCGGGCGGTCCGCGCTCTACAGCACCGCCTATGCGGCGGACGATCTCGCCGCGATCTTGAGCGCGCTCGATATTGGACGCATCGATTTGTATGGCGATTCGTACGGCACCTATTTCGAGCAGGTGTTCGCGGTCAGGCATCCGCAGGCGCTGCGCTCCGTCGTGCTCGACGGCGCCTATCCGATCGACGGTCCGGACTATGCCTGGTATCCGAATTACGCGCCGGCCATGCGCGCCAAATTCAACCTCGCCTGCGCGCGCGACGCGCACTGCGCCCGCATTCCCGGTAACTCCCTCGATCACATGACCCCGGGTCTCGCCCGACTGCGCAGCGCGCCGTTCGATGCCGAGGCCGCGGACAGCGACGGCAAGACCCACATCGTGCACGCCGACGCCGCGGCGCTCGCCACGGTCATGTTCGGCAGCGCGCCGGCGCTCGCGTCGGTGCGCGAACTGGACGCCGCGATGCGCGCATTCATGCACGAGGACCGCGCGCCGCTGCTGCGCCTGATGGCCGAGACCATCACCGGGGTCGACTCGCGCGACCCGACCGACAATCCGGTGAATTGGAGCGCCGGACTGGCCGCCGCGGTCATGTGTCACGATCCGCCGCAAATCATCGACATGCGCCTCGACCCGCCGAGCCGTGCCATGGAACTCGAGCGCGTGCTTGCGGCGCGGCGGCGCGACTTTCCCGACTCGTACGCGCCCTTCACGCTCGACGAGTATCGCGGCATCCCCCTCGACTACAATTTTCTCGATCAATGCGTCGGATGGCCCGTGGCGCCGGCGGGTCACCCGGCCTCCCAGGTGGTTCCCGCGGACGCGCCGTACCCCGATGTGCCGGCGCTGGTTCTCTCCGGTGAATTCGACAACATGACGACGGTGGCGGACGGCGCGCAGGTGGCCCGCGCGTTCGGGCACGGCCGCCAGATCGAGATCGCCAACAGCTTTCACGTGAACGCGCTGCCCCGCTCGCGCAGCACCTGCGGCGCCGACATCGCACGGCACTTCATCCGCACGCTGTCGGTCGGGGATGCGAGTTGTGCCGCCGAGGTGCCGCCGCTGCCCCTGGTTCCGCTGTTCGCCGCGCAGGCGGCGGACCTTGAACCCGCCGTCGCGCTCGGGCACAACGCCGCGAACCAGGCCTCCTTGCGCTACGCCGCGGCGGCCGTGCAGAGCGCGGGTGATGTGCTCGCGCGGATCGCCAGCAATGGCGGCGGGGAAGGCCCCGGCCTGCGCGGCGGCACGTTCCATATCCGGCACCGGGGCGATGCGGTGCGCATCACCCTGCACGCGGTGCGTTTCACCTCGGACCTGGCCGTCTCCGGCACGATCGACGTGTCGGCGTCCCATCGCGGCAGGGTGCGGGCCCGCCTCGTCCTCGCGGGATCGCCAGGCGTCGCCGGCCGGCTGCAGGTCGATTGGCAGCAGGGAACGGCCGGCTCGAGCGCGCAAATCCGCGGGGTCATCGACGGCCGCGCAGTCCGGGCGCAAAGCCCGGCGCCCTACTGAGCGCCGGGTCTTCACCGCGGCTTCGCCCCTAACCGGGGCGCGTTTCCTCGGAGACCGCGGCGGCACCCTGGCCGGCCGCACCTGAGCCGGCCGCACCTGAGCCGGCCGCACCTGAGCCGGCCGCACCGATTTTACGTTCGGCGCTCGGCGGATGGCCGTATTGATGCCGGTAGCATTTAGAGAAATGCGGCGGCGATTGAAAGCCGCAGGCGGCCGTGATGTCCATGATGGGCATGGCGGTCTGCAGCAGCAGCTCGCGGGCGCGGCGCAGTCGCATCTCCAGGTAATAGCGTTTGGGCACGCAGTTCAGATCCCGCTTGAACAGCCGCTCGATCTGCCGGCGCGACAGTCCGGTGGACTTCGCGATGCGTTCGAGCGACAGCGGCTTTTCGATGTTCTCCTCCATGAGCTGCGCCACGCGGATCAGGCCGCGGTGCGACACCCCCACCCGCGCGCGCAACGGGACGTACTGACGGTCGTTGTCCTTGCGCACCCGGTCGACGATGAATTGCTCGGAGACCCGCTGCGAGATGCGCGGGCCGAGTTTGGCCTCGATGAGATTCAGCATCAGATCGAGCGGAGCCGTGCCGCCGGAACAGGTGAAGCGGTTGCGGTCGATGGTGAACAGCTGATCACTGATGCGCACGCGCGGAAACTCTTCACGCAGCGCCGAGAGATTCTCCCAATGAATGGTTGCCCGGTAGTTGTCCAACAACCCCGCGCGGGCCAGCGCGTAGCCGCCGGTGCACAGGGCGCCCAAGGGAATCTGCCGGTCGGCCAGACGCCGCAGCGCCGTGAGCAGCGCCGGCGAGACCGCCTCGCGAATGTTGATGCCGCCGCAGATGAACAAGATGTCGACCAACCCCAACTTGTCGAGCGTGCCGGTGGGTGAGAGCGCAAGTCCCCCGCTGGCGTCGACCGCCCGCCCATCGAGACTGATCACCGACCACTCGTAGACTTCTTTTCCGACCAGCCGGTTCGCCATGCGCAAGGGTTCGAGCGCGTTGGCGACGGCGATCAACGAGTAATTGGGCAGCGTCAGAAACGCATACCGGCACTTGCGCAAAGTCGCGGGCGATTCCAATTGAGCCTCCCCCTCGAAAACCGGGATTTTTCCGCCTTCGGGTGCCTAAGTATGCCACCGACCCGCCCGAAAAAGCCCATTTCCGACATGCATATGTCGTTTTTTGACAGGCTACGCGGCTCAACGCCCGCAGAGGCTCCCGCCACGACGGCCCAGCCGCAAAGACGGGCCGCGGTGGCATGCGGCGCGCGCCAATGACGCATTTTAACAACTGATTGTCGCAAATAGCGTCTTGTTTCATACCCCGCTGGTTACACTGCGGGGCGCATTTGCGTTGGGAGATCAAATGAAAACTCATGCTCGCGTCGTGGTGATCGGAGGCGGTGTGGTGGGCGTCAGCACGCTCTATCACCTGGCACTCAAGGGCTGGTCCGACGTGGTATTGCTCGAGCGCGCGGAACTCACCGCCGGCTCGACCTGGCACGCGGCGGGTCTCCTGCCGCTGTTCAACATGAGTTATACCGTGGGCCAGATCCACAAATACTCGGTGGACCTGTACAAGCGTCTGCCGGCGGAGACCGGCCAGGACGTGAGTTTCCACGTCACCGGCAATCTGCGCCTGGCAACCTCGCGCGATCGCATGGATGAGTACCAGAAATACTGCGGCACGGCCAACACCATCGGTGTGCCCTTCCAGGTGATCGGGCCCCAGGAGGTCAAGAAGCTCTGGCCGCTGATCGAACTCGGCAATGGCGCGGACACCGCCGACATCGTCGGCGCGCTGTATCACCCCGACGATGGTCATATCGCCCCGGCCGACCTCACCATGGCGCTGCGCAAGGGCGCGCGCGCGCGCGGTGCGGAAATTTACGAGCAGACCGAAGTGACCGCGGTGAAGCGCACGCGCTCGGGCGAATGGCAGCTCACCACCAACAAGGGCGACATCATCGCCGAGCACGTGGTCTGTGCCACCGGTAATTACGCCCGCCAAACCGGGCGCCTGTTCGGCATCAACGTGCCCTCGATTCCGGTCGAGCATCAATACATCGTGTACGACGAGTCGCCCGAGCTCAAAGCCTATCGAAAGGCCGGCGGCCGCGAACTCGCGGTGCTGCGCGAATCGGACCAGTCCTACTATCTGCGCGAGGAGCGCATGGGTTGGATCCTCGGCCCCTACGAAGCGGGCGCTCCCGCGCGCTTTGCCGACGGGGTGCCCGATTGGTTCGGCAAGAGCCTGTTCGAGGGCGACCTGGAGCGGCTGCTGCCGCACGTCGAGGCGGCGCAACGGCGCGTGCCCTCGCTCGCCACCTGCGGCATCAAGGACATCGTCAACGGTCCGATCGCCTACACACCGGACGGCAGTCCGCTGATCGGGCCGGCCTGGGGGGCGCGCAATCTGTGGCTCAACGAGGGCCACAGCTTCGGCATCACGGCGGCCGGCGGATCGGGCTGGCAGCTGGCCGAGTGGATCGTCGAGGGCGAACCGGGCATCGACATGATGGCGGTCGACCCGCGCCGCTACGGTCCGTATACCAGCAAGCGCTACGTCGTCAAAAAGAACGAGGAAACCTACCGCAACGTCTTCGTGATCCACTTTCCCGACGAGGAGCGCGCCGACGCCCGTCCGGCGAAGACCTCGCCGATCTACGACAAGTTGAAGCGCATGGGCGCGGTGTTCGGCCAGCGCTACGGCTGGGAGCGCGCCAATTGGTTCGCCCCCGCCGGCGTCGAAGCGAAGGACCGCTGGAGCTTCCGACGTTCGAACTACTTCCCGCACGTCGGGCGCGAGGCGCTGCTGCTGCGCCAGCATGCCGGCGTGATCGACCTGACGCCCTTCACCAAGCACGAGGTGAGCGGACCGGGTGCGGAGGCCTGGCTCGACAGCCTGGTGGCGAACAAGGTCCCGACCAAGATCGGACGCATCGCGCTGTGCCATGCCCTGACCCGCCGCGGCGGAATCCGCTCCGAGTTCACCATCACCAAGATCGCGGATCAGCATTTCTACGTGGTGAGCGCCGGAGCGGCCGAACGCTACGACAGCGATTATCTGCAGGCGCTCCTGCCCAAGGAACCGGGCGCAGTGACGCTTCGCAACATCACGTCGAGCCGCGGCTGCTTCGTGCTCGCAGGTCCCCGCTCGCGCGAAATCCTCGCCAAGCTCACCGACGTGCCGCTCGACAACGCCGCGTTCCCGTGGCTCACCGGCCAGGTCGCCGAGGTGGGGCTCGCGACCGATGTGTACCTGCTGCGCGTGAATTTCGTCGGCGCCCTCGGCTGGGAGATGCACTTCCCGATCGAATATGCCCATCATCTGTTCGATGCGATTTTCGAGGCGGGTGCCGAGTTCAACATCGGCATGGTCGGCATGCGCGCCATGGAGTCGTTGCGGCTCGAGAAGTCCTACCGCATGTGGGGCAGCGACCTGACCTGCGACTACACCCCGTACGAGGCGGGTCTCGACCGCTTCGTGCGCCTCAACAAGGGTGATTTCATCGGCAAGGAGGCGCTCGAACGGCAGTTGAAGAACGGTGTGCCGCACCGCTTCGTCACCTTCGAGGTGCACGGGGTCACCGATGCCGATCCGCTCGGCAACGAGCCGCTGTTCGATGCCAAGGGCAATCTGGTCGGCCGGGCGACCGCCGGCTACTACGGCCATGCGTTGGGCAAGAGCCTGGGGTTGGGCTACGTCAAGCCGGAATTCTCCGCCGTGGGCGGCGAACTCAGCATCGAGATCCTGGGCGAACGCAAGCGCGCCACGGTGCTCGTCGACTCGCCCTACGATCCCGAGAACAAGGATCTGCGGGCCTAGCACGGCAGCGGCGATCACCATGAGCAGGCAATTTTTTTCCGCGCTCGCGCTCATCAAGCGCGGTTTATCCGGCCATCAAAGCTGGCAGCAGCAGTGGC
>Ga0181534_10002656_pt1 | contig 10958 bp, 9 predicted proteins | sample PEATcosm2014_Bin_37_FD_119758 | JGI IMG/M metagenome (GOLD analysis project Ga0181534, IMG submission 119758) | Peatland microbial communities from MTU Mesocosm Facility, Houghton, MI, USA - PEATcosm2014_Bin17_10_metaG | ecosystem: Environmental > Terrestrial > Soil > Wetlands > Peat | place...
CCGGTCCAACCTGGTGGTCAGCGGCGTGACCTTCAACCCGGGCGGTTCCATCCAGACCCAGACCGGGGACATCAAGAACCAGAGCGACATCGAGGTCAACACCTTCGTCAAGCTGACCAAGACGGCCGAACTGGGCCTGGAATACATGTACGAGACCGTCAAGACCGTCAACCCCAACGACGTCCTCAAGAGCGACGGCACCACGGGCAACAAGAACACCTCCGGCAAGTTCGAGGTGGAATTGAAGTACTCCTTCTAGTTTCGGAGTATCCTCCGGCAAGGCAAGGCGATCCCGGGGCCCTGGTTCCGGGATTGCCATGTTTGGTGTTATAATCCCGCGGTCGGATTGTAAAAAAACAATGGCCATGCGTGCCCCCTTCCAATCTTCGGATTTGCTCGGCTTCAGCCGGAGGACCCTCGGAGCCTTCGCCGGCCTGATCGGTCTGGTCGAGGCCATGCACGGCCGCGCCGCCGGTGAACCTGGTCCGTCCGGCGCCAGGGGGAAGGCCTACGGCAAATTGCGCCGCGTCACCGGTCTGGTGAGCGGGGGGATCGATGCCCTGCTGGGCCGGTTCGGCGCGGCATCCGGGGAACTGCCGTCCTCGCCCGAGCGCGAGGCCGTGCTGGCGGCGCTGAACGGGGTCCTGGGCGACTACCTGGAAGCCAGCGGCAATCCACAGGCGATCCCCATGCGGCTGCGCCGGGCCGGGCTGCCCTTGGGGCTGGAAAGGCCCGCCCTGGCGGCGGCGATCCCCCACCCGGGCAGCCGGTTGCTGGTGCTGGTTCATGGCTTGTTCATGAATGATCTGCAGTGGACCCGGCAGGGGCATGACCACGGCGCCGCCCTGGAACGCGACCTCGGCCGCACCGCCCTCTATCTGCACTACAACAGCGGCCGCCACATTTCCACCAACGGGCGCGAATTCGCCGAGCTCCTCGAGCGGCTGGTCGGCGCGTGGCCGGTGCCCGTGGCCGAACTGGAGATCCTCGGCTTCAGCATGGGCGGGCTCCTGGCCCGGAGCGCCTGGCATTACGGCACCGCCGCGGGCCATGGCTGGCCGGCCCGGCTGGGCAAGCTGGTGTTCCTCGCCACGCCGCACTTTGGCGCGCCCCTGGAGCGCGCCGGCCATTGGGTCGATCTCCTCCTTGGCGCCAGCTCCTATACCGAGCCCCTGGCGCGCCTGGGCCAGGCCCGCAGCGCCGGCATCACCGACCTGCGCCACTCCAGCCTGCTCGACGAGGATTGGGTGGGCCGGGACCGCTTCGCCGACTCGGCCGATCTGCCCAGGGCCCTGCCCCTGCCCGAAGGGGTCGCCTGCTACGCCATGGCCGCCACCACCGGGAGGCGGGAAGGCGACTTCAAGGACCGCTGGATCGCCGACGGCCTGGTGCCGCTGGCGAGCGCCCTGGGGCGCCACGAAGACCCGGCCAGGACGCTGCGCTTTCCCGAAGCGCGGCAGTGGATCGGCTACCGGATGAATCACCTTGACCTGCTTTGCCGGCCGGAGGTCTACGGGAAACTCCGGCAGTGGATCGGCGAGGACTGAACCCGCTCACCTGGGGGGGCTGCCATGGATTGGGACTACCTCATCGTCGGCTCCGGCTTCGGCGGCAGCGTCAGCGCCCTCCGGCTGACCGAAAAAGGCTACAAGGTCCTGGTGCTGGAGAAGGGGCGCCGGCTCCAGGCCATGGATTTCCCCGGGACCAACTGGAACCTCCGGAGGTTCTTCTGGCTGCCGCGGCTGGGGTGGCGCGGCCTGTTCAAGATGACCTTCCTGGGCCACGTCACGGCCCTGTCCGGGGTGGGGGTGGGCGGGGGGTCCCTGGTCTACGCCAATACCCTGCCGGTGCCCAAGGACGACTTCTTCAGGGCCGCCTCCTGGGGCCACCTGGCCGACTGGAAGCGTGAGCTGGCCGAGCCTTACGCCACGGTGCTGGGCATGCTGGGCGCCACCCCGAACCCCTCCCTGACCTACCCGGACGAAGTCCTCAGGGCGGTGGGGGAGGAGATCGGCCGGGGGGAAGCCTTCGAGCCCACCCGGGTGGCGGTCCATTTCGGCCAGCCCGGGGAGAAGGTGGCCGATCCCTTCTTCGGCGGGGCGGGGCCGGATCGCACGGGCTGCATCCTGTGCGGGGGCTGCATGCTGGGCTGCCGCTTCGGCGCCAAGAACACCCTGGACCAGAACTACCTCCACCTGGCTGAACGGCGCGGGCTGCGGATCGAGCCGGACACCGAGGTGACCTGGGTGAAGCCGCTCTCCGGCGGGGGCTACGAGGTGGAGGCGCGCCAGGGCGCCAGGGCGATCCCGGCCCTGAATGCCCGCAGGACCTACCGCGCCCGGGGGGTCATCTTCGCCGGCGGGGTGACCGGGACCGTGCCCCTGCTGCTGCGCCTCAAGGAGGGGGCGGACGGTTTGCCGGCCCTGTCGGACCGGGTGGGCGACTTCGTCCGCACCAATTCCGAAGTCCTCGTGGGGGTGGTATCCCAGCGGCGCGACCGGGACTTTTCCCAGGGCATCGCCATCGGTTCGATCCTGCACACCGATCCCCGCTCCCATCTGGAACCGGTGCGCTACTCGGCGGGGTCCGGCTTCTTCCGCACCCTCATGCTGCCCCAGGCGCCGGGGGACTCCCTGGGCCAGCGCCTCCTCAGCGCCTCCGGCCTGCTGCTCCGCCATCCCCTGCGTACCCTGCGCGCCTACCTGGTGCCGGACTGGGCCAGGTTCACCATGATCCTGCTCTACATGCGGACCGTGGACGGGCACCTGCGGATGCGTCTGGGCCGGAGCCTCCGGACCGGCTTCCGGCGCGGCCTGGTCACCGAGCCCGGGGGCGGTCCGCCTGCCAAGGCCTGGGCCCCCGAGGCCACGGACCTCGCCCGCCGGGTGGCGCGCCATGTGGATGGCTACCCGACCAGCCTGCTGACCGAAACCCTGCTGGGGATCCCCACCACGGCGCACATCCTGGGCGGCGCGCCCATGGGCGATTCCCCCGGGACCGGCGCCATCGACCACCGGCACCGCCTGTTCGGCTACGAAGACCTCTATGTCATCGACGGCTCGGCCATCTCCGCCAATCCCGGGGTCAACCCCTCGCTCACCATCGCCGCCCTGGCCGAGCGGGCCATGACCTTCATTCCGCCCAAGCCGCCGGTGTCACCATGACCTCAGGTTCCCCTCTGGAGCCTGGACCCGGGTCGATCCTGGACCGGCTTGCCGAACGGCAATTGCTGGTGGTGACCGGCAAAGGCGGCGTCGGCAAGACCACGCTCACCTCCGTCCTGGGCCGCCTGCTGGCCGAGCGGGGCAGGCAGGTCCTGCTGCTCGAGGTGGACCCGCGGGAGAGCCTGCACCAGGCCCTGGGCACTGAACCTTCCGGCGGCGCCAGGGTCCAGGCCGGTCCGCGCCTGTGGATCCAGAACCTCAAGCCCGAGGTGGTCATCGAGGGCCTGGTGGGGGAAAAGGTGCCGATCGCCTTCCTGGCGCGCAGGATCGTGGACAGCGACGCCTTCCACCAGTTCGTGGCGGGCGCGCCGGGCCTGAAGGAAACGGCCCTGCTCGGCTACGCTTTCCGGGTGCTGGAGTCCGGATCCCGGCCCAAGGTCGACCTGGTCCTGGTGGACGCGCCGGCCACGGGACATGGCGCCGCCATGCTGGCGGCGCCGGGGCTGCTGGCCCAGGCCGCCAAGGGCGGGCAGCTGGGAGAGATGGCCTCCGAACTGGCGGCCTTTCTGGCTGACGCGACCCGCTGCGGGGTGGTGCTGGCCGCCCTGGCGGAGGAAATGCCGGTGCAGGAGACCCTGGAATTGCTGGAGCTGCTCCGGTCCAGGCTGGGCATCCGGGCTGACCTGGTGGTGGCCAACGGACTCTACCCGAAGCTCGCTCCCGGGACGGCCGCGGGCGCCGGCGCGGAGCTCCTGAGGGCGCGCCGCCGGTTGAACGAGGCCGAACTCGCCCGCCTTGCCGCGGCCTGGGATGGCCCCCTGGTGGAACTGCCCCTGCTGGCCTTGGAGCGGGGCCCGGCCCTGGTGGAGGCGCTGGCCGAAGCCTTCAAGGGGGCGGAGCCGTGAGCGCCGGTCTGCTGGCGGGGCGGCTCACGGTGGTGGTGGGGGCCGGGGGCGTCGGCAAGACCACCCTCGCGGCCGCACTGGCGCTGGGGTCTGCCGGGGCGGGCGGCCGGACTCTGGTGATGACCTTCGACCCGTCCCTGCGCCTCAAGGACACCCTGGGGGTGGGGGAGGCGGCCAAGGACGAGCCCAGCCCCGTGGCCATCGAGGGTCCGGGCAGCCTGGACGCGGCGCTGCTGGACGCCGGGCATACCTTCGACCGCCTGATCCGGACCTACGCGCCGGATGCCGCTTCGGCCAGGCGGATCTTCGCCAACCGGTTCTACCGGGACCTGGCCGGGAACCTGGCGGGGATCCTCGAATACATGGCCATGGAACGGCTGTTCGAGATGCGCGCCGGGGGCCGCTACGAGCACATCATCCTGGATACCCCGCCCACCCGCCAGGCCATGGATTTCCTCCAGGCGCCGGAACGCATGATGAGCATGGTCAACAACAAAGCCATCAAGTTCGCCATGGACCCATTCTGGGACGGCAAGGGCGGACTGAACCTGGGCTTCCGCCTGGCGGCGATGGGGGCCATGGAACTTTCCGACCGGCTGGTGGGGCGGCGGTTCCTGCTGGACGTGGTGGAATTCATCCGGGCCTTCGCGCCCCTGTTCGAGGGTTTCCATGACCGGGCGGGGGAGGTCCGGAACCTCCTGCGGGCGGACGAAACCCGGTTCCTGCTGGTGGCCGGCCCGGGCCCGGACCGGGTTCCGGACGCGATGTTCTTCCTGCGCAAACTCAAGGAGACCGGTCACCACCTCGGTCCGATCCTGGTGAACCAGATCCATCCGGATCCGGGTCCGAAGCCGCGGCTGGATCCCGGGCTGGCGCTGCTGCGCTTCATGGCCGACCGGGACCGGCGCGGCCTTGCCCTGCTGCGCAGCCTGTTCCCGGAGGAGCAGGAGATCATCCCGGTCGCCCTGGAGCCGGTCCCGCCGGGAGATCTGCGCACCCTGGGCCAGCTGTTTGATCGGGTTTCCAAAACAAAATCAATATAAAGAACAATTAGATAAATTCCGCAGTGCGGTAAATGGGCTTGCGGCGCTTTCCCGATGCCGTATATTGGCTACGCTCCGGGGGCCCCTGATGATTCGTTTCATCAAACGGTACGGTGGCGCCAGCCGAAAGCTCTACGACACGGAGGAGAGCCGGTACGTTTCCCTGGAGGAGCTGTCCGCCTGGATCCGGGCCGGCCAGGAACTGAAGGTCGTGGACAGCCAGAGTGGCGACGACGTGACCGCCCAGACCCTGGCCCAGAGCATCTACGAGGACCACCGGCGGGGCAGTGCCCTGTTCTCCGGCGACTTCCTGCACCAGGTCATCCGCCGGGGCGGCAAGGCCTTCAGCGAAGGGGTCGAGCAGGTCCAGGGGAAGGTGGACCGGCTGGTCCGCCGGTCCCTGGACCATCTGGCCTATGCCGGCGTGGCCAAGGCCGACCTGGATCTGCTTCAGCGGCGGCTGGCCGAACTGGAGGCCACCCTGGCCGATTTCGAAACGGCCACCAGGGAACGGAACGGCGCCGGCCGTGCCCGCGCATCACGCAAGACCAACAGCTAGCCCGCCCAAGGGCCGGCAGAAAGGAACAGCGACATGGCTACCAAGAAGAAGAACACTTCCACCGCCGGGTTCAAGGAATCCGCCAGCGAGATCTGGCTGGCGGGCCTCGGGGCCTTCAACTTCGTGGGCGAGGAAGGCAGCCGGCTCTTCCAGGAACTGGTGGAGAAGGGCCGGGAATTCGAGGAGGAGCACGAGGGGGGCCGGCTTTCCAGGTTCACCGAGCGGGCCATGGGCCTGAAGGAGGACGCCAGGAACGTCCTGAGCAAGGTCACCACCCCCATCGAGGACGGTCTCTCCGCCACCATGCAGCGGCTGGGCATGCCCACCCGCACGGAGATCCTCAAGCTCACCCATCGGGTCGAGGAACTGACCCGGATCGTGCAGCAGACCAGGAAGGTCAAGGACGAAAGCCCGGTCAGGGCAGTGGCCAAGCCCAAGGCCAAGGCCACCGCCCGGCCCAAGGCCAAGGCCGCCGCCGAAACCACCGCCTGAGCGGTCCATGTTCTCCAGGAGCCGGAAGCAGCCAGGGCGCCTGGGGCTTGCCCTGGCGTCAGGTGGCATGCTCGGGGGCGTCTATGAAGTGGGCGCCCTGCGCGCCCTGGAAGAGGCCATCGCCGGGCTCGACCTGAACCGCCTCGACGTCTATGTGGGCGTGAGCGCCGGCGCCTTCGTCGGAGCCCACATCGCCAACGGGATCGCGGTTGTGGAAATGCTCCGGGGCCTGCGGGCGGACCCGGCGGACGGCTGGAAGGGCCAGCTCTTCGATCCGGCCATCTTCTTCGTGCCCGCCTTCCGGGAAATGGGCAGACTGGGGCTCCAGCTGCCCTGGACGATCCTGGAGACCGTTGCCCAGGCGCTGACCGGCGCCGAGCCTGCCAGCCTGGCCGGGAGCATCGAGGGGCTCGGCGCCCTGCTGCCGCTGTGCCTGTTCGACAATCAGGCCATCCGGGACTACCTGCAGAACCTCTTTTCCCGCCGCGGGATGACCGACGACTTCCGGAAACTGAAGCGGCCGTTGTTCGTCGTCGCCACTGATCTGGACACGGGGGCGGCGGTGGTGTTCGGCAGCAAGGGGCTGGATCATGTGCCGATCTCCCAGGCGGTTCAGGCCAGCACCGCGGTGCCGGGCCTCTACCAGCCGGTGGCGATCGAGGGGCGCTGGTGCCTGGACGGCGTCCTGCTGAAGACCATGCATTCCACGGTCGCGCTGAAAGAGGGCGCGGACCTGCTGTTCTGCGTGAATCCCCTGGTCCCCTGGAACACCGAGCCGGGGGATGGCCCCGGGGCCGTCGGGCGCCGGGCCATTCTCCGCAGCGGCCTGCCGGCGATCCTGTCCCAGTGTTTCCGGATCCTCATCCACTCAAGGGTGGCCATGGGGATGGAACGCGCCGCCCTCGGCTATCCCGGCGCGGACCTCGTGCTGTTCGAGCCGGAGTCCTCCGAGCACCGGCTGTTCAGCAATCTGTTCCGCTTCCATTCCAGGCTCCAGGTCTGCGAGATCGGCTACGAGCAGACCCGGAAAAGCCTCTGGTCCCGGCGCCGGACCCTGGGCCCCATCCTGGAGAAGCACGGCCTTTCTTTGCGGCAGGAGATCCTGGCCGACCCCGTCCGCCGGGTCTGGGATTGCCTGGGGTCCGGCCGGCGGGAGGACCTGCCGGTCGCGGACCAGCTGGACGCCACCCTCAGGGCGCTGGAGGCCAGCCTCGGGTAGCAGGGCCTTCAAGGCCTCGAACTGCGCCTCGAAGGCCTGCGCCAGGTTCGGCAGGTCCGGCACCAGGGCGGCGTCGGCGATCAGGCCCAGCTGCACCTTGCCGTTGAAACTCAGGATGGAGACGCCCAGCCCGATCCTGGCCCGCTGGGGCACCCAGAACACCAGGGAACACACCCGCCGGCCGGCCAGGGTGAAGGAGTGGCCGGGACCGATGAGGTTGGTCACCACGGCGGTGCACTTGTTGGCGAGGAAGTCGATCAGCCTCCGGCTCACCGGCTCCGGGAGCCAGGCCAGGAGCGCCCGCTGAAGTCCGTCCACCACCAGCGGGACGGCGGCGCGCTTCATCCGGTCCATCCCTGCCTTCACCGCGAGGATGCGCTCGGGGAGGGGGCCATTGCCCGCGGGCAGCGCCAGGGGAACGGCGGCGAAGTGGTTCTCGCAGCTCGGCAGGGTCCCGGGCGGCCGCACGTCCACGGGCATGGAGACCAGGTACCTGGATGGAGCGGCGCGACCATGGCACGCCAGATAGGCGGTGAAGGCTCCGGTAACCGAGGCCATCAGCACGTCGTTGACGGTGGCGCCGGTGCGGCGCCTGGCCTGCTTGACAACGTCCAGGTCCAGGGGCGCGGTCCAGGCGACCTGTTTGGTTCCGGACAAGGGGGGGCCATGCATGGGACTGCGGTCCGGAATCCAGGTCAGCCGCCGCAGGAGGACGGCCGGGGCCAGCAAGGGGACCCCCGCCCCCTGGAGCCAGCGCCTCGGCCTCGAGGGACGGGCCGCGGCGAACCCGGCCGACCGGGCCATGCCGTTCAGCGCTTCCCCTCGGTCATCCATGAGCTCCGACAGCAGCAGCACCAGGGCCTGGCCGTCGCCGATGCTGTGGTGGAAGCGGACCATGATCGCGCTGGCGTCGGTCTCGAAGTCCTCGAGCAGTTGGATCTGCCAGAGCGGATGGGCCGGGTCCAGGTTTCGGCTCGCTTCCTGGCCGAGGTAGGACTTGATGGCCTCGGGGCCGGGCCTCGGGCCCGCGCCCCAGGGGACGAGGTGCCGGGCCAGGTCGAAGTCCGGATCCCGTTCCCAGCAGCGCCGGCGGCCCCGCCCGGAGACGCGGCAGCGCAGGCGCTCGAAGCGCCCGGCCGCGGGGCCCTCGAACACCCGGGTCCGGAAGAGCCGGCGCAGCTCTTCGAGGTCCAGCCGATCCAGGATGATGAGCGCGTTGATCATCATCAGGTTCGTGGCCGAATCCTGGAGCCAGATGGCGTCGTTGGGGGCGAGGGGTTCACGCATGGGGTTCAGGTCTTCCGGACCGCCAGCACGATGGCGGCCAGGAACAGGGCCGACCACAGCGGCCAGGGGGCGCGGAAGCCCATGGCCACGGCCCCGGCCACCAGGCAGCTTCCGGCGATGAGGGTCCCGCGCAGGCCGGATAAAGGGTTCTCCTTGGGCCGTTCCGCGTATTTCTCCAGGACCCGGAGTCCATCGGTGATCAGGAGGGGCAGCTTGGCCATGACGTCGACCAGTTCCGGAACCCCGCGCATGCCTTCACTGATCAGCCGGACGGGGCTGAACTGCTGGATGAACAGGGCGCGGATGTGCCGGCGGCTCACTTCCGCCACGTCGAACCCGGGGAGCAGGACATTGCCGACGCCTTCGAAGGTGATCAGGGCTTTCACCATCAGCACGAGTTCCACCGGGAAATACATTCCGTGTTCCGCGCTCCTGCCCAGGGAGCGCAGGATGAGCTGGCCCAGGGAGAATTCGCTGAAACGGGAGCCCCGCTTCCAGCGGTTGGCGATGTCCGCGGCGTCCCGGCGGAAACCGTTGGGGTTGGCGCCGGGCCCGGGCAGAGCGATGGCGGTCAGGTAGCGGGCCGCGTTCTCCCCGTCGCCCATCACCAGGGAGAAGTAGTAGTACATCAACGACCTGCGCAGTTCTTCGTCCAGCCGGCCGACCATGCCCAGGTCGATGAAGCCGATCCGGGGCCCCGGCAGGATGAGCAGGTTGCCCGGATGCAGGTCGGCATGGAAGAAGCCGTCCCGGTAGAGCATTCGGATGATGGCCATGGCGCCCAGGTCGGTGAGGTGGCGGCGCTGTTCCTCCGGGAGGGCCAGCGCCTCCGGGGAATCCGGGCTCATTCCGTCGAAGAACTCCATGCACAGGATGTTGCGTCCGCTGTACTGCCGGTAGATGCGCGGGAACGCCACCTCGGGCACGTCCGCGAAGTGGCTGGCGAAGATCTCGGCATTCTCGGCCTCGAGTCTCAGGTCCACTTCCCTCAGGGTGTAGGTGCAGAACTCGTTCACCACCTGGCGCGGCTGGTAGCGGGGGATGACCAGCTGGGCCACGGCGCCCAGCATCCGGAGCAGCTTCGCGTCCCGTTCCAGCGTCTGCCGGATGCCCGGTTTCACCACCTTCAGCAGCACCTGGTCGCCGTCGAGGGTGGTGGCCCGGTGGGTCTGGCCGATGGAAGCCGAACCCAGGGGGACCGGGTCGATGTCCAGGAACATGGTCCCCGCGGGCCGTCCGAGATCCTTTTCCAGGATGCCCCGCAGCACCTCCAGCGGGACCACCGGAAGCCGGTTGAGCAGGTGCTTCAGTTCGCTGGTGACCGGCCTGGGCAGCAGGTCCTCGCGCAGGCTGAGGATCTGGCCGAGCTTGATGTAGGTGGGCCCGAGCCGTTCCAGCCGGCGGCGGAGCTGGACCGGGACTGGTTCATCGCGCAGGTCCCGGGCCACCCACAGGCGCCCGGGCAGCGCCGCCAGCCGGAGCAGGAGGGAGCCCGGGCCGGAGGACGGCCGGGCCTTGGCCCTGGAGGAGGCCTGGTAGGCCAGGGCGCCGAACAGCATGCCGAGGAAATGCCTGCAGGTGACCAGCAGACGCCGGACCATCCCCTGGGGCTTCCAGGCCAGCATGATCTCGAAGCCCAGGGCGCGCAGCTGGTCTTCCTGGGACAGGGGACCGGTCTCAGCGGTTGCGCCCGAGCTTTTCATGGGATGCCACCCACTCACGGGAGGAAATGGCCGCGCCGAGGGAGACCTCTCCCGCAAGTACCACCCCGGCGATGATCTCCGCGAGCTTGCAGACCTTCCCCGAACCGAGGCACCCGAGCACCCGCAGGCACTCCTGCTGGGTGGGCAGGCCGGTCCCTCCGCCGTGGGTGGCCACGATGAGGGAGGGGATCGTGATGGACAGGTAGAGGTCCCGCTCCCCGGTCAGCTCAGCGTACAGGATTCCCGAGGACCCCTCCGCCAGGTTCGCCACGTCCTGCCCGGTGGCGATGAACATGGCGGCGAGGGCATTGGGGCTGTGGGCCCCGTTATTGCTGGCGCCGGCCAGCAGGGAACCCACGTTGGCCACCCCCCAGTGGTAGGCCAGGCTTTCCGGTTCCACCCGCAGGACTTCGAGCAGCACCTCCCGCCTGAGCACGCATTCGGCCGTGACCCGCTTGCCCCGGGTATGGAGGAGGTTCACCTGGGCCGCCTTCTTGTCCGATGCCAGGTTGGATTCCAGGAAGAACCGGCGGATGGGGAGCGGGTAGTGCTCGAGGATCCAGTTGCAGGCCGCGAAGGTGGCCCG
>Ga0181534_10002661_pt1 | contig 10936 bp, 8 predicted proteins | sample PEATcosm2014_Bin_37_FD_119758 | JGI IMG/M metagenome (GOLD analysis project Ga0181534, IMG submission 119758) | Peatland microbial communities from MTU Mesocosm Facility, Houghton, MI, USA - PEATcosm2014_Bin17_10_metaG | ecosystem: Environmental > Terrestrial > Soil > Wetlands > Peat | place...
CGTTCGGATATACGACATTTCGAAAAAGCTCGGCCTCGAGAACAAGGAAATTCTCGCGCAGGCCAAGGCGATGGGCATTGCCGCCGCCAAAGTCCCCTCCAGCTCGCTGGATAAAATCACCGCCGAGTGGCTCGAAGAAGAGATCGTCAAGACCCATCCGGAAGTCGCCGCCCGGCTCGCGCCCAAGCCCACGCCTGAACCGCCCAAGCCCGCGCCGATTGAGGAAAAAATCGTCGTCATCACCGCGCCACCGCCGCCTGCGCTCGAAACCAAACCTGAACCGGCGGTGGTTGAAACGACAACCGCAACCGCGCCGCCGGTGGTTGAACCGCCGAAGCCGGTAGCGCCCAAATTGCCGCCCCCGCCGCCACCAAAACCGGCCGGCCCGCAAATCGGCGACAAGGTCGGGTTCATCCAGTTGCCAACACGCCCGGCGGCACGCGAAGTCGAGAAAGGCGGAGGCGTCAAGCTGCCGCCGTCACGTCCGGGCACGCCGCAAAGACAAGACTCGCGCCGTCAATTTCAACGCTCCCGTGATGGCCGCCCTGCGCCGCAGCCCGCGCGCGAACCGGCCAAACCCGCCGCGCCGGCTGGCCCAAAGATTAATCTCCCGGATACCGCCGAGGTTATCATCATCAAGCCGCCGATCATCGTCCGCGAGCTTGCCGAGCAGCTCAAGCAGAAGCCCTTCATCATCATCGGCGATTTGATCAAGCTTGGCGTTTTCGCCACGGTCAACCAGGCGATTGACGAGAAAATCGCCCAGCAGCTTTGCGCGAAATACGGCTTCAAGTTTGAAGTGGAAAAGCGCGCGAAGGGCGAAGGCGCCGTCCATGCGGTTGAAAAAAAAGTCGAACTCGACATCGACGACAAACTGGAAGACCTGAAGTCGCGTGCGCCGGTCGTCACCATCATGGGCCACGTTGACCACGGCAAAACCTCGCTGCTGGATGTCATCCGCAAATCCGATGTCGCGGCGGGCGAGGCCGGCGGCATCACGCAGCATATCGGCGCCTACACGATTTCCGTGCCGCACCCGGAACGCAAAAAGGAACTGGCGCAAATCACCTTCCTCGACACGCCCGGCCACGCGGCGTTCAGCTCCATGCGCGCCCGCGGCGCGAACGTCACCGACATTGTCGTGCTGGTGGTCGCGGCGAACGACGGCGTCATGCCGCAAACGATTGAAGCGTTGAACCACGCGAAGGCCGCGAAAGTCCCCATCCTCGTTGCCGTCAACAAAATGGATCACCCAAACGCGAACCCGTTGAAGGTTCGGCAACAGTTGCAAGACAAGGGACTCGTGCCGGACGACTGGGGCGGCGACACGATTTTTGTGGATGTTTCCGCGCTCACCAAGCAGGGCGTGGACAAGCTGCTCGAAATGATTTTGCTCCAGGCCGAATTGCTCGAACTCAAGGCGAATCCCGACCGCCGCGCGAAGGGCAATGTGATTGAATCCGGCGTCGAACCGGGCGGCCCGACGGCGACGGTGCTCGTTCGCAAAGGCACGCTGCGCGTCAGCGACATCATTTTGTGCGGCGAATTTTACGGTCGTGTCCGCGCGCTCATCAGCGAGGAGGGCAAGCGGCTCAAGGAAGCCGGGCCGTCCGTCGCGGTGAAGGTGCTCGGCTTGAACGGCGTGCCGGACGCCGGGCTGGAGTTCAGCGTGGTCGAGGACGAAAAGGCGGCACGCGACCTGGCCGAACAGCGTGCGATGACGGCGAAAAGCCAGGACTTGGAAAACCGCTCCAAGGTCACGCTCGAAAATCTGTTCGCGTCGCTCGAAGCGGCGCAGAGCAAGGGTCTCAAGGTCGTCGTCAAGGCCGACACTCAAGGCTCGGTCGAGGCGATTGTCGAGGCGCTCAATAAGATCGAGTCGGACAAGATTTCACTCGAAATCATCCACAGCGACGTCGGCACGATCACCGAAAACGACGTGGCGCTGGCGTCGGCTTCCCATGCCGTCATCCTCGGCTTTCACACGCGGCTGGACAGCACCGCCGCCGAAAAGGCCAAGCACGCGGGTGTGCAGGTCAAGCTTTACGCCATCATTTACGAGCTGATTGACCAGGTGAAGGATTCGATGGCCGGACTGCTCGAACCGGACCTCAAGGAATCCATCGTCGGCTCGGCGGAAATCCGGCAGGTTTTCGAATTGTCCAAGGGCGTGCCGGTCGCCGGCTGCATGGTCTCCAGCGGCCGCATCGTCAAGGGCAAGGTGCGCGTGCGCCGCCGCAAGGACGTGATTTACGAAGGCATCTGCCAATCGCTCCGCCGGTTCCAGGACGAGGTCAACGAGGTTCGCGCCGGCATGGAATGCGGCCTCCGCATCGAGGGCTACAGCGATTTCCAGGTCGGCGACGCCATCGAATGCTACGCGATTGAAAAGGTGGCGGCGAAGCTATGAAAATAGGGTCTCGGCTCTCGGGTCTGGGTTCTTGGGAAAAATCCCGGACGCCAGACGCCAGACCCCGGACGCTAACTATTTATGAACAATCTGCGACATGAACGGGTGCGCGAATTGTTGAAGCGCGAAATCGGCGAGGCCGTCCGCCGAGAATTCCACGTCAACGAATGCGGTCTGATTTCCGTCAACGACGTGGATGTGTCCGGCGATCTTAAATCCGCCGTCGTCTTCATCAGCATTTTCGGCAACGCCGACCAGCAGAAGCGCGGCATCGAGGCGCTCAACGAGCACCGCATCCGCATCCAGGGGCTTGTCGGCAAGTCCGTCGTCTTGAAATTCACACCGACACTGAAATTTGTCTTTGACGATTCCATCGTGCGCGGCAACAAGGTGCTGCAAATCATCGAGGAGCTGGAGAAATCCACGCCCGCCGAGAATCCGTGAAAAGTTATCCCAAAGTCATTGACCGGATTCTGGAGGTTATCCGCGAGAGCAAGACTTTTTGCATCGTCGGCCATGTCCGGCCGGACGGCGATTGCATTGGCTCGCAGCTTGGCCTCGCGCTGGCGTTGCGGAGCGAAGGCAAAAAGGTTTTCTGCTGGAACGAGGATGTCGTGCCGCAAAAATACAAATTCCTCAATCCCGACGGCCTGCTCCAAAAGCCGAAGCGCGGCCATAAATTTGACTGTGTCATCGCCACCGATTGCGCGAGTTTTGCGCGGCTGGGCAAAGCCAGCGATTGCATCGCAAACCGGAAAATGTTCATCAACATTGACCACCACGAAAGCAACACGCGCTACGCCGACATCAACTGGGTGTCCGCGCGCGAGCCTTCCTGCGGCGAGTTGATTTACCGGCTGCTCAAGGTCGCGCGCTGGCCCATCACCCGCCCGATTGCCGACTGCCTGTTCACCGCCATTTCGACCGACACCGGTTCGTTCCGCTATCCGAGCGCGCGGCCCGGCACGTTTCACATCGCCGGCGAACTCGTCGGGCGCGGCGCGAACCTCGCCACGATCTGCAACGAGGTTTATCAGTCGTATCCGGTCTCCCGCGCGCGGCTGTTGAAACACATTTACAGCCGGTTCCGCCTGACGCATCACGACCAGATCGCCTGGTTCTGGCTCAAGCAGGCTGACTTCACGCGCACCGGCGTCGAAGGCGAGGACACCGAGGGACTGATTGATCACATCCGCAACATCGAGCCGGTCGTCGTAGCCTGCGTTTTCGAGGAAATCGAACCCGACATGATCCGCATCAGCCTCCGTTCCAAAAGCGAGAAGGTGAACGTGAACGAAATCGCCGCGCAATTCGGCGGCGGCGGCCATCCGGCGGCGGCGGGCGCAAGGATTTCCGGCAAACCGCTTTCCGTCCAGCGCAAGGTTATCGCCGCGATAAAACGCGCGCTGAATTCCGCTAGATAATTTTCATGCAAGAATTTTCCGCACTCGACGGGGCCATTCTCATTGACAAGCCCGCCGGCCCGACCTCGCACGACGTGGTGGATGCCATCCGCCGCCGCTTTCAAATCAAGAAAGTCGGCCACTGCGGCACTCTCGACCCGAACGCCACCGGCCTGCTCATCATCGTGCTGGGGCGCGGCACCAAGCTGTCGGAAAGGTTGATGGGCGACGACAAGGTTTACGAAGGCACGATCAAATTCGGCGAGACGACCGACAGTTACGACTGCGACGGCGAACTGACTGCTTCCCTGCCCGTTCCGCCGATGATGCTCGACCAGTTGAATGACGAAGCGGCGAAGTTCGTCGGCGACCTGATGCAAATCCCGCCGATGGTTTCGGCGATCAAGGTAAAAGGGGTGCCGCTTTACAAGATGGCGCGCAAAGGCATCGAGATCGTCCGCGAGCCGCGCCTCGTCCACGTTTACAATTTCCGGTTCACCAGTTACGAACTGCCGCTGGGCCAGTTCAAAATCGCCTGCACCAAGGGCACTTACGTCCGCAGCATTGCGCACGACCTCGGCCAGAAGCTCGGCTGCGGCGCGCATCTGACGGCGTTGCGGCGCAGCGTTTCCGGCAAATTTGACGTGGCGGACGCGATGCCGCTGGATGCCGTTTTGAATTTGACGACCGCCGAATTGGAGAAAAGAGTGATTCCGTTCTTGAAGCTGTCGCTGTCATGAAAATCATTCACGACGCAAATGAACTGAAAGCCAATGGCAAAAAAGTCTGCCTGGCCATCGGTTTTTTCGACGGCGTGCATCTCGGCCACCAGCAAATCATACGGCAGACCATCGCGGACGCGCGCCAGCACAATGCCATCGCGCTGGTGCTGACGTTTGACCGGCATCCGAATTCCGTCGTCGCGCCCGGCCGCGTGCCGCCGCTGATTTACTCGCTGCCGCAAAAATTGCGCGGGATCGGGTCGCTCGGCGCGGACCATTTGCTGCTGGTCAGCTTCGACAAGAAATTTAGCGAACAGTCTGGCGAGACCTTCGTGCGCGGGCTGGTTCGCGACCTCGGTTCAATCCAGAGCATCTGCGTCGGCGCAAATTTCATCTTCGGTCACAAGCGCAGCGGCGACGTCGCGCTGTTGAAAAGACTCGGCAGTGAAATCGGTTTTTCAGTTCACGGACTGTCGGCGGTTTCGCTCGATGGCCGGGTTGTCAGCAGCACGCGGATTCGCGAAACGATTCGCGCAGGCAGGCTGGACGCCGCGAGCCAGATGCTGGGCCGGCCTTACGCGATTGCCGGACTTGTGATTGAGGGCGAAAAATTGGGTCGCCAGCTCGGCTTCCCGACGGCGAATCTTGACGCGGCCGGTCTGGTCCTGCCGCCGAACGGCGTTTATGCCGGTTTGACAACTTTGAAAAAGAAATGTTATCGCGTCGCATTGAACATCGGGTTTCGCCCGACGATGGTTTCCGCCAGGCCAGAACTTCGCGTGGAGGCGCATCTGCTGGATTTCAGCGGCGGGCTTTATGGCTTGGAATTAGAAATTGAAATCGGGGAAAAGCTCCGGGACGAGCGAAAATATGCCTCGCCGATGGAATTGCAGGCGCAAATTGCCCGTGATATTGCCGCCATGCGAAAACCGGCCTGAAGTTTGCTGGTAACATGTTGATTTCCAGCTAGATAAGCCGAAAACAGCCCGCCAATCCGGTAATTTTCCAAGTTATCCCAAGTGACGATAATGTAACGATTATGCTTGATTTCGTGGCAAAAGAGGCTAGTATCGAACCGCGTCGGCCTTCCGGTGTTCGCAGTCTCCAGACTCACGGGCGAGTGATTGGGTGAACAATTCAAGACCGCCGCATCCGCAAAACAGAGATCGCCCATGATTTTCTCTGAACCAAAGCGGTTTGTTCGGGTCTTATAATTTATGTTGAATCGAAAAACAGCGGCGTCGAGCGCGCCGCGCGGTGGCGGACGACACACCAAGGCAAAAACGGCCCCGGTGCGGCGGCGCTTTGTCATTACCAGCAGCGCGCGGCGGAATGCGGCCAAGGCTGCCGAGGTGAATGGAAAATCCAAAACGCACGCGATTTCCGTCGCGGCGGGAAAATTGCCGTCCAATGGCCACGCGAACACGCCAGCTCCTGTGTCGGCGCAATCAACCGTGGATTTGACCGAGACGGTCAAGACGCTGCTCCATCTCGCGCAGGAACACGGCTATGTCACTTACGATGACATCAACGACGTTCTGCCGGAAAATTTAAGCCCCGACGACCTCGACATTTTGCTGACCAAACTGCGCGCCTTGGACGTGGAAATCGTCATGGACCAGGCCGAGGCCGAACGCGCCGAACGCACCAAGCAGCCGGAACAGGCGCAACCGGAGGAAGCCGATGAGGACGCGCGGCTGGAAATTCTGGACGACCCGGTGCGGATGTATATGAACCAGATGGGCAAGGTCCCGCTGCTCACCCGCGAACAGGAAGTCGAAATTTGCAAAAAAATCGAGGAAGCCGAAATCGCCATGAAGGCCATCGTCTATGGACTCGGTTTCACGGCGAAGGAGCACATCGCCATCGCGGAAAAGCTGCTGTCCGAGCCGCCCAAGGAACGCTTTGACCGCGTCATCGTGGACAAGAAAATCGCCAACCGCGAGGGCCACCTGCGCGACGTCCGCAAGCTCATCAAAAAAGTCCACACGCTCGACCAGAACGTGGACGTGAAGTATTCCAACTGGCAAAAGGCCCTGCAAAAGGGCCGCAAGGAAAAACTCCAGCGCGAATTGAAAAAGATGAGCGTCAAGCTACAGGAATTCTTCCTGAAATTTTATTACAAGCAAAAGGTCGTCGAGGAAATGATTGTCGTCGCCGGCAACGTCCACGAAAAATTCCAGGCGAGCCTGCGCCACATTCAAGAGCTGGAGGCGCAACGCAGCACCACGGAGCGGCGCGCGACCTTGGACGCCGAGCACGCCAAAATCCAGACGCTCGAACAGTTCGTGCGGATGCCGCGCGAGGAATTTTCCAGGGTGTTCAAGGAATTGAAGGCCGCCGCCGACCGTGGCTTGAAGGCCAAGACCCACATGGCCGAGGCCAATTTGCGCCTCGTCGTGTCCGTCGCCAAAAAATACACAAATCGCGGCCAGTCGTTTCTCGATTTGATCCAGGAAGGCAACATCGGCCTGATGAAAGGCGTCGAGAAATTCGAGTATCGCCGCGGCTACAAGTTTTCCACATACGCCATCTGGTGGATCCGTCAGGCCATCACGCGCTCCATTGCCGACCAGGCGCGCACCATCCGCATCCCGGTGCACATGATCGAAATCATGAACAAGCTCTGGCGCGCGCAAAAGCAGCTCACCCAGGAGCTGGGTCGCGAACCGACGCCGGAGGAAATTGCCGATGAAATGCACATGCCGGTGTCGCGCATCCACGCGCTGCTCAAAATGGCGCAACAGCCCGTTTCCCTCCACGCGCCCGTCGGCGACGACGGCGACGTGAGTGTCGGCGATTTCATCGAGGACAAGTCCGCCGAAAATCCGTCCGACGTGACCAGCTACAGTTTGCTTCGAGAAAAATTGAGCGACGTGCTGACGACGCTGACCGACCGCGAACGGAAAATCCTCGAAATGCGCTTCGGTCTGCTCGACGGCTACGAACGCACGCTCGAGGAAATCGGCAAGATGTATAACGTCACACGCGAACGCATCCGTCAAATTGAGGCGAAGGCATTGCGCAAGCTGCGGCACCCGACGCGCGTCCGGCATTTGCAGGGCTTCCTCGACACGCCCGAGCCGGTGGAAATCGCCACGACAGCTTGAATTTGAGGGTGGTTTATGAAGGTCATTTGCTACGGTCACGCATGCTTCTCCGTCGTGGTCGGGGGTAAAACGCTGTTATTCGACCCGTTCATCACCGGAAATCCGCTCGCCAAAAACGTTGACGTAAATAAAGTGCCGGCGGATTTCATCCTCGTTTCGCACGGACACGGCGACCATATCGGCGACGCGGTTGAAATCGCCCGGCGCACCGGCGCGCCGGTGATTGCCAATTACGAAGTCGCCACCTGGCTCAACCAGAAGGGCGCGCCGAAAATGCATCCGATGAACCACGGCGGCGGTTTCCAATTCGAGTTTGGCCGCGTCAAATTCGTGAACGCCATCCATTCCAGCACGCTGCCCGACGGTTCCAATGGCGGCAATCCCGGCGGCTTCGTGGTCGAATCGGCAGACGGCAATTTCTATTTCTCCGGCGACACCGCGCTGACGCTGGACATGAAGCTCATCGGCGAATCCACGAAATTGAAATTCGCCGCGCTTTGCGTCGGCGACAATTTCACGATGGGGCCGGACGACGCGGTGAAGGCCGCCGCATTTGTCCATTGCAACGAAATCCTCGGCGTTCATTTCGACACCTTCCCGCCCATCAAAATTGACCACGCCGCCGCGAAGGAAAAATTCAGGGCCGCCGGCAAGACATTGCATCTGCTGCAACCCGGCGAAACGCACGATTTTTGATTTCGTAGCAGCCGAGGTAACGAGGCTCAAATTTTATTTTCGAATACCAGAGCCTCCTCACGTCGGCTCCTACGGCTAATTGTTCGGGTCCACGATGTGGATGTCAATGCCCGGCGCGTGGTGCATGAAAAACTCGAGGACGTTCGGACGCGTGAACTGCCACCAATGCCGTTCCGTCGTGCCGAGCACGACCAGGTTGACATCGTTTTCGCGGCAATACTTCAGCAGCGCCTCGCAAACATCCTCGCTTTCCAGCACCGTGACGCTGCCGCCAAGTTCGGTGGCAAGCTGGACGTTCTGCATGAATTGGCGCTGCAAATCCGATGGAATCCGCATCGGATCCTCCTTTTTGCGCCGGACATAAACCGCCATCCACTCGCGATTCAATCGCCCGGCCATTCGTGACGCCGCGCGCAACAGCCTCGCCGTCGTCACCGGATTCGTGCTGATGAAGACCGCTATTTTTTCACTGACATCCGTCGGCGACTTCGCGCCGGTGCGCGGGCGCTGATCGAGCGCGTTGGCGGTTTCGCGCAAAGCCAGTTCGCGCAATTCGTTCAAATTATTCTCCGTGAAAAAATTCTCCAGCGCGGCGGCGGCGCGGTCCTTCGGATAAATTTTCCCCATCTTCAGCCGCTCGCGCAATTCCTCGGCAGTCAAATCCACGTTCACGACATGGTCGGCCTCCAGCACGAACCGGTCGGGCACGCGCTCCCGCACGTCCACGCCCGTCGCGCGCAGCACGGTGTCGTGCAGGCTTTCCAGATGCTGGATGTTCATCGCCGTGATGACGTTGATGCCGGCCAGCAGCAAATCATGCACTTCGAGATAGCGTTTGGGATGTTGCGAACCGGCGACGTTCGTGAACGGCAATTCGTCCACAACACAAACGGTCGGGTAGCGTTTGAAAATGGCGTCAACGTCGAGAACCTCAACCGTATGGCCGTTGTGCTCGACCTTTTTGCGCGGAATGATCTCCAAGCCTTCCAGCAGCGCCTCAGTGTCTTTGCGACCGTGGGTATCAACCCAGCCGATGACCACGTCCACGCCAGCCTTTTTCAACCGATGCGCCTCCTCCAGCATTGCGTAGGTTTTGCCGACACCCGCCGCGTGGCCGAGATAAATCTTTAATTTCCCCAACCGGCTTTTTTCGATGAGCCGGAGAAAGTCTTCCGGCTTCAACCGTTCAATGGCGGGCGGTTCCATGCCGCAAAGAAACTATTTTTGAGGCAACTGGTCGAGCGCGAAGTTCAGCGTCATCACGTTCACGCGCGGCTCGCCAAACAAGCCGAGGTCGCGACCGCTCGTGTTTTGTTTCACCAGTTCGCGCACACGGACTTCGGAAATCCCGCGCGCCTTGGCCACACGCGGAATCTGGATTTCCGCGTTCGCCACGCTGATGTGCGGGTCGAGGCCGCTGGCGGACGCGGTCGCGGCATCGGCGGGCACCGGCGCGTTGGTCGCAAGGTTGTTGTCGGAACGGTAGGTGGCGATGTTCACGGTGATGTTCGCGACGAGGTTGGATGAGGTCGGGCCGAGGTTGCTGCCACCGGAACTGGTCGGGTCATAACCATTCGATCCCGCCGCCGACGGACGCGGATGAAAATAGCCCGCGCCGGTGAAATTTTGCGCCAGCAACGACGAGCCGCGAACCGCGCCGGTTTTGTCCACGAGCAGGCTGCCGTTGGCCTGGTGAGGGAACAGCAGTTGCCCCACGCCATAGACAACGAGCGGATACAAACCGCACAGGATGATGGCGAAGAAAATTGTCGCCACAATCGAGCGGCCGAATTCTGCAAAGATGTTTTTCATAAATTTAATTTAATTGGTTTTGCCCTCACCCTGACCCTCTCCCATCCGATGGGAGAGGGAACAGCAGGCGAAAGTTTGGCGATTGGCGAATGTCCGTCCGGCAAATTCCGACGCACGACATACCATGAAGACGGCGGAAGATTCTCCCTCTCCCGTCAGACGGGAGAGGGCCGGGGTGAGGGAAATTGGTTTCATAAATCACGCGAGGTGCAAGCCGGCGACGATGAGGTCAATGAGCTTGATGCCGACAAACGGCAGGATGACGCCGCCGCCGCCGTAAATCAGGAGATTGCGCCGCAAAATTTCCACCGCGCCGAGCGGGCGGAATTTTACGCCGCGCAGCGCCAGCGGAATCAGCGCAATGATGATGAGCGCGTTGAAAATCACGGCGCTTAAAATCGCGCTGTCCGGGCTGTGCAGATGCATGATGTTCAGCGGCGCGATGACGGGAAACGTCACCATCAGCATCGCCGGGATGATGGCGAAGTATTTCGCCACGTCGTTGGCGATGCTGAACGTCGTCAGCGATCCGCGCGTGATGAGCAGTTGCTTCCCGATTTCAATGATTTCGAGCAGCTTCGTCGGGTTCGAGTCGAGGTCCACCATGTTGCCGGCTTCCTTGGCGGCCTGCGTGCCGGTGTTCATCGCCACGCCAACGTCGGCCTGCGCGAGCGCGGGCGCGTCATTCGTGCCGTCGCCAATCATCGCCACCATCCGTCCGCCGGATTGTTCCTTGCGGATGAGCAGGAGCTTGTCCTCCGGTTTCGCCTCGGCGAGAAAATC
>Ga0181534_10002662_pt1 | contig 10932 bp, 8 predicted proteins | sample PEATcosm2014_Bin_37_FD_119758 | JGI IMG/M metagenome (GOLD analysis project Ga0181534, IMG submission 119758) | Peatland microbial communities from MTU Mesocosm Facility, Houghton, MI, USA - PEATcosm2014_Bin17_10_metaG | ecosystem: Environmental > Terrestrial > Soil > Wetlands > Peat | place...
AGGCCGGTTTCATGCGGCCTCCTTGCCCAGCTCGTCCACGAACACGATGACCAGCCGCTCCGGGCCGTGCACGCCGATGGTCAGCACCCGCTCGATGTCGGCGGTGCGGCTGGGGCCGGTGATGAGCGAGATGCAGCCGGTCTGGTCCGGGTGCAGGCGCCGGAACAGGCTGGGCAGGTCGGCCAGGATCCGCGAGGTGCCGACGAGGGCCACGTGGATGGGGGGGAGGGTGGAGACCAGGCGCAGGTCGACGCGGGCGGCGTCCTGGACCAGGGTCCCGGTGTCGGCGATGGCCCAGTCCATCTGGCTGACGCCGACCTTGGCGCCGGCGGCGGCCTGGCGGGTCACGTCGAAGCTGAGCCCGGGAGTCCCGAGCTCCTCCTTGCCGAAGCCCTCCAGGAAGCTGCCGCCGGCCCAGAGGGCGCCCTGGGGCGCATCCTGGACGGCCTGGGCGCGGAACAGCTCCAGGACGAAATCCAGCGCCGTCCGCCGGGTGGGGAAGCGGTGCACTTCCGCGCTGACGGCTTCCGCCCGCGCCTTGAAGGTCTCGAAAAGGGTATTGTCCATTCGGCCACCGGAAAAAAAAGGCCAGGGACCGAGGTCCCTGGCCTGGCTTGACGATTACCTGGCAACCAGGCTGACAAAGGGCATCACATAGGCCATGAGGAACACCACACAGCCACCCAGCGCGGCCAGCGCGATGGAATGGAAGAACACATAGCGCAGGATGTCTCCTTCATGACCATACCACTGGGTGGCGGTGCTGGCCACGACGATGCTCTGGGCGTCGATCATCTTGCCCATGACGCCGCCCACGCTGTTGGCGGAGGCCATCAGGCCGGGGTTGACGCCGATCTGCTGGGCGGTGATCTTCTGCAGGCTGCCGAACAGCACGTTGGATGAGGTGTCGGATCCGGTGAGCGCCACGCCCAGCCACCCGAGCATCGTCCCGAAGAAGGGATACAGGGCGCCGGTGCGGGCGAAGGCCAGGCCCATGGTGGCGTCCAGGCCGGCGTAGCGGGTGAGGAAGCCGATGGCCATCATGGCCGAGATGGTGAGCAGGGAGAAGCGCACCTTCACCAGGGTCCGGCCGTAGAGCTTGATCATCTTGCCGAAGGTGAGCCCGGCGATCAGCCCGGACAGGATCGCGGCGATGAAGATCCCGGTCCCGGTCATGGACAGCCAGTTGAGGATGAACACGGCGGGCTCGGGGGTGGGCTTGAGCACCACCGGCGGCATGCGCTGGACCATCAGGTGCAGGCCGTGCACCGGGAACTTGGCGAAGGAGAGGCTGTCCAGGAACTTCTTGATCACGGGGGTGCCCCAGCAGCCCACCAGGACGCTGAGGATGACCCAGGGGGTCCAGGCCTTGACCGTCTGGCCCTTGGCGATGACCGGGGCGGCCAGGGTGTGGCGGTCGACGGCATCGCCTTCCATGGACCAGACCCGCTTGGGCTTCCACTTGAGCAGGAAGGCGATGAGGCAGCCCATGGACACCACCGAGGCGGCGATGTCCACCAGCCAGGGGCCGTGCAGGTTGGACACCAGCAGCTGGGTCACCGCGAAGGAGCCGCCCGCCACCAGGATGGCCGGCCAGATCTCCAGCATGCCCTTGAAGCCGGCGAAGGCCCAGATCAGCCAGAACGGCACCAGGATGCAGAACGGGGTCAGGATGCGGCCGACGTTGGCGCTGAGCACCATCAGGTCGATGCCGGTGACGCCGTTCAGGGCGATGAGCGGGATGCCCAGGGCGCCGAAGGCCACCGGCGCCGTGTTGGCGATCAGCGACAGGCCCGAGGCGGCCAGGGGCTTGAAGCCCAGGCCGATGAGGATGGCCGCGGTGACCGCCACCGGGGTGCCGAAGCCGGCCGCCCCTTCGAAGAAGGAGCCGAAGCAGAAGGCGATGAGCAGCAGCTGCAGGCGCCGGTCCTGGGTGATGCTGGTGAGGCTCTCCTGGAGCACCTTGAACAGGCCGGTCTCCACGGTGAGCACGTACATGAAGATCACGTTGATGATGATCCAGCCGATGGGCAGCAGGCCGTAGCCGGCCCCGAACACGGCGGTGGCGCCGGCGGTGCGGGCGGGCATGTGGAAGCCGACCACCGCGGTGAGCAGCGCGGTGGCCAGCCCCAGCAGGGCCGCCAGGTGGGCCTTGACGTGGAAGATGGCCAGGCTGCCCAGGAGCACCACCACCGGCAGGGCGGCGATGAGGGTCGACAGCCACCAGTGGCCGGTGGGGTCGTAGACCTGGGACCAGGGCGTGGCCAGGGCCGGGAGCCGCAGGATCATGATGGCGGCGATGGCGACCAGGCCCAGGACGGCCGCTCCGGCGTAGAGGTTGGGGGTCGGCGGGGCGGTATCCTTGGGGGGTGCCGGGGCGTGGCCGGTGGAAGAGGTCATGGGACTCTCCGGGGAAGAAGTGTGGCGGGGGTTTGGGACAGACCACGAAGGGCCGGGGAGCGCATGCTCGCCGGCCTGGATGACAGGGTTTTTCAGGGCAGCCCGTGGACCGCGGCCCGCGCCTGGGCGGCGCGGGGTGCTGAACCCACGGGCAAATTCCATTTCAATAAAGGCAGAAAGCAAGCATGCCCCGGCTGCGGACCCGGCCGCAAAGAAAGTGGGTCAGCGGCATGGGGGAGGGGGTTAGCGGTCGTTTTCCAGCCCTGACCGGAAGCCATGGGTGCTGCTATAGTTACCGGCCAAGCCCGGCCTCCTGACCGGAATGGGCCGAGGCGAGCCAGTGCGGAGGCGATGGGATGATGCGAGCGGTGGTGGTGGATGACGAGCCTCTCGCCAGGGAGGAACTGGAGGCGATGCTGGCGGAGACGGGCGAATTCACCGTGGTGGGCGCCTGCGGCAACGCCGTCCAGGCCATCCGCACCCTCAAGGCCACCCGGCCCGACGTGCTGTTCCTGGACATCCAGATGCCCAAGCTGGACGGCATGAAGCTGCTCAGCATGATCGACGAGGAGATCATGCCCTGCGTGGTCTTCGTCACCGCCTACGACGAGTACGCCATCCAGGCGTTCGAGAAGAACGCCATCGACTACCTGCTCAAGCCGGTGCAGCCCCAGCGGCTGGCCCGGGCGGTGGTGCGGCTGAAGCGGTTCCTGGGCGAGGGGAAGCGGCCCAGGTACGACAGCCCGGTCATCGAGCGGATCCCGTGCATGGGCGCCCAGAGCATCAAGCTGATCGACACCGCGGATGTGGAGTTCGTCCGCTCCTCCGAGGCGGGGGTGCACGTGGTGACCTCCAAGGGGGAGTTCCTCACCGAGCTCACCCTCACCGTGCTGGAGGCCAAGACCCAGCACCTGGTGCGCTGCCACAAGCAGTTCCTGGTGAACATCCGCCAGATCGACGAGATCATCCGCCAGGACCCCACCACCGCCCTGCTCAAGACCCGCTCCGGCAAGCACGTGCCGGTGAGCCGGCGCTTCCTGGTGCACCTGAAGGAACTGCTCGGCATCTGAGGGACGGGGCAGGGAGGCGCGGGTTCCAGCCTGACGTCCTGGCCGGATGAGCGAACCCATGGAACGCGGAGAAAGCGGAGTCGCGGAGGGCGCGGAGGGAATTTGGGCATCGGCGGCCGATCCCACCCCCGCATGGATCCCCTGGCCCCGCCGGGCCCGAAAAAATCCCCGGGGGATCCATGCTCGACGGCAGATCGCACAGCAGGCCACCAACCATATCTGCTCCGCGCCCTCCGCGCCTCTTGACCTCCGCGTTCAGTCTTCTTCATCGTTCTGCCGTCATCTCCCACTCAGCCAAGCCCTTCATCCCGGCCTTTCCGGATGCCTGGCGGCCAAACCAGCAATGGGCACCCGTGCAGGGAGGACCCCTTTGGGGCTTGCGTATTTACTATTCATAATTAAATTGAATCCGTGGGCCCCTGGAAGGGGATATCCATAATTTGTTTATGTTACGTATTCTGATCATGCGAAAGGCAACTCTATGCAGCCTGCTGGCCCCCGGCTTGTCTGGATCGGAATGATGCTGGTGGCGGGGGCGGTCCTGCCGGCCGCGATCCCGCCCACGTCCGCGGTGGCGTTCGGCCAGGTGACCAGGCTGGTCCAGGAGCCGTTCCAGTTCCTGACTTATCCCGTATCGGAAAAGGGGTCGCGGCTGTATCCGGATCCCACCACCGATTTCTGGGAGTTCGCAGACGGCAACTGCAGCTTCGAATTCTGTGATCTCGATGGGGCGGGGAAACCCGCCACCAGCGACCTGGGCGAGGCGCAGGCCATGCTCGCCCGGCAGTTCAAGGCCAACCCCGGCAGCACCTATGTGCTGGTGTACACCAGATACAAGCTGCAGACCTTCACCGTTTCCGGGGTCGAGGAGATCGTGCGCAGGCGCGAGTCGGTGCACACCTATTTCAGCGCCGATTTCAGTGTCCTGCAGCAGGTTCGCGCCGGACTGCCGCGATGAGGCCTACCGGGTGGCCGCCTCCAGGAGGTAGAGGTAGCTCCGGTAGATGCTCCCGGTGGCCCGGGTGACACCGATCTCGCAGGTGCGGCTGCTGGAGAAGTGGCCGTCGAAGTGGCGCCCCTTCACCTCGTCCGCCTCGTGCCGGGTGGCGCTGGCGGTGAGCTCCGGGAAGAGGAAGCCGCGGTCGCCGGCGAAGCCGCAGCAGCCGGCGTCCCGGGGGATCACCACCTCGTCGGCGCAGGCCCGGGCGATGGCCTCCAGCTTGGGGGTGAGGTTCATCTTGGTGAGGGAGCACACCGGGTGCAGGGCCACGGAACCCAGCTTGCGGGTGACGGTGAGCCGGGGCAGCAGCTCGTCGTGGGCGAACTCCACCGAGTCGACGATGCGGATCCGGTCGAACCGGGCCTGGTTCTCCGGGGTCAGGTAGGGCCGGCAGCCCTTCATGCCGTAGGTGCAGGGGGAGGTGTCCATGACCACCGGCAGGCGCCCTTCGCCGCTCCAGTTCCAGAACCGCTCGATGGCGTGGTTGACGCTGTGGGCGTGGGCCTCGGCGTAGCCCTTGGAGGAGAACGGGACGCCGCAGCAGACCCCCTGGGGATCAAGGGGGATGTGCAGGGCCACCCCGGCCCGCCGGGCCAGGGCCAGCAGGACTTCGGGCAGGCTCTGGTCCCGGGATTCGCCGGGCAGGGCGCCCATGAGCCGGGAGATGCAGGCGGGGAAATAGATGGCCTGGGCGCCGTCGGGGCTGGTGACCGGCAGCTTCGCCTTGGCCGGCCGGGGCATCTCCTGGCTCCACTGGTGGGTGGCCGTGCCCGCCGCGGCCCGCAGCAGGCGGGTGATGGCGATCATGGCGCCGGGCCCGAACAGGTTCTGCACCAGGTGCCCGGAGCGCAGGCCCAGGCGCACCAGGGGCTCCACCGTGGCGAAGTTCCGGGCGATCTTCAGGGCGATGGCGTTGGCCCGGGCCGAATGGCCGGTGCGGCGCAGCCGCTTGACCAGGGCGCCGGTGTCGATGGACACCGGGCAGGCGGTGGCGCACAGGCCATCGGCGGCGCAGGTGTCCACCGCCATGTACGGGTAGGCGTCCTGCAGGGAAGCCTTCAGTTCCGGATCCTCGCCGGTGAGGCCGAGGCGGGTGACTTCCCGGCGCACCACGATGCGCTGCCGCGGGGTCATGGACAGCTCGCGGCTGGGGCACTTGGGCTCGCAGTAGCCGCACTCGATGCACTTGTCCACTTCCTCTTCCACCGCCGGCATGGCCTTGAGGTTGGTCAGGTGGGCGTGGGGATCGGGATTGATGATGACGCCCGGGTTGAGCAGGCCCATGGGATCCACCAGGGCCTTGAGCCGGGTCATGATGGCCTTGGCCTCGGGGCCCCACTCGGCCTCCACGAAGGGCGCCATGTTGCGCCCGGTGCCGTGCTCGGCCTTGAGGGCGCCGCCGAACTGGCGCACCACCAGGTCCACCACGTCGTCGATGAAGCGGGCGTAGTGGTCCACCGCCGCCTGGTCGTTGAAGGACTGGGTGATGACGAAGTGCAGGTTGCCGTCCTTGGCGTGGCCGAACAGGATGGCCTCGGGGTAGTCGTGCTTCTTGAACAGGCGGGTGAGGGCCACCGCCGCGTCGGCCAGGCGCTCGATGGGGAAGGCCACGTCCTCGATGATCACGGTGGTGCCCCGGGCCCGCACCGAGCCCACGGAGGGGAAGGTGCCGGCGCGGATCTTCCAGTAGAGCGCCTGCTGGGCGGCGTCGTGGGTGAAGCCCGCGGGCTCCAGCAGGGTCAGGGCCCCGCAGGCCGCCAGGGCCTTCTGCTCCAGTTCCAGCCGGACCGACTCGTCCGGGCCCTGGAACTCCACCAGCAGGGCGGCGGCGCCCTCGGGCAGGTCCTTGATGTCGGGCGGGATCCCCGGCTGGTTCTCCACCGAGCGCAGGGAGGCCCGGTCCAGCAGCTCCAGGGCCGCGGCCCCGGCGTCCCGCAGCGGGACGATGGCGGCACAGGCGGCATGGATGTCCGGGAACAGCAGGAAGCCGGTGACCTTCACCGGCAGGTCGGGCACGGTGCGCAGCACCGCTTCGGAGATGAAGGCCAGGGTGCCTTCGGAGCCCACCAGCAGGTTGCGGAAGATGTCCACCGGCCGCGCGAAGTCCATGAAGGCGTTCAGCGAATAGCCGGTGGTGTTCTTCATCTTGTACTTGGAGCGGATCCGGTCGGCCAGCACCGGGTCGGCTTCGAGTTCGGCCTTGAGCTCCAGCAGGCCCTGGGCCAGGGCCGGCTCCTGGGCCCGGAACGCGGCGTCGGCGTCCGGGGCGGCGGTGTCGATGACGGTGCCCGAGGGCAGCACGAAGGTGAGCGAGTCCAGGGTGTGGTAGGCGTTCTGGACCACGCCGCAGCACATGCCGCTGGAGTTGTTGGACAGGATGCCGCCCACGGTGCAGGTGCTGATGCTTGCCGGGTCGGGGCCCATCTTGGCCCGGTACGGGCGCAGGGCCAGGTTCACGTGGGCGCCGATGACCCCCGGCTGGACCTTGATCCGCGCCCCGCCGTCCAGCACCTGGACGCCGCGCCAGTGGCGGGCCACCTCCACCAGCAGGCCGTCGCTGATGGCCTGGCCGGAGAGGCTGGTGCCCGCCGCCCGGAAGGTCATGGGCAGGCCCTCCTGGTGGCTGAACCGGAACAGCTCCCGGACTTCCGCCACGCTCTGGGCGAACACCACGGCCTTGGGGATCAGCCGGTAGAACCCGGCGTCCGCGGCGAAGGCGACCCGCTCCACGGGGCGGTCCAGCACCCGTCCGGGTTCGACGATGGTTTCCAGGGATTGACGCAGGGTCTTGGTTGCTGGCATTGGGTTCACGCACTCCTGCCGGCATCCGGCAGCCGGTCGGGCGGCGGGATGGCCGAGATGGTGGATCTGGGTTCGTGTCAAAGGGGCAGGAACGAGGATGCGCCGGCTCCAGGGCCGCCGGCAAAAAAAAATCGCGAGTGGCGGGTGCAACCCCTTATGTGGTCGATTTCCAGACCCGACCGGCCGCGATGGACGTCCGGAGCAGGGGCGCCCCGGCGCCGGACCAGGGCCATCATTCTGAATAGACGTACCCATCAACTTGAGGTGAACGGGCCCGGGGTCGAACGGATCCCGGTGCCTTCCTGGGCCGTACTCCCACTGGGGAGGTGCCTTCGCCCCGCTTGGCATGGTCCTTGATGTGGAACCTGCAGCTCATGGGGAACAAGGCTCCCGCCAGCTTGGGTCCTTCGGCCAAAGGAGACAGCCATGTTCACCATCCTGATCATCGTTCTGGTGCTGATGCTCATCGGCGCCGTGCCGGCCTGGCCGCACAGCAGGCAGTGGGGGTACTATCCCAGCGGCGGGCTGGGCCTGGTGGTGGTGGTGCTCGTCATCCTGCTGCTCATGGGCCGGATCTAGTCTCCAGCAGGAAATCGACCACGTTCTGACGCCGGATGCCGTTCCGCTGTTCGGGGCCGAGCTCGTCCATGGAGAGCACCAGTTTGGGATAGCTGTCAGGAATGCGCTCCAGGTTGCCGAACTCCCGGCGGATGGTTTCGGGATCGGCCAGGAGGTAGGCCACCTGCACGTAGAGGCGCTCTCCCTGCCGTTCGGCGACGAAGTCGATCTCCACCTGATCCAGGATGCCCACCTTCACCTGGTAGCCCCGGCGCAAGAGTTCCAGGTAGACCACGTTTTCCAGCAGGCCGCCGATATCCATGTCCCGGTAGCCGAAGAGGGCGTGGCGCAGGCCCAGGTCCCCCAGGTAGTATTTGTCCTGGAATTCCAGGTTCTTCTTGCCCTTGATGGCGAACCGGCCGGTACGGAAGAGCAGGAAGGCATCGCAGAGATGGGCCAGGTAGCCCAGAACGGTATCGGTGGTGATGCGGGTCTGCTGGCTCTTGAAAAAGGCGGCGATGCTCCGCGCCGAGATGGGATTGCCGCAGTTGTCCAAAGCGAACGCGAGGATCCGCTCCAGGTGTCCCACGTCCCGGATGCCGTGGCGCTTGACCACATCCTGCAGCAGGACGGTATTGAGGATGGCATTCAGGAAGGGAAAGACCTGGTCGTCTTCCATGGGCAGCACGTGCAGTCCCGGCAGACCGCCATAGCGAAGGAACTGCCGGAACCAGGCCTGCTGGTTCCCGGGATCCTTCGCACCTTGGCGGAAGGTCTTGAATTCGGCAAAGCCCAGGGGATAGACGGGGATATCGATGTAGCGGCCGGCGAGCAGGGTGGCCAGTTCCGTGGACAGCAGGTGGGCGTTGGAACCGGTGATGAGGATATCGGCCAGTCCTTGGGCCAGCACGGAATTGATGGCCTTCTCCCAGCCCTCGATCTCCTGGACCTCATCCACCATGAGGTAGCGCGGTGCTGGCTGGATCGCCAGCCGCTCCTGGACCACCCGGTCCAGGTCGCGGTAGTCGCGCACCGCATCCCAGGCCACCAGATCCTTGTTGATGCACAGAACCTGGGCATCGGGGACGCCCTGCGCCAGGAGCTGCTCCCGTACTTGGGCGAGCAGGGTGCTCTTGCCGACTCGGCGCATGCCGGTCAAGACCTTGACGATGGGTTTGTCCAGATAGGCCTGGATGCGGGTGAGGTAGAAGGGACGGTGGATCACGGTTGGCCTTCGAGCAGGGTCGACGGGGCTGCCAAGCATTGCATGAATGACGACTATAGTCGACGGATTTGCTAATTTTTGCATCAACGTCGATTATGATCGACAAAAATACCCATTTTCAAAAAGTGTCGACTAGGATCGACGGATTGGAGCCTTGGCCATCCCGACCCGGATCAGCCGGCAGACCCTGGCCGCCCCGGCCTCGATGAGGGCGGCGCCCTGGGCCATGCAATCGTCCAGGGACATGGCCTGGGGCACGATGCTCGCCAGGGCGTCGATGCCCTTGGCCAGCACCGCATCGGCGCCCGCGGCGAGCCCGCCGGACAGGCACACCACCGGGACCCCGTGGCGCCGGGCCACTTCGGCCACGCCCACCGGGGCCTTGCCCATGGCGGTCTGGGCATCGGTGCGCCCCTCGCCGGTGAGGACCAGGTCGGTGCCCGTCAGCATCGCCTCGAAACCGGTGGCCTCCAGCACGATCTCCACCCCCGGGCGCAGCCGGGCCGGGGTGAACCACAGCAGGCCGGCCCCCAGGCCGCCCGCGGCGCCGGCCCCCGGCCGCTCCGCCACGTTCCGGCCGGTGGCGGCCGCGGCCACCCGGGCCAGGACGCCCAGGGCCTGGTCCAGTTCCTGGACGGTCTCCGGGGTGGCCCCCTTCTGCGGACCATAGATGGCCGAAGCCCCCCGGGGCCCGGTCAGGGGGTTGTCCACATCGCAGGCCACCAGGATCTCCGCCTGGGCCAGGCGCGGATCCAGGGCCGACAGGTCGATGCGGTCCAGGCGGGCCAGGGCCGCTCCGCCCGGCGGCAGGGTCCGGCCCTGGGCATCGAGGAAGCGGACGCCCAGGGCCTGGGCCATGCCCGCCCCGCCGTCGTTGGTGGCGCTGCCGCCGATGCCGATGATCAGCTTGCGCAGCCCCGCGTCCAGGGCCGCCTGGATCAGCTCGCCGGTGCCGGTGGTGCTGGCGCGCAGGGGATCCCTGAGCTCCCTGGGGACCAGGGGCAGGCCCGAGGCCGCGGCCATCTCGATGACCGCGGTGGCGCCGTCGCCCAGCACCCCCCAGACGGCGGTGACCGGTTCGCCCAGGGGGCCGCTCACCCGGGCCTGCTCCAGGCGGCCGCCGGTGGCCGACACCAGCGCCTCCACGGTGCCTTCGCCGCCGTCGGCGATGGGCACCGAGCGCACCTCGGCGTCCGGGAACACCGCCAGGATGCCCCGGGCCATGGCCGCCGCCACGCCGGTGGCCGACACGCTGCCCTTGTACGAGTCTGGCGCTACGATGATGCGCATGGCCGCTTCCTTTGGATGAGGATGGCTTACAGTATCAGGGCCGCGGCCCGGTCCGGGCAGGATATCCTCCTGCGGATCCTGCGAATAAATCTCAGCTGGCCCTTGACGCCCTGGCCCCCGTGGATGCAACTTGTGGGTAATCATCTTGATGTACCCAACCGTCAGGCTGTCAGACGTCTGCTTTTTACCGACACCGCCCTGCAGCACCGGGCAACCGAGGTTCCCATGGCCCAGTCGAGGGTGTCCGCCGCCCCCACTCCTTCTGTCCCGGAGGAGCGGACCAGCCTCCACACGGTCCGGGCCCAGGCCGAGCGCCTCCTGGATAACCCCGTCGCCCGCGCCATCCTGGACGCGCTCCCCGGCTACGCCCTGATCCTGACCCAGCGGCGCGAGCTGGTGGCGGTCCATGACGGGGTCCTGGACGAGCTGGGGCTGTCCTCCGCGGACCGGCTGCGGGAGCTGCGCACGGGCGAGCTGTTCCGCTGTGTGCCGGTGCAGGACGGCTTCAGCCGCTCCCGGCAGTTCTGGGTGAGCTGCAGCCCCCTGCGCCTGGGCAGCCATGACCTGCTCCTGTTCATCTTCAAGGA
>Ga0181534_10002663_pt1 | contig 10929 bp, 13 predicted proteins | sample PEATcosm2014_Bin_37_FD_119758 | JGI IMG/M metagenome (GOLD analysis project Ga0181534, IMG submission 119758) | Peatland microbial communities from MTU Mesocosm Facility, Houghton, MI, USA - PEATcosm2014_Bin17_10_metaG | ecosystem: Environmental > Terrestrial > Soil > Wetlands > Peat | place...
CCTAAGCACCGCCACCGTCTCATCGTTCATCGTAGACCACAGCAAAAATACCGGATAGAACAGGTACCCCTTCCTTTTTCTATACCCCCTATTGCCGATGTCGTTGTGTGTGAAGTTTGGCAGCGTTATGCTGCGAAGTAGGGGCCACAGAATATGGCAAAAACAGAAGCCGCAGAGAAGATCGTTCAATTTCCGAAAGCTGAGCGCCGAAGCTCTTCGACGGAACGGATTTGGGGAAGTGCAGTCCTAAGCCACAGATATACAGGCATTCCATCCATTCTGATCCAGGGACAACAGCGGCTCGGTGTCAACGCACTTCAGATGAACATTCTCGTTCAGCTTCTCGATTACTGGCGCGAGCCGGAGAGAAAACCCTTTCCAACGAAGAAGCAGATTGCGCAGCGTATCGGCGTGACCGCGAAAACAATACAGAACAACGCCCGCCTCCTGGGGGAGGCAGGCTTGGTGAAACGCGAAATGCGCAAAACCGCCTCGGGCGATTGGAACAGCAACGTTTATCACCCGAATGGGCTGGTAGAGCGTGTCCAGAAAATGGAGGCCGATTTTGCTGAGGCGCGGAACAAGCGCCGGCAGGCAAAGCAGTTTGCGGAGACACCTGCCGGGCTGCGCAGCAAAAACGATCGGGGCTAGTTTTGAAGCGAACGTATGTTTACGTTGACGGCTTCAATCTCTATTACCGCGCCCTTCGGGGAACACGCTACAAATGGCTCAACCTTCAGACTCTTGTCGCCGCTCTGCTCGACCCTGACAACGAAATCGAGCTGATCCGCTATTTCACAGCGCCGGTAGGCGGCAAGCTCGACCCCGGCCAACCTATACGACAGCAGAGGTATCTCCAAGCCCTGAGCACACTGCCCAATGTCACTATCCACTTGGGCAACTTCTTAACGAGGCCAAAAACCCGCCCGTTGGTGAAGCCGGTAGCAGGTGGTCCCACGCATGTCCAAATCTACAACACCGAGGAAAAAGGCTCAGACGTGAATTTAGCGACTTACCTCGTTCATGACGCCTGGCGCAACCTTTTCGATGTGGCCGTGGTGCTCTCTCAGGATACTGACCTGGTCGAGCCGGTTCGCATTGTGCGCGACGAAATCAGGAAGGATATCGGCGTCGTGTGCCTCGACGGCGCAAAGCCCGGAAAGCTCGCGGCCCATGGAAGCTTCATACGACACATCACGCCGAGCCGCCTGGCGGCGGCGCAGTTCCCAGAGATCATACCGTTCGGCAAGAAGGGCAAGAGCGTTACGCGGCCCGTTGAGTGGAAGGAATGCGTATCAGTAGATGGTATCCTCGCTTCGCGGCTTTCGACCGAGGGCGTTTCAGGAAGCCCGATTCGATGTAACTACGTTGCGTTCGGATTGGTGGGCACTGGGGCGAAGGCCTGCGTGTCGACGGCAGCGGTGCCGCTGCCGGAGGAAACGGGCTAGCGGTTTCAGTGCGCTACCCTCATCGCTGCTCCACACTCGCGATTTGGTTGGCGATCCTATCCCTCAATTGCTCTTCGTGAAAGGTATAAGGATTCCACGGATTGGCCGGCAATTGGGCGACGATGTCGGCGGTGGAGGGCTTTTGCGCGAGGGCGACCGCCGGGAAGCCTAGAGCGTCCGCGAAAAGGCAGGCAGTGTGGGTGAGCGAGACCAGATCCTGCTTTGCCGCAGGCAGTTCGCCATGATGGCAGCCGGCCACGCGCGAATATTCGGAGGGAAAGCCCCAGCGCTGGGTGAGCAAAAGGCCGGCCTGGCAGTGGTCCATCTCAAACAGGCTGCGCTCGGCTTCCAGGCAATCGGCCAGGGTGTCGTGCACGGTCGCGAACAGGGGTGCGTACAGCTCGCCATAGGCCCTCAATAACCCCAGCCGTCCCACGTCGTGTATCAAAGCCGCAATATACGCGCGGTCTTTGGCGATCTCGTATAGCGAGGCCAATTCCTCCGCGAGCAGCGCCGTCGCCACACTGTGGTGCCAGCAAGCTTGCATCACTTTGGCATTTGCCGGATGTAGAGTGAAGGATCTGAGGGCCACCGTCAGTGTGAGAGACCTGGTTCGTTCGAATCCTAGCACCAGAATCGCCCGCGCCAGATTGTCGATATATTGGGGCGTGCCATAGAACGACGAGTTGGCAACGGCCAGCACTTCCGCGCTAAGCGCCGGATCGGTCCGCAAGAGTCCCGCGAGAGACCGCACCTCCGCTTGCTGGTTTGCGAGGAGGTTCAACATTTTCAGAGCTACCGGTCCGAAAACCGGCAGTTGGCAAAGGCCATCCCGGGCCTGAATCGGCGGGGGCGTCCCGCCCAGGCCGCCATCCGGAGTTTGCGTCACATATTCCACAACCCTGTATCGGCGGGCCGCCACGCAACTTTACGTAGTATCTCTCGCGTGGTGGCTATAGCCCAACATGGCTATCCTATTAGTTATGCCGGACACCCCCGGGAAATTCCGCGAGGCGGGCCGCGAACAAGAGAGCTTCTTCGCGCCCGTCGAAAAGCGGCTGCTCGTCCGCATGGCGCATGCCACGCCGCGCTGGATTAACTCCGATCACCTCACGCTGGTCGGATTCGTTTCCATGTTCTTCGCCGGCCTGTGTTACTGGCTGGCGCGCTGGAACCGGTACATGTTGCTGGTGGTGATCTTCTGGCTGGCGGCCAACTGGCTGGGCGACAGCCTGGATGGAACGCTGGCGCGAGTGCGCAACGGCCAGCGGCCGCGCTATGGATTCTATGTAGACCACATCACCGACGCCTTCGGAACCTTTTTCCTGGTAGGCGGCATGGGACTGTCGGGTTACATGAGCCCGATGGTCGCGGCGGCTTTGCTGGTGGCTTATTTCATGCTGTCGATCCAGGCTTATTTGGCCGCTTACGCGTTGGGCACATTTCAACTTTCGTACTGGAAGTTCAGTCCCACCGAGTTGCGCGTGCTGTTGGCGGCGGGCAACATCGCTTTGCTCTTCCAGCCCATGGGCAATCTTTTCGGGCACCGCTTTCCGCTATTCGATGCGGGCGGGGTGGTGGGGGTTATCGGGATGGGGCTGATGCTGGTTGTTTCGAGCATTCGCAATATCGCGGCGCTGTACCGGGCGGAGCCGTTGCCGCCGTGGTGAGGTGCGGGGCAGGACTAGCCCAACAGGGGCGCGGCAGCTTCAGGGGACAGCGCCTGGACGGGCGATCCGCGAAACCCCTTGGGATGTCTCGTTACGATGAGGTCGCATTCGGCCAATTGAGCGGCGGCCGCCGTGACGGAGTCCTCGAAAACGGGCGACGGCATTTCCAGCGCCTCGAGGACGACGCGTTCATCCACCATTGCGACGCCGAAAACGCGTAGGATCGAAGCGAGCGTCTGGCGGGCCTTGGCGGCGCCTGCCTCTTTGCGGATCAGCTAGTAAACAGCTGTTACCGTATGGGCGGCAAGCAGGATCATACCGCGGCGCTCGCTGCGTAGTGGGGCTGGCGGCCGAGCAAGCATAGGTACTTTTCGGCCAGGTGCCTCTTGTAGTCCTCGGGATCTCCCTTCTTAAGAAGTCCGCTGAGCGAGCGGAGAACCGGCGGCATCTTCTTTGCCGGAGGGGGCTTCGAGATAGCGGCCAGGTAAGCCTCCACCATTTTGGACAAGGAGATGCCGTTCTGTCTCGCGTACCGCTTGGCTGGCGACACGACGGCTGGATCCACACTCAGCGTCAGCTTCGCCATAGTGGATGCGTTATATCAATGGCCGAGTCCATCAGTCCGCGCGCAGCGCCTGCAAGACATCGACCCGCGCGGCGCGCAAGGCCGGCAGCAGGGACGCGACCGAAGCCGCGGCCAGCAGTACCGCCGCCGATCCAATCACCACCACCGCGCCCGGTATCCGCACGGCCTCAAAATAGGCGCGCGCGACTCTCGCCAGCGCGAACCCGCATGCCGCGCCCGCGACCACGCCGGCAGCCGCGATCACCGCGCCTTCCGCGATGACCCCCGCCACCAGATGCCGCGGTTCGGCGCCCACCGCCAGCCGGATGCCGAACTCGCGCGTCCGCTGGCTCACCGAGAACGCCAGCACGCCCGCGACGCCCACCACCGCGATCGCCAGCGCGACCGCCGCGAAGCCTCCGAATACCAGCGAGTTCAGCCGGTCGGGCGTGAGCACTTCGGTGCGAATGTCTTCCAGCGTGGCGGCGCGTTCCACGGGTGTTTCGGGCGACATCGCGCGAATAATGCGTGTTACCGGCGTCACCAGCGCGTACAAATCGCCGTGCGCGTGAACGAACAACCGCCCGCTCCAGATAGGCAACTGCTCGAAGGGGTGATACACGGTGAGCGCCGGGCCTGGCACAACGTTCTCGTCGTCGACATCGGCCACGACTCCCACGATGCGTCGCGGCGCCGTGGAGATGTCGGCGAATTTCATCACCGGATCGGTCCACATAAAGTGGTGGTTGACGGCATCCTGATTCGGAAACATACGCTGCGCCAGGCTCTGGCTGACGATGACAACCTGCTCGCCAGTCCGGCGATCGGTATCGTTGAAATCGCGGCCGGCGAGGATCGGAACGCCGAGCGCCGCGAAGAACCCTGGCGAAACGAGTCGCAGCCTGCCGTGCGGGTCATCCTCGCCCGGCGCGCGAATACGGCCTTCCACAGAGAATTCGAATCCCGGACCGAAGTGGCCCGCGTCCCGCCACGGCACCAGCATGCCCATCGCCACGCGATCCACGCCGGGCAATTCGGTGATGCGGCGGATAGCTTCCTTGTAGAAGCCCACGATTTGATCGGGCGTCTTTCCGTAAGAGCTGGCGGGCACGTTCAACGCCAGCACGTGGCGGGTGTCGAAGCCGGTCTGGATGGCTTGCAGCGACAGCAGCGTCTTGAGCAGCATGCCTGCGCCGGCCAGCAGCACAAAACATGCGGCCACCTGGGTGACGGCGAAAACCCGCAGCCGCCGGTTGGCGCCGCCGGTAATGCGCAGGCTGCCGCTGGACAAAGCGCTAGGGGACGGGAGGCGTGGAACAAACGCCAGAAGCAGCGCCGCGACGACGGCCAGCAGCGCGGCGACCCAAAGCATGCTCGAATCCACCGTGAGATCCAGAGCGCGGACCGAGAAGCGGGATGCGTACCGGGCCAGGATGGCGACCATTGGCCGCGCGCTCAGAACACCGACCGCGGCGCCCGAAACGCCGAGCAGCAGGCTTTCCGCAAGCAGCGTGCGGCGCAGCGCGCCAGCCCCAGCGCCGAGCGCCGCGCGCACGGCCAATTCGCCTTCGCGCCGGACCGTGCGCGCCAGAATCAGGTTCGCTACGTTGGAGCACGCGATCACAAAGACCAGACCCGCCGCGGCAAGCAGCACCAGCAGTACGGTCTTGGCGCGCGAGGTGATCTGGTCGCGCAGCATGACGGCGTCGATGCGGAAATCCGCTTTCACCGGATACGCTTCGGGATGGTCTCGCAGCATGGCGCCGTGGACCGCGCGCAGCTCGGCGCGGGCGGAGTCCAGCGTAGCGCCCGGCGCCAGGCGGGCGAACAACTCGGTCATGCGATGCACCCGTCCGGTAACCATGGTGGCCGAGAGATGATGCGGGCTGGTGACTATATTGGCGAAAAGCTGGGTCTCCGCCGGGTAAGGCACCGAGGGCTCCAGCACGCCTACGATGGTTGCGGTGCGCTCCCCGAGCCTGACGGTCTTGCCGAGAACGGTGGGATCGCTTTTGAGCACCGCGGTCCAGAAACGGTAGGCGAGCACGGCCGCGCCGGCGGCGCTGGGGCCGTCGTCGTGCGGACCCAGCAGTCGGCCGAGTACGGGATGCAGCCCCATCACCTCGAAATAGGTTCCGCCAACGACGCCCGCCTGGACCTCGCGCGGCTGGCCGAGGCCGACCATAGTGAAGCCGATGGTGGAAAAGTCGCCAAAGGCAGTCAGCGATTTCACGCCGTCGCGCAGATCGCGGATCTCCGGCACCGAGAATGCAACGTCGTCGGCGCCGAGTCCGCGGGCGCTCTGGCGGATGTAGATCAGGCGGTTTTCGTCACGGTTGGCGAGCGGGCGCAAGAGAACGCCGCGCACCACGCTGAACATGGCGGAATTCGCGCCGATGCCCAGCGCCAGCGTGAGGACCACGGTCAGGGCAAGCCCTCTGGTGCGGGCCAGCGAGCGGGCCGCGATTTTCAAGTCGCGCAATATATTTCCGGTCATAAAGTGTGCTCCTTTCGGAGATCCGCGACGGGTAGCGGCCTCCGATCATACCGTTATATCGAATGGGGCGCCTGAAAATCGACAGGTCTACCGCCAACGTTTCGAGCGCGTGAGTTCGAGCGGGCGGGCGATGACGCGCGGAGCCTTGCCGGCGAATTCGGGAAGCTGTTGGACGGCTTCGGCGAGGGCCTGGCGGCTCAACTCGGGGTCGATTTCGATCGGTTGCATGCGACCAGGATAGCGCGAGCGGGGCGTTGCGGTTCGGCGCTGAATTGTGGCGAATTGTGTGTCGGCGGGAGGCGATAGCCCTCTGGCCAAGGAAAGCCAATCTCTGGGAAGTGATTTGGTTTGAGCGGGATAGGTTGGGTTCTTCGGACGGAGCCGGGTCGGGCGCGGCGCGGTCGGGCGCCGCTCTTGGGAAGAGCGGATCGTTCCGAACGGGCCGTGACATTTATTCGTGTTGCATATCGTTGCATGGCGACGCTTGGGGTTGGGTGTATTGAGCATTTGGTGCGCCATATTTGGCCCCGTGCAGGCCTTCGATTTCACGGTAGCATGCCGGGGCGGGGCAGCCAGGCGGTGGAAACGGGTGAGGGCTGTAGGTGGCTGATTCTTCTGGGAGAAGGCGCGGTCGGATTTCTCGCGACTGGGGTGACTGTTCCGGCTTTGTTCCTGGTCACTTGTTGTAGAGGCCAACGGCGGCCTGTAGGCCTTTGCCGCGATCATAGAGACCGACTGTCCCGGGCAGACGGTTCGGCGACATAGTACCGCCCGAGGACGTCGAGCGCGGGGGTAATGACTGACAATCACTTGCCCAGTGCTGAGATCTACGGCGGAGGTTGGCACGTTCGGGTCGTACTTGCGGGTCGCTGCATTTAGGCCGCGAAATGACGAAGCCCGGCTCGGTGGCGCGAAAATAACTCGAAGGGAGGAATCTGCGGTCTCGCAAGCATCTTCCCGGACGGGAATGCCACAAGCTTGGCGATTTGGACGTGCTCTTTGACGCGGTAGGGGCCGTCAGCAATCAGCAATGTGTCTTCGGTCACGAACACGGATGCATGCCGCGTAATGCCCCGTGCGAGCTTGAGTACGGCTCTGGCGCGAAGATCATACACCAACTCGGTGCCCGTGCCGCCGCAAGCCTGGCTTTGAGGAGCCGGCCGCCGGACGAAAAATCGAAGCAGGCCTTCCGACAGGTCACCGAGGAATTGGCCATTTGCAGGCCAGTATCCGGCCGTCCGGTGACAGTTGCTCTGTCGCACAGTTCAGGCCCTTGATTTCTGTCCACTCGACGCGGGTGCCATCGGCGATGTTCCACCGTTCCACATGGGGCGGCGAGCGGACCAGCAGGGTTCGTCCGCCATCCGCGGCGGGCTGCCGGTCCGCCCGAGCGAGTGAGCTCACAAATATGAATTGTTGAGAATCTGGCGTGAATTGGGCATCGCCGGCGAGTTTGGCTGGAATCCGGAAGAGAACGGCCAGAGGGCTCACTGGGAGAACCGCGATCCCCGAGCTATCCTGCGCCAGGATGTACCGGCCGTCCGGGCTGAACCGAAGCTGGCGAAGGGACTCGACCTGGGCCGGCGCGTTTGCCACAACGGGAACGGGAGCTAGCGCCAGGAGCGCGGCCAGTGCGAACTGGAGTATCGGCATCAAGATAGGTCTTCCGCGGGTCTTGGCCACTTGCCCGCGATGGCGGTTGCCGCGCCGGATGCTGGCCGAACAGCGAGATCGCCTGCCACATAGGAATTCGCGGTGGTTGGGCCCGGGGCCGGTTGATCCCTTGAGACCAGCTGGTGCGCCCCGGGACCGGAAATCCCAGTGGAGGCCGGCGCGCCCGGGTAGCGTTAAGCGTAGTCGTGGTCAGGAGCGCCGAATCCTGCACCGAGGCGAAGGCCGGACAGCGCATCGCTGACATACCCGGTAGCGTTGGCGGGGCAGGTGTCGTAAGTAAAGGTTTGTTGGCAGTCGGGGATGGTTGCGCTTTCCGTATTGCCGTTGGGGTCTATCGTGCCGGGCAAGGAACTGGCGCCCTTAAAAGTATACTTGCATACCATGGCCTGCCGCCACAGCCTCGTGAAAGGACTCACGCTAGCGCGCGCGGCGACCTGGGAGGCCGCTGCAGGACGACGAGTCATGCGCTCTTCGGCTTCACCTAGGCAATTCTTCCACGTTGTTCGCGTCCAGAACCCGCTCGCTCAGATCTCCGAGCTGGGGATGCCGATAGGGCTGCCAATTTATCGCCGGCCCACTTTGGAAGGGCGCCAAAGCGTTTCTCAATCTGGCGGCGAAGGATGGTCAGTTCGCCTTGCTGAAGGCCATTCTGAAGACCCTTCTCCATAGCCTTCTGGAGAGCCTTCTGTTCCGCTTCGACGATCATGGGTCCTATGGTCTCGTGATCCCGAATATCCAAATCGATAGGCATTGTCTTTGTCTCCTGCTCCACGGTGCGCGCCAAGCGCCGCAATCCCGCCAAGATCGTGAGCTGGGCCAAGGCCGTTTCCCGCGCCGCCCGGGTCATGCCCGCGATCCGCCCTACGATCTTGTGGACTGCCTCTTTATCGTCCCGCAATTGCGCCAGGATCGTAATGACGTTATCCCCGACATCCTCGCTCTCGAGCAGGCGGTCGCCATCCAGTGCGCGAATGTCGATCAGGCGGTACCGGAACGACAGGTCCGGGCCGCTCAGGTCGCTTTCCATCCGCAGTGGCGCTTCCCCCACGTAGAGCAGAATCTGCCGTGGAAATATTCGATCATGCGCAAGGGCATAGCCGGGTCGTTACCGCTCTGCAGTTCCAGGTGAACCAGATCGCCATCGATCGTCTGGCCGGGAAGGTCCAGCCTGAGATTCTGTACCTTGGGCAATTGCACGTCCAACCACTTCGCGGTGGCCGTGCCGGGTAGAAGGTGCGAGTCTGTAGGACGCGCGCTTGCGCGCGTGGCGGCCTACGAGGCCGCCGCAGGCTGAGAGCCTGCCCCACGACGCGTATCATAAACCAAGGGGGATCAAGACTGGAAATGAAACGGCTGCTATCGGGAATTGGATTGGCAATCGCGGCGCTGGCATTTGAGGGGCTGCCCACTACGGTGAAGCTGGACAACGCCCGCGTGCGCGTGACGGAGGTTACCGCGGCGCCGGGTTCGGTGCGTGAACGGGGAGTGCGGGGGCACGATCAGGTGATCGTGTTTCTGGACGATTGCCGTTACGAGCGCACGGATCCGAAGACCGGCGCCAAGTCCATCCAGGAGCGCAAGGCTGGCGACGTGATCTGGCATACGCAAGGCGAAGACGCGCCGCAGTTGGTGAACAAGGGCGCGCAGCCTTACCGGACGGTGGTGATTGAGCTAAAGTAAGAGACGCGGGAGAGTTTTTGCACTATGCTGAAGCTCAGTTTGGCACTCTGCTGTGTCTTGGCCGCTCCGTTGCCGGGTCAGAATGTCCCGCAGGCAGAGAGCCGGACGACCATCCATGCCACCGTAAACGAGGTCGCGCTCGACCTGGTGGTGCGCGATAAAAAGGGCCGGCTGGTGAAGAACCTGAAGCCCGGCGACGTGGAGATTTACGAGGATGGCGTGCGGCAGGATATCCGCAGCCTGCGGCTGGTAGGCGGCGAGGCGCTCGCGCCAGCCGCGAAGCCCGCTCCGCAGGCCGGCGAAGAGCAACCCGAGGCGGCTGAGACGGCACGTCCCCAAGCGATGCCGCTGCACGGTCTGGAGCTGATCTGCGTGGTCTTTCAACAGCTCGATCCGAACACCCGGCGGTGGGCCGTAGCGGCCATTCAGGATTTCATCAAGACCACGATGCACCCCGGCACCTTCGTGGGAATCTTCAACCTGGATTCGCGCCTCACTCCCCTGCATGCGTTCACCAACAACCGCGATGAGTTGTTGCGCGCCGCGGCCACCGCGTTCAACGGCTCGAGCGTGGATATCACCCGGGCCGCCGAAGCCGTACTGAACTCCACGCCCAACCTGCAGTTGTATGTAGGTTTCGTCAGCCCGGGTGGCAAAGGGGGCGGGGTGACCAACATGTCCACCACCGGATCGGTGAGCATGACCGCCATCACGGGGGCGGATGTAGACAACAGCCCGGCCGCCAACGCCCAGCGCGGAGACCTGGTGCTGCAGCGCGAACAGTTCATCGGCATCGAGGGAGCGCGGCAGATGGATCAGATCAAGCTGCTGATCCGCCAACTGGGAGGTTTTCCCGGCCACAAGACGGTGCTTTTGATGAGTTCGGGATTTACCACCAATGGCGAGCCCGAGCAGTTCGAGGCGATGCTGCGGCAAGCCAACCTGGCCGACCTCAGTTTTTATGCCTTCGACGCCAATGGCCTCAATCAGACCTCCACGGCGCAGGCTTCCAGCATGGCGATACAGCACGTGGCCACGCTGGCCTCCCAACAGAACTCGGTGGCTCCGGGGGAACCGACCGCGGCCAATAAGAACACCACCGCGACTGGCGCCGGCGGAGCTTTGGCGGAATGGTCGCGGCAGGACGACTATCTGCACGGCGCGGTGCGGACTTCCGATTCGCAAGCAAGCCTGCGCGCCCTGGCCGAGGGCACGGGCGGGTTCCTGGTGGCCAATTCCAACGATCTACGGAGACCCTTCCAACAGATCGTGGCGGACGCGAGCACGCACTACGAGGCGGACTATCATCCTTCATCCGGCAAGTACGACGGGCATTTCCGGAAGATCGAAGTGAAGCTGGCGCGGGCCGATTGGAAAGTAGATAGCCGCAACGGC
>Ga0181534_10002665_pt1 | contig 10927 bp, 10 predicted proteins | sample PEATcosm2014_Bin_37_FD_119758 | JGI IMG/M metagenome (GOLD analysis project Ga0181534, IMG submission 119758) | Peatland microbial communities from MTU Mesocosm Facility, Houghton, MI, USA - PEATcosm2014_Bin17_10_metaG | ecosystem: Environmental > Terrestrial > Soil > Wetlands > Peat | place...
ATGAAAAACAAGGAATGGTATCCAGAACGTTTTCAGGAAGTTGTCGCCCGGCTCCAAGGCAGGGCGGCGCTGGTTCAACTCGGCTCGCTTTCGGATCCGCCGTTGAAGGGCGCTTTGGATCTGCGCGGGAAGACCTCGCTTCGCGAATCGGCGGCCATTTTAGCCAACGCAATTGTGTTTATCGGCCTGGATGGGTTTCTCATGCACCTGGCGCGCGCCGTGGAATGCCGCTCGGTCATCGTTTATGGCGGCAGGCTGAAACCCTCGCTCCTCGGCTATATTGCCAATAAAAACCTTGTCGGCGTCACACCGTGTTCCCCCTGTTGGGAGGAAAATAAGTGTGACTACGACCGGGAATGCATGAAAATGATTTCCGTGGAACCCGTGGTGAACGCCGCGCTCGAACAAATCGAACGGCACGGCAGTCCATTGGAGACGGAAATGATCAACTTATGAACGAAACGTGGATCACCGGTTTGTGTCAGGCTGGATCATGAAGGCGTTGCATAAAATCCTGTTTCTCGTTTATGTGCTCTTCCTTCGTCTGCGACATTGGAAGCGGGTGATGGTCGTGGAACGCACCAGCGGCCTGGGAGATGTCATCTGCTGCATCCCGGTCTGTCGTGCCTTGAAGCAAAAATACCCGGACCATTTAATCCTCTTCGCCACCTCCAAACCCCTTGCCGGTTTGTTGAGGAATTTCAAAGAGATTGATGCCGTTTATAGCATCCCTCCCGGCATGACCATCCCCAAGGAAAAGGCCGCCTCGCTGGTGGACCGGCATTATGAACCGCATGCCACCGATGAGCGCGGCAGGGTCGGTCAAAAGCTGCATCTTGCCCATGTCTTCCTCAAGGATTGCGACTTGCCGGTCGAGGATTGGCAGCCGCGCATTTCCATTTCAGCCGCAGACCGGCAATTGGTCACGGAAAAATTTGGCTTTCAGCCGGATGAAATCATCATCGCCATTCACACCGGTCGGACTTGGCCGGTGAAGGAATTGTCCGAAGAGCGCTGGCAGGAAATTGTGGACGGGCTGCTAAAAAGCCGGCCCTGCCGCATCCTCCATTTTTGCTCACCGGGCCACGATGGAGCCCCGGCTCACAATCTCCGGGGCGTTCAGATGATGGAGCCTGACCTGCCGCTGATGATGACAGCCGCCATTCTTTCCGAGTGCCGTTTGGTGATTGGAATTGACTCCGGGTTGCTGCATCTGGCAGGCGCGGTCGGGACGCCGCTCGTTGGCATATTTGGCCCGACCAATCCACTCTATTTCCTGCCGCTCAATCCGATCGCCCGCGGCGTTTACCATTCCGTGCCCTGCTCCTTCTGCCATCACGAGTCGCCCATCCAGCACTGGCAGACCGGCTGCCCCCACGACGTTCGCTGTATGAAGGAAATCTCCGCCACCGAAGTGCTGGCGGCTGCTCTTCCTTCGGACCTCTGACTTCTGTTATTCCAATTTTGAGGTTCTAGCCTCTGTCTTCCGCCTCTCGCTTTTTTCTCTCCGTCTTCGTCTTCTAGTCACCGACCGCTGGCTTCTGATTTCCCATTTCAGCTATCAGCCAGCAGCTTGTTACCTGAACTTCACCGTCAGCCGCCTAAGCATTCGCACCGGCCGCGAAAAAAAAGCGGAATTACCGGCGGTCAGCGGCGCTTGAATCCGCCAGTGTCTGGGCCAAGGCGCAATATCGCCTTTCGTTGCCGGAAACGCCGCCAGCCAGCGGTCGGTCATGGCTTCCACGGAAAATTCCATTTTCACGCGCTCATGGGCGGCGGCGGATTTGGCGGCCAGTTCGTCGCGATGCCCGTGCAAATGGATGATGGCCCGCGCGTATCCATCCAGATCGTCCACCGGCACCAGCATCCCATTTCCGGCATCCACCACTTCCGGGATTCCGCTGGGCAACTGGCTGACGATGGGAACGATCCCGGCACCCATCGCTTCGAGCAGACTCAAGGGTAACCCTTCGTAATCGGAAACCAGCAAAAAAACATCCTGCGCTGATAGCAATTCCGGCACGCGCGCGTGGGGAATTTGCCCGGCAAAGGAAACGGTCTGGCCCGGTGCGCTTTGCATGACGCGTTCCAGCGCGCTTTTTTCCGGGCCATCGCCCGCAATCGTCCAGTGGAAAGGAATTCCCGAAGCCTTCAGTTGTTCAAATATCCGCGGAAACAGGTGCGCTCGCTTTTGTTCTCCGTCCAGCCGTCCGAGGTAAAGTATCCGCAGCGGGCGGTTCGGTTCAACACGCGCAACACCCGCTTCGGATGGCACGAAAACTCCCAGAGGCAGATAACGCGCCGGAAGCCCGCTGCATTCGGGCATCGCATCAACTTTTTGTTTGATGTGCCTGGAAACGGCGGCCAGAAGATCCAGGTGCGGCGCATAATGCCGGACTAGCGTGTATTCCCGGTCATGGTCGGTGTGGCAGATTCCGGCGCGGAAGATGCCCGGCGGCAGATAGCGCAACGCTTCATAAGACAAGGCGCCGAGGTTCGCCAGGACAACCGCCGGCTGGAAGCGGCGCAACTCCTCCAATACTGCTCGAAGACGGTCTTCAAAAATGAGCCGGCGTTCGTCCGGTGCAAAAACCGGGACATTGGAGCGGCTGAAATCCGTGGCCAGCGGATTGTCTTTTTCGAAACTAAAAACCTCCACCGGAATTTTCCGTTGGGCCAGCCCGGCGGCAAAGTTGCAAAGGAAGGTCGTGGAACCGCCGCACGGAAGGCCGCCGCTGATCAGGGCGATGCGCAAGGCTGGAAGCTTCGATGGGTTTGAATTCACTGGGTTGGCTCGCTTGCTCCGGATGAATCAATTCGATGTGGCGCGGGAAAAGAACGGATTTCCCATTGGCTCCTAGCGGTCTGGGGCGGAATCCACCTTCATCCTTTCCTCCGCTACTTCCCGCCGGCCCAGACGCCGGAAACCGCGCGGGTTGTTCAGGGTGACCGGTCCGTGTTTGAAGCGATGAACCAATTTATGTTTCCAGCCCCGGAGCCAGGAGGGCCAGTAGGGATTCAGGGCCACGCGCCATCTTCCGAGCGCGGTGGATTGGTCAATCGCCTGTGCGGGCCGGTTCTTCCAGTCGGCCACATAATCGCTTTGCTGTGGCAGCCGGGCCAAAATCGGAACCCCGGCGGTTTTTTGTGCCAGCACCGCCAGATAAACGGGGCGTGAAGAATTCAATTCCACCCGCCCGCCAGCGGTAGCGGGATTGTTTACCTCATAAAACGGGGCATCCGCCTTGTGCGCCTCAAATAGGACGATTTTGCGCAGAAGAAATCCGTTCTGGGCGTTGAGAACCCCGAAGAAAAGCTCCGGGCTGAACTGGTAAAAACCGTGTCCCATCAACCCGTTGGCTGGCGTGACGGTGATGAAGTGGCCGCCTGCCTGCAACAGCTCCAGCGAATGTTTCAACGCGGCCGGATAATTGAAAACGTGTTCCAGCGTCCCACCGTCCAGCACCAGGTCGAAGCGTCCCCGCATGGCTTCCGGGAACGGTTCGTTGAGATCGTGCAAAAACGTGGCACCTTCAAAATCGCTGTAATCCACGGAAACCAGCTCGTCGGCGCCCAGAAAATGGAGGAACTCATCGGCGAAAACATCCTTGCAAGGCTCGCGCCGGAAGCAGCGGCGGATTTGTTCCTGGGTTGCCGGAAAGCCAAAATCCCGTGCCGCCCGTTTAAAACTGCCGGCGGAGCAGGCCATCCCCAAATGGCCCAACGTGGCGGTTCGATGGAACGCTACGCCAAGATTTTTCGCCCAAAACAAAAACTTTACCGAGTTAAAATCAATCGCCATAACATCTTCGGACCGGCCTGAACGGATTCATAACAGACCCGCCCGCCCCTCACAATTGAATTCTCGACGGGCGCTGGAAAATAGGTTGCATCCCGGTTGACAACTCTTTGTAATGCCGCCAATGCAAGTTCTTCTGGCAACCCCCGGCGGCTGGCATCTGCCCCGCACGGCAGCGGCTTTCGCCGCCCGGGGAGAGCTGGCGGGACTTTGGATTTCGGGCAAAAACGGCAACCGCATTCCTGCGGATAAATATCGGCGTTGCTGGCCATTTCACCTGGCCATGAAGCCTTTTTATCATGGTGCGCCGCAGATCTTGCAGGAGCGCGCGTTTTACGCCTTCTTCCCGCTCTGGCGCGCTTGGTTGAAACGCCAGCCGTGGCCGGACTGTAATGTGGTTCAGGCCATCATGGGCTTTGCCACCGAGCCGTTTGACCGCGCCGGTAAAACCGGCGCCTTGAAAGTTGTGGACTGCCAGAACAGTCACCCAACGACTTATCAAGGACACTGGCAGCGTGAATGTGACCTGTGGTGTCCGGGTGAAAAGGTGCCCATCCCGCGGTGGATGTTCGAGCGGATGCGTCGCGAGCTGGCGTGGGCGGACTTGATCCTCTGCCCCTCGACGTTTGTGCGCGACACGATGGTGGCCGGCGGTTTGCAGGCGGAAAAATGTTTTATCAACCCGTTCGGCGCGGATACTTCAATTTTCACGAAACGGGGGAGCGTGCCGGCTAGGTCGCGCTTCGTCTGCGTGGGCACCATCTGTCTGCGCAAGGGACACCAATATTTTTTCCGCGCCTTTGAACTGGTGAAAAAGCAATTGCCGGACGCGGAGCTTGTCTGCGTGGGCGACGTCAAAACCGATTTCCGGCGGGAATGGCCGAAATGGCGGGGCAGCTTCACCCATCTTGAAAGATTGGATCACGGCCAAATCGCCGGGCTGTTCCAGGGTTGCACGGCGTTTGTGCTGGTATCGGTCGAGGAAGGTTTCGCGCGCGTCATCCCGGAGGCGATGGCCGCCGGCCTGCCCATTATCGCTACGCACGAAAGCGGGGCCACTACGCTGGTGACCGACGGCGTGGAAGGTCTTATTGTAAACCGTAGCGATCCGCGGCAAATCGCCAGCGCCATGATCCGGCTGGCGTGCGATACAGCTTTGAACCGCAAGATGGGCGAGGCGGCCTTCCAAAAAGGCGCGGTAAAAAACACCTGGCAGGATTACGGCGACCGCTTGCTCGCTGAATATGCAAAATGGCTGAACCTATGACATGCGATTGTTCCTTCAAATCACGTCCGCGCTTCGCGGAGGCTGGCTGCCAGACTAGCGGAGCCGGTTTTCTGGACGACCTGCTACCTGCGCAATTGGATTGTCAATCTCTCAAATCAAGATAGCTTTACCACCCGCCATTCGGATTGGAAGCTGTCGCTTCTGCAATGGCGGCTGAAGTTTGGTAAGACATCTTCGTGCTAAATGACATGAGTAAACGACGAGTAGTTTTGCTTGGTTCAGCGGGCACGGGCACAGCCTTCGCTGCTGCGTGTGCCTTGCGCCGTGTATGGAGCCAGTCCGTGGTAGTAATTGCAATGGATATCAATCCAATGCATCTGGTGACAACGGCCTTACTAACCGATCATTTTGAGCAGGTGCCTTTATCAGCGTCTCCGGAGTTTTCCGAATCATTGGTTAGAATCGTTCAACACTACAAGGTAGATACTTATCTGCCGCTATTTCCCAAAGAGATTGAGTTGGCAGCCAGGTTGCGTTCGAATGGAAGTATTTCAGCATCTGTCAAGTTGATGACCCCGCCACCGGCGGCGAGCGCGGCGTGCGCAGACAAATGGATGCTTTGCCAACTGCTTCAGAATCGTGGAGTGCCGGTGCCAAAAACCGCCCCAGCGTCCACGCCATTTGCGGCAAAAGAATTTTTTCTAAAACCAAAGAACGGCACAGGCAGTCTGGGCGCGCGAGTGGTAAAGAAGGTAGATCTTTCAGAGATAGTAGGCGGCCGCGGCGGTGACTGGATTGTTCAGGAGATTTGTATGCCCCCCGAGGTGACAGTGGACGCATTTTATGATCCTGCGCATGGTTTTAGCCGGGTCATTTGCCGGGAACGAATAGAGGTCAAGTCCGGCGTTTCAACCAAAGCACGCTTGTATGAGGATGAAGAACTCAACCTCATTGCGCTTGTGCTTGCAAAAGCGCTCGAGCTGGCAGGAAGTTTCTGTTTCCAAGTGATGCGCAATCCCGGTGGTTGGGTGGTGACAGATGTAAATCCGCGTCCCGGCGCGGCTACTGCGATGTGCGCCACAACGGGGAATGATTTCTTTGCCGCTTCGTTCGCTCATTGCTGGGGTGAGGATGCGCGGCGTTTTTTCGGTTTGCTTGATGGTGAGCAGTTCGTCACCAGGCAGTATGCGGAGTTCTTAATGGGGCCAAGGTCATGAATCTGGCACTTGATCTGGACGGGACATTGATCACCTGCGAGCCGCGTCAATCAGCGGTCTTGCAGGCGGCGCTGGTTCGTTGTGGGGCGCGCGTGGATTTGAACCATGTTTGGGAATTAAAGCGCGATGGGTTTTCGACCGAAAATGCTCTGGTGAAACTTGGGCTGCGCCCAAAGTTGGCTTTGCGCACGGCAATGGATTGGAGGCGAATGATTGAAGAGCCGCTATGGTTGGGGATGGACTCGGTTTTGCCTAGCGTCTTGGACGTGCTGTGTAAGATGCATGAGGCTGGGGCAAGCCTGTGGTTGCTCACAGCCCGCAGCCGGCGAGAATGGGTGAAATCTCAGCTAGCGCGACTTGGCTTAATCCGCAAACTAGATGGCGTGGTGGTGGTGCCAACGCACGAGTCCGCAATCACAAAAACCAAAGTTCTGCGTGAACTGGAAGCAGCTGCTTTTTTTGGCGATACTGAGTCTGATTGGTGCGCTTCCATAGCAGCAGATGTTCCTTTTTATGCCGTGTCCACGGGCCAGCGCAGTTCGAAGTTTCTTGCCCGGGTTGGAGTTCAGCCGGTTCACGCTGATTTGGCTGCTGCATTAAAGGCCTTCCTGTCCGTTGCCGGGAGAAGATTTGGCAATTAAACATTTACCAAAATTATGAACAAACCAGAGGAGAAGAAGCGACTGGATGCCGTCGCTGCGGACTCTTGGTATCTGCGTCCAACGAATTCGCGGATGATAGAATATTGCGCTCAAATTTTTGCGCGCCACATCCGAGGTGGAAATGTGCTTGAACTCGGTCCGGCTGAAGGTGTGATGACGTCGCATTTAGTCGCGCTGGCTGACAAGCTTACGCTGGTAGACGGGGCGGAAGTTTTTTGTGAGCAATTGCGCAAGAAGTTCCCAAGAGCTGAAATAGTGTTTTCGTTGTTTGAGGAGTTCCAGCCAACACATTTGTTCGACACCATCGTGCTGGGACATGTGCTGGAGCATGTGGACGATGCGGGAGCAATTTTGCGATTGGTCCGGCAATGGCTGGCGCCGTCTGGTCGAATCTTGGCGGCAGTCCCAAACTCACGTTCGCTTCACCGGCAGGCGGCGGTGATCATGGGAATGTTGCCCTTTGAAGAAGCGATGAACGAGGCCGACATTCACCATGGCCACCGGCGGATTTTCAACCCCGAGACTTTTCGCCTAGCATTCTTACAAGCGGAATTGCAAATTGAAGTCTTCGGCGGTTATTGGTTGAAGCCGGTTTCCAACCGGCAAATCGAGGAAACGTGGTCGCCGGAAATGCTGGAAGCGTTTATGCAACTGGGCGAGCGTTATCCGGACATCGCGGCGGAAATCTACGTCGTGGCCCGGCAGCCGGTAAAAAATAATTTATGACCATCAAGGATTGCAAAATCATTGACCTTCCGAAGATTGCCGATCCACGCGGCAATCTGACCTTCATCGAGGGTGGCCGCCATGCGCCATTCGAAATCAAGCGCGTCTATTACCTCTACGATGTGCCCGGCGGGGCCGAACGGGGCGGCCATGCGCACAAGGGGTTGCATCAGCTCATTATCGCCATGTCCGGCAGTTTTGACATCGTGTTGGACGATGGTCGGGAGAAAAAGCGGTTCCACCTGAATCGTTCATATTACGGCCTCTACGTGTGCCCGATGATCTGGCGCGAGATGGATAATTTCTCGTCCGGCTCGGTCTGTCTGGTGCTGGCATCGCAACTTTATGCCCCCGCCGATTATTATCGCGACCATGCCGAATTTCTCAAAGTCATCGGCTCTCCCGCATGAAAGTCCCCTTTCTCGAACTCAAGCCTTCCTACCTTGAACTCCAGCCGGAGTTCGATGCCGCTTACCGGCGCGTCATGGATTCGGGCTGGTATTTGTTGGGACAGGAACTTGCCGGGCTGGAGAAGGAGTTTGGAAATTATGTCGGCGCGCGCCATTGCGTCGGCGTGGCCAACGGACTAGATGCGCTGCACTTGATTCTGCGCGCGCTTGACGTGGGGCCGGAAGATGAAGTGATTGTGCCAGCCAACACTTTTGTTGCCTCCTGGCTGGCAGTCAGCTATGTCGGGGCCAAGCCGGTGCCGGTGGAGCCGAATCCCCGCACTTATAATCTCGACCCATCACAACTAGAAGACGCAATCACGCCGCGCACCAAGGTCATCATGCCCGTTCATTTATATGGGCAGCCGGCGGATTTGGATCCCATCTTGGCGGTGGCGCAAAAACATGGGTTACAGATGGTGGAAGACGCCGCCCAGGCGCATGGCGCCCGTTACCGGGGCCGGCGAATCGGGGCCATGAGCCGGGCCGCAGCCTGGAGCTTTTACCCGGGGAAAAATTTTGGGGCTTTCGCCGACGCCGGTGCCGTGACCACGGACGACGGCGAGTTGGCGGAGAAAATCCGGTGTCTGCGTAATTACGGTTCCAAAGTCAAATATGAGAACCTGTATCGCGGCTTCAACAGTCGGCTGGATGAATTGCAGTCGGCATTTTTGCGGGTGAAATTGCGCCGCCTGGACGAGTGGAACCAGCGGCGCGCGAAACAGGCGGCGGCTTACCTGAACGGCCTGCGCGGCGTGCCGAATCTCATTTTACCGGAAACGCCGGGGTGGGCCGAACCAGTTTGGCACTTGTTTGTGGTGCGGCATCCTCATCGGGATCGCTTGCAGCAGCACCTCCGTGCCGCCGGGATTGACACGATAATCCACTATCCCATTCCACCGCACTTGTAAAAGGCTTATGCCGATCACGGGTGGGGGCCGGGGGCTTTTCCCATCAGCGAGGCGATTCATCGGGAGGTCTTGAGCCTGCCCATCGGGCCGCAACTCACCGGAGAACAAGTCCAATGGGTAATCCAGGTCGTGCGGGAGTTTCGAGCATGAGCGCATCCGGGCCACTCGTCTCCATCGCGGTTTTTTCCTACAACACCGCGCGCTATCTGCCGGCGCTCTGCCATTCCATCCAGGCGCAGACTTACGGGAATTATGAAGTGCTGATTTTCGAGGACGGTTCCACGGACAAGTCGGTTGAAGTGGTATCCTCATTTCTTAAGGACGAACGGTTTCAACTGGTCGCGTGGAAACCAAACAAGGGTCTCGGACATGGCATTATAGTGGCACTGGAACGGATTCGGGGGGAGTATGGTGTCTTGATTGCGGCGGATGATGAATTGAAGCCGGACTATTTAAAGCGGCGCCTGGCCCTGATGGAACAACATCCTGAGATCGCAATGATTCATGGTGCCGCCGAGTTCATTGACGAATCCGGCGGGCTTTTGCCGGAGACATCCCCGTTGGGCGGCCATGCGTCCCTCATGCGCACGATTGAAAAGCGCGTCCGGCATTTGCCGCCCGTAATGGATTCCGACGAGGCGTTGCCGTTGCTGCTCCAACATAACGTCGTGTGCGCCCCTTCAATTTTTCTTCGCGCTTCCGCGACGCGCCGGATGATACCGCCCGCGCTGGCGAAATGGGATTGGGCTGCGGACTGGTTTTTCTGCCTGCTGCACGCTGCCGCCGGCAAGGTAGCTTACGACCCGGAGCCGCTGGTGCGTTATCGGATTCACTCGAGTTCGATGTCTCATCAATCCCGTTTCCTTGGTCCCAAACAGGCGGAAATCCGCATGATTCCGCTGTGTGCGTTGAGTTCGGCGGCGAAAAACTCGTCTGAAGCCGCCCGGCTTTGGAGCCAGTATCGGAAACCGCTCTATGCCTTGTGGCTGCGGCGCGCTCTGGTCCTCAAGCGGGCCAAATTGCTAAATGACGTGTGGCTACAGACGGCGGCGACCGCCTATTACGGACACGACCGGAAAAAGCCCGTGTCGCTCCGGGGAGAAATTGCGGGCCACGCTCTTGACATCGCATGGTATGGATTGAAGGAATCTTTGGCGCGGCGGCGGCAATGGATGCCAGTAACCGGTCTGGCTCAAGTGAACCATCCCTTCTTCGCTGGAAACAACAAAGCGGAACAGGAAGGCGGCGGATGATTCCGCAATTTCCTTTCCAACGGAAGATACAATGCGCCTCGCTTTTTTAACTTTGCTCAACTCGTGTTCACTCGCATCACTAATCACTACGTTCCTTCAGTGAGGCGCTTCATGACACAGGCCATGCTGAGCGATGACCTGAAAGTCCATGCGCCGGCTTGGTTGGCGAAACAATTTCTGCTCCGATCTTTTTACGGCGAAGAAGAGTCCGAATGGGCCTCGGCAATCGCACTCTGGAACAAGCCGCGAACCACCTCGGTGCCCATATCGGCCAGATGATTGTCGTCGGCATAGAAGAAGGTTCGCCCCGATGCGTATCGGATGGAGCCGTCCTCTTGATAGAAAGGCAAATCCGCCCGGAGCACACGGAGGTTGGGGAAGTCCGCTCTGGCCGCCTCTGCCACGGCGACAGCCTGTTTCCGAGCGCGCTCGCCCGAATTTGGCTCCAAACGCGGCAGGCCATTCTCCTTATTCATGCGCCGGGTAATGAGTTCCCGCAGGTTGAACTGGTTGCCCCCTTCCAAGACGGGGACTTGGGCAACGAAAATGACGCGGCCAGCTAGCGGGCTTACCACTCCGAGGGAGGAGCGGAGTTTCACGTCGAAATCGTGTTGGTTATTCCACTCCCACCGATCAATCACGAAGACCACCTCCGGGTGCCATTCCCGGAGCCATTTTTTTC
>Ga0181534_10002669_pt1 | contig 10920 bp, 13 predicted proteins | sample PEATcosm2014_Bin_37_FD_119758 | JGI IMG/M metagenome (GOLD analysis project Ga0181534, IMG submission 119758) | Peatland microbial communities from MTU Mesocosm Facility, Houghton, MI, USA - PEATcosm2014_Bin17_10_metaG | ecosystem: Environmental > Terrestrial > Soil > Wetlands > Peat | place...
AGGTAATATATTGACTGTATATCTCAAGACCGTTCGAGAAGTTCAGGCAGAAATCGCCGGGCGGTTCAAAGCCCGGCGTCTTGACTTAAACCTGACGCAGAACGAACTGGCGGCGCGCTCGGGCGTGGCCTTCAGTTCGCTGAAGCGATTTGAGCGCGAAGGATTGATCGCGCTGGACTCACTTCTGAAACTGGCCTTGGTGCTCAATTGCCTTGACGATTTCGACAAACTGGCCTCGGAAAGCCCAGCCAGTTCCGCCACTCAATCGCTCGATGCCTTGCTGGCCACGCCAGCGCGGCGGCACGCAGCAACGGGCAGAAAAGGACGCAGCCATGGCATATAGTCCGACCGAGTTGCTGACAGTCTATCTGGATGCGCGCGACCAAAGCAGCAAAGCAGAACGTCGCAAGGTTGGCCGCCTCGCGTTCAAGGATAGGCAGATCCTTTTCGAGTACGACGCTGAATTCCTCGCGTCTGGCATCGAGATTTCACCGATCAAACTGCCTCTCAAGCCCGGCGTGTTTCTTGCCGACACCGTGATCTTCGAGGGCCTGTTCGGCGTATTCAACGACAGTCTGCCGGATGGATGGGGCCGCCTGCTTCTCGACCGCACGGTGGAAAAATATGGCGTCCATCACGGCCAACTGAATCCGCTCGAACGGCTGGCCTATGTGGGACGGCACGGCATGGGCGCTCTCAGCTATGAGCCCGAGCTGAGCCAGCAAATCGCCGACGATGCTCCGCTGGCGCTCGACAAACTTGCCGAGGAATCAGCCACCGTTCTGGCCGGAGAGAATGAAGAGGTCTTTGAAGATTTACTGCGGCTCAATGGCTCCTCTTCTGGTGCCCGCCCCAAGATCGTGGCGCAGGTGAGCGCCGACAGGAAGAGAATCATTCACGGCCAGCAGGAATTGCAATCGGGCTTCGCGCATTGGATGATCAAGTTTCCGTCTTCGCAGGACGCGCGGGACGCGGGAGCCGTCGAATACGCCTATAGCCTGATGGCAAAGGCGGCCGGAGTGGAGATGCCCGAGACGCATCTCTTCCGTACGAAAAGGAACAAATACTTCGGCGCCAAGCGCTTCGACCGCGATGGAGATGCCCGAATCCATATGCACAGTCTTGGCGGTTTAATCCATGCCGATCATCGCATTCCCAGCCTCGACTACGAGATGGTTCTGCGCGTGACGATGGCGTTGACCAGGAATATCCAGGAAGCAGAAAAGGTCTATGCGCTGGCTTGCTTCAACGTGCTTGCCCATAACCGCGACGATCATGTGAAGAACTTTTCATTCCTGCTGAATGCAAGAAACGAGTGGATCTTTGCGCCTGCCTATGACCTGACATTTTCCTATGGTCCGGGCGGGGAACAAAGCATGCTCGTCATGGGCGAAGGAAAGAATCCCGGCGCGACCCAACTTCAGGCGCTGGGCAAACAGCATGGGATAAAGAACGCGCCGGAGATTCTGGCAAAGGTAAAAGCGGCTGTGGCCGCTTGGCGCCGCTACGCCGAGCAGGCAGAGGTTTCGCGAAAATCCACCCAAGAGATTGCTGACAAGATCAAGTTGCCTTGAGCGAATCGATGCTGCGGTCTGCAGCCGATTCCACGAAAAACTCGTCATTCCATTGTCGGACCATCAAGCTCGCATCCGTCTGCTTGCGAATCTGTTGGCCGGGAAGAAGATCAGTTTTCCGTTGAACGACTGTGCCGTTCTGCTGGCGGACCAAACCAAGGATCAGGCATTAAGTGGGCGCGACCTTGAAGGCTGGGTCCAGGCTGCGGAGCAGAAGGCTCTGCTCCGGGCCTTGCGGGATGGTGACCCGGAGAACTTCGCCATTGGGCTGGAGGACTTTGGGGGACAGTTTCAGACCCAATGAGCGCGTCGGGGGTTGGCGACAGTTGACAGCCGAATTTCTGAATACTGGGCGACTTGACAGTACTAATCTGCAGTCGATGACTCCGAAACCGCGCCACGTCCTTTGCGGAATCAATTCGTGCTCGGTAATATCTCGATGCGAATAGGGAGCGAGCGTGCCGTGGCATAGCGCTTTCCGACTTCGTATTTCACTCCAGGGGCTATAAGTCCGTTTTCATCAGGCATGACCTCTACAAGCGTTGAGGGCGACCACACAGTAACAAGGTAATAAACACCAGGCGCGGTAATTGGCTTCGCATCAGGTGAAATGAAATACCCCATTTTAGAATATCTTAGACTTACAAAGTTACGGTTTGGTTTTCCTGCCTCAACCGCGAATGGTCCCCAACCATGACCCATGCAACCCATATCATAATCGGTGAGCGTACCCAAGACCTGATGCGATGCATCCTGTATTTCCACCTGAGGCTCAGGTCCCCCGCACTCTCCGACGGCCAGCTTCTTGCTTGCGCTGAAATTCTCCCAACGAATGTGCAGAGGAATCGTCTCGCCGAGGGTAAAGTTCGTTTTGTCGATGGAAAGGCCAACTCCGATCCCCTCGATCTGCGGCCCCCAATTTTGGGGTAGGATATCCGGATCAAGGACATCGAAGTGTACGTCTGCGGTGACGAACACTGGTTCATGCGTGTTGGAGTGCTCGGCACGCCAGACGATATGGCGCACGCTATCTAAAGTTGGTTGTGGGACAACATGAATTGGAGCCTTCAAGGATGCCGGAACCGTGACCGTCGTCGTATCAAGGTCCTTCGCAGTAGCGCAAAGTCGCATGAGGTTCTTGAACTGCTCAGGCAATTCATCCGAACCACTGGAAAAAGAAAGAGAGGGTGTCTCAGTTGCATCGTGGACGAGAAAACCGTACCCGTCGGGGAGAATGGCTTCAAACCGGGTAGAGTTGGAGGGATCCCTATACACCGCGTACAGTTCGGGGCAGCGTTTGCTGGGACTGATAATTTCATGCTGCGAGCTCAATTCGAGCGTCAATTGCACGAGCTCGTCTGCATAGATTGGTACAGGTGGAGCAGAAACTTTCAGCGTGACTGTGGGCCGGGGCGGGGCTATCGCGTCAGGCTCGTAACCTGAAATTTGCATAGCAGAACAGATATGCGGCCTCCAATGCCTGTTCTGAAAGAGAAAGTTTGCGCGACCTTCCCATTCGACACCTATGCTTGCCCAGTCGACGTTCTGGCAGGCTTCGCCAACTGAAGACCATCGGTAGGTGACCTGAGCATAGCCATCGCCGGGAAGAACGAAGTCGTCGTTGAGCCTTATGGTTTCAGCATCAGGACGACCGTCCGGTGCACAAAGCCAACAGGTTTCAACACGGGTGCCGTGCCCATGAACAGCGAAGCTGGGAGCGAGCTCGCCTCGGAGCCTACAAGATTGCGGCGTCACATTGTGCAAATGAATGCCAATCGTTTGATGACCTGCGGGAACGTCGGCGAAAGAGAATGTGGCGTCAACATTAGCGGGCTTGCACAGTGGCACAGTGTTCGCCGGACCCGGTGTTTGTCCGTGCATGGCAGATACGGCGAAAACCAGCAATATCGCCATACTGGAGGTGTAAAGTTTCATCCCAGCCATCCTTCCACACCATAGCAGACTGCTCAAGCGAAAAATCCGCGACATCAGCAATTCCCGGTGCCTGGATTGCTGTGTTGAGTCTTGTGACCACACCCTCGCTGTCCTTCAGGCAGCGGCCTTCGCGGCTTTCTTCTTCGACTTCGGCAATGGAGCGGCGGTGGTCTTGGCAACCTGTTTCACTGCAGCCCAGCGCTTGATCTGCGCCTGACGGATGCGCTCGCGCGCCTCAGCGCTCATCTTGCGGCGCTTCCCGGTCTTCTGAACCTTCGGAGTCACAACAGTAGCAACCTTCGCAGGCCTGCCGGGCTTGCGCTTGGCAACCGTTGCGCCCGATGTGCTCAGTAGAGCCTTGGCCTGTTCGAGGGTAGCGATCTCGGCGTCGATTGCCGCAAGAATATCTTTCACCATGGTGCGCTTGAGCACCTCCCCCCGAAGAATACACCTGTCACTCAAATTCACGAGTTTATCGCCCACGGAGGAACCATGGCCAGAAACGCGGCGCGGTTGAAGATGGGCTATTACCCGCTTCCCATAAGTGAGGCCGTGCGGCTTCGCGTACTGCTCGAGTTTAGCGGACCGGCATCGGTCGTCGATCCATGCGTTGGGCAAGGAACGGCGATCGAAATCGTCACGCAAGGCGCGGAGGTGCGCCGCTACGGCGTCGAACTCGATGCCGAGCGGGCGGCAATTGCACAATCGAAAGGCATCGAGACGATTCAAGGCAATGCCTTCGACGCCGTCGCTAAACCGGAGTCCTTTTCGCTGCTCTATCTGAACCCACCCTACGACTCCGAAATTGGTCAGGTTGCGAACAACCGCATGGAGCGGCTGTTTCTAGATCACACCTATCGCTGGCTGGCAATGGATGGCGTGCTGGTGATGGTCATCCCGTTCGAGCGTTTGATGGACTGCGCCGGCCTGCTGAGTTCGCACTTTACCGCGCTCAACGTCTTGCGCATGACCGACGAGGAATCCGTGCGCTTCCGGCAGATCGCCGTGCTTGGGCTTCGCGCGAACGTGCGCGGCGCAGCGGTGGACGCCAACAAACGCCACCTGCATCCCGCGCGCTCGCGCTTTTCTGATCGAAGATTTGCGCAACGGAGGCGATCCAAGAAAGGCGCACGGCGTCTGCGAGATCAAGCTGCGCAAAGGGCGGATCGTCTATGACGGTATGCGGCTGTCTCTCTCCGATCTGCGGCGGATGAGCCGCCAGGAGTGGCGCAAGAAGTGCCCGGCGCCGGCCTTCTTCATCACCGGCAAGGACAAGGGCAAGCTCGGCTACTTCTGGGAGCACGTCTTTCACAAGGCAAAGTCGGGGCCGAACCTGGGGGCGTCGTCAATCCCGACTCAGGCCTAGCGATCCTCGATTCCGAGCGGCAAAAGCTGACCCATCTCGATTTCGGAGACAAGGTGAAGCTCTCGGAGATGTTGACCCGGCCACAGGACGGAACTACTCGGTACTCGGCTTTGTGGCAGGCCGACCGCAGTCGCATTCAACGTATGGCTCCAATCGAATTCGCGGGTCGCTATATGCGGCGCTGGTTCGATTTCGCCATTGCCGATGAACTGCACCAATTGGCCGGGGACACCGCACAGGGTAACGGCTTGGGTGGGCGCAACCGGTGCCGGGAAGTCGCGTCTGGCCCGCCGCATCTTTGAATTGAAGAAGGCTCGCCATGCCGTCAAAGGAAATTTCGCCGATGTGAACTGCGCCACGCTGCGTGGCGAAGGAGCCATGTCGGCGCTCTTCGGCCACACCAAAGGCGCCTTCACTGGCGCCGTGCAGGAACGAGCCGGTTTGCTGCGCGCGGCCAATAATGGTTTGCTCTTTTTGGATGAGATTGGCGAACTTGGCCTGGACGAGCAGGCAATGCTGTTGCGCGCGCTCGAAGAAAAGACATTTCTGCCTCTTGGCTCCGACAAAGAGGCGCACAGCGATTTTCAACTGATCTGTGGCACCAATCGCGACCTGCACGCAGCTGTGCGCGAGGGACGATTCCGCGAGGACTTGCTGGCCCGCATTCATCTATGGACCTTCGTGCTGCCGGGTCTGCGCGACCGGCGCGAGGACATCGAGCCGAACCTGCAATACGAGTTGGATGGCTGGGCCGAACGTACCGGCGAACGCGTGACCTTCAACAAAGAGGCCCGCACGCGCCTTCTCAACTTTGCACTATCGCCGGAAGCCGCATGGAAAGGCAACTTCCGCGATCTCAATGCCGCCGTGGCGCGCATGGCCACGCTGACAGATGGGGGGCGCATCACCGTCGAGGTCGTGGAGGAAGAGGTCGGCCGCCTAGGTTATTCCTGGGGAGACGATGCACTGGCTTCTTCCGCGCCGGTGCTTGGGACGCTACTGAGTTCTGGGCAACTCGCGGCCATCGATCTCTTCGACCGCCTGCAACTCGAACAGGTGGTTGCCGTCTGTAGGCGCTATCGCATTCTATCAGAAGCAGGCCGTGCACTGTTCAATAGTTCGCGTGCGCGTAAAGCATCGTCCAACGACGCCGATCGCCTGCGCAAGTATCTGGCGCGCTTCGATCTGAGTTGGGACTCAATAGTGCGCTATCAAGGGCAGGAATAACGCCAGGTTTCATGTTGGCACATAAATCCCGAAGGAATTATTTCCAGTTGTACTCTTAGCAGGTTGGACGATACCGGCCGCCCTGTGTCCTCAATTTATTTGCTTCCGTTTCCAGTTCCTTATAGCGAAGATGCGATCTTTCACAATGACGTAGAGCGGATTCTCATGTCCGCGAGAACTCCCGCGAAAATGGTCGTCCAGTAGGCGAGGATGTCCCAAACAGAGAAGAAGCGGCCAAGCAGAAGAATTCCTGGGAGCGTGAGCCGGAAAGCGTCTATTCCAGGAGAATGGTGCAGTTTGAAACGCTCGACGGCGGCGGTGACTACAGCTGCAAACAAGGCAACAGCCGAAAATCTCACTGTGGGCAGCAGCGTTGAGATCATCCAATAGATCATCAAGGCCCAGAGCATCGACCCCCCGTACTTCATCACCGATGGCGGCAGGCCAAGTGGCGCAAATCGGAGGGTCAACCCGCAAATGATTGTGACGGTCATGAGACCAATCGAGAGAACCAAAGGGCGACGGCGCATTTGTTTCGAACCTTGCATCGGGCAATGTGACGAAGTTTGTGATCGACATTTATTGGACGGATCCACGACAGACGAGATTATTTTGGTAGGCGTTCGAGCGCTATGATTAAACGCCTTGACATCAGGAGTGGAACAGCGCCGATGATTCCAAAGCTGCAATCAATGAGACGCCATCCGAACGGGATGCCGCGAAGACTGCCGGCGATGAGAGCAAGTGGAATGACCCCGGCGCAGGCAATCAGACCAAAGGTGATGACCCACTTGTTGCGGACTGGGTCGATATAGGGACCGATGAATGCAACCGCAATGGCAAGGTGGGCAAAGGCGAGCCAGTCGGTTCCGTAGGCAAGAAATGGGAAGTTCGAATTTGTGTTGCAAATAGCCTGATTGACACGTTCAATCCATGGAAGAAGCCCGGTTGAATGAGCCATCGGCTGCAGCGCGTTCAAGTGAAGGATCGAGACAAGCCAGCCGAGTTCAGTCTGGAGCGGAAATGCTGTGATACCGCTGAGAAGCAACCCGGCGATGAAGACGGCAAGCCAGAAACGAATGCGACGAAGATGGTTCGGCTGCTGCATGGATCTCCCCAGAGTATCGAGTTTTGAATGGACGGTCTACCTGGATGTTTTCCATTATGGTTGAGATGAATTTACTTTGCGTGGACGCGGTCACTATGCACATACAGCAGACTGAACGGCGGCCTCCGGAACTGCACCAAAACGGCGTTCCCTGCGTTTGAACTCTTCCAGTGCGGCATCCAGGTCTGCTTCGTCAAAGTCCGGCCACATGCGATCCGAAAATAGAAGTTCGGCATAGGCGGACTCCCACAGCAGAAAGTCAGAAAGGCGCTTCTCACCGCCGGTACGAATCAGCAAATCGACATCGCCGCTCTCCGCGGTCAACGATTGCCGGAGCGTCTTGCTCATACCATCTACCGAAGACGAAGTTTGATCGGAAAGAAAGGCTGCGGCTGCGCGGGTGATTGCTTCGCGCGACGAGTAATCGATCGCAACGCGCAGATGCAGACGCTGCCCTGCCGCAGTTGCGCGTTCTGCCTTGTCTATCTCGCGCAATGCCGAGGTCGACAGGCGATCGCGGCGGCCGATGACCTGAAGCCGCGCACCGCGCTGCATCAGCCGTTCGGTTTCGAGGCGCAGGAAGGCTCTCAGCAGCCAGAAGATACTCTCGACCTCGGCAGCAGGCCGGCGCCAGTTATCGGAAGAAAACGCATAAACAGTGAGGCGGCGGATGCCCACCCCTGGTACGCGTTCGACGACACGCCGCAACGCGGCCACTCCGGCGCGATGGCCTGCGATGCGGGGCAATCCGCGCCGCGTGGCCCAGCGCCCATTGCCATCCATGATGATGGCCACGTGCAATCCTTCAAGACTATCACTTTGCATGGTCAAGGTACCTCAAACAGCTTGGTTCGTTGTTGAGAGCGGCATTGCATCATTGGCTGATGCTGTTCAAACAGTCGGAGAACAAGGACGCACAACGGTTGTTCATTCAAAGCGTAGTTCTCAGTCCGACACCACAGCCTATGGAATCAGCGGCGGGGTCCGGTCATCATTGGCGCTCGATCCAGGAAGCGAACTGTACCAGTCGATCTTGCGTGTGAAGTACATGGCTGCTGTTAATGCCAAGAAACTGGCGACCGCACCCACCAGCAGTGCGTTGTCTTCGAGTCGCAGCAGCATATAGATCAGCAGATACAGCAATGAGAAGATGGCCAAAGCACGGAAACCTTGCAATCGGCTGGCAAATACCCATACCGCATTGGCCGAAAGCAACACCACGGTCGCAACGCCGGCAAACAGGAATCCCAAGTCGAAGCCAATTCTCTCGGCAAGTGACAACAGAAGCAGATAAAAGATGATCTGGGCTATGCCGACCAAAACATATTGCGCGGGATGAACGCGCTTGCCTGTCGTTACTTCAAAGACGAAGTAGGAGAGGAAGATCAAACCCAGAAAGAGAGCGACATACTTGAGGGAACGATTGACGGATTGATATGGATCGGCAACTTCAATGAACGAAACACCGAGCGCCGTTGCGTCGAGTCCGGTAATCGAGTCGGCTTGTCCTTCGGCACGCACACCACGCGCGATGAAGGGCACGGACCACTCCGCGTTGAAACCACTTGCGGCGATGGTTCGACTGACGGGAAGAAAGCCTCCATCGAAGCCTGGACTGGGCCAATCGCCCTGCATCGAAAGGTGCGTTGTTTTGCCATACGCAAGCACAGCGACCCGTTGCGCGCCGGAAAAACGCAGAGTCGATGTCACATTGAATTGTGCATTTGGCTTGGCAATCGCATTGGCCTTCGCTCCAAAGAGCGTCAGCCTGGTTTGCTGGTTTTGATCTCCCGCAATAGAAAGGTTCGGGGCAATCTCGGCGGGGACCAGCGTCACCGTTTTACTGTCGGCCGTCAATAATGCGTCTGCCAGCGCACCACGCGCATCGCTCACCCCAACAACGATCTCAGCACGGTTCCAGTCGAGTTCGGCGCCAAGTGGGGCCGCATTAGGCACCCCAGACAGATCGAAAGTCGCGTCGAACTTCAAGTCTGCCCGAAAGACAGGCACCTTGAAGAGCGAACGGTGGCGCTCTTCGGTCGCTGTCTTTACAGTAGACGAGGCACGTTCCGGAAAGATCAGATAGATGCCATGTCTTGCGGTGTCCGTCGTCGATTGAGACGGAATCGTGTAAGGGATAGCAAGGGTTGGGCCGAGAAATGTCTGCTGGCCGCCCACGTGGTTGCTGATTTCCTTTGTGACATCCGCTGCTCGTCTGGTCCTGTCATCCACCAAGCCACTCACAAAAAACGCGGGAATGGTCATGACCAGCGCCAGTCCGCACACCACAATGAGTTTCACGCCCATGGACCGGGATTTCATTCTTGCCGGCAAATTTGATAGATGCACTGAAAGATCACTCATCTCGTTCTCCTTGTCGAACTAACTTTGCAATGCAAAGTTAACGGTTAAAAAAATAGTTCAAGCCTGCGAGGTTGCCAGGCTGCGTACCGGTCTGGAGGACGGTTCTTCCTCGGCGCCTTTTGCTGCATCCTGAACCACCTGTTCCAGCGTGGAAAGATACTCTACGAACCGTGCGCGCCCCTTGGCGGTAATGCGACAGACTGTCAGTGGGCGGTTGTGGTCGATCTTCTTTACCACCTCCACTAGTTTGTTCTCTTCGAGAACGCGCAGGTGCCGGTTCAAATTTCCATCCGTAAGAGCGCAGAGTTGTTTGAGGTCGCCGAATGCCAGTCCCTTTGGATTCGTAATCAGCGAGGTGAGCACACTGAGCCGTGCGCGCTCATGAATGACCCGGTCCAGGCCTTCATACGCGAAGCGTCCCTCTATGCTTTGGGGTTTAGATTTCATCGCCGCCCTCCTGATTGGTGAAGAGGAGAATCCCCGCCACCAGCATTTGACCCGCTCCAAACGAAAGACCCATGCCCCACGGAGACAGTGCCCGGCCATCCGCCAGCCCGATGGAGATCAACCCTGTCAGCAGATACCACACACCCACAGCGAGGACCGGACGCGGCAGAAATCGGCAGGAGGAAAAGACGCCGAGGCTGTAAATGACCTGCCAGATTCCGGGAAGCATCCACAGAGCGTCCGGCACATTGCGCATCAGCACCACCGTCAGCAGAACGCCCACGCCCGCCGCAGGCAAAAACTGCTCAACGGCCATGCGCAGCATCTCATCGGCCATGCCAGAGTGAATGCGGCGTGTGCGCGCGTACATCTCGGCTCCAATCAGGCTGGCCGACAGCACAGCGGTCCAAATCCAGAGGCTCAGGTAGGCGGAAATGTGCGTTGCCGGCTCCGGCATCCACAATGCCTGCGCGCCCGCCGCCAGAATCGCCAGCACTCCAGTCCCCGCCAGTGTTGCCGGGCCAAAGCCGCGAAACTCCGTGCTATTAGCCACTTGCCTGCGAATGCTACTGATGTCGCCCAACGCTTTATGCAGATCGTTCATGTCGAATCAACTTTGTATTGCAAAGTAAACGAATCGGACGCGATTGTCAAACAGTAAGGTGCTTTTATGGCATCGGTCGAAATATTTTGCCGTATGTTCGAAAAATCTCTTGACATAGTGTCACTATAACACCATTATAGTGTCAGTAGAACCCTTTTGAGGTGATTCGATGCTCTTCTCTTACGTGAAAATCCCGGCAACGCACTACGCACTGCATTTCCAGCAGGGCCGAATTCGGCATGAAGGCCCCGGGCTGTCGTTCTTCTACTATGCGCCGAGTGCAACCATTGTTTCC
>Ga0181534_10002670_pt1 | contig 10919 bp, 2 predicted proteins | sample PEATcosm2014_Bin_37_FD_119758 | JGI IMG/M metagenome (GOLD analysis project Ga0181534, IMG submission 119758) | Peatland microbial communities from MTU Mesocosm Facility, Houghton, MI, USA - PEATcosm2014_Bin17_10_metaG | ecosystem: Environmental > Terrestrial > Soil > Wetlands > Peat | place...
AGGTCGAAGGATTTGAGCGTGGTGTGCAGGTTTTCATCGGTCAGCCCGGTGATGTTGCCCAGCACGTCTTCAGAGTAGGAGTTGGTGTTGTTGGCCGGGTTGGGATGGTTCACCTGGACCACGGTCTTGAGCTGGTTGGCCGCGTCGTAGGTGTACTGCACGACGTTGCCGGCCTGGTCGGTGACGGAGATCAGGTTGCCGGGACCGTCATAGGCGTTGATCTTGGTGGTGTTATCGGGGTAGATGGTCTTGATGAGGCGCTTGCGGGCGTCGTACTGGAACTGCGTGGTGTTGCCCTTGCCGTCGGTGATGGAGATCTGGTTGCCCGCGTTGTCGTAGGCATAAGTCATGTTGCCGGCGACACCCGTGGTGGAGGTGAGATGGCCATTGTTGTCGTAGGTGTAAGTGGTGACGTTGCCCATTAGGGTGACGTTGTTCAGCACGTCAGTTTCAGTCGCCTTGCGGCCGTCGTTATCGTAGGTGTACTTGGTAATGCTGGGGGTTGTCGTTGTTGAACCGTAGCCGCGAATAACCTCGACCTGACGGCCGGCCACATCGTATTCGTGGTGCGTGACATTGCCCGCCTGATCGGTCTCATCGATGACGTTGTTGCGGAAGTCATAGCTCTTGGTGGATTTGGTCGAGTCGGGGTAATCGGTCTCGACAAGCCGGTTGAGGGGGTCGTATTTATAGCTTGTAACATTGCCGCGGGCATCGGTGTCAGTAAGCTTGTTGCCGTTGGAGTCATAGGTGGAGTTAGTCGTGCGATTGAGCGGCGCGGCTGTCTGGGTGAGGTTGCCGAGCGCGTCGTAGGTATAACTGGTGGTAGTAGAGGTGCTGGAACTCACGGCGGGCAAGGTCATCGAGGCCTTTTGCCCAAGCGCGTTGTAGACATAAGTCGTTGTCCGGCCCAGAGCGTCGGTCCTGCTGGTCATATTGCCGTAAGCGTCGTAATTGAATTGCGATGCCAGGGCAGGGTTGACGGAGATGTCGGAACCGATTGCGCCGGCTGCGAGGGTGCTGTTGGAGTTGAAGATGAAGCTGGCCAGGGTGCCGGAGGCATCGGTGACGCTCTGCGGCAGGAAGTTGCCGTCGTAGTTGAAGGTGCGCACGTTGCCCAGCTCGTCGGTGGTCTGTGTGGGCTCGCTGTACTGGTTGTAGGCTGTATAGCTGGTGGTGTTGGGAGTGGGGTTGGCGGCGGTTGGCGTGGCCGGGTAGGTGGAGGAAGTCTTGTTGCCGTTCCCGTCGTAGGTGTAGGTACTCTTGTTGCCCAGCGGGTCGGTGACAGTGATCAGGTTGTGGTTGACGTCGTAAGTGTTGGTGGTGGTAAAACCGTTGGGGTCGGTGGAACTGAGCAACATGCCGTAGTTGTCGTAGACCATGGTGGCTCGATCGGGATTTCCACTCGCGTCATCTGGATAAATGATCGTTGTGGTGTTGGCGGCCAGGTTATAGGCGTAGCTGGTGGTTTCTCCGAGAGCGTCTTGCACGCTTGCCAGTCGGCCATCCAGCGAAGAGTTGCCGCCGTCGTTAGTGCTGTTGTAGTAATTGGAGGTGGGCAGCGGGCAACCACGGCCGTCAGTTCCTCCAGCATACAAGTGAATAAAGGTGGGGTCGTAGGTGTAGGTGCTCACACCGGACGCTGTTGTATTTGGGCAGGCTAAGGTGGACTGCGTGACTGGGTAAGTAACGGTTGAAAGGTTGCCGTTGGCGTCGTAGCTGTACTGATAGACGTTGCCCTGCGGATCGGTGATCTTCGTGATGCGGTTCTGCGCGTCGCGCACGAAGGGAACGTTGAGTCCCGTGGTGCTGGTAATGCCATTCGCGGTAATAGTCAGCCCGTTGCCGCTCAGATCCTGTATGGATTGAAGACCGCCAGTGGGGCTCATGCTGTACACGGTTCCGTTGGGATCGGTGTAGGCGTAGGAGGTGGGATTGAATATCTCGTTGGTATCCTGGCAGACCCAGAGGCTGCCGGAAGAAACCACGGTGCCGAGCGGGCAATTGGGATCGAAAGACGAGAGCGATCCGTGAAGCCCAGGCTCCGGGGTATAACCAGAAAATTGGTATGGGAAAAGGCAGCCAACAAGGGAGCAGGCAGGCATCTGCGGCGTGAAGTCGAAGGTCTTGCGCTGGCCGCCGAGAGTGAAGGTAACATTGTTCGCCGGGTCAACGACGAGGTTAACGTTGATCCCGAGCGACCAGCCGTAACCAAAGTCGCTGCTGGCGCCGGCGTTGAGGCTGTCGTAGCTGCGCTGTATGTTGATGGCAAGACCGGTTGAGGGAACAACGAGGTCCGTTACAGTTGCAGTAACCCGGCCCGGCTTGTTGTTGCCGATAACAGTTACCCGAACCACGTTGTATTGTGATTCTCCTGTCGTATCCGTAGCGTGAAGAACAATCCAGTAAGAACCGTTTGCTAGTCTGGTCGTGTCGAGTGTGGCAATGGTTCCGGATGCCGCAGTGATCGGTAGTGGCGTGATGTTGTTTGGAATCGTCGAACCAATTGCTGGATAGTACGTCAGTGAACCGCCAGGCTGGATTGTAACGCCCGAAGCGATTGTGATGGGAACCAGGCCGGATACCATAGAACCATTCACAGGGCTTGCGACCCAGCCGCTATCAGTACCGGAAAAATTTACGGTGACCGGCCAATTCAAGTACCCGCTGTTGCCTGAACCATCGGCGGCGCTCAATTGAAGAATGTAATTTCCGGTCTGGCTGAAAGATGCTGTTGTTATCGCCTGTTGTGGGGTGCCGAAGCTGACAGTGCCTGGACCACTGACTTGACTCCAGGTGATCGTAGGAGTTCCATTCGTATCCGTGACAGTTCCGGTCAAGGTCAACGGACTCAACAAGGCAACTACGCTTTGCGCTGAAATACTAATTCCAATTTCATTCTCGGAGGCAGCGGGCATCAGGCTAACCACTGCCGTCGCAATCACGGTCGAGTTTGCAGCACTTGTTGCAGTAATAATGACTGTTTGCTGAGTTGAAATACTGGCAGGTGCTGCATACAAGCCTGTCGGACTGAGTGTACCAAATCCCGACGTGAGAAGGCTGCCAGCTGCAGGACTGAGAGTCCAGGTAACTGCGGTATTCGTGTTATCGGTCACGATAGCAGTGAATTGTTGCGACTGCCCACCATATAGCACCGCGCTGGTCGGCGTCATACTCATTGAGACGTAGGGGACCAGGGTAACAGTCATCGTAGCCGATGACGCCGGGTTCGCCGCGCTGGTTACAGTGATCGTGACTGTCTGTTGCGTAGTAATGCTGGCTGGAGCTGTGTACAGGCCTGTAGCGCTGAGTGTGCCCGCTCCGGCCGCAGGTGAGATCGTCCAAAGCGCCGAGGTGTTGCTGGCGTTGGACACATTCGCAGTGAACTGTTGCGACTGCCCGCCGTATAGAACAGCGTTGGCAGGAGTCGCACTGACCGCCACGGGCGGTAGCAGCGTAATTACTGCCGAGGCAGATGCCGCCGGATCAAAAACACTGGTTGCCTTTACCTGCAGGGTCTCCCGTACATTCGATTCAAACGCCCACGACAATATCTTCTGCGTCGATGCGGCAGAGCCGGTGGCACCTGTAAATCCCACATAAGCCGAATTGCTGCCAATTATGCCAGGGATATCTACTGAGAACACCTCCATCGCCGTCGCATTCGTTACAGTATCGGTCAGCTTCATCGACAGATTGATTCCGTCATAGGCCAGCTTCGCATCAATTAAATCGCCGCTATTGAGTTCGAGTCCTGTAGAAGTTAGATCTATTGCAGGCACCATTGGTACTGCTCCGTTGATGTACAGCCCGGTAGAGTCGTTGCCCTCGCCTTCATTATTAAAAATATCGAATTTAACCGCGACACTGTTGGTAATCCCGGTATAGCCCAGATTTCCTCCGTCAGCACCGAGAGCATCTGTGCCTAGACCTTGAATCGTAAAAGTAATCCCGTCGGCTTGAGCGTTGAGCATCTCAAAAGTAAAGTCAGTAGCGAAAGATTGAATTGATAGTGCGGCCGAATACCAGGCAGACGAATCCTCCCAATCACCTCCATCCGTTATTTGCAACAGACCGTCTGATGTGACGATTGCATTGCCATTCAAGATAAGTGAACCAGCATTGAATCCTGCGCTCTGGTAGTTGATGCTTGGCGCTGTGTAGAGTCCTGTCTGGCTGATCATTCCTAGGCCGGTGGGGGAAATTGCCCAAGTCACAGCAGTGTTCGTGGCGTTGTTCACGGTCGCAGTAAACTGCTGTGTCTGGCCGCCATAGAGCGTCGTGTTGGCCGGGGTCAGGCTCACGGCAACAAGCGGAAGAAGGGTAATCGTCGCCGATGCGACCAGCGAGGGATCTGCCTCGCTGGTCGCCGTAATCGCCACCGTTTGCACCGTGGATATGCTTGGTGGAGCCGTGTAGAGGCCGCTCCCGCTCAGCGTGCCCAGCGCCCCTGAGGGCATCGACCAGGTGATCGCCGCACTGCACAGACCCGCAAAGGTAAACTGATAGCTCTGGGAAGCGTAGAGATTTACTGTTGCCGGAATGACCGCCACGGTGTTCTCGGAATAGAGCGAATAGAACGTCGATGGCGAACTTTGATTGCTGTACTCGGTGGTAACCCAGTCGGCAGTTCGTGCGATGTTCGAAATACGCACTTCATCAATAATCCCATTCCAATTCCTTCCCGTATTGTAGCCACTTCCGATCGCAACATTCTGTAACGTTGATGGCCACAAATTGCTCGAATTGGAGTTAAATACCGGTGTGCCGCTCACATATCCCGTCGCACTCGAAGTGGCGGTATTCCACGTCAGCGCAATGTGATACCAAGTATTTGGGTTCAGCCCTCCCGTAGAGAGTGCATAGCCATTGAACCCACCATTCCCGATGGCGACACCGAAGTCCCCGCTGGAATCCTCTTCAAATCGAATTGCATTATTTCCACCGGCGTAGTTTGTCGTAAAGGCATTTGGATAGCTTGAGAGGCTTGATGGCTGCATCCAGAAATCAATCGTTCCTTGCGTCGGGAAAATTCCTAAATCTCCGATTCCAATGTAACTGCTGCCATTGAAGCTTGCTGCCCCATCGATTTCTCCGGCGACAGCGGCCGCACCATAGTTGGTGCCATTGTTCCCATTGGCGGTCGAATCTGATGTGGAAAGCGCGGTCCTATTTGGCAAGTGCCAGACACCTTCATAGTTACTGTCCCAAACTCCGGACGGATTCTGTTGCGACGCAGTAATATTCGCATTTCCGTAGAACATATAGAGCACGGTATCCGTGGTGTGCGAGAGTGTTGGAACGCGCACCCACGCGATTACCTGCCCGGTCGCCGGATTGTACTCCTCCAGTTCATGACTCAGGATGTTTTGACCTGCAGAGTCCGAAGTGAATATGATGTCGTTGCCGGCGGAACTGGTGACATGGCCGCCATTGACCGTCGTGGCGAGAAATGGATCAGTGGTGCTGAAAAGAAATGGGAAGTTAGTCTGATCCGTATTTGGAACCTTCGTGTGATCGATGACGATTGTTCGCTGGTAGGTGTATCCGTTTGAAATGCACTGCGTCGCCTGGTTCACTTGAACTGTCACCGTGCCCGTCACGGTGCTGTAGTCGGTCATATCCGTCGGACTAAAGGTTACACTTTCTGAGTCTGTCCCTGCTCCCGGCGCAGTCGTCGGCGCCGTCCACGAAAAGCTGCCCGCTACCGAAGCCGTCCCGCCCGTCAGCGTCGAGGAAGCCAGCGTCTGGCCGTAGGTAATCGAGCTGGCCGTTGGCCATACACTTACCGTGGGCACGGCCGCGCTCACCGTAAAGCTGGTGGATGCTGTAGCTGCCGTATAGTTCGTTGTTGCGGCCTGTGATGCGCCCAGCACAACGGTCCCGACGCCGGTGATGGTAACAGTTGAGCCGGAGATCGTCGCTGGACCAGAGGTCACACTGTAAGTCACGGCTCCGGTTGATACCGAACTGGCGCTGACCGTGAAAGGAGCCGCGCCGTAGGGCATTGACGGGATGCTGCTGAAGCTCAGCGTCGGCGTCACCGGATTCACCGTCTGATTGATGGCGGTCGATAGAACAGACCCGTAGCCACCGCTTCCTGTCCATCCAGCAGTGATGGAGTGGACGCCGACCGCCAAGGCGCTGGTCGTAAGTGTGGCAGTGGCGCCGCTGATGGTCCCCGTACCAATCGAGGTCCCACTATCGTAGAAGGTTACTGTGCCAGTGGGCCCACTGGAGATAGTTGCTGTAAAGGTCACCGGGCTTCCATACGTGGACGGGCTACCGGAAGATGTGAGCGTCAGCGTCGGTATCGTATAAGTCGCCGATACCATTGAGCTATTAGTCATCCCGCTTGCGTAGGCGATCGCGTTGATGGTCTCCGTCGCGCTTACAGTAACCAAACAATTCGGACTGGTGTTCGAGTTGCAGGCCGTTCCGGTAGTTGTCGGCTGCGTAGAGCCTGTCGCATAACTAATTGATGCCCCCGGAGTCGAACTCGAAATTGTCACCGTCATCGGGATAGCGTAACTCGGAGTAAAGACAGGCGCCGCTACCTGGGAGCCAAGTGTTTTTGTCTCCACGAGAACATAATCTGCAGGAATACTGACGGTATTGCCGTTGAAAATGACGCTATGATTGTCGCTCTCAAATCCGGTGCTTGTGCTTGTGTTATAAAATTCAATTGAAGTAATTGTCGCTCCCGTAATAAAAAAGCTGACATAGGCAAAAGGCTCGGTGGAATCGTTGCCACCAGAAATGGGATTCGGGTTGCCGTTATATGCGGTTGGGTTGCTAATATTGCCGCTATTCAGGAAAGACAGCAAATCCGCAGTGCTGAAGGTTCCGTAAAGTGAATTTCCGGAGTACAAGGCAACCCGGTTATCTGGATCCCCAGCCGACCACCAGAAGCCAAAATAAGATACAGGCTGAGCAAACGTAAGCGTGACCGGGTTCACACTTCCAGATTCAGTGCCGACGGCAAAATAGTTGGTTTCGGTCGCACCGCCGTACTGATTATAAGTACAAATCGCGTACGGGCTCGTCGAGCTGCCCGTGTAAGTACCAAGCGCCGAGCTGACGGGTGTCGTTTGATGCGTGGCGGAGGAGGTGCAATTGCTTGCGGTTAGTTCGTTAAATGTCTCCGTGATCGCGCCACCTACTTCAGTCGCCTGCGTTCCCGGCGGCGACAGGTAAACAGTCAACGTACCCGGCGCGGTGGTAATCGTGTAAGTAGCTGTAGACGCTGTCGACTGCGCGTCACCGGGAGCCGTCGCGATGGCCTCCAGTGTTTCGGTTGCACCGACTGTAATTGCAGTTCCGGTGTACTGTGCCGAAGCAGTCGTCGGCGTCGTACCGGTCGCGCCGCTCGTGACAGTGTAATAGATCGTCGATCCGCCCGTCGCATCCGTGATCGTCACAGTCTGAGGGCCAAAATAGGCTCCTTGCGTAAGACTAAATACAGGCGGGGCCACGGTGGTTGCTGATCGACTCACCATGGGTATGGAAACGATTGCAAAAACCGCCAATAGCTGGGACAACAAGGTATATACACGCGACAGACGATTCATTTGAAAGCCCTTTCAACGGGATCCGTCAACAATGTGATGAAAATATTTGCGGGAACGCACCGCTGCGACGCGCTCCCCTTGCGAGAGAAGCGATCACGGGCTGGATGCAATGACTTGTTGCGCCAGAGTCAAGAGCCACCAGCGCAAAGCATCAGGTAGATTGCATCCCCGCAAGCGCGGGAGCTGTTGATGGTAAGGAAGGAGAACAGAATGTCAAATTGAACCGCAGTAAATGGAGGGCAGAACGGGAGAGATTCATTTGGTCCTCGCAAATCGGGTCGGAAAAATGGACTTCTACTGCTTTGAAAGAGACAATCAGATCGAGAACGTATCATAGCCGAGCTAGAAATCAAGAACTCGATCCAAAGCAATCTTACCTCTAATTAGCGTCAGCTATTAAATCAACGGCAATATTTCTCAAAAATAGGATATTAAACTTTTTATTTAACAGAGAAGAAATATACGTGTCGATTTGAGGCTACGACGATAGCAATAATCGGGAGCCGCCTCTACAAAGAAGTATTACCGAAAGCCTATAGAAACAATCCATTTTCCTAATTCTAAAGATGTTATTTATATAATGGGTAACTATTCATTTAACAATTTAGAGGAATATCAAGCTAGCCCCAAAATAACTTCAGCGGCTTTAGGACAGGAAGGTTCTCTGGTATGCCTCTTCAGTAGTACAGACGGAAAGCCCGGCTTCTAGGCTGGTTGATGTACTGAAGCTGGCCTCAATTCCGCGATCCTACGAATCAGTGGATGGACGGCACTTTAGCCGCCGCTTGCCGCCTATGACGCTGTTTTGGCACCCTCCCAGGCTGCGCCATGGTACCTCAAAAAACTACGACCGCTACGCTTTTCTTAGCAGCATATTTGTGCCTTTCTAGCGCTGAAGGCACCTGCATGCACGCTGATCAGGCCGATTTGCACCGGAAGTCCTCAGAAACGCCGCTCATCATCCTACGCCTCTCTCAAATAGGCTTCGGGAACAGGCACCCCCGGCCGCGAGGCCGACCGCGCTGGCCCGACCTCTGCGCGCCGAAGGCTGCCCAAACCGCGCTATTCACCAGCGTGTTCAAAGAGCATCCACGCGCGCTCGCCGCCTCATGGACGGCGAGCCACACAGACTCGAATACACCAACCTGCGTTGCATGGACCCGGCTGTAATCCACATCCAGCAGTTCGACTTCGAGAAGGTTCACGCCATTCAGAGCCTCACGGACGCGAATCGACAAATCACCGTGCATTCTCCAGCGGCGGCGCAGGCAGCGATCAACCTTTGCACTGAAACGAATGTTGCGGTACACAATCTGCATCATTGGCTCCTATTCTCCCGCCCTCAAGTCTCCATACGGCTCCGTAAACGCGATGTCGCGATTCACGCGCACATTGAACCGATAACCCGGTCGAATCTTCACTGTGGGCTGGATGTTCAGATTCTTCCGCGTCACCTCCATGCCCAACTGCCCGAACTGCTGGCCAAGGGCTTGAGTTGCAGCTGCGCTCGGCGACAAAACACCGGACGCTGACGACGATTGAGGCTGCGACATTTCAACTCCGGCCGTGAATGCACTCAGCATCAAAGCCATCGAGACAAGCCGCACGAAGTGGTTGTCTACTTGGTCGTGAAATCCGGCCGCTCCAGAGGCATCGTGCCCCACCATACCGTCGAGATCCACGCTGGAGCCGTCCGGGAAGATCAACCGCGACCAAACAACGATCGCGCGACTCTGACCATACGAAACTCGGTTGTCGTATTGACCAATCAGGCGAGAACCTTGCGGGATCAACAAATACTGGCCCGACGCTGTGTCGTACACATTCTCGCGCACAACGGCCTTTACCTCGCCGGGCAGATCGGTGTTCACTTCACTCTCCAGCGTCGCCGGAATGTCCCATCCTGACTTGATTTCATACTTCGATAGGGCTGGCGCTCGCGTCGCGGAGGAATAGTCGCGCTCGTCCCTGGCCTGCCTCGCCTTGTCGATGAAGCTCTCTTTATGCTCCTGGAGGTTCGCGTCGCTCTGATCGCCAGAGCCCGTGTTTGCCGACAACGACGACGCGCTCGGTACTCCAGCAGTTCCAACGGATGCAGCCTTTGGATATTCCCCGGCGAGTTGTTGAAGCAGCGAACTAACGCCCTCGACAGGCGCGGCCCCCAGTTCACTGAGAGCACCCAACCCCTTGCCGCTATTCATCCCGCTCGAAATCGAAGTACCCGCCGTGCGCGCTTCAAGATCGCTTTTGTACATCTCCTCGCGCAATTCGTCCGCCGCGCTCCGTCCTTGAGGCACTTCTGCTTGTGTGCCCACCTGCTGCTGATTCAGCGTAGCCCTGCCGCTCGTGTTCGTGGGCCTTGCCTGCGCAGGTCGCCCAGAGGCAGAGATCTGCCGAGCTTCAAGAGGGGGAACGAGCGCATCTTTCGAGTATTGGGAAGAAGCTACGAGATCAGAGGGAACACCTGCGCTCTGCACATGGTCCGGTATCACGTCCGGCGTACTCGGCGCAGGCTGAGTCTGGTTCTGAGCTTCCTTCCTTGCGTCAATCTTCCGTTGCTCTTCGAGATCCTTCCAGACCTTCGTCCCTGTCGATTGCGCATCCGAAATCGACTGGTCATCCTTGGCTGCGTCCGCGGCCTTCTTCTTCCCGCCCCGAGACATCACCCCATAGACCATCAGGCCAAGAAAGCCCATTACAACGACAAACAACATTCCCCGCACAGCCGGATTCAAATGCTTTCCGTCCGTGGGCCAGAAGCGCAGCTTCAAAGGCTGCTTACTGCGCGTTGGACTCTCGCCTTCGACCTTCGGAGACAGCACAACCTCTTCGCGCACATTCCCATCGACTTTGTTTTCGTCCGCCATCACTTCACCTCCGTATGGGGCGTAAGCGCATCCTTACGCTCGATTTCGACCAACTGCTGATGCTTTCCAACACCAAGCAGCAAGGCAGCCTTCACAAAGAGGCGGTCCACCACGAAGGTCGTGCCCTTCACGCGGAAGTTAACCATCTCATTGCCCTCCGGGCCTTCAATGACCAGCGTCGGCAGTTCTTGAAAGGCGGTTACGCTCGGCATCTCGATGTAGGTTTTCTCCCCGTCGTCCAGAACTCGGACTGGCCGGATGGAGTCCGCGCCCGACTTCACCTTGAACGTGTAATCGAAGTAGAGCTTGTCAACCGCATCGTTGCCGGTTTGCGAAATGCGCGCGGCCTCGACATGATCTTTATGCTCCTTCGCTTGCTGCTCCAGAAAGAGCTTCCACTGCAACGGCTGATCGTCGGGATAGATGAAGGCGACCCGCGAGACATAATCACCAGGCTTTGAAACCAGCCGGAGGTAATACG
>Ga0181534_10002674_pt1 | contig 10909 bp, 11 predicted proteins | sample PEATcosm2014_Bin_37_FD_119758 | JGI IMG/M metagenome (GOLD analysis project Ga0181534, IMG submission 119758) | Peatland microbial communities from MTU Mesocosm Facility, Houghton, MI, USA - PEATcosm2014_Bin17_10_metaG | ecosystem: Environmental > Terrestrial > Soil > Wetlands > Peat | place...
CTTGCGTGATCCTTGTCCGGCCCGGGCTGCTCAGCCGGCCAGAGGCAGGACGAACCAGGCGATCACCACGAAGTGCAGGACCGCTCCCACGATGGTGCAGGCGTGGAAGACCTCGTGATAGCCGAAGACCCCCGGCGCCGGGTTCGGCCTCTTGAGGGCGTAGACAGCCGCTCCGGCCGAGTAGGCCAGCCCGCCGATCAACAACAGGGTGAACCCCCCGGCGCCAAGGGCCCGGAACAGCTGGGGAAGCACGGCCACCGCCGCCCATCCCACCACGACGTAGGGGAGGGCGATCACCCACTTCGGTGCATCCAGCCATAGCTGGCGGAGGATGATCCCGGCCACCGCCCCACCCCACACGATGCACAGCACCGCCGTCCGGGCCCAGCCGGTGAGGGCGATGCCCGCCACCGCCGTGTACGACCCGGCGATGGCGATGAAGATGGTGGAGTGGTCGGCCCGGCGCATCCTGCGACGACCCTTCGGCCCCCAGGTGTGGCGGTGGAAGAGGGCACTCACCCCGAACAGCAGCGAGATGGATGCGGCGTACACCGCCATGGTCAGCGTCGAACCGGTGGTCGGTGCAGCCCAGATGAGGGCGGCTCCCGACACCAGCGAGGCGAAGAAGGCCACCTCGTGGAAGACCCCCCGGAGCCGGGGCTTCACCGCCTGGACGGCATCCTCCGGATTGACCTGGACAGCATCCTCCGGACGGACGGAGTCACCCCGGCCGGGCTCGCGGCTCACGGTGTCGGTGGGCCGGTCCACCCCGGTCACCGCGCCACCCCGGTCACCGCGCCACCCCGGTCACCGGTCCACCCCGGTCACCGCGCCACCCCGGCAGCCTGGGGGTCCTGGCCGCCTGGTTCGACCGGGTCGGTTGCGCCGGCACCGCCCGGGCCAGAAGCCGTCGGCATGGTCGGCCCGAGGGCCAGCGCCCGCTGGACGAACCGGCGGAGCAGCCGGTGCCCCACCGTCTCCACCTCGACCAGTGTCGACCGGTCGAGCGTGACCCCGGGGGGCAGATAGGGCTCCCACCCCGCCACCAGATCCCGGTCCACCTCGACGTGGAACTGCAGTCCGTAGGCCCGGTCGCCCCAGCGGAAGGCCTGATGGGGGAAGCGTCGTGAGGCGGCCAGGTGGACGGCCCCGTCGGGGAGGGAGAATGTGTCCTGGTGCCAGTGCATGCACGGAATGGTGGTGGTGGACAGGCCGCCGTACTCCGGGCCGGTCACGGGATCCTGCCGGCCCGGGCCGGTCAGCTCCACCCGACCCAGACCGATCTCGGCCGCCTCCCCGGTGGTCACCTCGGCCCCGAGGGCCATGGCCAGCTGCTGTGCCCCGAGGCACACGCCCAGCACGGGCTTCCCCTCGGCGACAGCGGCCACCATCAGGTCCCGCTCGGCCGCCAACCAGGGATGGGCGACACCGTCATGCACACCCATGGGCCCGCCCATGGCCACGAGTCCGGCGATGGATCCCGCATCGGGCAGCTGTTCCCCGAGATCGAGGCGGACCACCTCGAAGGCCTGGTCGGCCGACCGGAGTTCGTCGGCGATCAGCCCCGGCCCCTCGTAGGCCGCATGCTGGAGGACGGCCCAGCTCGACGGAGAGGCGGAGCCCGTCACGTCATCACGTCCCCCGGTGCTACGCCGTGGATACGACGTGGAACGCCTCGGCCAGGCGGCCGTCGGCCAGGCCGGCGGCCAGCGCGGTGCCGGACATCCAGTTCCGCAGCAGCTGCTCGAGGTGCTCGCCGTCGCCCACCTGACTCCGGTGGGAGCGCAGTGCCGCCAGCTTGCGGTCGAAGCTCTCCGTCGAGTCCACGGCACGGTCGGCGCGCTCGGTGGTCATGATCCACAGTTCGGGCACCGTGTGGGGCTCGAGTCCCTCATCGAGCAGCTCCGGGAAGGCGAACGGATTGCGGGCATCGGGATACACGGCACAGGCAGCGGCCTCACCGGCGGCCAGGTGGTCGGGATGGCTGGCGTAGATCCGGGCCCAGTTGCGCTCCGGGGACTGGGCCACGACGCGGTCGGGGCGGAAGCGTCGGATGACCCGGGCGATGTCGCGGCGGAGATCGAGGCCGGCCTCGAGCCGGCCGTCGGGGTGGCCGAGGAAGCTCAGGTCCTTGACCCCCACCTGCGCGGCCGCGTCGGTCTGCTCACCCCGGCGGATGCTGGCCATGTCGGCGCGGGCCAGGGAGCGGTCGTCGCCTCCGGCCTCGCCGTCGGTGGCGATGCAGTAGGCCACCTCCACCCCGGCGTCGGTCCAGACGGCCACCGACCCGGCCACGGCGAAGTCCACGTCGTCGGGGTGGGCCGTCACCACCAGGATCCGCTCGATCCCATCGGTGCCGGCGCCCACCGTCATCGGCTGGGTGAAGTGACGGTCAGTCATGGCGACCTCGTCGATGGAGGGGAAGGGGTCCGTCCGGGTGGGGCGGAACGCGGGGCGTGGGGAGGATCAGTCCTCGAGAGGGTTCCACGCAGCCAGGTCCTTCAGGCGCGGATCGTTGGAGAAGATCTCCACGATCGGCGACCGGAGCCCGATGCGGGTCTGGATCCGCTCGATCTCGAGCACCTGGTTCCACTGGACCAGGGTCACGACCAGGCCGGCCTCGCCGGCCCGGGCCGTGCGGCCCGAGCGGTGGAGGTACGCCTTGTGGTCCTCGGGGGGGTCGAAGTGGACGACCACGTCGACCATGTCGATATCGAGGCCGCGGGCGGCGACGTCGGTGGCCACCAGGGCGGGCAGCTTGCCCTCGCTGAAGTCCTTCAGGGTCCGCTCCCGGTTGGACTGGCGGAGGTCGCCGTGGATGGCGTCGGCCTTCACGCCTTCCTTCCGGAGCTGCTCGACCAGCCGGTCGGCGCCCCGCTTGGTGCGCACGAAGACCAGGGTCTTGTCCGAGTTCCGGCAGATGGCGGCGCACACCTTGACCCGGTCCATCTGGTGCACCTCGAGAAACCGGTGCTCCATGGCGTCGACGGTGGTCCGGGCCGAGGCCACCTCGTGGAGGACCGGGTCGGTCAGGTACCGGCTCACCAGGCGGTCGACGGCTCCGTCGAGCGTGGCGGAGAACAGCAGCGTCTGGTGCTCCCGCTCGAGGCGTCGGAGCACCCACTCCACCTGGGGCATGAAGCCCATGTCGGCCATGCGATCGGCCTCGTCCAGGACCAGGGTCTCGATGTCGGCCACGGAGAGCTCGCCGCGGTCACCCAGGTCGATGAGGCGGCCCGGGGTGGCGATGATCACGTCCACGCCACGCCGGAGCTTCTTGACCTGGCGCTCGATGTCGGCGCCGCCGTAGACGGCGACGATCCGGAGGCCGGCCTCGCTGGCCAGCGGCTCCAGGACCTCGCTGACCTGCACGGCCAGCTCACGGGTGGGGACGAGGACCAGGGCCCGGGGCCGACCGGGCTCGGTGGACCGGGCCGCCATGGTGCGCTGGAGGAGCGGTATGCCGAAGGCCAGGGTCTTGCCCGAGCCCGTCTTGGCCTTGCCGCAGACGTCCCGGCCGGCCAGGGCATCGGCCACGGTCATGGCCTGGATGGCGAAGGTGTGGGTGATGCCCTGGTCGGCCAGGGCCCTGACCAGGGCGGGGTCGACGCCGAGCGAGGCGAAGGACTGCGGGCTGTCGGCGTCGGCCGACTGGAGATCGGACGGATCGAAGACGCGATCCGACGGATCGGCAATGGTGGTCATGGGGTTCAGAAGCTCTCTCTCATCGTTCAGTGACGGCCGGAGGCCGACCGTCGACACCGTGCCATTCACGGATGCCTGCGGGCCCGCCTCGGGCCATCGTCCGGACTGCGTCGGCAGCCCAGAACAGGATGAGGAAGACCCCGGTGATCGAGCACCAGCCCGACCACGCACACCAGTCTACCCGTTATCCGCCGTTACACCAGGTCAGAAGCCAACCGGCCGGCCGGAAGCCCTATGTCGGCCCCGCCGTGGTGCTCCTCGGGGCGACGGTCCTCGCCGTGCCGCGCACGCCGGAGTGACGCCGGAAACACCCCAGGGTGCTGCGTCGCATTCCAACCCCTACCCTGTGTCGAGGTCCGGACACACCGAGTCCGGCGCACCCGACGAAAGGAAGCCGACCATGGGAAAGCTCGAAGCCGGCGACAAGGCACCTGCGTTCGCCCTGCCCGACCAGGACGGCAAGACGGTCTCCTCCAAGGACTTCGCCGGCAAGCGGTTCGTCCTCTACTTCTACCCGCGGGACGACACGCCGGGCTGCACCAAGGAGGCCTGTCAGTTCAACGACAATCTCCACGCCTTCGCCAAGGCCAAGGTGCCGGTCCTCGGGGTGTCCGGGGACACCGCCGAGAAGCACCAGAAGTTCCGGGCCAAGTACGGGCTGACCTTTCCCCTGCTGACCGACGCCGACCACTCCGTGGGTGAGGCCTACGGAGCCTGGGGCGAGAAGACCCTCTACGGCAAGAAGTCCATCGGGGTCATCCGCTCCACGTTCCTCATCGCCGCCGACGGCACCATCGCCCGGCCCTGGTACCACGTCAAGGCGGACGGCCATGCGGCCAAGGTCCTGGCCGAGCTGGAAGGCTGACCGGGAGGGCCGGGTCGGCTGACCGGCTCCGGTCCGGACCAGCGGACCAGCGGTCTGGCGGTCTGGCGGTCTGGCGGCCTGCCGGTGCTCAGGACGTCCGGCTCGCCGAGCCCAGCGTGGCCAGCGCCCGGGTGAAGGCGGGGGCGGCCGGGCCCAGGGGTCCGAAGAAGTCGGCGTCGCAGGCTTCCACGGCCACCACTGCCCGGTTGACCAGCGCCAGCCCGGCGTCGGTGACCGACAGCGACCACGCCCGCCCGTCGGCCTGATGGGGGGTCCGGTCCACCAGGTCACGGCGCTCGAGCACCCTCACCACCTGCGAGGTCATCATGGGGTCGGTGCCGGCCTGTCCGGCCAGCGCACGCTGGGTGACGGGCCCCTCGTCGCCCAGCCAGGTGAGGGCGGCCAGCAGTACGAACTGGACGTGGGTCAGACCGAAGGGCTTGAGGGCGGCCCGCTGGGCCGCCTGCCACCGGTTGGTGACCTGCCAGAGCAGGAGCCCCGTGCTCTCCTCCGGGGTCGAGAAGCCGGTGGCCAGGCTCCGACCGGTGCTCACCGGGGTACGCCGCCCACGTCCGCCGCGCCCATCGCCTCGGCGATGCAGCTGATGTCATGGGCACTGAGCTCGAGCAGGCCCCTGCGCAGGGCGTAGCCCCAGTTCGGCCCCCGGGTCAGGTCGAGGTCGGGGCGCAGGCGCTCGACGGGCACCTCGGCCGCCGCCGGGTGGTAGTTCACGCGGCGGCGCCAGGGGTGGAACTCCCCCTCGTTCGCCTGCCACACCTCGTCGTCGGCCACGGTGCCGATGGCGGTGAAGGCCCGGAGGGGGACAGAGGAGTCCAGCGAGACCCGGGGCGAGTAGTAGACCAACCCGTCCCCGGCCCTCATACGGCTCAGGCCGGCCTTGGCACCGTGCCCGATCTGGGCGATCCCGAGCTCCACCGCCCGGCGGACGTGGTCCCGCGACACCACTCCGAGCCACCAGGTCACGGACCGACCTCGGCGTCGCGGCCGCCGTCGGTTCCGCCGGCCACCGCCATGTCCGCCTCCACCACCTGCACCAGCCGTCCCAACCCGGCCGGCGTGGAGGTGGCGATCCCGCGTCCCACCAGGACCTTCCACACCCGGGCCAGGGGCCCGTCGAGGGACACCTCGATGTCCACCCGGGTCCGGCCGTCGTCCTCCACAGCCACCAGGTGGCGGATGGTGAGGGACGCACCGGGCATGGACGAGCGGTCGGTGAACTCACGCCCGGGATCCACTGTCTCGATGACGAACGACACCTTGGGACCGCCCCGGGGCTTCAGGGACCCGGTGGTGCCGGCGGCGAAGGGACCGTCCCTACGGACCCACCGGACGGCCTCGTCCCACTCCGGCCAGGTGTCCATGGCGGCCCAGCGCTCGAAGAACGCCGAGGGCGGGGCGGTGGAGGTGGCATGGGAGGAGCTCAGCACGATCATCTATCTAGTATGCGCACTTACTGTATTGCCCGTCAAGCGGTCGAGCCCCGGCGTCAGGCCTGGTGACCGGGGCACCACCACGAGGTCCGGCCACCCACCGTGGACCGGGTCAGCTCGGACCCGTCCCGGGGGCAGCGGCCGCCGGGACGGCGCTCCTCCATGAGGTGGCCGGTGTGGGAGCCCCCGCCCCGGGTGAGGTCGGCGAGGGTCCGGCCCAGCTGCCGGTGGAGGCGGCGGACCTCGTTCGGCGTGAGCGAGTCGGAAGGGCGGAGCGGGGAGAGGGCCGCCCGCCAGAGCACCTCGTCGGCGATGAGGTTCCCGATCCCGGCCACCTTCGACTGGTCCATCAGCCGGGCCTTGAGCGGGGCCCGGGACTCCCGCAGCGTGGCGGCCAGCTGCGCCCGGGTGATCGCCATGGCGTCGGGCCCCAGGGCGGCGACGTCTGGGTCGAGCAGGACCCCGCCCAGCCGCCTGGGATCGTGAACCACCAGGGAGCCGCCGTCCTCGAACCGGACCTTCCACCGGTCCCACACGGGGTCACGGCGCTTCGGGGCGTAATGCATCTGGTCCACCCCGGCTCGGTCGTCCACCACGAGGGTGCCGGTCATGCCGAACCGGATGCCCACGGTCGGACCGGCGTCGACGTCCAGCAAGAGGAGCTTCCCGATCCGCCGTGCCGCCGTGAACCGGTTCCCCACCAGCGCCCGCCGGAGCGAGGGGCCGGTGGCCGCACCCTTCAGGAACCAGGCATCCGGGCTGGCCACCGACGACACGGTCCGGTCGAGGGCGGCCAGGGCCAGCAGGCGGTAGGTCTCGACTTCGAGAAGCTCGGGCACGGCCCGAGGGTAGCCAACCGGCGCCGCCCTTCCGGCCGCCCCACGTGGCCGCTCCGCCGGCCGCCCCACGTGGCCGCTCCGCCGGCCGCCCATCAGCTCCGGCAGCCGCCCAGCACGCCGGTCCCCCACAGCTCCCCCCTGTCCGGCGGCTCTCGCTAGGGTTGGGCCATGCCTCCCGAGAAGCCCCACTGGGCCGAGCTCTTCACCGAAGTCGTGACGTCCGGACTGTGCACGGGCTGCGCCGGCTGCATCGTGGCGTGCCCCTACGACGTCCTGTCCTACGACGACACCGGGGGGAAGTACAAGCCGTTCCACATCGATGCCGACGGCGGACCGGAGAGCTGCACCCACGGGGTCAAGGGGTGCACCATGTGCACCCGTGCCTGTCCCCGCTTCCGCCTCTGGGAGCCCGAGATCGACACCCACCTGTTCGGTCGGGAGCGGACCGTAGACGAGGTGGCCGGGGTGTCCCAGGACATCGTGCTGGTCCGGGCCACCGACCCGGAGATCCTGGAGCTGGGCCAGGACGGCGGCCTGGTCTCCGCCCTCCTCATCTGGGCCCTCGAGCACGACGTGATCGACGCCGCCCTGGTCTCCAACCTCGAGGGTGACGGCTCCACCTGGAAGGCGGTGCCGGGGCTCGCCACCACCCGGGCCGAAGTCCTGGCCGCAGCCGGGTCCCGGTACACCTATTCGGCCAACCCGTTGGCCTATCCCCTGGCCATCGAGGCCGGGGCCGAGCGCATCGCCCTCGTGGGCATGGGTTGCCAGGCCTCCGCGGCGCCGGTCATGAAGGCCCGCAAGGCCGGCAAGATCGCCCGCCGCCTCTCGCTGACCATCGGACTGATGTGCTCGAAGACGTTCGACGACGCCATCTTCCCCGAGCTGTTCGAGGCCAAGTACGGGATCGCCCGGGCCGACATCGCCAAGATGAACATCAAGGGCGTGTTCCAGGTGTGGACCCGCGACGGCGAGTTCCACGAGATCCCCCTGAAGGAGGCCCACGCCTGGACCCGCGAGGGCTGCAAGTCCTGTCCCGACTTCGCCGCCGAGCATGCCGACATCTCCACCGGAGGCATCGGGGCGTTCAACGACTGGACCCTCACCATGGTCCGGACCGACACGGGCCGCGAGCTGCTCGAGGGGATGATCGCCGGCGGAGCCGTCGAGACCCGTCCGGGCGATGACGATCCGGGGGCCATCGCCCTGCTCCAGAGATTGGCCCGGGTCAGTCGGCGTCGGTGGCCGGAGACAGCGGTGCCCATGCCCCGGCTCCTGCCCGACCCCGCCTGATCGATCCCGCACGACCCATCCTGCCTGATCGACCCCGCCTGATCGATCCCGCACGGCCGCCCACTGGCCCTACGTGAAATTCGCGTAATAATCCGGCCGCTGGCTCCAAAGCCTCTGAATTGTGGCGGTCGGGGACCTAGTCTGACGGAGAAGGGCCAGGCACGAACCGCTGACCACTAGGCCCTGGCGACATCCCGGAAGAGCCAGGTGCCCCATCCACTCGTCGTGGGTGCTCCCGGCCCCAGGGGAGCCACCGACGACCCCTGGAGGATCACCCGCTTGTTCGCCGCCCTAGGACGGTTCACCGTTCGGTTCCGCTGGCTCATCATCGGCGGCTGGATCGTGGTCACCGTGCTACTCATGATCTGCCTGCCGTCACTCGCCAGTGTCGAGAAGTCCTCCAACTCGCAGTTCCTGCCGACCACGGCGGCCAGCGTGCAGGCCGACAAGCTGGCCCAGCCCTTCAACCCGAGCAACACCTCGACGGTGACCTTCGTGGCCTCCTCCGCCGTCGCCCACCGGACGCTGACCGCGGCCGATGATGCCGCCATCGACCGGGCCGAACAGGCCATGCGCTCGATCCCACGGGTGACCTCGGTGGTGGACCAGGGCTCCTCGGCCGACGGCGAGGCCCATCGAGCCTTGATAGGCCTCGACCTACCGGGCGGGTCCACCGACAAGGCGGCCGTCGACACCGTGGTCGGGCTCCGCTCCACCTTCACCACGTCGGGGGCCCCGACCGGCCTCGAGCTCCACCTCACCGGGGGTGTGGCCGCCGCCGTCGACCAGCAGAGCCAGAACGGTCACACCCAGACCCTCACCGAGGTGCTCTCGGTCCTGTTCATCCTGGCCCTGTTGTTCCTCACCTTCCGGGCCCTGCTGGCCCCGTTCGTGGCCCTCCTTCCATCGGTGGTGGCCATGTTCGCCGCCGGACCGGTCATCGCCGTCTCGACCCACCTCGGGATCCAGGTCTCCAGCCTCACCCCCATCCTGCTCACCGTGGTCCTGCTGGGGGCGGGGACCGATTACGGGCTGTTCCTCATCTTCCGGGTCCGGGAGGAACTCCGGCGGGGCAAGCCCATCCACGAGGCCGTCTCCTTCTCGCTGTGCAAGGTGGGCGAGTCGATCACCTTCTCGGGGCTGACCGTGGTGGGCGCGCTGGCCACCGTGGTGGTGGCCACCTTCGGCCTCTATCAGGGGCTCGGGCCGGCCCTGGCCATCGGGATCGCCATCGCCCTGCTGGCCAACCTGACGCTGCTGCCTGCCCTGCTGGCCGTGATGGGCCGCAGTGTGTTCTGGCCCAAGATCCCCCGCGAGGGCCAGCGCAGCGGTGGCGCCTGGGGGCGCATCGCCGGCAAGGTGGTGGGCCGGCCGGTCCTCACCTTGATCATCGGCCTGGTCATCTTCGGCGGGCTGGCCCTGTCGATGCTGGCCTACACCCCCAACGGCTTCAACGACCCTCCGGCCCCGGCCAGCACGGACTCGGGTCGGGGCCAGGTCATCCTGAACCAGGCGTTCCCGTCCTCGGACTCCGATCCCACCAGCGTCGTGTTCCTCCTGCCGACGTCGGTGTGGAACGAGCCCCAGGTCCTGGCCACGGCACTCCACGGCCTGTCCCGGTCCGGACAGTTCAGCGCCGTCACCAGCGCCCTCGACCCCGACGGCATCGTGGTCTCCCCCGACGCGCTGGCCCGGGCCCACCAGGCGCTGGCGTCCCTGGGACCGGCCGCCCAACTACCGGTCACGCCACCGTCCCGGGTCACCGTCTCCCCGTCCGTCTATGCCGCCTACAAGGCCACAGCCCAGTTCATCAGCGCCGACGGGACCACCATCCAGTACCAGACGTCGCTGGCCGCCGGATCATCCGACAGCACGGCGGCGGCCACTGCCATCCCGGCGGTCCGTGCTGTGGTCACCTCGGTGGCCCGTGACATCGGTGCCACCTCGTCGGGGGTGTCGGGCGATGCCGCGTCGGCGTCGGATGTGGGCTCCATATCGGGCAACGACCTGATGACGATCATCCCCATCGTCATGATCGTCCTGGCCCTGCTGCTGACCATCGTGCTGCGCAGCCTGGTGGCCCCGCTCTACCTGGTGATCAGCGTGGGCCTCTCGTACCTGGCCTCCCTGGGACTGGCCGTACTGGTGTTCGAGCTGATCGGCGGGCAGGACGGCATCAACTTCGTCCTCCCCTTCTTCATGTTCATCTTCATCATGGCCCTGGGTCAGGACTACAACATCCTGGTCATGACCCGTATTCGCGAGGAGGCCCACCACGCCCCCATCCGGGTGGCCGTCCGTCGGGCCGTGGAGGCGACGGGCACGACCGTGACGTCGGCCGGGCTCATCCTGGCGGGGACGTTCGGGGTGCTGACCGCCACCGGCGGCACCCAGGTCCAAGAGATCGGGCTGGGCCTGGCCGCCGGGATCCTCCTCGACACGTTCTTCGTCCGCACCCTGCTGGTCCCCTCGGTGGTGGTCCTGCTCGGCCGCTGGAACTGGTGGCCCTCGAAGCTGTCCCACGAGGACCACAGCCACGACCCCGTGTCCAGCGACAACGGCCCTGACGGACCGGGCGATCTCGGAGACTTCGGGGGATTCGGGGACCTCGACGGCACCGGTGGCCCCGGAGGGCTCTCGCCCTGCCCCGCCGGGGCGGCTCTCGAACTGCCGGATCGACCACTGGTCGGGGCGGGATTGGGCAGCTCCGACTGACCGGGGGGCGGCATGGGTTCGTCGTGGGGCGGTCAGGGGGC